>Ga0070739_10000837_pt1 | contig 52671 bp, 50 predicted proteins | sample Coa_R1_7_FD_66445 | JGI IMG/M metagenome (GOLD analysis project Ga0070739, IMG submission 66445) | Surface soil microbial communities from Centralia Pennsylvania, which are recovering from an underground coalmine fire - Coalmine... | ecosystem: Environmental > Terrestrial > Soil > Unclassified ...
CTCCCAGAAAGCTGTTATGTTTCGATTAGCCTTAGCATAGATTGAATCACTCTTTACATGGGCTTTTTCCTTGAATTTCTTAGGGGGCGCAAATGTCCTTCTCTCTTCAAGTAGGGCTTCGATAGGTTTTGCCTCGGCTTCCATATTTGACTCCTTTTTAGGATTTGGCTAAAACCCGCATAGCCGCATTTAAGTAAATTGGCAATTTGTAATTTTGCAATTTTTGTGCCGAGCTTAAGAAATTAAAGAAATCCCAATGATTTCAGGAAAAACTCAGCCTTTCTCGGAGGTTATGAAAATAGGATTTGGTTTTTTTACCAATGGTTGAGGGATGGGATAAAATAAAGAAATCGCCTTTCTCCTTGATTTAAGGCACATTCAAATTTGGCAAATTCACCAATAGATATTGGTAAATTTACCGTAGTCTCTATTCAAGAAACACGTCCCTTTTAATTCCATACTTCTTCATCTTCTCCCAGAGGTTCTTTACGTCCATATCTGCGTGTTTCGCTGCCTGTGTAAGCTTTCCTCCGTAGAGCTCTAAGAGTCCAGAAATATAGGTTTTCTCGAATCCTTCGATCACCTTGGTCTTGGCTGCCTTGAAGCTCGTTGTGAGATCAACTGAATCGGTTTTTTCCCTTGTTAAGAAAATCTCAATGTCGGTAATTACCCCTTTTTTCTCTACAATAACGGCTCTTTCAATAATGTTTTCGAGTTCTCTAACATTCCCAGGCCATGGGTAGTTGATTAATGTATTGATTGCTTCTTCGGAGATGGACTTTATGGGCTTGTTAAACTTCTCTGCGTATTTCTTCAGAAAGAATCTTGTGAGAAGTGGTATATCCTCTTTTCTTTCTCTAAGAGGTGGTAGTTCAACAGGAATAATGTTCAATCTGTAGAAGAGGTCTTCTCTAAAATTCCCTTTTTCTACCTCTGACTTTAGATTCTTATTTGTAGTTGCGATGATTCTTACGTCAATATCTACACTTTTTTCACTGCCTAGGCTTGTGACCTTTTTATCTTCAATCACTCTAAGAAGTTTAGGCTGGAGTTTAAGAGGCATCTCTCCTATGTCGTCGAGGAGAATTGTGCCGCCGTTTGCCATCTGAAAGAGTCCTCTTCTATTCTGATTCGCTCCTGTGAAAGCCCCTTTTTTAAAACCAAAGAGCTCACTTTCAAAAAGCTCATCTGGAATAGCAGCACAGTTGACTGTAATAAAAGGCTTTTCTCTTCTCGAACTGTTAAAGTGAATGGCGTTGGCAAGAAGTTCCTTACCAGTGCCGGTTTCACCATAGATAAGAATAGTGGTGTCAAGTTCTAGAATGTTCCTTGTAAGCTCCAAAATCTCCATCATTTTTTTACTCTGGGAGATGATGTTTCTAAATGTAAATCGCTCACGGTATTTATTTATCCGGCACTTATTTGCGAAACTCAATTCTTGCAACTTTAGAACCTTCTCAATCGCCATTAGTATCTCCTCGTTTGAGAATGGCTTCACTATATAGTCCTCGGCTCCTAGTTTCATTACTTCAACGGCAGATTCGATGGTGCCGAAGGCTGTCATCATAATTACTGCTAAATCCGGATTTTCGGCTTTGATGTACTTTACAAATTCCACTCCATCCATATCCGGAAGTTTTTTATCCGTGATTACGAGGTCGAAGTCTTCTTTTTTCAAAAGGCTTGTCGCCTCTTTTACATTGCCTGTAGTTGCCACTCTGTATCCCGCGCGTTCAATGTTTTTGACAAGAGGTTTTAGAAAAATTTCATCATCCTCAACTATTAGAATATTTCTTTTCATCGGATACACCTCCTGCGGGTAGGATTATACTTACCTTTGTTCCCTCGCCGGGCACACTCTTTATGTCTACGTCGCCTTTATGAAGATCAACAATCTTCTTTACTATAGCCATCCCAAGTCCAATTCCATTTGGTTTTGTTGTAAAAAATGGATGGCACATCTTTCCTAGATTCTCTTTTGGGATTCCGATACCATTATCAACAAACTCTATAGAGATATGGGAGTCATGACTGTAGAGATTAATCAAGATTTTTCCTTCTCTATGGTTTATTGCTTCAATCGCGTTCTTTAAAACATTTGCAAGTACTTGCCTGATTTTTATCCCATCAACATTTAGATTAATATCCTCCTGAAATCTGTTATATATCACCTGGATTCCCTTTTCACTGATTTCACGATGAAATGAATTTACAATTCCCCTAATTATTTGAGCGATGTTGTAGTCTTCTTTTTCGAGTTTGGTTTCTCGCGTGAAATCGAGCAGGTCATTTATTATGTTTTCTATGTCTTTTATTCCCGAAAGGATGCTGTCAAGCATATCTGTAGTAAAACTCCTTTCGCTTAAATCCCTGCGTATAAGGCCGACAGCCATCTTGATTCCTCCGAGAGGGTTTCTTATCTCATGCGCTACACCGGCTGCCATCTCTCCTAAGGATGCCAGTTTTTCCTTCCGGATTAATCTTTTCTGCATCTCAATCTGCTCGGTTATATCCCTCAGGATTCCCACTATACCAATCGTATCCCCTCTCTCATTCAAGATCGAGGTTATGGAAAGATACGCCGGGAACGTATCCCCATTCTTTTTTCTTACAACAACCTCACCTTTCCAACCGCTTCCTACTTGTGTTTCCTTTAGAATCCTTTTTCTTGTTTCTTTGGGTGTATTTTTGTCTATCAGTTTCATATAGCGCCTTCCCGTAATCTCTTCTTTTGAATATCCAGTGAGCTTCTCTCCGGCAGCGTTTATGGTTATAACTCTTCCAAACATATCCGTGATGATAATACTATCGTCAACGCTTCTTACAACGCTCGCAAAAAGCCTCTCCTGCTTTCTCATCTCTTCTTCGGTCAGACGGAGGGAATCCTGCATCCTCTGAAATGATTCAACGATTTTCTCAGCTTCTACTTTGGAAATCGTGAATTTATCCTCAACGATAAATTTTGCCGCTGCAGCCCCAAGATGAGCAGCAAGGAGCTTTTCAACCTTAATTCTCATCTCGAGAAGCTCGTGTATAGAGAAATCTAGATTTTCTAATTTATCCTCTGGAAAAAGGTCTTTTAGAAGTACGTTGGCTTCTTCATCACCGATGTATTTGTGTATGAGTTTTTTTAGCTCCCATGTGGAAAGTATCGCTTTTCTCTGTGGGTAGGTCTCGATCTCGTCTCTCTGAAAAACCTTAACGAATGAGTTTGATTGTATTATCTCTTCTTCGCCCTGCTTTGTGAAAAGAGACACAAGAGCATAAGCACCGGTATTAAAAAACATAGACCAAAAGACCGTATGCGTTATATTATCCAAACCGTGAAGTCCGAGGAATTCTGTGGGTTTAAGAAGGGGTATACCGAATAGTCCCTGAGTCATAATCTCGGATGAGAGGAATCCTCTTTCAACGAGAGCCGGGATAATCAGGGTGTAGAACCAGATAATAAACCCAAGTAAAATGCCGGTAAATGCTCCCTTCTTATTCCCCTTGGTCCAGAATATCCCCAACAGCATAGCGGGTGCACACTGAGTTACCGCTGTAAACGAGAGAAGTCCGATGTCTACAAGGAGTTGCTCCTTCCCTAGAACTTTTGCATAAAGGTATCCGAAAAGTATGACAACAAGGATTGAGATTCTAGTCGAGTAGAGGTTTGCCTTATATATGTTTCCAGGTTTTTGCATCTTTAGAATAATCGGAATCACAATGTCGTTTGTAATCATCTTGCTTACGGCGAGAGATGAGACCATAACCATAGCGGTTGCCGCGGAAAACCCACCTAGAAATGCAATCATCAAGGCCGGATTATTCTTGTAGCTCATGGGGATGAGCAATATAAAATCGTCGCCCCGAGATGGTGGAAATTTGAGGAGAAGCCCTGAGAACGCTATTGGAAGAACAAAGATATTTATGAGTAGAAGATAAAGCGGGAATATCCAAGTGAGTTGACCTACGCGTCTTTCATCACGGTTCTGTACAACCATGACATGAAATTGTCTAGGAAGGAACATGACAGCCATCATAGATATAAAAAGTAGGGAGAACCACCTTGAGTAGGTGGTAAATTCATTGTTGAGGGTTAAAAGCGTTCTATATTCGGGGTTTTCATAGACCTTTCTAAATATCTCGCCAAACCCACCAAAGATTCCAAAGGTTATATAGAAGCCAACTATGATAAAGGCAAGGAGTTTTACTATAGATTCAACGGCTATAAGTGTAAGTAGACCCCTTTGCTCTTTGGTAAAATCTAGGTTTTTTGCACCAAAGGTGATTGAAAAAATTCCAAGCACTATTACGACAAAGAAGGTTAGATCAAAGAGTTTGAGGTCCTTTCCTGTTATGACGCTAAACGAAAGAAAAATCGCCCTTAGCTGTAAAGCAATATAAGGGATAACTCCAAAAAAGATAAGTAGAGTAACTAACGTCCCTAAGACATGGGACTTTCCATACCTGCTGCTTATGAAGTCTGATATTGAAATGATATTCTGCTCCTTGGAGATTCGGATAATTTTCTTTAGAATAAGAGGCCAGAGTACTGCTATAAGAGTGGGGCCCAAATAGATGGTTAAAAATTCTAATCCTCTATTTGCTGCAAGTCCTATACTTCCATAAAACGTCCAGGCTGTACAGTAGACCGAAGCGGCAAGAACGTATATGATGGATTTTAATCTATAAGAATCTAGAAATTTGCTATATCTTTCAGAGAAGTAGGCTACTAGGAAAAGAAAGGTCAGGTAAATTACGATAATCGAGAAAAGAGGAATGTATGTTAACTGACTCATTTCTGAGGTTCCTCTTTTTTGTTTCTTATAAGGTTTATGAGGAAGAGAATAGTGATAGTGATCAACCAGATAATAAACAGGTAAAGCACAAAAAGGGGGATTCCAAAAACAAGATTAGGATAATCAAATATGCTAACTATAGGCCAGCTAAGAAAAGCCAAAAGGATTATGAAAACTGCTATCCAAAGCTCTCCTTTTACCCCATAGGAATCTCTCCCTATTTAAAGATTATAAAAGATTTAGGATTTATAATGCAACTTCTTTTAGTTTATTGAAGATTTCACAAATAGTGTGTTGAGAATCGGGAACAGGGTTGGAATATCGAGTTCTACTTGGTCCAGTGTTTCTGGATATTGAGGAAGGGATTTCATCTTCTTAACACCGTATTGCATAGAAAGCGTATCGGCTACCGCTCTTTCAACACATGCTCGCTTTAGTCTCTCAGGGTTCTCAAGAATCAGGTCTATTATTAAATCACTCAGTCTCTCCATAGCAATAGGAACTTGGTAGAGGTCTCGACAGTAAGGCTCTTCAGGAGTCCCGAAGATCAAATCCAGTTTCTTCAAAGCCTTTACAAGTTCATCGGTTTCAATCCACACCCTCATGTAGTAGATTTTGTTTTCTAGATTAATAGGGAGGAAAGACTCATAGTGCCCAGTGTACAAGTAGCGTGACATGCCCTTCTCCTTATTATTGGTCCTCGTCAAAAACAGCAAGGTTTTTCAGTCGGATATAATTTGGGCCTCCGGGAACCCTGGCTTTAATCCAACTGGGTTTTCGTAAGGTTTGATTCATACTCATATTATATCGCAGGGCTGATAATGGATAAAGTAGGCTTCGTATAGAATTCAAACACTTGTTAATTGGCAACTGTGTGTATAAAATAGAAATATCCTGTAATTGGACCCACAGAACACAATTGGAGACGGATTAGATAACAAAGGGAGTTTCCAAGATTCGAGGTGTAGCCATGCCTAAGAATTCCGACTACGAAGAGGTAATTAAAGCAAACGAAAGGTTTTATAAGGCCCTTGGCACGAGAGACCTGGAGCTAATGGATACGGTTTGGATAAAGGATTCACGGGCAGGATGTGTTCATCCGGGCTGGGTAATGCTTCAAGGATGGCAGGCTATAAGGCAGAGCTGGGAAAATGTGTTTGATCCGAGTGACCAAGTGGATATCAAGCTTTCGGGTATTTCTGTAGAAGTAAAAGGAGACGTTGCATGGCTTACCTGTATACAAGAGCTAACCTATATAAACAGAGACCCAATAATGATGAACGTATCTCAGTCAACGAACATATTTGAGCGCCATGACTCCGGCTGGCTTATGGTTTTGCACCATGCTTCTCCCATTCCAATCGCGGATTATATTATGGAAGGTGAATTACAGTAGGATTATTAGAACTTATTTCCACACGCCTGTGATTGGCTTTGCACCGCCATCGCCGTCCGCCAGTGTACCAAGACCGAAGTTTTCCTCAATTGTCCGAAGTACGCTGTAGTGATTGTAATTCTCATTATATTCGCCTGGCTTTACCATGTCGCCGAGAAGGACAGTGTAGATGTGATTGTTTGAATCATTGCGCGCTTCGTCGAATGTTACGACAATCAGCGTGCCTTTCATAAATGCCTTGTCCTTGCGGAGCGGCTCCAGAAAATCTTTTAGCCATTTTGAACTATACGCTAATCCTGTATCATGCCCGTCGTTATCCATATTGGGAGAGTAAAGCATATAGTTCGGCAGCGCCTTAGCCTTTAAATCCTCAGCCAACTGGTTGGCGGGTACGATGTTTTCGCACTCGTGCTCCTGAATCGCAATGAAACTCATAAAAGGTACGTGCTTTCTCGCATAGAGGCCGAATATCGGGTATTTGAAACATTTGCCCGGATAGTCTTCGGCGTAATTCTTCCACGTAAGCCCCGCGGGTTTCAATAGGTCAGCGATTGTCCGTTCGTTCAGGTTGACCTGCTTATCGCCCCTTGTGGGAATCTCTTTGCCGGTTACCATTGCCAGGTAATTTGGATAAGAGGGGTGGGTGATCGCATGGAAATTGGTTAGGCTCGCGCCCTTCTTTGACAGTGAATTGAAGTAGGGGTCTACGATTGCATCCCCGTAATTCTGATTCTCCAGAACGATTATGAGCACGCGCTCGAAGTATCGCCCTCTATTTGCCGGTTCGGATATTCTCTGCACCGAAGGAGAATTCATTGGCGTCGGGTTAAATCCGGAAGCTTCGATGCCGCCGTATCCTAAGCAGATGACAATAAGGGTGAGGAGCACATATTTAAAAAGTTGCGTAATCCTGCGGGATATTACAGCCATAAAAAACCCCCTGAATAAAATCCATATCCATTTCTGTCTTAGAAGCAGACATTCTTGTCTGTCAACCCTTTGTTTTTTTTAACCTGAATTATATACATATAAAAATGGTATGAGCAAGCCTGGACTGCTCGTTTCACCTTTCTATAATTTCAATCAGATGGTAAAGTAGTGTTTGGGTATAATACAGAGGTGTACTATGGATGGATTGAATGAGGAAGTGTAATAAAGGAGGCGACAAATGGCTACTGATGCCAAAGAGCTTACTAAGCTGCTTTCTGAAGCAAACAAAGCGAGAAAGGCCATATATTTTGTTCTGGATTATGTTGACCTCGTGAATTCGCACAGGGATGATTTCCCCGCCGAGACCCAAATGGCGGGCAGTAGAATTAAGGATCACGCTTCAGAGATTGAAAAATACGTTGAAGAGATCAAGAGGCACATAAACACCATTCTCGACAAAATGCCGCTTGACACAGAGGAAATTAAAAATGCCACCGATAAAATGTTGCTTTACGGCGGAGATATTTCTCAGACAATGAACTGGGTTCTAGCTGAGCAAAGGCGTTACTCTGAGAACTCCTACTGGTGGCGCCACTGGCAGGCTATATACGATATTCTAAGGGAACAAAAGGGCCGGCAGTAGTTTTTGTATTCAGCCTGTACTTTATAATTTGGCCATCAGGGATTTTACTTCCCAATGTGACACGAAATATCAAGGGCTTTTACCCAATCCAAAAACATATCTGCTGATTCTGACCTGAAATCTTCTCACCCCAGCCACTGAGGATTGTGGTACGTTCCATCAAAATGGTAGGTTGTTTTGTAGGGTTCGTATTTTCCATCCTTTGCGGCTTTTGCGGTTCTCGTCAGCAGATCCGAGACCTGTGCTTCACTCATTGGACGAAAACTACGCGCTGCATACAAGGCTTGCTGTAGGATGGCGAGGGAGTCGCATCCGGTAATGACTACGCTTGTCGGTAGATTCATTGCGTAGTGCAGGCACTCGACCGGAGTCGCTACCTTCGCATCAAGAATGAATTGGTCTCCCATAGGTTTCATCCCCAGCACACCAATCTCGTGCTTGATCAGAATCGGAAGCCCCCTTTTCTCAAAGCTCTCATAATGCGCATCCATTATGTTTAGTGGCATCTGCACTGTATCGAATGTGAACCCATGGGCAAATCCGGTTTCGAGCATCTTCAAATGGATCTCCGGACTCTTATGTCCGGTAAAGCCTATGTACCGAATCTTTCCCCTTTTTCTGGCTTCGAGTGCCGCCTCCATGGCGCCATCCGGTCCAAATATGCGGTCCGGGTCTGACATACGAATCACCTCATGAAACTGCAATAGGTCAATCCGGTCTGTCTGAAGGCGACTGAGGGACTCATCAATTTGCCTTGCAGCCGTTTTTCTGTCGCGACCGTCAATCTTGGTCATGAAGAACACCCTCTGTCTATACCCATCCCGCAGCGCCTTGCCCATGCGGAGTTCGCTCGCGCCGCCATTATAGTCCCAGCAGTTGTCCATGAAATTGATCCCATTGTCAATCGCGGTGCGGATGATGCGTATACTCTCTTTCTCGTCGGATTGTTTTCCGATATGAAATCCGCCCAAGCCGATGAGCGACACACCCTCTCCTGTACGCCCCAGCCTGTGGTATGGCATCCCTTCTTTCGTTTCTACAGCCCATGAGTGCTGGCCAGCACCGGCGATGAATGTCGCTGCAATGCCCAATTTCAAGAACTCTCGCCTCGTCACAGATGGGTTTCTTCCCTCTTCTCGGCTCTTTTGGTTTGTGTATTCGGTACTCTTTAATTTGTCGGCTGGATTATTTGGTTTTTGACTCCGTCCGCGCATGAGTGCCCCCTTTACATCGCTTAATACATTAATCATTTGTTAAAATGGTATAGCATGATTTGGGAGGTTTCCACGTAAATTTGTTGGTATTTCATGCTGATTCAACCTAAAATATGCCGAAGGTGAGAGGATACTCGCGGATGCAGTAACAAGAAGTGCTGAGAGAAGAAGTTTAGTTTTATATGGCTCCATGTAGGGCATCTAAAAGGGGGCAAATCTAAATCGGAGAGGTCTTCTCCTTCTAAAGGAGACTCAAAGCTTCTTTGATGTTAGTTGCCACTTCATCAAGAGTCTTACCTTGAATCACAATAGGCAAATCAACACATTCTCAAATATAGTAAATTTCACCTTTATAAATTATCTCACCATGAATAATCTTTTGTCAACAAGGTGGTTGGATAGTTTGAGAATCCTCAAATGTAGCCACATGATACAATCATTGTAATTAGGGTGATGGAAGATGAGATTTATAAGCATACGTGAGTTCAGAGATAAGGCGTCAAAGATTCTAAAAGAAGAAGTTGGCAAGGATAGCAGAATCGTAATCACAAAACGAGGAAAGCCTTTTGCAGTGGTCAGTCTTTTACCAAGGAGGGTGTAAAACAAGCTATAGCTACAGCCCTAGATGATGCACGCAAAATTCTTGAAGATGCTGATATAAAGGAAGATGAGCTTTTTAAGGCATTAGAGAATGTAAGGGAAAAGGTTTATGTGTAATTATTTCCTTGACAGGTCACGAGCAAGACTCGTGGCCTACTCAAAGGAATTAGCTTGATTTGACTATCATATTTTGATTAACCGTTCCTTTTTCTATATAATATTTTGATTTATCATCCTTAAAAGCTGAGTACACCATAGAATGGAACCTAGATATATTAGGAATTTCTCTATAATCGCCCATGTGGATCACGGGAAATCCACTCTTGCGGATAGGATTCTGGAATTTACAGGAACTGTAACTGAGCGCGATATGACTGAGCAGTTTCTCGATCAGATGGAATTAGAAAGGGAGCGTGGAATAACGATCAAGGCTCAGGCTGTAAGAATCAACTACAAAGCGGACGATGGGATTACATATGAATTTAATCTAATTGACACCCCAGGCCACGTTGATTTCAGCTATGAGGTCTCAAGGAGCCTTCAGGCCTGCGAGGGCGCACTCCTTGTAGTTGATGCCTCTCAAGGGGTTGAGGCTCAGACAGTAGCTCATGCATACCTTGCGGCGGATTCTGGACTCGAACTCATCCCGGTCATAAACAAGATTGACCTTCCCGCCGCAGACCCCGAGAGGGTGAAAAAGGAGATCGAGGAGGTAATCGGAATAAGCGCGGGAGATGCGGTGCTTGCAAGCGCAAAGGAGGGAATCGGAACAAAGGAGGTTCTTGAGGCGATAGTGAAAAAAATCCCGCCGCCCCTTGGAAATTCGGAGAATCCGCTTAAGGCCTTGATCTTCGATAGCTGGTTTGATTCTTATCAGGGCGTCGTGATGCTCGTCCGTGTGTTTGAGGGAAAAATCAGGCTCGGGATGAAGATTCAGCTTATGTCTACAGGCAAGGCTTATGAGGTCAAAAAGCTCGGCGTTTTTTCCCCAAGGGCGGTAGAGATAGAAGAGCTTTCCGCCGGAGAGGTAGGGTTTGTTACTGCGGCAATAAAAGAGATAAGCGAAGCGAAGGTAGGGGACACGATTACGGATGCCCTGAGGCCAACCGATAAGCCGCTTTCTGGATTTCGTGTGATGAAGCCGATGGTGTTTAGCGGTTTGTATCCAATTGACCCCGGAGAGTATGATAAACTCCGTGATGCCCTTGAAAAGCTCCGACTGAACGATTCTTCTTTTGTCTATGAGCCTGAAACATCCCTTGCACTCGGATTTGGATTCCGCTGCGGATTCCTCGGTCTTCTTCACATGGAGATCGTAAGGGAAAGGCTAGAGAGGGAATTTGAGCTTGAGCTTATATCCACCGCGCCAACTGTTATTTATAGAATCACAGATACAAAAGGGGAGGTGAGTTACGTTGATAATCCCAGCAAGCTCCCGTCTTCCGAAAAGATAGAGGTAATGAAAGAGCCTTATGTGCTCGTAATTATACACACGCCTAGCACATATTTAGGTGGAATATTCGACCTCTGCGAAAAGAGGCGCGGAACTCAGAAGAACATCAAATACATAACTCAGGACAGGGTTATCGTAGAATACGAACTTCCGCTATCCGAGATAATGTTTGATTTCTTTGACAAACTCAAATCGGTCTCACGAGGCTACGCCTCAATGGATTATGAGCTTGTGGGCTATAGGGAGTCGGACCTGGTAAAGCTTGATGTACTCATCAACGGCGACCCTGTGGATGCGCTTTCAGTAATAGTCCACAAAGAGAAGGCATACGAAAGGGGAAAGGAGCTTGTGGAGAAACTCAGAAAATTAATTCCAAGACAGCTTTTTGAGGTTGCCCTTCAAGCCGCAATCGGGAACCGGGTAATCGCACGTGAAACCGTAAAGCCCGTAAGAAAAGACGTTACGGCCAAGTGCTATGGAGGCGACATAACAAGGAAGAGAAAGCTCTTGGAAAAGCAGAAGGAGGGGAAAAAGCGTCTCAAACAAATAGGAAAAATCGAAATCCCACAAGAGGCATTTCTGGCTGTGCTTAAAACCTGATATTTGTAGGGGCGAATACAGGGATTCGCCCTTTTTCCTTTTATCTTAGGGCGAACACGGGGTCTGCCCCTATGACAATATAACAGTTTCCTTGACTTTAAACTCACGACTTTTTATTCTTCTCTCATAATGATTTCTCCTACCTTTTCTGAGTTCAAGGAAAAACTGAAGCTGGGGAACCTTGTGCCTGTTTGGGCGGAGGTTCTCGCTGATTTTGATACGCCCGTCTCGGCTTTGAGGAAGATTGAATCTGGAGACTATGCCTTTCTCCTTGAGAGTGTGGAAGGCGGTGAGAAATGGGGACGGTATAGCTTTCTTGGAACTGAGCCTTCTGTGGTGCTGAGGTCTAAAGGGACGTGCATTGAAATAGTGGAAAATGGAAAGATAAAGAGGCATGAGGGAAATCCGATAGATTCTCTCCGGGAACTCCTTTCAAGATACCATCCCGTAGTCTCTGTGGACTTGCCCAGGTTTCATGGCGGAGCCGTTGGGTATTTCGGTTATGACATTGTCAGATTTATCGAGAAACTCCCTGAGATTGGAAAAGATGAGTTGGGACTCTGGGACTCGGTTTTCATGATAACCGATTCTGTTCTCGTGTTTGATAACATAAACCACAAAATAAAAATAATCTCAAACGCCTATGTTTCTGACCCTCGCAGTGCAAAAAGGGCTTATACTCAGGCGATGGAGAAGATAGAGACTATAATTGAGAAGCTCCGTTCCCCAGTCTCATTCTATAAAACCAATGGCATGAGAAAGAGGAACAAAGTTGAATTTAAATCGAACTTTGAGCCTGAAGAATTCATGGATGCGGTAAGGAGAACAAAAGAGTACATTCAGGCAGGCGACATCATTCAGGCCGTAATCTCTCAAAGGTGGAAGACCAAGCTGGATGTTTCGCCATTTGACTTATACAGGGCGCTCAGGGTTTTAAACCCTTCGCCATATATGTTTTACCTCAAAACAGGTGAAGATTTCCTTGTAGGCTCGTCTCCTGAGGTAATGGTCAGGGTTGAAGGAAATAGAATAGAGACCCGTCCCATTGCTGGAACAAGACCGAGAGGGAGGGATGAGAAAGAGGATAACCAGTTTGAGAGAGAGCTTCTTGCGGATCCTAAAGAGAGGGCTGAGCATATAATGCTCGTTGACCTTGCAAGAAATGATCTGGGAAGGGTCGCAGAGATTGGAACCGTAAAGGTGAATGAGCTTATGGGTATTGAGAGATACTCGCACGTTATGCACATAGTATCGAATGTAATTGCAAGGCTCAAAACTGATAAGGACATTTTTGACGTTATAAAGGCCACATTCCCTGCCGGAACTCTTTCAGGTGCTCCAAAGGTCAGGGCTATGGAGATAATTGAAGAAATGGAGCCGGGCAGAAGGGGGGCTTATGGCGGTGCTGTCGGGTATTTCAGCTTTTCGGGGAATATGGACACATGTATTACGATAAGGACATTTGTGATAAAGGGAGATGAAATCTTCATTCAAGCGGGAGCGGGAATTGTCGCAGATTCAGACCCGGAAAGGGAATACAATGAGACGGTAAATAAGGTAAAAGCCCTTACGAGGGCGGTTGAGATGGCAAAAGCGGGGCTTTGAAAAAATGATTCTAATGATAGATAACTATGATTCATTCACATACAACCTCGTTCATTATTTAGGCGAGCTGGGGGAAAAGGTTTTAGTTTTTAGAAACGATAAAATCACGCTGGAAGAGATTGGAAGATTAAACCCGGATATGGTTGTAGTCTCACCCGGGCCATGCACCCCCAAGGAAGCGGGAATCTCGGTGGATTTAATCAGGGAATTTGCGGGAAGGATTCCAATCCTCGGGGTCTGCCTTGGCCATCAATCAATCGGTTATGCCTTTGGTGGAAACATCGTGAGGGCAAAGAGACTTCTTCATGGAAAGACTTCTCAGATTTACCACGACGGAAAAGGGATTTATGATGGTGTGCCCAACCCATTTGAGGCTACGAGGTACCACTCGCTTCTGATTGAAAAGGAATCCCTTCCCAACAAACTGGAAGTCACCGCCTGGACGGATGAAGGGGAGATAATGGGGGTGAGGCATAAGGAATATCTGATTGAGGGCGTTCAGTTCCATCCCGAATCAATTCTCACAAAACACGGAAAAGACATTCTCAAGAATTTTATTAAAATCGCAAGGTAGGGCAGTTCTGTATTTGTCGGAAACAAAGGGCGGACACGGCTATATAACGCTGCTATGTCGTTGCGGTTGAAAATAGATTCGTGTAAATTCGCATCCATTCGTGGCTAATATCTTTTATAAAGTAGATGATGACTCAACTCAATGACGAGACATTTATGCGACTGGCAATTGAAGAGGCTCTAAAGGCTGAGTGTATTGGTGAGGTGCCGATTGGGGCTGTGATTGTAGGAGAAGATGGAGGAATTATTTCCCGTGCCCATAATCTGCGCGAGACTTCTTTTGATCCGACAGCACACGCCGAGATTATTGCAATTAGAGAAGCGGCGAAAAAATTGAGGAACTGGCGACTTGCGGACACTACTCTTTACGTCACCCTTGAGCCGTGTACGATGTGCGTGGGAGCGGTAATCCTTTCAAGAATAAAAAGGGTCATCTTCGGCACGCGTGATCCAAAAGCCGGCGCTATGGTCTCCATTTATAACATCGGAGTGGACGGAAGGTTGAACCATCGGGTTGAAATAGAGGAGGGCATACTGAGGAATGAGTGTGCCGATTTGCTTAAGAGGTTTTTTGAAAACCTCCGCGCAGAGAAACTCTAATGATATGAGTTCTGGAGCGGCGGACCTATATATAGAAGTTATATCAGCACCAATCAGTGGCGGAGTGAAAAGGCGATCATGAAGCAGTCAGGTATTGAGATTCACTTATTTTCTTTTTATCCGCGATAAGTTAAAATAATTTTACCAAGTTGGCAAACTAAATTGCTCTTGGGATGCCGAGGTCGGAAGTATAAATCTTCTTATCTCGATGCGCCCATAGCTCAGTTGGATAGAGCAACGGCCTTCTAAGCCGTGGGTCGGGGGTTCGAATCCCTCTGGGCGCGCCAAATAAACTCAATTGATGCGGGCACTTGCGGGTTCCAGCTCAACTATGTATGTTTTTCCCGTCTAAGAGTATCTTAAAACCCCGAATTGTGAGGTGCGAAGGCTTCATTGACCTTATCCCTTACCTAGACGTGATATAGTAATAGTTACTAATTCATACTTTTTACTTTACTCCATCCATATCCTTAACTATGAAGAAAAACAAGTTGATACTTCTGTTATCATGATATACATTTATCACTTAAACATGATAATATCATTATCAGTTCCAAATACTTAAAGAGGTGCTTTAAATGATAATTTCTCAAACCTCTCAATATGCCCTTAAAGCCCTGGTTTTTATATTTCAAAATAGGGGAAATAGGCCCATCAAGGTAAAAGAACTCTCCGAGAGCATTAAAGTTTCAAAGAATTACCTCTCAAAGATACTCCATATCCTTACTCGTAGGGGTATATTGAAATCCTCTACGGGTAAATTTGGCGGTTTTGAACTAGCGATTTCTCCAGACGAGCTTCTGGTTTATCAAATCATAGAGCCGTTTGAGTCGTCCGAGTTCTCCAGGGTATGCCTTCTTGGGCAGCCCGTATGTTCAGATAAAAATCCGTGCTCAGCCCACAATAAGTGGAAGCTGATTTCAGATCCCGTAAGAGGTTTTTTCAATACAACTACCCTCCAGGGACTTATGGAGCGGAGAAAAAAGAGAAGAATAAATTCACCCAAGAGATTGTCATCCAAATATAATCCATCCAAACGGGGAACTAATTTTAATTAACAAAAAGGGAGATAACCAAAATGGTGCATAAAGATTTACTTCGTAAAAGATATAACAACATGCCTTTTCTTCTACTCTCAGCCCAAGGGAAGGAGAGGTAGTAAAGCTCCACTTCGGAATCGGGGAAAAAAGAACACACACTTGAAGAGATAGAGCAGGGGCTTCGAGTAGGCAGGGAGAGGGCAAGACAGATTGAGATGAAGGCATTAAAGAGTTGAGGCACGCGATATGGAGTAAAATCCGTCTAGGCATTATGAAAACCAAGGAGGGCAAAAAGCGTTAATCCTTGATCTTAGTTTTTAAAAGACCCTGTATGAATTTACAAAAGCACATTTGCCGTGATCGCAGGAGAACTGAGGATAGCGATAAAGCTTGTTCTAAACAAAGCAGTACATCATAAAATCGGGAAAGAAAAATGAGCGAGAGAACGATTCAGTTAGTAGCAGAAAAACTTCTTGATAATGAGGAACTCATAACTTTTGAAGAAGCCCACAGGCTAGCTCTTCTCGGTGAAGAGTACTTGCTCGATCTTATCGGCCTCTCCTACAAAGTCACGGCAAAATACAAGAACAAGGGTATATATCTCTGCGGTATCATAAGCGCCAACGGGAGCCTGCCCTGAAGACTGTGCATTCTGTGCCCAATCGGCTTACACTAGGACACCTATTCCTGCACATCCGATGGTTGACCCGTCCATTATACTCAAGGCAGCAAAAGAGGTAGAAAAATCGGGTGCCTCTGAATTCTGTATTGTAACAAGCGGCAGGGGACCGGATGAAAAAACATTTAGAAAGGTTATTGAAGCTGTCCATCTAATCCGTAGCTATACCGGGCTTAGCGTGGGGTGTTCTCTTGGAATACTTACCAAGAAACAAGCCCGGCTTCTTTCTGCAGCCGGAGTGAATCGCTATAATCATAATCTTGAAACCTCACGGAGCTTCTTTCCGAGTATCTGTAAAACCCATACCTATGGGGAACGAGTTAAGACTGCTCATCTGGTTAAGGAAAATGGAATGGAACTCTGCTGTGGTGGGATCTTAGGAATGGGTGAATCACCTGTGCAAAGGCTAGAGCTTGCCTTTGAACTTCGAGGGCTCAATCCAGATTTAGTTCCCATAAACTTTCTTAATCCGCGGCCAGGCACCGGCTTAGCTAACAGGGTACTATTAACACCGATTGAAGCAATAAAAAGCATAGCCTTGTTTAGGCTTATTCTTCCCCGGAGTACCCTGATATGTGCCGGTGGAAGAAATGTTGTTCTTAGAGACCTTCAGCCTTTGGCATTACTGGCTGGTATCAATGCCCTTATAACGGGGAATTACCTTACAACCCCAGGGCGTATGCCAGAAGAGGACTTGCGGATGATTAGGGATTTAAACATGCCTGTAGTAAAACACACCAGATTTGGCTAAAAGAGCATGACACGATAGAAAAAAACCCGCGGATTCCTACATTGCAAGTGGCTTGTAAGAATCATTTACTCTTAGGTCATTTCTATACCTGACCTGCGTTATCCAAAAGCTATCTCATTGTTAATGAGTTTCTCTCCGCTTATTCCTATAAAATTCTGCACTATTTTTAGAGGCGAAGAGGGGGTTCAAAATACCCTTTTTGTATCCTTGACAGCGGTGAAACATGATGTAGAATAACAAGTGAGCACTCACTTTCTACAATGAGCAAGACATGATTAATTCTAAAACGAGAATAAGCAACGCTGCTCTTAACCTGTTCATAAGAAGGGGGATAAGGGGTACAACCACAAAAGAAATAGCCAAGAAGGCAGGTATTGCTGAAAGCACAATCTATAAGCACTTTAAAAGCAAAGATGATCTTGCACTCAACCTCTTTTTAAACTACATGGATTTATTTAGAAACAGACTAATAGAAAGCATAAGTAACCAATCTAGCTCTAGGAATAAATTAAAAGCCCTCATTGAAGCCCTTTTTGACTTTGCAAAGAATGAGCCAAAGGCTTACTCCTATATAATGGTTGGCCATCATACAGAATTGGGTAAAGTCCCTGGGGAGCGATTAAAACCCAAGGATATTTTCGTGGAGGTAATTCGAGAGGGTATATCGAAAGGGGAGCTTAGGCAAATAGATGAAAATGTAGGAGCGGCACTGATAATAGGTATGATAACAAGGGTGATTCTATTTTTTGACAGTGGGTTTATTGCTCAGAGCTATGAGCATGTTATTTCAGAGGTCGTTGAGGCTTCATTTAAAGTATTAGATGCGAAGTGATTCTTAATGCAAAAGCCATGAAAACACAGGGTTACTACTTAGGAGACTAGTTCTAAAAACATAATCAATTTTAAAGGAGGAGAAATAAAAGATGAAAGCAGGAATTAAATTCAGCGTGATATCTCTTGTGATTTTAGTTGCCTTTATCTTAGCATTTCCGTTTTGTACACGGGGTGACGAAAAGAAATCCAATCATAAAGAGGAGACTTACGAAGAGGGGAGAGAGCTATTTCAGTCAAAAGGATGTACGGGATGCCATACAATCGGCAAAGGGAAGCTTGTTGGGCCAGACCTAAAAGGGGTAACTCAGAGGAGAAGTGAAGATTGGCTCAAGAAGTGGATTAAAAGCCCCGATACCATGATTCTTACAGACCCGACGGCTAAGGAACTCCTTAAGCAATATCTAACACCGATGCCCAATCTGGGGCTTACCGATGAGGAAGTGAATGCCCTTATAAGCTATTTAAAGCATGAGGATTATAAAAAATGAGAGAAAGGAAAAGTAGAAAGAAATGATAAAAAGAGGTTTAAGCGATCGCTTAATTTAGGGATGAATCATGGTTGACACATTTCCAGAGCCACTTGCTATGCTCAATCGTGAGCACGATGAGGAGAAGAAAAAACTCGAAGAACTCAAAGGAGAAATAAGTGCTCTAAAAGGCACCCACGGTAGAAACTTTCAAAAATTGCCTCAAAAAGCACGAAGCCTTTTCTTATCAATAGAATCGGAACTCCTGATCCATATGAGAAAGGAAGAGGAGGGGCTTTTTCCAATTATGAGGGGAGATGAAGATGAGTTATGGAATCTATCTCCTTTTATTATAGAACACTATGAGCTTGTGAGAATGGCAAAGGAAATCCATGAGATAATAGATACATTGAATGGAATTAATGGAAAAGATGAAAGTGGAAAGCATCTAATCAAAAGGTTATCTGTAAAGACTCAGCTATTTGGTGGGTTTCTCTCTCATCACATGGAAATGGAGGAGAATGTTCTTTTTCCAATGGCTCTAGAAGCGATGAGTGAGGCAGAGCTTTCTCATGCCCACAGATTAATGAGGATTTTAGAAACCTGGCCATCCAGATTTTTAAGGAGTTAAGCTCAGTTGGTTAAAGAAGGCAGTTTGATTAAGAAAGAGATGCTGATAACGGATATTATAGAGAAATTCCCCTCTACAAGAGAGGTATTTGCAAAGCATGGAGTTTGTAGTGGAGGGATTATACCAAGAGAGACGCTTGAGTTCTTTTCAAGGGCTCATCAAGTAAACCTTGAGGAGATACTTGTCGAACTAAATAAAGCCTCACATAACTCATCTTCGACTAAACCTGAAACCACAGCTCCTAGAGAAAGCATAGGTGAGGTCCTCTGGAGAAGATTTTTTAAATTCGGCATTGTGTTTGGCTCTATTGGCTGGGCATTTGGAGCGGTGAACTTGGCCTATATCGCATTTAGGCGTTCTTATTTTGAGCTCCCGATTCCCGTTATTCTCTCCCATGCCCATATACAGATTTTCGGCTGGGTGGGGCTTTTTGTTATGGGTTTTGCCTACCAGGCCTTTCCCAGATTTAAGTTTGTTTCCCTTTGGAACCCCCGTCTCGCAAATCTTTCCCTTTGGATAATTGTTTTCAGTATCTCGTTGACCGTGCTATCGTGGGCACTCCTTCCGTCCAATACGTTTTTTATCCTTGGAGCCTTTGGCTCAATTGGAGAACTTATAGCCATCGTGATTTTCTTCGTAGTTGTATTAAAGACGATGAACCGAGCAGTAGAGAAAAGGCAGTTCTGGGAAAAGTATGTTTTCGCAGCACTCGTGTTTTTTCTAATTCAAGCCCTTCTTAACCCTGTTTTATTTTATCTTGTGGGGGATGCATCTCTAAAGTCCAATATGCCTCTTCTAATCGAGAGGGTCGCTGGATTTGTAGCTCCTTATCAGGACATCCAGCTATTTGGTTTTATCGTGATGATGGTCTTTGGCGTAAGCCAGAGGTTTGTGCCCTTTGTTTTTAATACTAAAAAACCATCCAGGCGGTTAGGGGATTTTTTATTCTATATGTTTCTCTTTTCTTTGCTTTTATCCGTTTCTATGCACCTCATTATCCGTATTTATAAGCTTGAGTTCTTAAGACCGTTTATTTTGGTTCCTTATATGGGGTTCTTTATCACGTCTATCGGGGTGATTTTAAATATAGGGATCCTCGGAAGGGCAAAGGACACATCGAGAAGCCTTAAATTTATAAGGGCTGCCTACATTTGGCTTATCGTCTCAATGCTACTTCTCCTTTTCCTTCCGCTTTACAGCCATTTTGTCCATGGCATGTTTTCACATAACTACTTTGGTGCCTATCGGCATACCCTTACGGTGGGTTTTATAAGCCTCATGATTATGGGTGTGGCAAGCAGGGTAACACCAATAATGTCGGGTGTTGAGCCTAAGAACTCTCTTATGATCCCTTTTATTCTGATCAACATAGGGAATGCCATGAGAGTCATCTCTCAGATTTTAAGCGATTTTGAAGGAGTTATTTCTATACTTGCATTGAACCCGTTCTTCGTTGGAGCAAGCGGATTCATTCAGGTTATAGGATTTTCTCTGTGGGCTTATGATACTTGGAGCACCGCAAATGAAGGGATAAGACATCAAAAGAAAATGGTCCTACTTAAAGAACCACCGAAGAGGGTCGAAAAGTGGATGAAGGTCGGAGAAATATTGGATTACTATCCTCAAATTGAAGAGGTGTTCCTTAAATTTGGATTTAAAGATATTACAAATCCGATACTCCGCAAAACGGTTGGAAAAACCATACCGCTTGAGATGGCGTGCAGGATGCATTCGGTAAATATTGATGAATTTCTAATCGAGTTAAACAACTACATTACTAAGTAATAAGGAGGGGAAAAATGACGTATGTAATTGCTGAACCATGCATAGGGGTAAAAGACAGGGCTTGCGTAGATGCCTGTCCCGTAGACTGTATCTATGATGGTGAAGACCAGCTTTATATAAATCCAGATGAATGCATTGACTGCGGGGCTTGTGTTGATCCCTGTCCGGTGGACGCCATATTTCATGAAGATGAGCTTCCAACAAAGTGGAATTGGTATAAGGATAAGAATGCAGACTTCTTTAAAGGCAAGGCAGGGCTTTCTCCAGCACATGGAAAAGAAAGATAGAATCGGATTTGCTTCGCTTTCGTTTGCAACAATACAAAAGCGGTATTTCAATATACAGATATATATCTGAGATTAACACATTGGGAGGGATTACAATGGTGGATCAACGGCAAGTATTACACATTGGATTGGATCAGAAAACAATCGGTGAGATAGTTGCAGAGGACTATCGTATGGCTGAGGTTTTTGAAAAATATAGAATTGATTTCTGCTGTGGCGGTCAAAAAACAGTTCGCCAGGCTTGTGAGGAACGAGGGATCAGCGTAGAGGAAGTAATGCAGGAGATTGAGCAGATGGCTCAGGGAAGCGTTGGTGTACTTAACCAATACGATAAGTGGGAGCCCGACTTTTTGGCCGATTACATTGTAAATCAATATCACACTTACACCAAGGATATGACCCTCAGGTTACAGGAGCTTGCTGACAGGGTAGTTAAGGTGCACGGTGAGAAACATCCAGAGACACATAGAATTGCGCACCTATGGCACAAACTCAGCGGTGAGTTAGCCCAGCATATACAAAGAGAAGAACTCCTGCTCTTTCCCTACATCAAGCGTCTGGCACAGGCCAAAAAGAGTGGAGCAACACTACAGCCTCCACTCTTCGGTTCCGCCCACCAGCTTATTGAAAAGATGGAGGCGGATCATAGATATACTGGGGACTACATGACACAGATCGAAGCTCTCAGTAATGACTTTACATCACCAGAGGATGCTTGTGCCACCTATCAGGTCATGTATGCCTATCTAAAAGAGTTTGATAAAAACACGAAAATACATATTCACCTTGAGAATAATATTCTCTTTCCTAAAACCATTCGATTGGAAGAACAGATTAGAGGCGTAACAACATAGGAATAGCAAAGGGATATTAAAATACTCAATGTTTGCAGATCTACCTGCCTCAGCACCATCTGCTGCTCTTCTAAACTCAATTCATGTGATAGACACTTCACGCATCCTGTGAGATACTCCAGTCACAGACTGACAATTAATTCTCGGATCAAATAATGTTTCTTATAAGAGGGTTTGCAAGGAAAGAACATGCCGATGATTGTGCCCCACACGGCATATTTCAATTCTTTTCTGGTTGCACCCTTGCGCTCCCTTAGAGTCGTGCGTCCCATATCCATCTGTTCTTCAACCTCTTGGCTCGCCTGCCAGAAGAAAAGATAAGAGGATATTGTGGCTCCTAATCCCTTCTCTTGGGCATTTGGATTGCCTCAGCTACATCCGTCGCGCCCATATTCTAAGTTTATCGTATAAAAAAGGAATTATCTTAATCATAATCGCCATTAGCTATTGGTATTTCTACCTGCATTTCCTCAACTACTCAGACTTGTTCATATTGAGATTGTACTCAGGTCAGAAGAAGCCAGGATTGGTAGGGCGATAAAAGCCGTGGTAGAAAAAGTTACAAGGTAAACATTCTCAAGTTCGAATCGACTAAATTTTGCATCGCCTATTTTTGGATATAGTATTAGTAACAAACTGTCGGAAGGAGGTAGATTGGATGATAAAACTCTTGCCTCTTGCCATCCTGGCATTTGCCGTTACCCTTTCAACTCAGGCCATAGCTAGATCCGATAAATCAATAGGGCAGAAGTGTTATAAATCACATCACAAGGAGGGTGGGAGCCAGGTAGCGGCCTGCATCTATACCCAATGCCAAGAAAAATATAAGGATCAGAATATAAATTTCCAGATTCAATGCCAAAGGGCAGCAAACAAGGAGTTTCAGAGTTCGCTCAGTAAGGGCAATGCAAAGTAAGTTCCAGTGGAAGAGAAGGCAAAGATATATGAGAGGGGGTATTCCAGCGGTGTAAACAATCGCCGTTATCAAGGTATAAATAGTGTCAGGAGTGTGTTCAATTTATCTGAACCACGCCCTGATATACCCCCTATTCCTGCTATGAAGGTTCCTAAGAAAGCCTTAGTGCGCAAGGTTTGGGTTCAAAGAAATCCTCTTCAAAGTTTGCTTGAAAATATTGTTAATAAAGCGATTAATCTATACCCCGATGAGATAGGAAAGGGACACCCCGAAGTGTTGACTTCGCATAAAACGACCTCTGGTTACGCTTCTGAGGAGAAGCGTAGGCGTAGAAAACCCGCACGCAGGCGTACACACACGCATGGAAAGAAAATCCGTTAAGGAAGGACGGAATTAAACAGAAGAAGAGTGTTTATTCTATAAATGGGTAATTTTAGGATAATATGACCATTCTAGCAAGTCTTGACATAATGTAGGTTCTAACGTCGTCCGGTTGGCGGAGCACCTAATGAAAAATTCATGAATAAAATTTACTCCACTTGGGCCTGAACTACCAAAACTCCGGCGAAGAGAGTTTTTCTTTTGGTACAAACACGATCGCTTATCTACATTCAGAACCATATATGTTAAGATTAGTGCATTATGGAAAGGATCAAAATCGAACAGCATAATTCTATCGGAATTCTATAGATTGCCGGATGGTTGTTTACCCTTAATCTAATTCCAAATTCTAGGAGGGAAAGATGGAAATCAAAATTAAAAGTGCAGCCTTTGAGGAAGGGGGCATGATACCGAAGAAGTATACATGCGATGGTAGAGATGTTTCTCCTCCCCTGTCGTGGACTTCCGTTCCCGAAGGTACAAAGAGCCTTGCTCTTATCTGCGACGACCCGGATGCGCCAACAAGGGGGACATGGATACATTGGGTTATCTTTAATATACCCGCGGACACTCGGGAGTTACCTGAGAGCATACCGCCCCAAAGGACACTCGCGATTGGCGCGAAACAAGGAATAAACGACTTTCGCAAAATCGGCTATGGTGGCCCATGTCCTCCAAGTGGCACGCACAGGTACTATTTCTACCTCTATGCCTTGGATACAGAAATCAATCTTGAGGGCGGAGCTACGAAAGAGCAACTAATGAGAGCGATGGAGGGGCATATCCTGGCTGAGGGCAAAATTATGGGCAAATATAAGAGATGACAGACTTTGAAATGGATTCATAAGCAGAGGAAATGAGAAATCATGGCACGGATTTCAAGAAGAGGTGGCGTGTGCTGCGCGAGCGCATTCTAGCGATGAAAGAGATATAGTATGATCGTTCAAATCTACGAAATAAACAATCCGCTAGAAGCACAGCGAGTTGCAGAATGTGGCGTTGATCATATCGGTGTGCTTGTTGGAAAAGGAGATTTCCCCCGTGAAGTGAGCATAGAACAGACACGAGGGATTTTTAATTCTCTACCAAAAGACAAAAAGCGAGTTGCCTTATCATTATCAAATCAACTCAAATCTATTATTCAAATCGTGGAAAATATAAACCCAGATATTCTGCATCTAGGAGCCGCTTTAGAGCTTTTATCCATTCAAGATGTCCGAATGCTTAAAAACAATTTCCCATCGTTAAAGATAATGAGAAGTATTCCAATAACCGGCGAGGAAAGTATAGAAGCGGCTCAAGAATATGATGGCATAGCAGATTATCTACTTTTAGATAGCCATAATCCAGGAGACAAACAAATCGGTGCTCTGGGAAAAATTCATGATTGGAGCACCAGTAAAAGAATCGTGATATCGGTTAAAACTCCTGTAATTTTGGCTGGGGGCTTGGGGCCTGACAATGTGTTGGAGGCAATCCAAACGGTACACCCGGCAGGCGTAGATTCAAAAACAAAAACAGATCGATCTGATGGGAATGGAAAGGATATAGAAAGAGTAAAGGGGTTCGTGAAAATTGCTAAGTCACTCTAGTTGAATCGCAAGACGCATTCATTGAATCAGGACTACTTACCTTATCTCGTGAATTCGTTTCGTTGACATTATGCTCACTCCGTGTGAGACAATACCAAAGTAAAAAGCTCGTGCATGAGATGGGATTAAGATAAAAACCCCTGGGGCATGGCATTTCTGATGAAAAAAGTCTATTCTGTAGAGGAAGAGGGTGGGGTAATAAGAGAGATAGAAGAACAGTTTGGATTAGATGCGGTGCTCCAGCGATGAAAATTCACCGTTTGCCTTACTCGACTTACTCGACTAAATGGGTGATTGAGGTGATAGCCATAGCTATCATCTACTACGGGGCGGCTCGACTAAGTTTATTGCTTTCCTTTCAACATACGAACGCATCACCGGTATGGCCTCCATCTGGTATCGCCTTGGCGATGATCCTGCTCCTGGGATACCGCATCTGGCCAGGGATCATGATTGGGGCATTCGTCGTAAATGTTGTAGTTTTCCTTGCAAACAAAGTTGCTGGGATCGGGTCCATTGTTGCTATCTCCTCCTCCATAGGGGTCGGAAATACGTTGGAAGCGGTATCCGGTGCTTACCTCCTCCACCGCGTTATAGGGTCCCGCAATCCCCTTAATCGGTCTCAAGACGTTTTTATATTTGTGTACGCTGCGCTTCTAATGTCTGTAATCAGCTCCACTATCGGTACGACAAGTCTCTATTTGGTGGGAATAATTCCTGGGGCACTTTATAGAACCGTCTGGTTTACATGGTGGCTGGGAGATACAGTAGGTGTCCTTATTCTGACTCCATTCCTTTGGGCTTGGTTCAAACAGCCCTTAATTCGCTGGAGATTAGGTTTAGTTGTCGAGTCGACGCTCTTCCTGGTACTGCTGTTTGTTGTATGCCAGATCGTCTTCAGAGGGTGGGTTCCCATTGTCGTTATCAACTATCCATTGGCGTTCACCATTATTCCATTTATTGTGTGGGCAGCATTCCGGTTTGGTCAAGGTATAGTTCTACTATCAGCCCTTCTGGTGTCGGTAGTTGCGGTATGGGGAACTATCCATGGCTCCGGTCCATTTGTAAGAGAAACCTTCACCCTCAATGAATCGCTCTGGTTAATGCAGAGCTTTGTTGGCATCACAACTGTAACAGGACTGATACTGGCTGCAGTCATAACTGAGCGCAAGCAGGCAAAGGAAGCGCTACAGACAGCACACGATGAATTAGAAATACGGGTTCGGGAACGAACCTCGGAGCTGGCAAAAGCCAACGAGACATTGCTGGCTGCCCTTGCGGAGCGAGAGCAAGCGGAAAGGACACTACGAGAGAATGAAGAGAAGTTTCGGGGATTATTGGAATCTGCCCCTGATGCTATGGTGATTGTTAACGAAGATGGTATTATTACACTGCTCAATACACAAACCGAAAGGCTTTTTGGCTATAGCCGTCAGGAACTCCTCGGCAAATCTGTCGAGGTGCTGATGCCCGAGCGATTCCGTGGCAAACACTCCCAATACCGCACCCAGTACTTTACTGATCCCCGTACGAGGGAGATGGGTGCTGGCCTTGAGCTTTATGGTCTGCACAAGGATGGCGGTGAGTTCCCTGTGGAGATAAGCCTCAGTCCCCTAAAGACGGAGGAGGGAATCCTTGTCTCAGCCGCTATCCGCGACATCACAGAGCGCAAGCGGGCGGAAGAAGCGCTTGAGAGGGTCAGCCGTCAAATGGAACTGGTTTTAGACTCGGCAGGCGAGGGTATATGTGGGGTGCATATAAATGGTGATATAAGTTTCGTTAATCCAGCTGCTACAAAAATGTTTGGATATGAACCCGGGGAAATCATAGGCAAGCCTCAGCATCTGATTGTGCACCACTCAAGACCCGATGGGACTGCATATCCCTGGGAGGAGTGTCCAGTATATCTAACTCTTAAGTATGGAGCCACCCATTATGTAGACAATGAGGTATTTTGGAGAGAAGATGGCACAAGCTTCCCTGTTGAGTACATAACCGCTCCTGTTCGAGAGGGGGATAAAATAGTGGGAGCGGTGGTCACGTTCAACGACATAACAGAAAGGAAGAGAATGGAAGAGGAGAGATTAAAGCTTAGCAAACTGGAATCATTAGGAGTTCTGGCAGGAGGGATTGCGCATGATTTTAACAACATGCTCAGCGCAATACTCTCTACAATTTCTATTACAAAGATGGATGCGCATCAGGGAACTGCTCTGTATGAGAATCTCACACAGATAGAGAAGGTATGCCTTCAGGCGAAAGGACTCACTCAACAGCTCCTTACATTCTCAAGGGGAGGGGCTCCTGTTAAGAAGCTCACATCTATAAAGGAGGTTATAAGGGACTCAGCTATATTCGTATTGAGAGGCTCTAACGTGAGATGCGAGATTGTTATAGACGATGATCTCTGGGATGCAGAAGTAGATGTGGGACAGATAGGACAGGTAATAAACAACCTGGTAATCAATGCCGATCAGTCCATGCCTCAAGGTGGAGTGGTCAAGGTTAGTGCAGAGAACACCGAATCTCAGACGGGTTCTACACCCGCTTCTATTAAGGGGGGCAGATATGTAAAGATAACGGTAGAAGACAGTGGAATAGGAATACCAAAGGAGCATCTTGCAAAGATATTTGATCCATACTTTACAACAAAACACAGGGGAAGCGGACTTGGGCTTAGCACTGCATATTCAATTATAAAGAACCATGGTGGATTCATAGATGTGGAATCAGAGCTTGGAAAGGGAAGTAGGTTCCACATTTATATCCCGGCATCGGAGAAGAGAGCGGAGAAAAGGAAAACAGTAGCACAGCAATTAGAGAAGGTAAGCAAGGGAAGGGTACTGATCATGGACGATGAGGCAATTATAAGGATTGCTGCGGGGCGTGCGCTTACGAGGATGGGATATGATGTGGAGTATGCAACAGATGGAGAAGAGGCAATAGAGTTATACACAAAAGCTAGGGAGGAGAGCAGGGCCTTTGATCTGGTCATAATGGACTTAACCATTCCGGGTGAAATGGGAGGACGTGAGGCAATAGTCAGGTTAATGGAAATAGACCCTGATGTTAAGGCAATAGTATCCAGCGGATATTCAGATGATCCTGTGATGGGTGAGTTCAAGAAGTATGGTTTCAGGGGTGTAGTCGCTAAACCCTACGACATCGGAGAACTAATTGAGATACTGAATAAAGTGATGGATGGAGAATGATTGGACTCAGACCATAAAGTCAGATATACGGCTATTCTATCCCGACGGGCGCGACCAGTGCCGCCACTAACTCGCGGCAGAATGCTGGAATATCGGCTACAACTCGTCCCCAGACGAGATTACCTTCCCGAAACGCAGCCGTATCTAATCAAATAGCCCCGGCATTGGCAAGGTCATCCTTGATGCCGAGTGAACCCGTGGCGCGACGACCACGCACGATCCCTGCTGAAATAGCCACGAGGCCGCCATGGCACATAATCCCAATGATCTTGCCAGCGGTGTCCATCTCCCGCACCAAGCTAGTTATGGCGGAAAAGCGGCGCAATTTATCGGGTGCCCAACCCCCTGGCACCACCAAAGCGAACAGGTCATGTCTGCGGAGAGACTCAATCGTTGTCGTGGGAGTAATTTCCATGCCATTCTTGCCACTTTATCAGAATACAAGGTTTTTTATGAATGGCTAGAAGTCATTTCAAAACCTCCTAAGTATGTCACCCTGAGCAAAGCGAAGGGTCTCAAAACCGAGATTCTTCGCCACTTGCGTAGCTCGGAATGACAGCCTTCAGAGGTTTTGAAACAGGCGCTAAGAATCTTGATTACACTTTAACTTCTTGAATTCCAGAAGATTAGTCTGCAGTCTTAATTGTCTTTATCCATGGAATGGAATTACTCAAGAATAACGGCTTCTTACACCATATCAAATTTTAAATTGGCTTCTGTTTTGATATGGAAGAGAGATTTTTCAAAGATAAACTTATTTCTGCCGACACCAAAACTATCACGCACTTGAAGACAAAGGCAGTCCCTGTAGAATGATGTCTGACTAATAAATCAGGGCTGGTAAAGGTCATGGCTAAGGTGAATAAGATGTTCGGTAAAAAGATTGCCGGGGCTGTCCACCGTTCAAAAAGGATAACGCGGAGAAATGAGATTATCCGAATTGCCGCTCGGCTATTTTCTGAAAGAAGCTACTACGATGTCACAATGGACGAGGTTGCCGCAAAGGTGGGAGTCGCCAAGGGCACTCTCTACCTCTACTTTGAGTCCAAAGAAAAGTTGTATCTCGCAATTCTAGAGAATGGTTTTAAGGCTCTGGAATCGCTTATCGAAAAGGAAGTGGCAAAGGGTGATCCGGCTCCAGAGATACTGAAGAAGGTTTTAAGGCTGATATTCGGATTCTACCGTCAAAACATGGATATTCTCAGGATTCTAAGCAGGGATGAGACCCATCTTATTCGCGAGCATTACAACTTTACGGAGCACTGGAGGCATAGAGGAATAAAGCTATACGAAAAGATTCTCGAAAAGGGGGTAAAGGAGGGGTCATTCCATCCCGTAAACATCAGGCTTACAGCACTAATAATCTTTGGCCTTGTAAGATCAGTGACGTTTTTCTATGAGACGGATAAAACCGCACAAGAAACGGCAGAAGAGGTGTTTTCATTGATTGGCAGGGCAATTATTGCTTCCCCGAAGAAACCTCTCAACAGTTAAGGCGCTGGCGTATTGAAAAGAATCTTTAGAATCTCCGACACCTCTGTAGCTCAACTGGGGAATGGTATAGCGCTAACTGAAGCCTTTAAATACTCAGTTTGATCTCGCTTGCTACCTTTAATTCCTTATGAAAAAATGTCTCTTTTGGAATCTCTCTTGAGAAAAGAATCGCAATATCAAAATCAGACAAGGGATCTGCCTTGCAAATGACCTGAACGCATATGCTAAAACAATCCCGTTCTCTTCAAGAATAGTAAATAATATGTCTTTATAAGTTCATAGCATTGTGGCATCAAATTTTTAGTCTGGAGGGAATGCTTAATATAATCCGTCATATTGTATTCCTCCGGATATGGTATACTATCTGTCAGTCTCTCAAAAAGAGCAAAATTACAGTATCAAACTGTTTTATCAACTTGCAAATAGCGAGAATTTCGCGTCTAAGAATGACTTGAAATTCATTGAATTTATTGGACTCGATGTGAGCTGTTGCGCTGAAAAATTATGTTCATTGACGTGGACTTACAGAGTTCATTAATGCTTCCAGAGGGTTATAAAGATGAACTAAGTGGATTCTTATGGTGGGTGTAGCTCAGATTGGTCAGAGCGTCGGGTTGTGGCCCCGAAGGTCGCCGGTTCAAGTCCGGTCATCCACCCCTCTCAAAAACTTTGACACCTCAGGGTATTTGGGTAAGTTTAATCGCTTGATTTATCTCTCACAATTAAACCATTAATCAAAAGGTGAAAAATAGATATGGGATTAAAATGCGGAATAGTGGGCCTTCCAAACGCTGGGAAGTCTACGCTCTTTAATGCGTTAAGCAACGCCGGTGCTGAGACGACTAATTTCCCCTTTTCTACAGTTGGGCAAAATGTTGCGATAATTCCTGTTCCCGATGAGAGGCTGAATAAGATTGCTGAGCTTGTTAAGCCCTATAAAATCACGCCGGCTTTTTTAGAAATAGTGGATATTGCGGGTCTTGTAAAGGGAGCCTCTGAAGGGAAGGGCAGAGGGAACGCCTTTTTATCGAGCATCCGTGAAGTGGACTTGATACTCCATGTGGTTCGTTGCTTTAGGGATGATAACATCATCCATGTAGAAGGCTCAAATGATGCCCTACGCGACATACGTATTATAGATGATGAGCTTATCCTTAAAGACCTTGAGACCATTGAGAAGCGCGAGCAGAGGCTTTCCACTCAGGCAAAGGGCGGCGATAAGGCAGTAAAGGAAGAGCTTGGATTAGTAAAGAGGCTCAGGGAATTTGTGGAGCAGGGAAACAAGGTCAGAAAGTTTTCTGTGAGCAATGACAAGGAAGAGAAGATTATAAAAGAGCTGTTTCTGCTTACCTCAAAACAGGTGGTCTACGTTTGCAATGTATCGGAGAATCATATTCCCGACGGTTCGGGTGATTCGGAGGTTCAAAAAGTAAGGGGCTTTGCCGAAAGCGAGGGATCGGATGTGATTGTTGTTTGCGCCAAAATAGAGGCTGAGATCGCTCAGCTCGACCAACAGGAAAGAAAGCTTTTTCTCACTGAGCTGGGTCTTACAACCTCAGGATTAAATCGGCTTATACAAGTCGCGTTTAATAAACTGGGGCTTATTACCTACTTTACTGCTGGCCCAAGGGAAGTAAGAGCATGGACAATCAGGGCTGGTACGAAGGCCCCTCAAGCCGCCGGTGCGATTCACAGCGATTTTGAAAGGGGATTTATTCGGGCAGAGACTATAAAGTACGAGGATTTCATTGCTTACGGTTCCGAATCGGCGGTTAGAGAGTCCGGAAAGATGCGCTCTGAGGGGAAGGACTACGTGGTTCAAGACGGCGACATAATGCTATTCAGGTTTAATGTGTGATTTATGTAGGGCGCTTTTAAAACGTGCCTATGTCCTATATTGCGCATTAAGCTTGAGGTAATCCATGGTTATATCGCTTGCAACCACGAAATAACTGGACTTTCCGCCTTTCATGTCCAGCGTGATTGTGAAGCTTGGGTTTTTAAGTATATGGTTTACTTTGCTCTCGTCCATTATCTCCGCGCCGTTTTTTACGATCCTATGATCTCCAAAATACAAGTCTACTTTTAATGGATCGAATTTAACCCCAGCCCGTCCTGCCGCCGCAAGCACGCGCCCCCAGTTTGCGTCCTCTCCGTAAAGGGCGGTTTTCACGAGGAGCGAAGAGCCGATTGTGCGTGAGATTTTCTCTGCGTCTTTTCTATTTTTTGCTCCTTTTACTATAATCCTCACGACCTTTGTCGCTCCTTCCCCATCACGCACAATCATCTCGGCAACCTCTGCGGTGAGTTTGGTAAGGGCTTTTTCAAGTTTTCTATAGTTTTTATCCCCGGCCTTTATTGGGCTGTTCTCTAATGTACCGTTTGATAATATGAGCACCGTATCATTTGTAGACATATCACCATCAACTATAATTCTGTTAAATGAAACATCTACCGCATTTTTAAGGGCAATTTTTTGAGCTTTCCGGTCAATGTTAATGTCTGTGAGAATAAAGCAGAGCATTGTAGCCATGTTGGGGGCAATCATTCCTGCCCCTTTTCCAATGGCGCAAATTGTTCCGGTCTTACCGTCAACACTAATTTGTGCTTCCGCGTACTTAGGAAACTTATCCGTTGTCATTATGGCTTCGGCGGTATCCGATAATCCATCTTCGCTTAATCCTGAGACAAGGTCGGGAATTGCGCTTTTAATCTTTTCCATGTTTAGGTAAACCCCTATCACACCTGTTGATGAAGGAATAACAAGGGATTCGTCTATCCTGAGTTTATTGGCCACGAGTTTTGCTGTAAGGTTTGCGTCATGCAGTCCTCTTTTCCCCGTGCCCACGTTAGCGTTTCCGCTATTTATAACGACTGCCTGACAATATCCGCTTTTTACCCTTTCCATTCCTAATAGGACAGGAGCCGCCTTTACAACGTTGGTCGTAAAAACCCCTGATACCTTTGCCGGAACTTTCGAAAATATGAGACCCAAGTCCTTTTTCCCATTCTTCTTTATACCTGAGGATATACCGGATCCAAGAAACCCCGGAACCTTAATCATCTATTAGCTCCTCTAAAAATTTATATGATCTGATCTCTTTTCCTGTGTGATACTCGGTGAATTTTAGCAGGAATTTTACATAATCAAAAGACATTTCTAAATTGTGGTTAGGGGAACTCATTAAATCTCTTTGCCTGAGAAAATCCTTCGATACTCTGAACCCATTCGGCTCATCCTTCTTGCAGTCGTCGCAGAGAACCCCGCCTTTTTGAATGCTAAAAAAGGCATTCTCTCCTATCGCATCTCCACACTTTGCGCAGGCATCGAAATCCGGTTTGTATCCGGATAGAGAAAGAGCGGAAATCTGAAATTTCAAAGCCACAGTCAAAGGGTTTCTCTTGGAATCTAGGTCAGAGAGGGTTTGAATGAGAAGATCAAACATCCCTTCATTAGGCTCTTCTTCGGGAAGAAGCGCGTCTACGTTCTCCAATATAAAGCTCCCCCATGTAAAAAGCCCTATATCCTCCATAAGAGTCGAAAACACCTCTATAGTCTCGGAGTCTTCAATGAACTTCGTCCCGCCTGGTCTTTCACGAAACCTCGCGCGGAGATGCACAAATGGCTCAAGCCTCCCCCCAAAACGCTTTCTGCTCTTTTTTGCATTTTTTGCGAGTCCCCTTATTTTCCCAAAATCCTTTGTAAAGAGAGTGAGTACATAATCTGCCTCGCCGTGCTCAACCTTGCGAATGAGAAACGCCTCTGAAATTTTCATAGAGTAGAGTTTATAGATTATTATTTAACTAACCACAAATGAACACGAATTAGTAGGGGCAGGTTTGAAACCTGCCCCTACTGAATAATTCTTTAAAAAATAACCGTAGCAATAAGTAGATAAACGATTGATCCAAAAATGTCATTAAACATTGTAACAAAAGGGCCGCAGGCCGCAGCTGGATCGAACTTCAATTTATGTAGAACAAGCGGTTCAGCCGCTCCCATAAATGCGGTTGCAACGGTTGCAGAAGACATTGCTATGAAAATAGAAAGCGCTATTTTTACAACCTCAGGCTCGCGTATGCCTATCAACGCGCCTATTAGAGCGGCAATAGTTCCGCATATTATCCCCAGGGAAAGACCCAATCTCATCTCCGAGATAATGACCTTAAAAGCCTGATTGAGGCTGATCGTCTGCATTCCGAGACCCCTTATCACCACGGTTGTTGCCTGAAGCCCCACATTTCCGCCCGTTGCCATTATAGCCGGCATGAATGCGGCAAGAACAACGACGCGCTGAAGCGTCGGTTTAAAAGCATGTGCAATTACGAATGCAATGAAAAGCTCTCCAAAAAGGGTCAGAAGAAGCCAGGGGAGACGGAGCCTTACCCTGGTAAAGGTAGGAGTATATATGGGGTGTACGTATTCTCCCACTCCGGCGAGACCGTATATATCTTCTGATGCCTCCTCGGTGATAACATCTATTACGTCATCTGCCGTTATGCGGCCTAAGAGCTTCCCATCTTCATCTACAACTGGTAGCGAGACTATATCGTATTTTTTAAAAATATTGGCGACCTCTTCCTGGTCAACGTAGGGGGTTACCGTAACGACAACCGACTCCATCATTTCTCCTACCTTCGTCATCGGGTTGGCTAGGATCAATCTTTTAAGCGACACGGTTCCGAGGAGTCTATCGTTTTCGTCGGTAACATAGATTCCATAAAAATCCTGAACCTCATCGGCGATGAGTCGAATCCATCCTATCGTGTCCCTCACGGTGGAATCATATATAACCTGAACCAACTCCTTCTGCATTATTCCCCCTGCCGTATCACTCGGATATTTGAGCAGGGGCTCAACCTCTTTGGCCTCCTCAGGAGCCATCTTCTCAAGCACGACCTTTGCTGTATCATGAGGTAGCTCTGCAATTACATCGGCGGCATCGTCTGAGTCCATCTCCTCTACGATGTCAGCGATCTTTTCGTGGTCGAGTTCCTCAAGGATTTCCTGTCTCTGTTCTTTCTCCAGTTCGAGGATTATCTGAGATGCCGTTTCGGTATCCAGAGAATTGAGCACCTTGGAGCGGTCTTCCTGGTCGAGGGATTGAATAAGGGCAGCTATTTCTGATGTGTGTATAGAGGACAGTATATCTCTAATCCTTTCTAAGTTTCCTTCCTTGAGACAATCGGATATTTTTTCTGTTAGCTCCAGTGCTTCCATATGATTCCTTTAACAAGATCGGGTTTAATCAAGTATTCTAAAAGAGAAACTATAAAAGTAAAGCTAAAGTTGAAGTGGGTAAATCCTGGATTTAGTACGATGGAAAAGTTAAAAACATACGGGAGATTCGTTAAGGTTGAACACACCCTTTTTTCCCTTCCGCTAATCCTGAGCGGAGCCTTTTTGGCGGCAGGAGGCATTCCCGGGATTCGTGTGCTGATTCTTATACTGGTTGCTGCGTTTGGAGCAAGGACCGCAGCCCTTGGGCTCAATAGAATCATAGATATGGAGATTGACAGGAGAAACCCTAGAACTAAGGAAAGGGAACTTCCTTCGGGGAAAATAAGTCTGCTCGAAGCCTCCGCGATTGTTGGAGTGGGCATTCTAATCTACTTGGTTGCTGCCTATCTAATATGTGATTTTGTTCTCTATCTGTCCCCGATTCCGCTCGTTGTCTTTACTGTCTATCCATACATGAAAAGATTCACCTCACTCTGCCATTTTGGAGTGGGGCTCGGGCTCTCGCTTTCTCCGCTTGGAGGATGGTTTGCGGTTAGATGCTCGGCTAATGGGATTATTCCGCCTCTTCTTCTTTCACTTTTTACGCTCTTCTGGGTCTCCGGGTTTGATGTTATATATGCCACTCTCGATGAGGAATTTGACAGAAAAAGTGGGGTACTCTCACTTACATCAAGATATGGTAAGAAAAGGGCGCTTTTTATTTCGGCCATTCTCCATCTTTTCTCATTTATCGCTCTCATTGCGCTTTATTTCTACGAGTTCAAATCAATCTATGCGCTTCCCTTTCTTATTGTGTCGGGACTTCTCCTTTTCTGGGAGCACAGGAAATCGTCTGACGTGGATTTCGCCTTTTTCAAAATAAATGCCCTCCTGGGGTTTGTCGTTTTTCTTTTCGTCCTCTCTGGGATATACTTACCCTGAGATGCGCACTATTGTAGGAATCACGGGGGCTTCGGGTGTAATATACGGGGTTAATTTCTTGAGAAAATGCCCCGACGATAAGTTCCTCATTGTCAGCAAATGGGGGAAAAGGGTTCTACATGAGGAATTGGGACTCAAGGTTGAAGAACTCAGCCCCTGGGTGAAAAAGACGTTTTTAGACTCTGACCTTGCGGCTCCATTTTCATCTGGAAGCAATCCTTTTGATGCGCTTGTTATAATTCCCTGCTCAGTCTCAACCCTTGGCAAAATCGCTTCGGGAATCTCGGATACTCTCATAACGAGAGTCGCTCAGGTGGCTCTTAAAGAGAGAAGAAAGCTCGTGATTGCTCTCAGAGAAACCCCGCTCAGTTCAATAGCCCTGGAGAACGCCCTGAAGCTATCGAGAGAGGGGGTAATTATAATGCCAATAAGCCCGCCTCATTATATTGAATTAAAAACCATCAACGACCTTGTAGAGGGATTTGTGGATAAGGTTTTAAAGATAATCGGAATTGATGATGGTCGCGGATGGAGGCATGAGGAGTTGGATTAATTAATCTAGTTATAGAGAGGAGCATTATGACGACGTTGCTTTCAAAAGCAATCAAAGAAATTGAAAATTTGCCGCCAGAGTTACAAGATGAAATCGCCAGACAGATTTTAGAGGACATTGAGTGTGAACTCAAATGGCAGGCAACGCTTGTTCAACCACAAAGCAAGCTTGAAAAATTAGCGGAAAAAGCTCTCGAAGAGTCAAAAGCCGGAAAGACAAAGAAAATGGGATTTGACGAATTGTGAAATCAGAGCTAACAGAGGATTTCATTGAGTGTTTTCGCAAACTGCCGGAAAGAGTAAGACGCACAGCTAGAAAGAATTACAAATTATGGAAAGAGAACCCATACCATCCCGGTTTAGAGTTTAAGCCTGTAAAAGCAACTAAGAGCATTTATTCCGTACGAGTGGGAACTGGATGGCGGGCTTTAGGTGTGATGAAAGAAGAGGAACATACAGTCGTGTGGTTCTGGATAGGCTCGCACAGCGAATACGACGATTTGCTAAAGATGCTCTAAGGGCAAGAGCGTTTTAAATACCTCTTGGAAGCGTGGCAAAAGGAGCAGAGCAAACGTGGTAACCGCTAGAGCTAGGATTAAGACGCATGAGAACTATACTTCTATTGTGCCCATCATCATCCCTGACCTTGGTGAGGTCAAAAAGCTTGCCGCCAAGCTACACGCTGAAGGAATGCCTTGGAAAGGCGAGGCATTTGGCTGGCAGGCGGAGTATAACCCCGAACAGCCAGAGCCGCCACTTGATTCTAAGATGACTTTCACCCCTGCGGATTTCTGCATAGGAGAGAGCGGTATCTGGTTTTTCTCACTCATGTGGGAGCATGGCAAAGACGCTGACCTCGTAGAGTTCTTAGATGATAGAAACATAAGGTAATTAGAATTGACGAGGGAAGCGAATGGACACGAATGAAACAAAGCACAAATAGAATTAAAATATGTTTGAAAAAAGTCTAGGTTCTTATAAAATACAATTAAGAGTTCTACGAATAGATATGGAGGGTGAAAATGGCTAAGAGACTCATCGTAATTTTAATAATCCTATTTGCCTCTTCCGTTGCATCATTTGGAGATGCTCCTAACCCAATATGTAAAAATAATCCCAATGGAATAGTCAAGGATTACTACCCGCACGGAGTGGTGCAGACTGAATGGGGATGCAAGAATGGCCATCTAAACGGGGTGACCAGGCTTTACTACGAGAGCGGTGCTTTAAAGAAAGAGGTGAATTATAAGAACGATAAGATGGACGGGCCGTCCCATACCTACTATGAGAGCGGGGCATTGGAGGGCGCATGTGAATACAAGGATGGCAACCAGGTTGGGGTGCGTAAGATTTACTTTGAGAATGGGACGTTGAAGGGAATAACGACATTTGGAGAATGATAGACAGAAAAAATGGTTATCGAGCGAAGTTGTGTTCGAGGACTACTTTTCGAGACAAGGTCAGGCTTATGTAGATGCACGTCCGCCGTATCCGGTAGAACTGTTTGAATTTCTCTCTTCGTTGTGCGCGAAGCGCGAGGTTGCCTGGGACTGTGCGACAGGTAATGGTCAGGTCGCTGTGGGACTGGCTCACCACTTCGATAAGGTGATTGCTACGGATATAAGTCAGAGTCGAATCGCCTATGCAATACCCGGAAAAAACATCGAATACCGTATAGAGCCTGCGGAAAATTCCTCTATCCCTTCAAGAACGGTTGACTTAATAACCGTTGGTCAGGCCGCTCACTGGCTCAACTTGCACGGGTTTTATCTGGAAGCGCGAAGGGTCGCACGTGAGGGTGCTCTTATTGCCCTATTTGGCTTTCGTGAGTTAAAAGTCACGCCGTTGATTGACAGGCTTACCAATCGCTACCTGCACGAGGTGGTGGATGGCTATTGGACAGCGGGAAAGGAGCTTTATGACAGCCGATATGCCTTCCTCTACTTCCCATTTGATGAGTTAAAAGCTCCGTATTTCAAAATTAAGGTTAGCTGGACACTCGATCAGTTGCTGAGGCTCCTTGATTCCTATTCGGGGCCGCAAAGGTATTTGGAAGTTCACGGCAAACCGCCTTCACTGGAACTTCTGGAGGAGTTCAAAAAGGCATGGGGCGGTGAGGGACTCACACGCGAGGTTATAATACCGCTCCTTTTACGCGTGGGGCGTATATGAAAAGCTTAAGGACATAACTGTGGAGTTTGTTAAACGGTACTCGGGTGGTGGGACTCTGCAGGGGCAAAGACAACTAATTATATATAAGCTCAGCAACAAAAAAGATGATTACCACAGCGAGTTAGTTGCCGAACTACGCCGGATGAAGGGAGATAAGTAGGCTTTTTTCGGGGAAACTATGGGAAACCTCAACTTTACACTTTCAATCTCTTGTGGATGCCGTTTGTTGTGAGAAAAGATATAACGCCTAATACAGACGACATAGCTCTTTTCTGAGCGAAAAGAATCATGCTTGCATCTTATGGTCTCACGGGTTTTTCTCGTGCCTATTGACTTTGCAAGATATTTTTAATTATACTCCTAAACAAAAGAAAAAGTGATAAGTTGCTCGTATAATTAAGAGTTATACTCTTTCTCCCTTTTTCCAGCCATTGCTGAGGATCAACCGATGAATATAACAACAATCTTAGTAGCCACCGTCGCCTTCGTTCTTGCGTGGTGTGTCTCAGGACAGTTCGAATCCAGTTCAGCTTCGGCGCGGACCGAGGTCTGCAAAGCAACCGACGAGCAAGAGATTGCAGCACTGTTCGACCGGTGGAATCGCTCCCTACAGAGCGGTGACCCACGCAAGGTTGTTGCCAACTACGCCGAACGTTCGATCCTTCTTCCCACTTTGTCCAACAAGCCACTTCTGACCGCGGCTGAGAAGGAGGACTACTTTCGTCATTTTCTGAAAAACAAGCCTGTAGGGAAGATCAACCTCAGGATAATAGAGATTGGCTGCAATACGGCGGTTGACGCCGGGCTCTACACATTCACCTTCGGCACGACTGGTGATAAAGTCGAGGCTCGCTACACATTCACATATAAGTGGGATGGTAAGCAATGGTTAATCACAAGTCATCACTCCTCCATGATGCCGGAGAAGAAATGACGTACCAACAGACATAACCCTTCATTTTGGCGGAGCGCTTTCGGTGGCCTCTGAACCCAAGCGTTATCCCGCATCAATACAAAATCGTGTTCGATTCAAAGTCCAAGTTAAAGAGGTAAAGCATTAACAACCTCAGTGTCAATTATCGCTCAAACTTGCACCTATAAAAATTGTGCTTACTAAGGAATAGATGAAACGACGCACTGAGGGTTTTGTAATCGAAAACCCCTTCTATAAATCAGGTGAGGTTAGCTGCTAGGTGCCGATAAACGGGTTGATTTTTCTGACCTCTGAGATACATTACAGTTATGATTGAGTTGTCGGAATTACAGAAGAATATCGAAAAAATCTGCAAAGAGTTGTCCTTACGAAGATTGGATCTCATTGGCTCCGCTGCTCGAGGCGACTTCGGTGAAAAGAGTGATGTTGATGTCTTAGTAACATTTGAGGGTGATGAAAAGTTATTTGATCGATACTTTGAGTTAAAACAATGCCTTGAGAGACTTTTTAACCGAAAAGTTGATGTTATTGAGGAAAGGGCAATAAAAAACCCCTATTTTAAAAAGAGTATTGAGAGAGATCGGGTCAAAATTTATGGAACATGATCCGAAAGGCTATATCTTTGACATTTTGCAGGCCTGTAAGTACATTCAGGAATTTACAGCGGGTAAGAGTTTCGATGAATATACAGGCGATATATTGTTAAAATCTGCTGTCGAGAGGCAGTTTGCCATTATTGGCGAAGCCCTAAGTAGAGTGAAAAAAGAAGAGCCTGGCTTGTTAGACCAAATTAGAGAATCGGAGAAAATTATCGCTTTTCGGAATGTCATAGTTCACGGTTACAGTATTATTTCCGATCAGATGGTTTGGGATATTATTTCTACAAAATTAGATAATATAATAGAAGATTGTAAAAAAATTATTGGCTCTTAATCTTACCGCGCAACGAACATTACCTCACGAGGAATTACCGTGACCTATATGAAAATAAAAACCCTGGATAAAGGGTGGCATGATAATGAAAAAAAGGAATTTCTCCGACATTCAGGAGTTTATCGCGTACCTCGAATCCATCGGCGATTTAAAGAGGATAAAAGCCGAAGTAGACCCAATTTTAGAAATTACGGAAATATCATCGAGGGTGATTAAAGAAAAGGGGCCTGCGCTTATTTTTGAGAATGTAAAGGGTTCCGCGTTTCCGCTTGCAATCAACCTCTTTGGGACTGAAGAGAGGGTTGAGCTTGCCTTAGGTAGAAAGCCGAGGGAGGTCGGTGAGGAACTGGTATTTCTTTTTGAGAAATTAAATCCCCCTTCAATAAAATCCTTCTTCTCAATTCTTCCAAAGGCTATAGGGCTTCTTTCTATGAGAACAAAGAATGTGGAAAGGGGTATGGTTCAGGATGTTGAAGAAGAGCCGGATTTAGACAGGCTTCCCATAATCAAATGCTGGCCCAAGGATGGAGGGAGATTCATAACGTTGGGACTGGTCTTGACACAAGACCCAGTTACGAGGAGAAGAAACCTCGGAATCTATAGGCTTCAAATCTACGATAAAAAGACGACTGGAATGCACTGGCACCCCCATAAAGGCGGTGCGGCTCATTATCACGAAGCCGCGAAGCTGGGGCGCGACCTTGAAGCCGCTGTAATTCTGGGCGGAGACCCAAAGATGATATTCACTGCTATTGCCCCTCTTCCCGAAGGTATGGATGAGATCGCATTTGCAAGCTACCTCCGAGGAAGCCCGATCCCTATGGTTCGGGGCAGAACCATATCGCTGCGCATTCCCGCGAATGCCGAGTTTATTATTGAGGGAGTCGTTCCTCAGGGAGAGGCACGAATTGAGGGTCCATTCGGAGACCACTTCGGGCACTATTCTATGGAAGCGCCGTTTCCGGTCTTTAGAATAAACGAGATAACGCACAGGCATAATCCGATCTATCCCGCTACAGTTGTGGGAAAGCCGCCTAAAGAGGACATATTCCTTGGAATTGCGGCGGCGGAGATGTTCTCTCCACTTATAAAAATTATTCAACCCGAAGTGAAAAGAATGTGGGCTTACCCCGAAGCAGGGTTTCATAATCTTCTCGTTGTCTCTGTTGATGAGAGATACCCGAAGAACGGGATAAAGGCCATGCTTGCCCTCTGGGGGACGGGGCAGCTCCTCCTTACAAAGTGCATGATAGTTGTATCAAGCGACATAAACCCAAGAGACTGGGGCGCTGTTCTTAGGGAAATAGGAGAAAACTTTGACCCCCGCGAGGACTTCCTCCTAATCCCGTGGGCGCCTCTCGATACTTTGGATTTTACAAGTGGGAAGCTCAATGTGGGGAGCAAGATGGGAATAAACGCCGTAAGACGCGCAAATGGCGGAAGGGAAAAAAGGAGAATTCCTGAAAGGGTTCCCGACCCTAGAGAGAGGCTAAGCGATGTGACGGATTTCAGGCTTCTTCCCGGAGGATTTCTGGTTATTAAAGTCCAAAAAAATCCGAAGGATAATATTCGGAGGCTCTTTGACATACCCGGATATGAGGATGTTAGAATCATTGTAGCCCAGAGTTTGGATATTGATCTACACGATGATACCGATCTGATTTGGGGCATATTTACGAGGTTTGATCCTTACCTCGATGTTATATTTGAGGGGACAGAACTCAGAGGCTCGGCTGTGGTCTATAGTGGAAGAATGGGTATAGATGCCACGTTTAAAGAATGGTATCCTGAAGTAATTGAGATGTCGGAGGATATAAAAAGCAAGGTGAGAGAGAGATGGCAGGAATACTGGAAAGGGTAGAAAGGCTATGTTGGGATAAATCCCTTTTGCCCATACTTGAGAAGGTCGAGAATGGGGAACGGCTCAGTTTTGAAGACGGACTTACATTCCTTGGAAGCCCCGACCTTAACGCAATCGGTATGATTGCCGATTACGTTAAAAGGAAAAGGGAGGGGGACAGGGTCTATTTTGTTGTAAACCGCCATGTAAATCCGACAAACATCTGCGCGATATCGTGCAAGTTCTGCGCCTTTGGTGTGACACAGAAATCCCCAAACGCCTATGAACTGACCCATGACCAGATACTTTCTATGTTAAATGACGAGATAAGGGAGGTTCATATAGTTGGAGGGCTTCACCCCGATTGGAGATTTGACCATTATCTGGACATTGTGAGGCTTATCAAGAATGCATATCCCCAAACGCACGTAAAGGCGTTTACTGCCGTTGAGGTGGATTGGTTTACGGAGATTAGCGGAAAGAGCATAGAGGGGGTATTGATAGCCCTAAAAGAGGCCGGAGTGGACGCTCTCACCGGCGGCGGCGCTGAGATTCTCCATCCCGATATAAGAAAAAAGATATGCGCGCCAAAAACCGTTGCGACGAGATGGGAGGAAATACATAAGATAGCACACAGGCTTGGCATACCGACAAATGCCACGATTTTATACGGGCATATAGAGGAGCCTTTCCATGTCGTTGACCATCTTGAGAGGCTGAGAAGGATTGAAGACGAATCACCGGGGTTCTTTGCATTCATTCCAGTTCTATTCCAGCCCGAAAACACTGGGCTTAAAAAACAGGTGAGTTTTATCCCTGGCTCTTATGACCTGAAAATCCACGCACTTGCCCGCCTCTACCTCGATAACTTCCCCCACATAAAAGCATACTGGATAACGCTCGGTGAAAAGCTCGCTCAGGTTGCCCTCCACTTCGGGGCAAGCGATGCCGATGGAACCATTATTAGAGAGAAGATCATTCACGATGCCGGTGCACCATCCGAGCTTGGGCATACAAGGGAATTTATGGTGAATATGATAAAGAACGCCGGATACACCCCTGTCGAAAGAGACGCTCTTTATAATGTAGTGAGGGTGTATCAATAGGGGTTTCGACTGAAATTTTTATGGGATGAATTATTATGTCAGTCCAGGTTACAAAACGCCATTTTAATACCACTGAATACTACCGGATGGCAGAGGCCGGTATTCTCTTAGAGGATGACCGTGTCGAGCTTATTGAGGGTGAGATTATAAAAATGGCTCCCCTTGGCAGTCGTCATGCCGGTTGTGTCAGTCGTTTAAATACTCTACTCAATCGTCTGGCTGGTGAGACTGCATTAGTAAATGTGCAGAATCCAGTGCGCCTCGGCGATTTCTCGGAGCCTCAACCTGATATTTCTCTGTTAAAGCCACGTGATGACTTTTATTCTAATGCGCATCCGACCCCTACCGATGTGTTCCTGATTATAGGGGTCAGCGATGCCTCTCTGGAATATGACCGGGATATAAAAATACCTCTTTATGCCGCTTCATTGATACCTGAAGCGTGGCTCGTGAACCTGATTAGAGACATAGTTGAAGTCTATAGAGAACCGCGAGACGGCATGTATCGGGAGGTTCATTATGCCACACGTGGGGAATCAGTAAGCCCAAGATACAATCCAAATCTAACAATTAGCGTTGATGCTATTCTTGGTTAGTTAAGATGCCTGATATACTCTGGCTGAGAGAGATGCGATTTATAATGCGGTAAAGGTGTATTCGTGCGGTCTACGAACTATTTTATAGCTCTTAGGACTTATATAGTTAAGTTATGCTGATTGATAGAGCACTTCACAGATACTTTGATGATGTCGCTAACTATCTAATTTGTATGATTTCGCTAACGTTGACGCACGAGCTTTATATCGCTGGAACCGCCAGGAGATACGCATCCAATCACATGGTTCAGATCGATGGCAAACAAGTAGGTCGGCGTATTAAATTCTATCCATCAAGTCTTCTCGATCAATTCTTTGATAATCTGGTCTGGCCTCAACAGATACAATTTGATGAGGAGCCAGTAACAATTGATTCCAGCGCTAGATTAACTTTATCAGTATATGAGAGACCACTCTACGCATTTGCTCAAGCCATGTTTGTCAACTACTTTGAAAGACATCGGCCTGATGTCGAAAGTGCTTACGGTGATAATCTTAGCAGTTGGCCAAGTGAGTGGAACTTCGCGAGAGTTGTCAGGAATTCAGTTGCGCATAATGGTTGCATTAATTTTCACAATTTGTCAGCTAGCCCAGTTTCTTGGCGAGGCCTTACTTATAGTCCGAGTGACAATCGGAGGAATGTGATTTTTAGTGACTTGTGGATTGCTGATCTAATTTACTTAATGATGGATATGGACGCGCGGCTCTAAATCCCAAACAGGAAATTATCGTCAGAGTCACTGTGGTAATGATCTAAATGAAACCAACTAATTTCTGCACCTTTGAAGAACATGATTTTGTGCAATTTGTCGACAATCCGGCCATTTTCGTGATTCAAAAGCATATTTATTTCCTGGTTTCATTTAGTAACCGTAGCACTGAGAAATACGAGAATCTATAGGACAGTGCTACTTTGATTATACTTGCTGATTAGCCTATAATCTTTATTGTGGTTAGGCAAACAATAAAAAGCCCTAAATTTATCAAAAACCTTATAGCGCGGGGAGATATATTATGCGCAACGAATTCACAGCAATTATCGAGCAAGATGGAGATTGGTATATAGCCTATTGTCCAGAGATTCCTGGTGCTAATGGACAGGGCCGTACTATCGAAGAGTGTCGAGAAAATCTTTCAGAGGCTATTGCTCTTATTCTCGAAGACCAAAGAGAGGACGCTTTATAGTTGAAACCCTTGAATGTATCTCAATGTGCCGTCATTGCACTCGTCATCGTGAGCCTCTTAGGCTGCACAAATGTATCGGAATCAAGTGTCAGCCCGACGCCCGCGACGTATCCCGACCCGCTTGCCTATTGCGAGGCAGTGAACACTATTGATGCTCCCGATGCGCGTTATGCGGGACCCAAGGTTCCTGAAACCATTGCCGAGGGGCTGCGAAGGGTATTCAACACACCCGACACACCAATCGAAATATATATGAGGGGCACATTCTGGCGCTGTATGAATGGAAAGGTGTATGCCTGCACTGTCGGTGCGAATTTGCCATGTGAGGCGAAAGCGAACACCAATCGCAAACCGACTCAATCCGAAAACGATTTCTGTCAGCAAAACCCCGATGCCGATGTTATTCCGATGGTGGTGACCGGACGTGAAACGGTTTATGAATGGAGGTGTAGCAACGGTGTACCGGAGATTGTGCGACAGTTCACCCAGCCCGATGCGCGTGGCTTTTTATCCAATATCTGGTACGAGATCACTCCGAACTGAGGGTGAAATCCCGGAAAAGGTAGCGGCTCAGAGAAAATAAGCCGGGTTTGATCTCAACAGTTCCGAGCATTATGAAACGGAAGATAGTTGGATTTCATAAAGACGAGTTTGACGATTGGGTTGCCGACCTGGAGTGTTCCCATACACAGCATGTTCGGCATAAGCCGCCTTGGCAAAATAGGCCATGGGTAGTTGACCCGGAGGGGCGCAAAAAACGTATCGGGTATGAGCTTGACTGTAAAAAGTGCGACGAGGAGGTTGGAGATAAGTAGCTTATAACACCAATTTTGAATTCTTCTAGCGCAGGGACTGCCATTGCGAGGAGGGAAGCGACGAAGCAATCTAGAATAACGGGGATTCGCTAACGCTCGCAATGACATTACTGTTATTGCACCATTGGTTTACATAACTGATATTATTTCCCCATTCTCAATGTTGAGGGCGAGTTGCTCGATTTATCCTTTATATCAAAAACCGCCTTTCTATCGCCTTCAAAAATGGGTCTTTGAATTCCCCAGCTCCAGACCTTATGCGGTGTAATTTCGATATAAAGCCCATTGCCGAATCTACCTTTGCGCTCCACAATCTCCGCAGTGCCATGAACCTTAATCCCCCTGGGCTTCCATGGGTTGACGGATTCCAGGTCGTCAACCACAATGGCTACTTTGGGGTTTCCATTCTTTATGTTTTTGTACTTGAGTGTCCTTTCCATATCGAGGCTTGGGATTATGAATTTATCTCCTTCGAGTTCATACCCAACTGGGGCAACATCTGGCTGAAGGCCTTTTGAGACTGTAGCTATTCTTGCGAGTTTTTGTGATTTTAGGTAATCAATCTCCCTATCTGAAAACATGGGCGCTCCTCCTTTTTAAAACCCCATTTTAATGATAAATTTAAGTTTATTTTAAATCGTCCCATATTATGACTTGGTTTTTTAGATGCGGTATTTAAGTAGTCAGGTGCGGGATTTGATTAAGTAGAACTGGCGGATGCAATAATCTATACTTGGAGAATAGAGGTTAAAATGACCGGACTAAATAAGATTTTGCTCTCTGAAAAAGACATCCCCGAGGAGTGGTACAACATTCAGGCGGATATGCCAAAGCCCTGCCTTCCAGCTTTGCACCCCGGCACGGGAAAACCAATTGGGCCAGAGGCCCTTGCGCCGATTTTTCCGGAGGCGTTAATAAACCAGGAGGTATCTAAAGAGGGGTTTATCCGCATTCCCGAAGAGGTTAGAGATGTCTATAAGCTCTGGCGCCCCACGCCGCTCTACAGGGCGTATTTCTTTGAGAGACTTTTGGACACACCCGCGAGGGTCTATTACAAATACGAGGGCGTAAGTCCTTCTGGCTCCCATAAGCCAAACACTGCCGTTCCCCAGGCGTACTACAACAAGGCCGAGGGTGTAAAGCGTCTAACAACCGAAACCGGAGCGGGCCAGTGGGGGAGCGCGCTTAGTTTTGCATGCCAGCATTTCGGTCTCGGCCTCGAGGTCTATATGGTGAGAGTAAGCTATGACCAGAAGCCTTACAGGAAGCTTCTTATGAACACATGGGGAGCGGAGGTCATTGCCTCACCCAGCGACAGGACTGAGTCGGGAAAAAGGGTGTTAGCTCGTGATCCGGATTCTCCAGGAAGCCTTGGGATTGCGATTTCTGAAGCCGTTGAGCGCGCTGCAAAGGATGATGATACAAAATACTCTCTGGGAAGCGTTTTAAACCATGTCTTGATGCATCAGACAATTATAGGACTTGAAGCGGTTAAACAGATGGAGATTGCGGGTGAGATTCCCGATGTTGTCATTGCGCCATTCGGAGGCGGCTCTAATTTTGCAGGAATCGCTTTTCCATTTTTGAGGTTAAATTTAACCCAAGGAATGAATATCAGGTGTATCGCAATCGAGCCTGCCTCATGCCCGAAACTGACAAAAGGGGAATTCAGGTATGATTTTGGAGACACCGTGGGTCTCACACCGCTTCTCCCTATGTACACCCTGGGACATAATTTTATCCCACCGCCTATCCATGCGGGGGGCCTCCGTTATCACGGAGCTGGAGTCATAGTCAGTCAGTTGTATAAGGACAATTTGATAGAGGCAAGAGCCGTTCAGCAGCTTGCGTGCTTTGAGGCCGGGGTTCTCTTTGCAAAAGCGGAGGGAATCATCCCAGCCCCTGAGGCTACACACGCAATTGCTGCCGTTATTGAAGAGGCTAAAAGGGCAAAAGAGGAGGGAAAACCGAAAATTATTTTATTCAATTTATGCGGTCACGGTCATTTTGACATGAGCGCATACGATGCCTATTTTGCGGGGAAATTAACGAACCATTATTTAACCGAAGAGGAGCTTACGGCTAATTTGAGGGAGTTAGGGACGCCGGTAATTAACTTATAACCGCATTTTACTAGACAACCCTTTGGCAATTGCCGATTAGTCGAAATCCAAAGGAGGAGAGGAACCACACATGATTGAAGATTCAAAAAATCCTATACTTCTACCCCAGGATGTTGAGCCGGTCCATTATAACCTTGAGATTAAAACCGACTTTGAAAGTTTTACCTTTTCAGGGAAAGAGGACATAAGCATAATTATCAAACAGCCTACTTCCAAAATCACCATGCATGCCGTTGATTTGACAATAAACAAAGCCTCTCTGGCGATTTATGAGGAAACCATTAATCCAAAGAAAATCTCATTTAATAAGAAAAAGGAGACCGTCACCTTTCATTTTGGCAGAAAACTGAGTGGCAGCGCGAACCTAAAGATCGAATACGACGGTAAGATAAACGACAAGATGCACGGTTTCTATCGCACATCATACAGCGTAAACGGAGTCAGTAAATACGGCGCCGCTACACAATTTGAGGCGACCGATGCCCGCAGGGCGTTTCCATGCTGGGATGAGCCGGCATGGGAAGCGAGGTTCAGTGTTACTCTCATTGTGCCCAAGAATCTTACCGCACTCTCCAATATGCCTATTGTCAGTGAAGAGCCATACGGGGATTCCGGTTTAAAAAGGGTCACTTATGACACAACCCCTGTTATGTCCACATATCTCCTCGCTTTTGTTATTGCTGACCTTGAGTTTATCGAATCAACGGATAGAAATGGAGTCCCAATCAGGGTATGGACAACACCAGGCAAAAGAGAGCAGGCTCGGTTCGCCCTCGAATGCGCTCTTCACACACTTCCATATTTTTCCGAATGGTTTGATATTCCATATGCACTCCCAAAGCTCGATATGGTATCGCTTCCGGACTTTGCTGCCGGGGCTATGGAAAACTGGGGGCTTATAACTTATCGTGAGACCGCGATGCTCGTTGACCCGGAAAATTCTGCTGTTACTGCGAGGCAGCGCGTTGCCGAGGTCGTTGACCACGAGCTGGCACACCAGTGGTTCGGGAATCTCGTCACGATGGCATGGTGGGACGACCTCTGGCTGAATGAAGGGTTTGCGTCATACATGGGCCCGAAAGCCGTTGATCACCAGTTCCCGGAATGGGATACATGGACTCAATACGTCGCGGATGATTTTCTTGTGGCGCTCCATAAGGACAGCCTGGAAAACACACATCCGGTTGAAGTCCCAGTGAAGAACCCTTATGAAATCGGCGAACTCTTCGATGCCATTACATACAGAAAAGGGTCGGTGGTGAACCGGATGATTGAACACTATCTTGGAGAAGAGGATTTCAGAAAGGGGTTGAATCTCTATCTTAACCGACATGCCTATGGGAATGCGAGAACCGAGGACCTCTGGCAGGCGCTCCAGGACGTGTCACGAAAGCCCGTGAAAGCCATAATGGCAAGCTACACAAAACAACCCGGATACCCGGTTGTTATAGTGAATGGTGAGAGGCGTGAGGAAGAACTCGTCATTAGCCTTGAACAAAGGCGTTTCATTCTTGATGGAAAAAAAGGGAATAAAGAGAATCAGATATGGAAAATACCAATTGGTGTTTTAGCCTCAAACACAAAGAATCCAACATTCGAATATATGGAAAGTCAAAAGATGGATTTTTCCATGAAATTAGGGATGGGTGGATGGATAAAACTCAACCCCTCTCAGAGTGGATTCTACCGTGTGCTCTATTCTCCCGAACTCCTTGCCAGCTTAACCCAGGCGGTAGAATCCGGGGAGATTGAAACAGTTGACCGGCTGGGATTTCTGGATGATGTATTTGCCCTCTCACAGGCGGGTTTTATGAAAACATCCCAGGCACTGAGCGTATTGAATGCCTACCGGCGCGAAACCGATTTTAGCGTGTGGATTGCAATCTCTAAGAATCTCGGATTCCTCTATAACCTGATCGCGGGTGAACACTGGAGAGGTGCATTCAATACCTTTGCAAGGGAATTTTTTCGACCCATTGCGCTTTCAAAGGGGTGGGATAAATCAACGGGAGATAGCCATATTGATGTAATGCTTAGGTCGCTTGTCCTGAGGAATCTCGGTGGTTACGGCGATGAGTCAACCATCGAAGAGGCAAAGAACCGTTTTAGAGATTTTGTTAACGGCGGTAATCTCGATCCAGACCTGAGACATACTGTTTACAGGCTTGTTGCAGAGAACGGCGGAGAGGAAGAGTTTGAGAGGTTATTGAGGATTTATGATTCGACAGACCTCCATGAAGAAAAAAACAGGATACTTTCGGCAATGGGGAATTTCACAGCGGAGGACATTCTAATGACGGTTTTAGAATTCGCTTTTTCGGAAAAGGTACGCCCGCAGGATTTACCAATTATCCTCTCATCTGCCGGTCAAAATCCCTTGGGCAGGAATTTAGCCTGGGAGTCCGTAAAGAAGAATTGGCAGACGATTATGGATCGTTACCATGAGGGTGGCCTTTTCCTTATCGGAAGGATTATCGAGGGAACGGTAGCCGCTTTTACCACACGCGATAAATTTCAGGATGTAAAAGGGTTCTTCAGAGTCCACAAGGTTCCTGGGGCAAAGCGTACCATCAAGCAGTCGCTTGAAATGATTAGGCTGAACATAGCTGTGCTTAATCGCGACCGTGAGGATATTAAAGAGTGGCTAGAGGAACATGACTATAAGGCCGATGGCTGATTAATTCTCCGTTATTTAGGCGTTGTGGTTGAGTCAGGCGTTTGCATTAAAAATAGCCGTCATGGATATTTGTAGTAAGTAGAGTCGTATGGAAAATCCACGGCAGTCGGACCTCAGTAAGTCAATCCTGAGCCATAAACAGGGCATCATTGCGGTTTTTACCGTTATCGCAATTCTAATCCATCTTGTATTGCGGTTTGGTTTAAAGACAACCACCGAGATTTACGGTTTCCCTTTGAGCGAACTGCCCCTCATTGCGAGTCTTGTGCTTGGCGGCATTCCACTGGTCATTGACCTTTTAATCAAGCTCTTCCGTCTTGAGTTTGGTTCAGACCTGCTGGCCGGCATCTCCATAGTTACTTCAGTCTTGCTTGGCCAGTATTTAGCCGGTTCTCTGGTTGTGCTTATGCTTTCTGGAGGGGAGGCGCTTGAGGCTTATGCTGTACGCAGTGCATCTTCCGTACTCGAAGCCCTTGCCAAGCGCATGCCCTCAGTAGCCCATAAAAAGAGCAATGGCGGAGTTACAGACCTGTCACTTGGGGACGTGCGTATCGGTGATACGCTGATTGTCTTTCCACATGAGATTTGCCCGGTTGATGGGACTGTGATTGAAGGGCACAGTGTAATGGATGAATCTTACCTCACGGGTGAGCCTTATATGATGTCAAAGACGCCGGGTTCGGATGTGCTCTCTGGAGCGATCAATGGTGAACAGGCTTTGACCATTCGCGCTAATAAACTCGCGGTTGATTCAAGGTACGCAAAGATCATGCAGGTTATGCGCGAATCGGAACAGCGTCGTCCCCGTATAAGGCGGTTGGGTGATAGGTTGGGAGCGTTTTACACACCGGTGGCGGTGTGTATTGCTCTTATTGCCTGGGTCGTTAGCGGTGAGCCGGTTCGCTTTCTTGCTGTAATGGTGGTGGCAACCCCGTGTCCGCTTCTCATAGCGATTCCAGTTACCATAATCGGTGCGATTTCACTGGCTGCCAGGCGGGGCATTATCATTAAGGACCCGACTGTGCTGGAGAGTATAGATAAATGCCGAACGGCCATCTTTGACAAGACCGGTACCCTGACATACGGTCGGCCCAGACTAACAGAGATTATTCCGTCTCCTGGTTTTACAGAGGAAGAGGTTCTTAGCCTTGTTGCCAGTCTGGAACGTTATTCCAAGCATCCACTGTCCGGCGCAATACTCGATGCGGCGAAGGAGGCAGACTTGAATCTGCTGGAAGCCAGTGAAATCAGTGAGCGTCCGGGGGAGGGACTGAGTGGGATTATAGATGGACGCAAAATCTGGGTTACCAGTCGCAGTAAGCTTGTAGCCAAATATCCCGATATGGCAAATGAGATACCGCCGCTGTCCGGGGGGCTTCTTTTATAAATCACCTGAAACCAAAACACGGTTTTGAGAGGGTTATGATTGTTTCCGGAGATCGAGAATCTGAAGTGAGGTATCTGGCCGATCAGGTTGGAATTAAGGAACTGTATTTTGGTCAAAGCCCGGAGCAAAAACTGGAACTCGCCCGTGAGGAAACCAAACGGGCAAACACCGTTTTTTTGGGAGACGGTATTAACGACGCGCCAGCCCTTACGGCGGCTACTGTAGGGATTGCGTTTGGTCAGCAAAGCGACATCATAACCGAAGCGGCGGGAGTGGTAATTATGGAAAACTCCCTTGAGAAGGTTGATGAGCTTCTCCATATTGGCGGACGTATGAGGTCTATTGCTTTGCAAAGCGCCATAGGGGGTATGACTTTGAGTATCTTCGGTATGAACTTAGCCGCTGCGGGTTATCTGCCTCCCGTAGCCGGGGCCATTGCTCAAGAAGTCATTGATGTCTTTGCAGTTGTAAACGCGTTGCGTGTATCATTTCCCCCAAAATCTCTTTCCGATTATTAGTTTTCACTAACTTGAACAGAACGCCAGAGTCATTCTGGTGTTAGTGTCTACTTTCATTTTGAAATACTGCATTAATATAATCCCGCCAGCAAGACTGATAATTAATTCGGAAATAAACCTGCATGTATAGTAGTGGGTTATTCCCTTAACAATTCAATTTTTCAAAAAGAGTAGACGCAGTCTTTTTTATAATCTTCTGCGTTCGGGTCTGAACATTCAGAGGGCGTTTTCTGAATAGGTTCAGAAAGATATGAGACAAGAATAGATTAGAAGAGGGGTAAAATACAGTTAGGAGGTACCCCTCTGAATGATAGTCTTTAGCATTGTGAAAGGATTTCATAAACTCACA
>Ga0070739_10000838_pt1 | contig 52599 bp, 48 predicted proteins | sample Coa_R1_7_FD_66445 | JGI IMG/M metagenome (GOLD analysis project Ga0070739, IMG submission 66445) | Surface soil microbial communities from Centralia Pennsylvania, which are recovering from an underground coalmine fire - Coalmine... | ecosystem: Environmental > Terrestrial > Soil > Unclassified ...
CCTGGAGACCATCAAGCTGGCCATTACCGCCGCCGAGACCGGCCACCTGGTCTTTGCCACCCTTCACACCACCGACGCTCCCCAGACCATTGACCGCATCATTGATGTCTTTGAGCCTGACGCCCAGCAGCAGATACGCCTGCAGGTTTCGATTGTCTTGCAGGCCGTTATCTCCCAGCAGTTGCTGCGGCGCAAGGATGGAACGGGGCGTGTGGCGGCCTTTGAGGTGATGGTCTGCACCAGCGCCATCCGCACCCTGATTCGGGAAGGCAAGACTTACCAGCTCTATACCGACATTCAAACAGGGCACGAGTATGGTATGCAGACGCTGGATGGCAGCCTGCTGAACCTGGTGCGGCGCGGTCTGGTAGATTTTGAGGAGGCGCTGGGCAAGGCGGCGAACCCGGTGGAGTTTTGCGAGCGGGCCGAGCGGTTGGGCCTCATGCGCGAGCTGGCGCAACTGTAGCGGCTTCCCCTTGCCGATGGAACCGGCGTGTAGGCTTGTCCCTACCACCAGGCCTGTGAGGCAGGAAACGACGGCGTCACTGTTGGCGGACTTCGATGCTCCAGTCCACTAGGTCGAGCGTTGGGTCATTGCCGCCGAAGACGTCCGGATCGGCAGGCTCTTCGATCAGCTGGCCGGTGAAATCGCTGTTGCGGACGATGCGATTCTGGGAGACGTCTAGAACCAGGAAGCTGCTCGCCCCGGCTAGCGTGCGCGTATCCCCAAACGAGTCCACCAGCTTGACGACCGGCGTGGTGACATCGCGCGGGACGATATTGGTGGCGACGACGTTGACCTGTAGAAACCGTATCTGACGGGCGCGGTTGGCGGCTTCGGTTGGATCGGGCAGGGGCGCGCCGTTGGCGTCCGTGATCAACTGGGAAAGGTCGATCTCAAACTGAAGCTGGCTGGCCGTGCGCGGATCGGTCGGGTCGGGCAGGACAGCGTTAAGCGGGCGACCTTCATAGACAAAGTTAGAGCGGTTCGGGTCGCCGACGGCGTGATAAAGCCCGTAGCCCTGCGGCTGCAGGTTATCGAAGCGGACGAAATCGGTAAACCCGCTCGTTCCGCCGCCTGAGCCGGTCGCAAAGCCATTGCCATAGGGCGGTATGAGCACCGGCACGGGGCCAGGCGCGTTCTGATCGCCGGCGTTGTTGATCAGAAAGAAGTAGTGGTAGTTGGGATTGACGGGGGAACGGAAGCGCAGCGTGACGATCAGGCGCTTGCCGGAAAGCTGGTTGCGCTCCGGCGGCTGCCGCGCGCAGCCGCCCACACCGAACAACAGGATGAGCGCAGCCAATCCGGCCCACCATCCGCCACGACAACCTCTATTCATGTATCCGAATTCCTTCCAACAACCCTGTTTAAACTCCTCATGTGTTCCCTTTGCTAAACCTGGACAAACTCCAGCTCCAGCAGCCGGGCCATTTTGGCAAGCGTCCCGGCCTGATGGCCCACGCCCAGGGCGACATGGTGGGTCGGGCCCTGGGAGGCCCAGCGGTTCATCCAGGCGGCGACATCGAAGGCGTCCTCCGGGCGAGGGGTAAAGCGCAGGCGAGAGTTGGTGTTGCCGATATGGAGGATGTCTCCGGGCAGCGACCATCCCTCCGCGCAGAGCCACTTGAGCCGCCCGTCGCGCGTCTGGGTCAGGCCCAGGATGGTAACCGGACCGTTACGCACCTGCGCTTCCACGGAGACGCCATAGCCCCGTTTGCCGTGGTAGAGACCCAGCCCGCGCAGCACGGGTCGGCCCTGCGCGATGCCGATGTGGAATGGCCCGTCGTGGCCCATTAAGATAAAGCGCTCGGCGAAGTCCATCGCGTAGAGCTCCGTGTAGCTGCCGCCCGCCCCCAGCGTATCCATTACCTTCATCGCCATGCAGTTCTTGAGGTCGCCCTCGCCGCTACAGGGCACGCCGCGCCCGGTCAGCAGCGAGCAGCCCAGGATCATGCCCGCCGCCAGACGCTCGTAGACATTGCCGTTGACGCCGCGATGATAGTAGGCAAGCCCCTGAAGATCAAAGTCCGCCGCCAGCTTATCCAGGCCGACGGCCACGCGACAGGCCCACTCCATCTCCTCCGGCTTGGGCTTTTTGGCAAGCGGATCGCTGGGGCTGTCCTCGCTCACGTCGAAGATCGCCAGCGCCTCTTCCTGCTTCGCCCGCACTTCCGCCTCCGTGACGGCCTCCACGCGCGCCTCCAGGTCGTCCATCTCCAGAAGCTCGATATGCACGCCAAGCTGGCCTGTGTGCTGGGTGAAGTCGCTATACATGTCCATCATGCCGGGATAGGTGTGCCCCAGGAAGCCGATACGGCTGCGGGAGAGGGTCTTCTGGACGCGCGCCGCCGCCAGCCACTGCCCAACCTCCTCCCAGGCGGCCTTTGCCGCCGGATGGTCGGCGGTGATCTCGTTGGCGACCGCGCCCGGCGTCTGCCGCTCCAGCCCGAGCAGGCCCGTGACCGTGTAGAAATCAATGCCGCACCGCTCGAAGGCGCAGGCGATCTCGGGGACGCAGCACGCCTGGCAGTTGGCAAGCCACTCTCCCGTGCCGGTCTTGAGGTATTCCAGTTGCGCCGTCGGCTGAAGGTTGAGGATCAGCACGGGCCGCTTGACCCGCTGCACCGCCGGCACCACCTGGCTGCTGGTGGAGTAGGTGGTGACGTAGCAGACGACAAGATCAACATCCTCGCGGATGAAGCGGTCGGCGGCAGCGGCGGCAGCCGGCTGGTCGTCTACCATGCCGACGTTGACGACCTCGGCTCCCATCTGCCGCAGGCGCTCGCCGACAAAATCGCCGTAGCCGGCCAGCCGCTCACGCAAGCCGGCAAACTGCGGCCAGTAGGCGGCCAGGCCGATGCTAAACAGTCCGACGGTGCAGCCCTGTTGTGATATGGACATCGCTACGCTCCTCTCTGATGGGGTGAGGTCAGTCAGACGTCAAGAATGTACCGGGCGGCCTCGCTCAGGCGGGCGTAGGTCTCCGGGCGGATGTATTTGCGCTGGTCAAGCTGTTGCGGATAGTCCCGGTGGCAGAAATAGCCGTGCATGGCGCGGCGCGGCCTGTTCGTGCGGTTGGTCGTGCCCCCGTGCCAGGTGTGCGCGTTGATGATAAAGACGGTTCCGGCAGGCGCGGTTAGCTTGATCTCGCGTGGGTGCGGATCGCCAGGATTGACCATCTCATCGCACGGGACTTTGCCGCTGCGGTGTGAGCCGGGCACGACGCGCGTAGCCCCATTCTCCTCGGTAAAGTCATCCATCAGCCAGATGGAGTTGCAGCCGTAGTAGCCGCCTGGCTTCGGCGCTTCGTCCAAGTCCAGATGCAGGTGCTGCTGCCCCTGGCCGGGAAGCGCGGCGCGGCTGTTGAGCGAGGAGAAGTGAAACTCGCTTTGCAGGATGTGCGCGACGGCGGCCAGCACGCGCGGGTGCGTGAAGCAGACCGTGAACATCTCTCCTTTGTTGATCAGGTCGGCCAGGCGGTCGGCTCCTGCTTCCTGGTGGACCTCCTTGCCCGCGTCTTCGCCTTCCAGGGCCAGCAGTTCTTCCATCCGATCACCGCACGCCCGGACCTGTTCCGGCGTCAGGATGTCGGGCAGGAGCAAGTAGCCGTTTCGATCCAGCGTCTCTTTTTCCCCTGGCGTCAGCGTGTCCTCGCGCACGCCGAGCGCATAGAGAGCCTCTTGAATGTTCATGTGTTGCCTCTCTGTTGGTTGGCCGGGCGACTGCGCGCGCTACCCCTTCACAGCCTCCTGGACAACGATACATATAAGCTATCCGCCCTCCGGTTCCCTGCTGTCGCCGCTAAACTTCTCGCAAACAGGAATCTTCTGCCGCGATCACGAAAGGTCTTCTGCACTCCAATCCAGGCATGGGGGCAAGAGGTTAGGTGAAAGGAAGACCGTAATGCAGGCGCCAGATACGCTCGATTTGAGGGATTACGCCCGCCTTGCCATCCGCCACATGGCCGGCAACCACGACCATAAGACGGGCTATCCCTATTTCTATATTAACGTCCATGCTGACGTTCCTTCCGCCAGTCATAATGGCTGGGATTTGATTGACGTTCTCTCCCGCTACATCGACTCGCTGATTCTGGCGCGGGAGATGACCGGCGACACGCACGGCACCGACATAGAGGAACGCTACCGCCGCCTGCTGGTAGAGAATCTAAACCCGACGGACGGACTGGCCTATCGGCCGGAAACGCCCTGGTCGCAGCACGAGGCGGAGATGTTCGACCAGAGCCGCGCCCTGAACGGCCTGGTCACCTGGTACATGCAGGAGCGCAGCCCCGAACTCAAAGGCCATATCGAGCGGATGGTCAACGGGCTTTGGCAGAGCGCCATCCACATCGTCAAGCGCCGTGCCGGGTACTCCTTCTGCTTCTTCCCTTACGCCAGCCGCTTTGAGGAGGGCTGGAACCCGGCCACGCCCGGCGAGCCCTGCTGCTACAACGGCGGGGCGCTTATTCTACCGCTGACCAAATATGCCGAGGTGAGCGGCGACGAGCGCGCCCTGGAGCTGGCCCGACGCTTCCTTCACTACATTGTAGACGAGACCCGTATCTTCCGCCGGGACGGCTCCTTCTGGCCCGATGAGATGCACCTGGCCGCCGGCCATTTTCACACGCGCTCCCTGTCTATGGCGGGCATCCTCCGCTACGCCCTGCTCGTCCATGACCCGGAGCTTATCGCCTGGGTGAAGCGGGCCTTCGATTGGGCCATGACGGTCAGCGGCTCCTTCGGCTGGTTCCCGGAAGGCGTAGGGACGGAAGACTACTACACCACCAAGCACAGCGAAACCTGCAACATCACCGACATGGTGCATCTGGCGATCAAGCTGGCCGAGGCCGGCCATCCTGAGTATTGGGGCCATGTCGAGCGGTTCGTGCGCAACCACCTGTTGGAGAGCCAGTGGACCCGGGAAGACTGGCTCAAGCCGCCTGCCGCCAACGTGCCGGAGGACGATGCCGTCACCACCCGCCGCTGCATGGAGGAGCGCATCCTGGGCGGCTACGCCGGACGCACGCTGCCCAACGAGTTCGTTGCCGACGGCGTGATGATGGGCTGCTGCTGCGGCGCGGGGCCGCGCGCGCTCTTCCTGGCCTGGGACCATATCCTGACTCGTAAGCCCGATGGCCTTTACGTGAACCTGCACCTGAATCGCTACAGCCGGGAGGCCGACGTATTAAGCTGGCAGCCGCATCAGGGCCGCCTGGAGGTTGGGATGCACTCTCACGGCCCGCTGGCTATCCGCGTGCCGGAGGCGGCGCAAGAGAGCGCCCTGAGCGTGGAGCGCAACGGTTCGCCTGCGCCTTACACGCGGCGGGATGGTTATGTTCGTATTGCGGAGGTCGGGCCGGGCGACAGCGTGACCCTGCGCTTCTCGCTCCAGACCGAAGAGCGCCACGAGCGGCTCTACAATTGGCCCTTGCAGATCAAATGGCGGGGCGATACTGTGGTCGCCATGCGCCCGGAGGGCCACCGGCTTCCCCTCTATCGGCGTGAGCCTCTGGATACGGACGCCTGCCCGCAGCGGGAGGTCAGCGAAAACGAGCGCCGCGATCCGGCGGTGCGCTGGTAGGGACTTTAGGGGCGGGGGTTAGGTGTGGCGAAGAAGAGAGATTAGGTGAAAAGTGTATGGAAGTGGGCGTGGAGAACGTAAATAGCCCCGTGCCTGCGGAAGCGGTGAACTACAGCATCGTCGCCGTCGGGCTGTCTAAGGCGTTTGGTGCCAACGTGGCGGTGGATAATGTCAACCTGCATGTGCGCGAGGGCGAGTTCTTCGGCTTTCTCGGCCCCAACGGCGCGGGCAAGTCCACGACCATTAAGATGCTCTGCGGCCTGCTGCGTCCCGACGCCGGAAGCGTCTGGGTGGCCGGGTACGACCTGGCAACGCAGCCGCTGGAGGTGAAGCGGCGGATCGGCGTGCTGCCGGAGGAGACCAACCTCTATGAGCGGCTGACGGGCGAGGAGTTCCTGCTGTTTTCCGGGCAGATGTACGGCCTGCCGCTGGAGGAGGCCCGCCCTCGCGCCGCCGATCTGCTGGAGCTAATGGAGCTAACGGAGGTCAAGGATAAGCTCATCGTGGACTACTCGATGGGCATGAAAAAGAAGGTTGCGCTGGCTTCCGCGCTCATCCACCGGCCCAAAGTGATGTTCCTGGACGAGCCTTTCAACGGCATTGACCCCATCTCCGTGCGCGCCATTCGCAACGTCATGCGCCATCTGACCGAGCGCGGCACGACCATCTTTATCTCCTCGCACGTTATGGAGGTCGTCGAGCGGCTCTGTACCCGCGTGGCTATCATCCATCACGGGCGCATCGTCGGGGAGGGCACGCTGGCCGAGCTGCGGGCGATGGCTCAGGCTACCGGCGACTCCTCCCTGGAAGACATCTTCCTCAAGCTGGTGGGCGCGCAGGTGGGGGAGGAGACCCTGAGCTGGCTCTGACCGATCCGGGACAGGCGGAAACCGGGAACCGGGGATGCTCTGCGTGAAATCCTTTTCCCATTGATGCCTTATCCTTCTCTTCAGGAGAATGCCTTGCAGCCGTTACGCCTGCTCTTCTGGCTCAAATGGAAGCTGATGCTGCGCGGGTATCGCCGCAACCCGTCGTCGGCCATCGGCGCGGTCTTGATGCTGCTCTTCTTCTTCCCACTGGCGGTGGTGCTGGCGCTCCTGTGCGCTGAAGGCTTCACGCAGATGGCCCCGCCCAACAACGCCAACCTGCTGCGCGCGGTGCTGCTGGGAATCTATTTGCTCTGGCTGCTGGGGCCTACGATGGGCTACGCCCTCAACGAGTCCTACGATATTACCAGGCTGTTCGTCTACCCGCTCTCGCTGCGGCAGATATTCGCCGGCGCGATGCTCGGCTCGCTGCTCGATGTGCCGGTGCTGCTCCTCCTGCCGACTCTTATCGCCATCCTGACCGCTTTCACCCGAGATGGGCCGTCGTTTGTCTTTAGCTTCTGCGCGGTCGGGCTGTTCCTGCTGCATACGCTTTCGCTGAGCCAGACGGTTATTCTAGCCGGTGCGGGCATTTTACGTAGCCGCCGTTTTCGGGATCTGGTGACGGTCCTGATCCCGCTCGTCTGGATTCTCTGGTACATCTTCACGCAGACGCTCTCGCGGCACGCTGGCCCTGTGGACTGGACAACCCTGCTGGGCAGCCCGGCCTGGAACATCGTCAACTATCTGCCGCCTGGATTTGCGGCGCGGGCGGTCGTGGCGGCGGAGCGGGGACAGTACGTGGTTGCGGCGGGCTTTCTGTTGGCGCTGAGCGGCGTCACCGTCGGCACAGTCTATCTGGCGGCGTGGCTGCTGCAAAAGATCTATGCGGGCGACATCCTCACGCGGCCTGCCGGGGCGCGCGCTCCTGCGCCGCCGCCCGCTGTCAGCGCGCCGTCCCGTCCCGTCCGCGTCTCCTCCGGCCCGTTCGCCGGGATGCTGCCGCCTGTCCTCCAGGCGGTGATGGCCAAAGAGATACGCTATCTCTTCCGCGACCCCTATTTCAAAATTGTGCTGATGAACCTGGTCTATATGCTGGTCGCCGCCGGGTTCGGCGTGGTCAATACGGCGCGGGACGAGCGGTTCGCCCTCTTGAGCGCGGGGATGGTGCTGGGGGGAACCTGGATGCTGCTGCTGGGGGAGATGCAGGTGATCTGCAACCTCTTCGGCACGGAGGGCAGCGCGGCCTCCCTGCTCTTTCTGTTTCCCGCCTCTCGCCGGCAGATCATCCTGGGCAAGAATCTGGCCTTCTTCGTCGCGCTCTCGGCGATAAACCTGACCTTCCTGGTCATCCTGGCCGCGCTGGGCCATGCGTTTCGCTGGATCGGCCTACTCCTCTGCTGGATGGAGCTGGCGCTGGTGGCCTGCCTGGCGCTGGGCAACCTCGTCTCCGTCTACTTCCCGTACCGGATGGTGCTCAAAGGCTGGCGCGTTCGGCAGCAGTACGCCGCGCGGGGCTGCGGCTACAGCCTCATTTACTTGCTGGTGGTGGCGGGCGCGTTTTTCCTCCTGCTGCCCGTTCTGGCCGCGCTCATCGCGCCGATGTTCTGGATCGAGCCCTGGTGGTGGGCGGTAACGATCCCGCTGGCTGTCGGCTACGCCCTCGGCCTCTACGCCCTTTCGCTCTACCAGGCGGGGCCGCTGCTGGAACGCCGGGAAACGGAGATCATCGCTAAAGTCGCGCAGGAGGATTAAGGTCGTCCCACGAAGTCTAACAGTCCATTATCTGCCCTCACCCCCGACCACTCTCCCAACGCTGCGGGAGAGGGGAGCGGCCCCCACCCCCTTACCCACTGCTAGGGTCGGGGCTGCAATGGACTGCAAGGGTCGGCAGGGCTACGGCCCCTGCCTCCGCCTTGCGGCAGCCTTCCGCCTCGCGATCCCCAATTCTAGGGGAGGGGAGAGCAGAAGCCGGGTCCCCCCTTCCCTAAGAGGGAAGGGGGCCGGGGGTTAGGTTAAACACGAGGGAGAGCAGAAGCCCTGCTGTTAGTGTAAGAGAATTTCTAATCCCTGGAGGAGAAGCCCGATGAGTGAACCCCTGTTTCATTCCCGTTTGCCAGACTATCTCGACAGCCTCGTGCCGCCGCGCAACGAGGTGATGCAGGAGATGGAAGCCTACGCCCGCGAGGTGCGCTTTCCCATCATCGGCCCGGCGGCAGGCTATTTCAACTACCTGATCGCGCGGCTGATAGGAGCGCGGCGCGTTTTTGAGCTCGGCTCCGGCTACGGCTACTCGACCGCCTGGTTTGCGCGCGCCGTGCGCGAGAACGGCGGCGGGGTAGTGCATCACGTCGTCTGGGACGAAGAGCTGTCGCAGAAGGCGCGAGGCTATCTGGGGCGCCTGGGTTATAACGACCTCGTGCAATATCAGGTCGGAGAGGCGGTGGAGACGCTGCGCAACACCGAGGGGCCGTTTGACCTGATGTTTAACGACATTGACAAGCATGGCTATCCGGCCTCTATTCCGGTCATTAAGGAGAAGCTGCGGCCCGGCGGCGTGCTGCTCATTGACAACATGCTCTGGCACGGCGGGATCTTCGACGAGCAGAATCAGTCGCCGGACAAGCTCGGCGTCCAGGAGGTCACCCGTATGCTCACCCAGGACCCCGAGTTTATCACCTCGCTTGCGCCCATTCGCGACGGCGTCATCGTGGCCTATCGCCAGCCCTGACTTCAGAGGCAGGATGCGAGCCTCCTTCAGGAGGCTCGCGCGCCTTAACGTTACTTCCACCGCCCTTCATTCAGAGGCCAAAGCCGTCTGCTGAAGGGAGACGCTTTGGCAGAAAGGGGCACCCCTATGAGGCCGGAGACCGGGTTTGGAGTGATCGGAGTGGGAACCTGGGGCGGGCTGCATGCCAGGGTCTATGCCAGCACTCCGGGGGCGCATCTGGCCGCCATCTGCGATGCCAACGGCGAACGCGCCCGGCAGGTAGGAGAAGCGTGCGGGGCCGCCCGGATATACACCGACTACCGCCAACTGCTAGACGATCCCAACGTGCAGGCCGTCTCCATCGCGCTGCCGGATTTCCTGCATCGCGAGGCGACGGTGGCGGCGGCGCAGGCCGGCAAGCACATCCTGGTAGAAAAGCCATTGGCGACCACCGAAGCGGATTGCCTCGCCATGCTGGAGGCAGCGCAGGCGGCAGGCGTCCTCCTGTTTGTGGATTTCCACAATCGCTGGAGTCCGCTCTTCCACGCGCTCAAACAGGCGCTGGAGGCGGGCGAGCTGGGCAACCCACAACTGATCACCTATCGGCTCAGCGATACGCTCTACGTGCCGACTCAAATGTTATCCTGGGCGCGGCATTCTTCGGTCGCTTGGTTCCTGGCCAGCCACTGCCTGGATACGCTGCTCTGGCTGATGAACGCCCGGGCGTATGCGCGGGGGGAAGCGGGGGACACGATAGAGCGGTTATCCTGCCTCACGCGCTCGCGCCTGCTGGGGCCGGAATATGGCGTGGACACGCCCGATTTCTACCTGACGACCCTGGAATGGAAGTCGGGGCTGGTGGCGCACGTGGAGAATAGCTGGATACTGCCGGAGAGCGGGCCTTCTGTGGTGGATATGAAGTGTCAGTTCCTCGGCTCGCGGGGCGCGTTTTACCTGGACGGCGCGCGGCACGGGGCCATCCAGAAGCATACTGACCGGGCCAGTTACCCGGATGCGTTCGTCACGCCGACCTTATACGGGCGGCCTATGGGCTTTGGGGCCGAGAGCATCCGTCACTTTGCCCAGTGCGTGATGACAGGCCAGCGGCCCCTGGTGGACGGAGCCGACGGCCTGGCGGTGACGCGCCTGATCTTGAAGATGGAGGAGTCGGCGCAGAAGCGCCAGCCGGTCGAAGTCGGACCGCTGTTTGATCCGGAAAGTTGATCGCTAGATTTCAGAATGGGGGTGTCGGCGAAAGAAAGCCAACACGGTTTAGTCATTGGAGTTTCCCAGGAGGAGCGCCCGGAGAAGATGCGACGGATCGGTTTCAGCCTGCTTGTCTTGATCGGTATCGGCCTGTTAGGAAGGGCTCACGAGCCCGGAGCCGCCGCCTCTACAGTGAAAATGCCCTCACCCCCTGTCCCCCTCTTCCACGCTGCGGGAGAGGGGGACCCGGCTTCTCGGTTCCCCCCCTTCCCTAGCAAGGGACGAGCGGATAGGGAAGGGGGCCGGGGGGTTAGGCCCACCGGGGCTGTGGTAAAGTTCAAAGACCTGGGCGATGCGGCGGACACAGACCCCACTTCTCCCATTTTCCTTCCCCAAAACTCCGGTCGGTGGTCCAGCGACCCGTCTGCCGAAAACCCCGACCTCCCGGATGGCTGGGAGCCGTATGCCCTTCAGCGTCAGGGCAAACCCGGCTGGATCACGCTGCGCGCAGTGCTGGGAGACTACTACGGTGATTTCTCTGTCCATACGGACGGCCTTGCGCTTACGGGGGATGGGTACAACGCCGTCGCTCTCTGGCTGGCCGTGCGCTATAAAGATACCGTGCTCTCCCCGGAACGCGATCCCTACTACGGCTCAAGGACGTTCCCCTGGGAAGGAAAATCGGCGGGCGTCTGGGCGTTTACCGGCGTGCCCGATCCGCGCGCCGGGGATGCTCCCTGGGTGCGGCTGGGAGAATTAGGCGGGCGCAACGATAAGGTGTGGCGCACGGCGGTCTATCAGATCGCCCCCCATACGATCCGCGCTGAAAACGGGCTTTTCAAGTTCTCCCTGGGCTACCCGGCGCCGTTCGGTCGCTCCACCCTCTACGGCGACCTGCGCGTGGATTGGATCAAGCTCTCCTCTGCGCCGGTCCGACCCGACCCGGATCGCAGGGGCTTCTTTCCGGCAGCGCGGCCCAGTAAGTTTGCCTCCTTGCCGCGCTCAGGGTTCCTGGTGGACGGCAAGCCCTTCTTCCCTATCATCCTGGATGTCAACGATGGCGAGAGCAGCGCCCGCGAGGACTCGTTCCAGCTCTGGAGGGATACGGGGTTCAACGTCATCGGCTATTACGAGAACGCCGACAGCCAGTATTCGGGAGCCGGGCGCTCTTACTGGGGCTACAAAGACCCCATCGTGGATAACGGACGCCGCTTCATGGGGTTCGGCAACTTTCTGGATGCCTGCCAGCGGCACGGCCTCAAAGGAGCGATCTTCCTCTGGAACTCCATGCGGCGCTACTGGATACTCAACACAAAGGCAGACCGTTGGGCCAGCGATCCGCTTGGCGGCAAAGACTGGCCCAGGCCCGACGGCACATTCGCCGGAATGGCCGCTCAGATCTTCAAGGTGGTGAACGCTTACAAGCAGCATCCGGCCTATTTTGGAATAGACATCAAGGATGAGATCGATCATGAGGCCCCGGAATGGGGAGCCCCCATAGAGGGCATTCGCTACCTGTACGCCGGCATCCAGCGCCTGGATCCGGATCATCCCCAGTGGGTGAATTTGATGGGCTATCGGCGGCTAATGTGGCTGCATAACCAGGTAGCCGACGACGGTATCGAGAGCTTTGATCGCTATCCCGATGGGAAGGAGACGCCGTTCAGCTAGGTCGGGGAGTGGATGGAGGAGATCAAGCGCCAGAAGGGAGACCGCTGCATTATCCCCATTCATAGCATCATGGAGTTCCCGCCGGTGGAGAACGTGCGAACGGCCACCTGGATCAGCCTGATACACGGCGCGCAGGGATTGAACTACTTCGTCTATCAGGGAGGCAGCCTGGACCATCCCGCCTGGTGGCGGGAGATGCAGGCCATGCTCTCCCAGGTCAAGGAAACAACCCCGGCGCTGCATCGCTCGACCAGCTCCCTCCTGGGCTACTCCTGGGCGACAACAGAAGGGTCACGCGACTACTACCATATCGAGCACACGGCCTCTGGCGCGCTGGCAACCGATAACGACAGGGTAGATGCCATGCTGCGCCGTCTCAAGGCAACCGAGCAGCGCTATCTTTTTGCCATCAACACGCGGGCCGAACCGACGCAAGCGGCCTTCCGTGTGAAGGGCTTATCCGCAGGAACGCCCATTCGGGTGCTGTTTGAGAACCGCACCCTGACAGCCACCGCTCAGGGCCTTCAGGACGACTTCGCCGGGTACCAGCTTCATATTTACGTCTGGGGACCGACCACGAGATAGGGTTCCGTCCGCACTTAAGACAAAGAGCACCTAACACAACCCGGTCTAGCCCTTGCCTTATGGGAGAAACAAGGGAGGTTGTGTTAGGCACTCAAAGGAGAGAGATGAAAACCAACTGGAAAGGCGTGTTTCCCGCCGTCACCACCCAGTTTAAGCCGGATCAGAGTCTGGATCTGGCGGCGACGGCGCGGCACCTGGAAGTGCTTATCGAGTCCGGGGTGAGCGGCCTCATTATGCTCGGCTCGCTGGGCGAGAACACCTCCCTGGAGCCGGAAGAGAAGCGGCGCGTGGTAGAGATGGCCGTAGAGGTCAGTGGCGGGCGCGTGCCGGTCTTGAGCGGCGTGGCCGAGTGCAGTACCGCGCTGGCCTGCCGGTATGCCCGCGATATACAGAAATTGGGCGCAGACGGCCTCATGCTCCTGCCCGCGATGGTCTATAAGGCCGATGCGCGCGAGACGGTGGCGCATTTTCGCGCGGTCGCCCGCTCCACCGACCTGGCAATCCTCTGCTACAATAATCCCATCGCCTACGGCGTGGACATCACCCCGACAATGTTCGCGGAACTGGCCGACGAGCCGAACCTGGTCGCCATCAAAGAGTCGTCCGGGGACACGCGCCGCCTGACCGACATTCGCAACCTCGTTGGCGACCGCTACACGCTGTTTATCGGCCTGGATGACCTGGCGCTGGAAGGGGCGCTGCTGGGCGCGGAGGGCTGGGTCGCCGGGCTGGGGTTGGCCTTCCCACGCGAGAATCAATACTTCTGGCGGCTTGCCACGAGCGGGCAGTGGGAGCAGGCGCGGGAGATCTACCGCTGGTACATGCCTCTACTGCACCTGGATACGCAGGTCAAGTTCGTCCAGTACATCAAGCTGGCCTTGCAGGAGGTCGGATTGGGCGCGGAGTGGGTGCGCGCGCCGCGCCTGCCCCTGGAGGGAGCCGAGCGCGAGGCGATCCTCCAGATTATCCGGCAGGGCATTGCAACGCGCCCGGAGGTTCCGGGGCCATGACCGTCGCGGAGGTACAGCGGGTTCGGGTGATCGATTCGCACACGGGCGGGGAGCCGACGCGCGTGATCATCGCGGGCGGGCCGGATCTGGGCGGGGGCAGCATGGCCGACCGACTGAACGTCTTCCGCACGCAGTACGACGCCTTCCGCTCGGCGGTGGTCAACGAGCCGCGCGGCTCGGAGGTTCTGGTCGGCGCGCTCCTGCTGGAACCCTCCGATCCCTTCTGCACGGCGGGGGCGATCTTTTTTAACAACGTGGGGTATCTGGGCATGTGCGGGCACGGCACCATCGGCCTGATCACGACGCTGGCCTATTTGGGGCGGATACAGCCGGGAGAGCATCGCATAGAAACGCCCGTCGGGGTCGTGACGGCCCGGCTGCACGAGACTGGCGACGTTTCGGTTCAGAACGTTGCCAGCTATCGCTATCGGAAAGCAGTGCCGGTGGAGGTGGCCGGACAGGGCCGGGTGGTCGGCGACGTGGCCTGGGGCGGCAACTGGTTCTTCCTGGTCGCGGAGCATGGGCAGGAGATCGCGCTGGGCAACGTCGAGGCGCTGACCGACTTTACCTGGCGCATTCGCCAAGCCTTGCAGCGGCAGGGCGTGACCGGGCGCGGGGATCAGGAGATAGACCATATCGAGCTGTTTGCGCCTTCGCCCAGGCCGGGGGTGCATAGCCGAAACTTCGTGCTCTGTCCCGGCAAAGCCTATGACCGCTCGCCCTGCGGCACCGGCACCAGCGCCAAGCTCGCCTGTCTCTACGCGGACGGTAAAATCAGGGAGGGAGAGGTCTGGCGGCAGGAGAGCGTCATCGGGAGCGTGTTTGAGGGCAGCGTGCGCGTGGTCAACGGCGAGGTGATCCCGACCATTCGCGGCAGCGCCTATGTCACCGCCGAGTCCACGCTAATCCTCAACCCCACCGATCCCTTCTGCTGGGGCATCCGCGAGAGCTAGCCGCTATGCCCATTCTGGCCCCCATCCCCAACCCCTCCCCCAAGAACAGGGGAGGGGAGAGTCAGAGCTTCTCGGCTCCCCCTCTCCTAAAATTGGGAGAGAGGGATAGGGGTGAGGGCCGCAACCGAAAACAAAATGCCCTGAACCAGGAGGCTGCATGTCCGGGTCTAAATCGGTTCTCATTATCGGCGGGGGCGTGATCGGCCTCTGCACGGCCTATTATGCTCTGCAGCGGGGCCACCGGGTAACTGTGCTGGAGCGGGGTGGACCGGGCCATGACTGCTGCTCGCTCGGCAACGCGGGTATGGTCGTGCCCAGCCATTTCGTGCCGCTGGCGGCGCCGGGCATGGTAGGGTTGGGCCTGCGGATGATGCTGCACCCCGAAAGCCCCTTCTGGATTCGCCCGCGCCTGAGCCGCGACCTGCTGGAATGGGGCTGGCGGTTCGCCCGCGCGGCCAACGCCGCCCATGTGGCCCGCGCGGCCCCGCTGCTGCGCGACATGAACCTGGCAAGCCGCCGCTGCTATGAAGAACTAGCGGAAGAGTTCGGCAATGCCTTCGGCCTCGTCCAGAAGGGGATGCTCATGCTCTGCAAGTCCGAGAGCACGCTGCGGGAAGAGGCCCATCTTGTCGAGCAGGCCCGGCAGTTGGGGCTGAGCGCCGAAGTGCTCACGCCGGAGCAGGCGACAGACCTCAACCCCGGCCTTCAGATGGATATTGCCGGGGCCGTCTATTTCCCACAAGACTGCCATCTCGTGCCGCCGCGTTTTCTGTCCGTATTGCAGCAGGGATTGGAGCAGGCGGGAGCCTGCTTTGCCTGGTCTACGGAGGTCACCGGCTGGCGGACGGGCAATGGCCGCGTCCAGGCCGTTCAGACCACGCAGGGAGAATGGACGGCGGATGAGTACGTTCTGGCAGCCGGGTCCTGGTCGCCGGGCCTCGCGCGCGGTCTGGGGCTGCGCCTGCCCTTGCAGGCCGGCAAGGGCTACAGCCTTACCCTGCCCAATCCCCGCCAGAGGCCCGCTACCTGCGCGGTCCTTACGGAAGCGCGCGTGGCCGTCACGCCCATGGGAGAGGCGCTTCGCTTCGCCGGAACCCTGGAGGTTACCGGGCTGGATCCCTCCATCAATCCGCGTCGGGTGGAGGGCATTCTCAAGGCCATCCCGCGCTATTTGCCGCAATTTAGCGCCGATGATTTGCGCGGCGTGCCGGTCTGGAGCGGACTGCGCCCCTGTTCAGCCGATGGAGTGCCCTATATCGGGCGCACCGGGCGTTACGCGAATCTGTGCATTGCGACGGGCCACGCAATGATGGGCCTGAGCTTAGGGCCTATCACCGGCAAACTGGTGGCGGAAATCCTCTCCGACGAGCGCCCCTCCCTCCCTCTGGAGGCCCTAAGCCCGGAGCGATACGCTTAACGCAGGGAATCGTGAATCGCTTGAACCTGCTCCTGGGCGAGGTGGCCGATGTAGATGATGTCCATAGACGCGCCGGTCGGCAGGGGGATCTGCCAGCGCTGAATGCTGCGCCGAAAGGCCGGCCTCCGGATGCGCCCCAGAAGCGGCCTGGCATTGGCACGCGCCGGGCGCTCGAATAGGCTGAAGGCGGTGACGCCATCCGTATAGCGCAGCAACACGGCCTGGCGTTCCGGACGCGGCTTGGAGCCGGACGAAAACACCCAGACGCCGCTCAGGTGGAAGCCGGGCGGCAGCACGCTCGGCTCCAACGGCGCGAAGGACAGCTGGGGCCGCGCTTCCTGCATGGAGCCGTAGCGCTGCGCGTTGGGCGGGAAGAGGATGTTGGGCGTGGCGGTCTGTAGGAACGGCGGCTCGAAATCTTTCGGGCGGACGTCGGCGGCAGGACCGATGGCAATGCGGATGAAATACGACCGCGAGACCAGCCCGCGCGGCCCGGAGATCTCCTGCTTGAGCTTGATCCCGGTTTCCGGATCGATCCAGAGCTTGCTTTCAAACCCGCGCAACCCTCCGGACGGAGTCGCAATTTCGATGATGGCGGCGTTACGCCCGGCGACGAGTTCGTTGCCAACGGCCATGACTGCGAGCCGCTTTTGCCGGATGGCGTTGGCGATCCGGCGCTCCTGGCCAGATAAGTCTTGCTGCGTAGGCCAGAAGGCGATATCGAGCGTGTTGGTCCGTTTATGATAGTACCGGTACTGATTGGGAGCGATCAGCATCACGTCCCCGGCTAGATTGGCCGGCTCCAGAAAATCCATGCGCACACGGCCGCGTGTATCGCCCCGAATCCACTGCCGCGACATGCGCTCGTTGCGCTCCGTCACCTGCTCGCCCGCGTAGGGCGCCAAGGGTCGGAACATCCGCTTGAGCAGGGCGAGGGCCGCAGGGGCCTGCGGGACGGCGCGCGGAGGCTGGGGAGCCTTCCGGCGCAGGCCGTGCAGCGTCCCTGCCTGCAAGGCATGCTGCGCGTGTCCGCTGCCGTAGCGTGGGAAGCGCGCCTGGCCGTGCGCAAAGGGCAGAGCGATCAGGCAGAGGCAGGCTGCGGCTGTCAGCCAGAATCGGCGCCGCTTCCGTTCTAGATGCCCTGTCATAGCAAAGGGCAGGCGTTTTCGCCCGCCCTCCCAATTGTCCAGATGCCATTGCTCCATAATTCTCTGCAAGACATACCGTGCCGGGCGATGAATGACCCGTCTCTGGGGCGGCTACGCCGCCAACCGTCCTCCGGACGGACCTCACCCCCGGCCCCTCTCCTTACGAAGGAGAGGGGTGGCCGCAGGCCGGGGTGAGGTAAGGCATCCGCCAGGACGCTTGGCCGTAGGCTACACAGACGGGTAATTTATTGCCCGGCTGGATCGACCTCCACATTCGTTTCTTCCAGCGCCGTCTGCGCCTCCAGGTTGGCAGCCGCCGGGTCGTCGAGCGGGTTGCTGGCCGCCAGGGCGACATTGCGCCGTAACGGCTGCTCCACTATGGGAGCCGGTGGCGGGGGAGCCGTCCCCGGATTATTGTCCGACGCGGGGCGCGATACGAGCAGCAGCGCGATCAGCGCCGTCACGGCCATGCCCATGCCCAGCGCCGGAGCGGGGCGACGGCGCAGCGCCTCCAGAACGCGCATCAGCCCATCCTGCGCTGCCGTCAGCAGCGGGCGCGCACGGGGTGCCTCCGGCTCTACGGCATCCAGACGCGCGTGGAGCTTTGCCATAAAATCCGCGCTCGTGTCGTAGCGCGGGGCCGTCCGCAACAGATGCACGGTCGCCTGCATCTCGCGCGATATCCGGGCGCACTCCGCGCACGCCGCCAGATGCTTCTCTACCTGCCATGCCTGGCGGGCCGAGAGCGTATTGCCCAGGTAGTCGGTCAGCAGCGCCTGCGTCTGCTCACAATCCTTATTCTCAAAGGCATAAGAAGTTGCCATGGTTGGTTCCATTTACTATTTACGCGATGCCTTGCAGGTAGGGCGCCAGCTTTTCGCGCAGGGCCGCGCGGGCGTTGAACAGGCGAGATTTCACCGTGCCCAGCGGGCAGCCGACAATCGCGGCGATCTCATCGTAAGGAAGCCCTTCGATGTCATAGAGCAGCACGACCGTGCGCAGCTTTTCGGGGAGTTGCTTGAGAGCCTGATCCAGACGCGCGCCCAACTCCTGGTTGAGCAGGAGCCGCTGCGGGTCGAAGGCGCTATCCGGGATGTCGCGCTCAGTCTGCTCTGCGCCCTCTGTCTCCTCCGAGAGCGAAGCCGTCAGGCCGCTAACCTTCTTCTGTTTCCGACTGTAATCTATACAGAGGTTCGTGGCGATGCGAAACAGCCAGGTATTCAGGCTGGCGCGGCTTTCGAATGAATGAATGCTGGTATAGGCGCGCACGAACGTCTCCTGGGTCAGGTCTTCGGCCTCCGGAGCGCTATGGACCATGCGGTAGATGTAGTTATATACCTTCTGCTTATAGCGCAGCACGATCTCGTTGAACGCCGCCCGGTCGTTGGCCTGGGCGCGGCGAACCAGCGCCTTATCGGCGTGCATCGTTGCGGTCCCTGCAAACAACATATCTGGCTCCGGTAGCTCCCAATTGCATCTAGGCTTCGCGCTTCTTAACCTCGGCGCAGCAGAAACGTTTCTCACTCTCCTAGACGTAATTCGCTTCCCAAAGTTCACCCGCGTATCCGCTGTGTAAGTCCTCCTTCCTATGCGGGAATGCGTAGCTTTGTTATATGCCCCGTTTTGCAATCAGGTAATCGCTCCCAACGGTGTGGACGTATCTCCTCAGCAGCAGGCTGCGTGAGATTGATCCACACGGCTGGGAGTGTCTACCTGCAATCACAAATCAATAGATTACCTTGTTGCGCGTCTGCTACGGCTAACCACCTGGCATTCTGGGAAAACGAATAGGTTAAAATTTTTGAGCCGCCTTTATGGTAATGGTTCGTGGCTTCTTTGAATGAACGTCCACGATGGCGTATTGGCTACCGTTCTGTACCGTAGGATATCCCACCTCCCCTTGATTAAGCCACATTGCCTCGCCGACTGGCGGAGGCGCGACTCCGGGTGGAACTTCCAATCTGACAGGGCCACCCATGGCGGCTACTGAATAGATGGCAAAAGAGTTTTGCCCTTGAGGAGCCAAGTTTCCATACCTGCCAAAGAGAACACGGTTATTCATCCATCCGTTGCCGAAACTCGCACAGGTCCCAACAAAACTAGGAACAAGAACGCTCGGCTGCAAATTGTTACTGCCAAGTATAACTACAACGAGCTGGTAGGACCGTCCACCCATACGCATAAAGGCATAAGCGCGCCCGTCCGCTGACCAAGCCCCGCGTCGGGCCGGTCCCACATTCTTTATGGGTTTCTGCTTGAGATGTTCCAAATCGAGAACCCAAAGTTGCATATTTGCGTCTGCCAAGATCATCCGTGTTCCATCAGGACTTGATTATAGGCTCAAATCCGGTTCCTAAAGGAGTTCGTCGTGCAGTCTTAAGATAGAGAAGTAATAACTGGTTGGGTTTTCCTCTGCCTACCCTTACTTCGAGTACTGCCCTGTTCGTTTGTCCGACCCATTGGGCAGATCGCGTTCCGAACGGTTCGGCAACTCGATGTTGAATCACAAAGCCCGTACGGCTCCGCTGTAAGACGAGAGCATATTCTTTGCGTGCTTCCAAATTGGCCGCCAATACGAGGAGAGATTTATCCCCGAACGCCCATGATGGCATTCCTATCAGCTTCAAGTATGCGGAGGTAGAACGATGGACAGGGCTAGCTTCAGCACTAGGATTGATCAGGCAACTTGCAACAAGAAGCGTTATTAATATGTTTGGAGTAAACCCAGCCCAAAAACTCGATAAGGGAACGCGAACTGTTTTTGGTAACATCAGTACTAGACCTTTGCTAACTTGTTTTAGATGCGTGCTGAAGGTGCGCCACCGACTGCCCGGACGACGCCTGATTATGCTCTAACGCTCCTCCCACACCTGTTGCGGCCCGTCTAGGAGCAGACAAAGGTGATTTAGTACGTCTCGGCCCAGAATACCCCACGCTTGTTCGATCAGCAAGAACCGTCCTTTGAACGTTTGGCGCCCGAATATCAAATCCACATGCACGGCTTGGGAGATGCTGATACTGCCGTCAAATCCTGCCAATTGATAGGCTTCGTCCGCGCTGGCTTCAATACCTAGGAAGTCAACCGAAGCCTGGGGTAGCAGGGTAACATCCGCGCCAGAGTCGATCAATATGGGCACGTCGGTCAAGGAGGCGTTGCTTTTAGGGGAACGAAGCGTGACTTTGGCGATCGGAGCGGCCGGTGAGAAGTGGCTATCATCGTGGCGAGACATCGGAGTCCTCTTCGACAACCTCTTTCACAAAGTCGGCGGCCTGGTGGGGATGAACGAGACGCGGGCTATTGATACGGTAATCTGATTCCTCGACCGCTTCCGGTACCACTACATAAACCTTGGTATGCTCCGGCAGCCGAACGTCATCCGCAAGTCGAATCACCCCATTTTCATAGAGGGCTTCATAAGTACGTATCATTTTCGCCCTCCAGAGGATGCGGTACAGTAGCAGGCGGCTACAGTATAATGAAGGAAAGAGGCCCTACATGCCAATAGACCATTATTGCGCTATTTCGCCATTCCTTCCTCTCTAACCAATGAGAAAGCAAGCTCTGGATACAATTTAGTGGGGAAGACGAGCCACTGCCTGCCCGGACGACGCGGGGCGCAGAGCCAGCGCCGCCCGCTCACCGAGCGCGACCCAGGGCCGGGGATAGATGCCGATACCCAGCGTCCCGACAACGCAGACGGCAATTGCCAGGCCAAGCGGGCGTGCGACCGGCAGGCGGCGGTCGTCCTCCGGGTCGCAGATATAGACCTGCCGCGCTACCATCAGGTAGTAGTAGAGCGCGATCACGCTGGTCAGCGCGCCGAGCAGCACCAGCGCCTGCTGACCGCCCTGCCAGCCCGCCGCAAACAGGTAGACTTTGCCGACGAATCCTGCCAGCGGCGGGATGCCGCCGAGCGAGAAAAGCACGACCAGCGCGGCGAAGGCCAGCGACGGCGAACGGCGGTGCAGTCCACGCAGGGCCGCGATCTCGTCGGAGCCGGTCGCATCGGCGATCGCCTGCGCCAGCAGAAAGCCGCCGACATTGGTAAACGCATAGAGGAACAGGTACATCAGCGCCGCCCCGACGCTCATTCCCTGCCCGGTTCCCGGTGCCCCCGCGACGGCCACCAGGACATAGCCCGCCTGAGCGATCCCCGAATAGGCCAGCAGCCGCTTGAGATTGCTCTGCACCAGCGCCACCAGGTTGCCGATCACCATCGAAAGCACGGCCAGCGCGACGACCAGCAGCTGCCACGAGCCGCTGACGCCGCCCAGGCCCAGCAGCAGGAAGCGCAGCAGCGCCGCGAAGCCGCCCGCTTTGGAGGCCGTCGAGAGGTAGGCGGCCACCGTCGCCGGTGCGCCCTCATACACGTCCGGCGCCCAGAGGTGGAACGGCGCGGCGGCGATCTTGAAGGCCAGCCCGCCGATTACGAAGGCCAGTCCCAGCCAGAGCGCCGGCGTCGTACCGCCCGATTGGGTCGCCAGCGCCGCCGCCATCTGGTCGAACTGCGTGCTGCCCAGCACGCCGTAGAGAATGCTGATGCCGTAGAGCACGACGGCAGAGGCGACCGCGCCGATGACCAGCAGCTTCAGCGCGGCTTCCGCCGAGCGCGGCTCCCGCTTGGCGAACCCGACCAGCGTGAACAGGCAGATCGTGGAAAGCTCCAGCCCCAGATACAGCGCCAGCAGCCCACCCGCCGATCCCATCAGCATCAGGCCGAGCGCGCTCAGGATCAGCAGCGCGTAGTACTCCCCGGCGAACCCCATTTTCCGCTCCTCAGCCGTTGAACCGACCGCTACGACCGCCAGCGTGAGCAGAAAGACGGCGTTAAAGGCGCGGGCGTAGCCGTCGAACCGGAGCATTCCCTGCCAGGGCGCGCTCTCCGGCCCCAGAGCATCCAGCGCCAGCGCCGCCAGCGCGCCGAGCGCCGTCAGCCAGCCCAGCCAGGCAGAGCGCCGGACGGCGGGCAGCGTGTCCAGCAGCACAACCACGACCGCAAGCGCCGTGAGAATTGCGTAAGGAAGGAGCGGTTGGTACGTGGGAATCATGGCCTTAGCCCTCGGAAGCGCGGCGGCAGCACGGTGGCCTGCGGTGGAGTGATATGCCGGAATTCGAGGGCGGGCGCCAGTTGTGGGCCGGGCAGGGTGCGCAGTCCGATCTGAATCAGGTCTACGAGTGGACGGGGATAGAGGCCCACAACGAGCAGCAGCGCCGCCAGCCCCGTAATGGCGACCCACTCCGTCGTGCGGGCATCCGAAAGGTGCGGATAGGCGTCCTCTCGGAACGGGCCAAGAAATATCTGCTGAAGCATTCGCAGCACATAGATAGCCGTCAGCACGATCCCGACGACCGAGACCAGCGCCAGAACCGGATACTTCAGCCACATCCCGTAGAAGCAGAGGAACTCGGCAATGAAGCCGCTTGTTGCGGGCAGGCCGAAGGAGGCCAGGCCGCCAATCGTCATGCAGACGGCAATACCGGGCATTCGCCGCGCAAAGCCGCCCATCGCCGCGAGAAGGCGGGTATGCGACTTCTCATAGACCAGGCCGACCACCGCAAAGAACAGGCCGGTCATGATGCCGTGTGAGAACATCTGCAATACGGCGCCGTTCATGCCGATGGGGTTCAGCGAGGCCAGGCCCAGCATCACCACGCCCATGTGCGACACACTGGAATAGGCGATGATGTACTTGAAGTCGGTCTGTCCCATCGCCGAGAACGCGCCGTAGAGGATGTTGATCGCGGCGATGAAGGCCATCAGGAACGACCACATCTCTGCGCCCTGCGGCAGCAGCCCTATGCCCACGCGCAGCACGCCGTACGCGCCCAGCTTCATCAGCACCCCCGCGTGCAGCATGGAGACCGCCGTCGGCGCGGAGGCGTGGCCGTCCGGCGACCAGGTATGCAGCGGCCAGATGCCCGCCAGGATGCCGAAGCCGACATAGAGGGCGAGAAACACCCACCGCTGGAACGCCGCGCCATAGGTTCCCTTTGCCAGATCGTCCATATCGAAAGAGTAGGGCGCGTGCTGGAAGTAGAGCGCGAGAATGGCGACCAGGATGAAGGCGCTGCCGCCCAGCAGCATCAGCGTCAGTTTCATGGCCGAGTACTCTTTCGTCCGCTCCTTCGTGCTGGTTCCCCAGACGCCGATCAAGAGGTACATCGGCAGGACGGCGATCTCGTAGAAGAGGAACAGGAAGAACAGGTCGCGCGCGGCGAAGACGCCAAAGACGCCGCTGACGAGCAGCAGGAGCAGCGCCAGGAACTCCTTCGTCCGGTCGGGCCGGGTCCAGGAGGCGAAGACGCCGCCCGTGATGATAATGGCCGTGAGCAGGATCAGCGTCAGGCTGATGCCGTCGGCGGCGACATGATAGCGGATGCCCAGGCTCGGCACCCAGGGGACATCGTGGGTGAATTGAAACCCGCCCCGCGTTCGGTCGTAGGCCAGGCAGAGCCATACGGAGGCCGGCAGCGTCAGGCCCGCCCCCGCCAGCGCAACCAGACGGATCAGCAGCCCGCGCGATTCCGGCAGTAGGAGCAGAACCGCCGCCGCGATCAGGGGAGAGAGGATAATGAAGGTCAGCAGGTAGTCGGTCATCGGTGTCCCTGAGGTTTCAAAAGCTTACAAGTAGCTCCTCCAAAGTCTTTGCAGCCTCCCTATCTCGAAAGCAGCGGCAGAGAGCGCAAGAACGGAGGAGCGCCTATTTAGGCTGCGCCAGTATCCATTCCATCACGGGATCGCGGCCCGCCTTGTAAGCTGTCCAATCCGGGTCTATCCGCTTATCCGGCAGGACGGCTGGCGTATCCTGATCTTGAAATCGGTAGCGCAGAATCGAGCAACAGGCTTTCAGTTTCGAGTTTGGCAGGGTGAAAGGAGAGAGTTCCTGATAGCCGTTCGGGCGCGCTCCCGTTGGCTCTCCGACCAGAATGGCTTCAGTCTCTCGGCGGAAATCCGTCGCGTTGGTCATGGCGGCGGAGAAGGTCCCCCGTCCGATGACGACGAACAGACGCCCCTGACGGTTGATAGAGGGGAGCATCTGTAGCTTGTAGATCAAATGCTCCCGCGCCTGAGTATAGTTACCGCCTCCATTCTGGCGCATATCTATAACCAGACGCTTCGGCGCATGGCTCTCCACGAACGCGAACAGTCTCTCAGCGTTCTTGTCCAGGTCCGTGTAGCGTCGGAACTGGACATAAGCGGTCTGCGCGTCGGGCAGATAGGTGAACCAGAACGCCTCCTCCCGCTTCTGTAAGTAGAGCGGCTTTTGCGTAATCGCATCCACCCAATCTAAGGAAGTGTTGGGCAGGACAGGCGCGACCTCAAGCACAAACCGCTTGCCGGTGTCGTCCTCGAACGTGAAAGGGGCGCTGCTTACGTCGGGCAGAACGCCCAGGGCCGCGAGCGGTTCCACGCGCACGATATGATAGGCGCTCTGGTTCAGAACGTACCACTCGTTCTCTCCCTGCGGAATGAGGGCCTGTAGCCGCTTCTGAACGTCGTTGGTGCTACAGTCTCCGATTTGGACGATCCGAGCGCCAAGCGCCTGCCGGTAAGCCGGGATAGTACGCACGACGCGCAGCTCGTTGCCGAACCAGAACGCCTCAAACGGAAAGAAGCGATATAGATTCCCGGTGCCAAGAAAAGTGTGACCGTCTCCGATCATGGCGGCGAGGCTCTGCATCCCGACGACCACCTCATACTCCTGAAGTGCGGGAATGCGCGCCTCCAGCGCGGCGACCGCCTTTTCAAACGCTTCCTTCGACACCAGATGATAGGGGTTCCTGTGTCTGTGGGTCAGTTCCCTGACAAAAAAGCGCAGGTCTTCGCGCCACTTTTCTGTGCTCAGGGCCATGCTCTCAGGTTCCGGTGGCGACCAGGCTGGCCTTGCTGCGCGTGAATTGGAGCGTCACTTCCGGCTTGCGCTTTTCCAGGCAGGCGCGGCTGATCTCGATGACCTCCTCCGCCTCGTAGGTACACAACGTGCCGATGGTCACCATATCGCAGTCGCGCAGGGTGTTCCAGACGAAGGTCAGCCCGGTCGGCGGCAGCAGACGTCCCGCCGCCAGCGGCTTGATCGTCATCACCGGCTTCTTTGCGTTATGGATGATCCGCTGCAGCCAGTCCGTCTCCACCTGGCAGAGAAATCCCGCCGCATTATAGGGTTGGATATAGGTCTCCACGTCCGCCCCGCACGCATCCGAGCAGGTAATCGCTTCCGGCATATGGCTGCTCAGGCCGGGGATCATGCCGGCCTCCCGCACGACGCGCAGATGCTCTATAAGCTGCGGGTCGAGGCGGTGACGGACGCGATCAATGCGCGGATCGGTCACGCACTGATGGGGGAAGCAGAACGTCGCGCCCATCTCACGGGCGCGGTCTACGCTCGCCTTCCAGGTGTCCGGGTTGCCGTGCTCTGCATAGGCGGGCGTGGAGACCCAGATCATGGGTGTTCCGACGCGCTGCTCCACTTCCCGGACGGCCTGCGCGATGAAATCATGGAGCGGAGCCATCACGGCGTTGCAGCCCGCGCGGGCGAACACTTCCATGAGCTTCGCCATTTTCTGCGGCGTGTCGAACTGTTCGCGGATGAAGCGGTCTTTGGCGGCGCTGGTGTGTGAGTAGCCCAACATCCAGTTCGTGCCGCAGATCAGGCGGGGCATCGAAATGCCCCCGACCATTGTGCGTGGAAAGTCCATCCTCGTCGTTCCTTTCCTGTGACGTTACCTCAGAATTTTGATAACTCCTAGCAACGCTTCCTGTTTCCGATCAGGATGTTTGAACGTGTACAGGACATCTTCTCCCTCCAACTGATCGAGATCGTAGATCATTAGGATGTCCAGCCGTATGGAATAGCCTCTGTCTGCAAGCGCCCCATCGTAGAAGAGTCCTACAACCTCGCCATCACGGAAGGGATGGGTTTACGCCCTACGCGCAGCGTCTTCAGCCCATCTTTGGTTACGATGGCCGGGCCGGCAAAGATGTCGTTAACGTCCTGGTAAAAATCAGCGTGGACGCCTTCCCGTCGCGGATCGTATCTATCCGTTCCAGTCTCCACGATGATAGAGACGAGTTCTTCCCGGGACAAGCCCGGATGGTCTACCAGCCCGATGCACCGGATCGCGAGCTTTCTCTCTGGAAAGTTGGTCTCGATCAGCCTATCGAGTTTCCTGCCGACGGCCAGCCAGTCCGTCTCCGGTTCGATCCGATACTCCGGCAGCGAGATCGAATAGACAGGGATGGAATGACTCATCAGGCTTCCTCTTCACCGGAAGGTTTCACTTCCTGCCTCAGCCAAGCAGCGTCAGCACCACTCTTCCCGACCGACGGCAGGCCCGCTCTCCTGTTCCGAGTGCCGGTTTTGATCCGTTACCTGGGCCAGCAGTTGTTCGAGCGTATAGGCGGGACGAACCGGAGACACGACCAGGCTATCGCCCTGCACGGCAATGTCAACCGGTGTATCCTGTTCCAGCCCAATTTCGGCGGCGAAGGACTTAGGGATACGCACGGCAAGGCTACGACCCCATTTCTGAATTCGGATTTGCACGGGTTTCTCCTTCGCGGGTTGTTTCTACAAAGAAGATGCCCTGTTTGGAGGGAGCTGGCAACCCTTCAGCTTTCAAGCCCTCTTTCCCTTGCCACGGCTCCGGCGCAGCCCGCCCGACGGCGTTGACTACCGGGCGCGGGGAGGCAGCGTTGTGGGCGGGCGTCGCCCAACTCTGATACAGGGCGAGCGCTATGACCGCCAGGACCAGCGCGGCCAGGGCAGCGGCGGTATAGGTCTGCGCCTGCCCGTTCGTGGCGCGGCGCAGTTCCCGTCCGCCTATCCGGCAGGCCATTCCCACCCCGTTCACCAGGCCGTCCACGACGTTGCGGTCGAACCAGGCGACCGCCCGGCCCAGCGCCAGCGTGCCGCGCGCCCCAACCGCGTTCCAGAAGGCGTCTATGTACCAGAGGTTGGCGAGAAAAGCGTAACCGGGCAGCCGTTCCACCGGATCGCCCGCCACGCTTGGCGCGCGGTAGAGCCGCCAGGCCAGCCCCAGGCCGCACAGCGCCAGAACCGTTGTCAATGCCACCAGTACCGGGTTCATCGGCTCGGCAGTCGCGTGTCCCTCGCCAACCAGGAAGGCCGCGAAATGATGCCCCTGGTGTAGTTGCCAGCCGAGCACGACGGACGGAATCGCGAGGAGGACGAGGGGAACGGTCATCACCAGCGGCGATTCGCGGGCGTGGGCGGCGTCCTCGGAGCGCGGCGTGCCTGCAAAGGCCAGCATCCACATCCGCATCCCGTAGAAGGCCGTCAGCCCCGCAACGAGGATTCCAACGGACAGCGCAACCATCGCCAGGGCGCTCTGCCGTCCGCTCTCCAGCGCGACCCCCAGAATGGCGTCTTTGCTCCAGAAACCGGCGAAGGGAAACAGGCCCGCCAGGGCCAGCACGCCGATCAGGCACGTCCAGGCGGTAACCGGCATCCGTTGCAGCAGCCCACCCATGCGGCGCAGGTTGTTGGGTTCCTCGGCATGGTGCAGCGCATGGATCACGGAACCGGCGGTCAGGAACAGCAGCGCCTTAAACATCGCGTGCGTGGTCAGGTGGAACATTGCGGCGACCTGCCCCGCCGTAAAGACAGGTTCCGAGGGCAGGCCCGCCTGCCGCACCGTCCCATTGCCGTAGGCGTGGCCGATGGCGCCGAGGCCGAGCATCATGTAACCCAACTGGCTGATGGTCGAATAGGCCATCACCCTCTTGATGTCGAACTGCACGAGCGCGATGGTCGCCGCGAGGAGAGCCGTGAAAGCGCCGATGAGCAGGACGGTATTGGTGGCGATGCCGGAGGGCGCGAAGAGGACGAACAGCCTTGCCACCATATAGACGCCCGCCGCCACCATCGTCGCCGCATGGATCAGGGCCGAGACCGGCGTCGGGCCTTCCATCGCGTCAGGCAGCCAGACGTGCAGGGGGAACTGCGCCGATTTGCCGACGGCTCCACAGAAGAGCAGGAGCGGCGCTAGCCAGAGGAAGGTCGGCGCCGAGACGAGCGGCGGCGACAGCGCCCCGGCCTGGACACGCCCGACCGCCTGCGCGACGGTATCGAACTGGAACGAGCCAGCTGTTGCGGCAAGCAGCAGCACGCCGAGCAGGAAGCCCACATCGCCAAAGCGCGTCACCACGAACGCCTTCTTCGCCGCGCTCGCCGCCGACGGCTTGAACCACCAGAAGCCGATGAGCAGATAGGAGCAGATGCCGACCAGTTCCCAGCAGACGTAGAGTTGGAACAGATTGTCCGCGACGGCGAGACCGAGCATGGAGGCGGTGAACAGGCCCAGATAGGCGAAGTAGCGCGCGTACCCGCTCTCGCCCCGCATGTAGCCGATGGAATAGACCTGCACCAGCAGGCTGACCACGCAGACAACCAGCGCCATCGTCCAGGCCAGCGCGTCGAGATGCACGCCCAGCGCAACCTGCAAACCGGAGGGGATCGTCAGCCAGTCCGCCGTGACCTGGCCGTCGGCCATGCGCGCCCTGTCCGGCAGATGCCCCAGGGCGGTCACGCCGCTAAGGGCGGTGGCGGCGATGGTCAGGTAGGGGGCCGTCTTCTCTGCGCGGCGCGTCAGGGCCAGCAGGCCCGCCAGGAACGCCGCGACGACGGGCGCGAGCGGGATAAGCCAGAGAGGGAGACTGTTCATCGGGGCGGCTTTCTATCCTTTCAGGGTATTGATCCGCTCCACTTCAATGACGCCGAAGTTCCGGTAGATATTCAGCACCACAGCCAATCCAACGGCGGCATCTGCGGCGGCCACCGTCAGTCCGATCAGCACAAAGACCTGCGGCTCCATCGAGGCCGGATGCAGAAACCGCCAGAAGGCGAGGAAGTTCAGGTTCGCCGCGTTCAGCATCAACTCCACGCCCATCAGGACAGCGATGGCGTTTCGGCGTGTCAGCACGCCATACGCGCCGATAGCAAATAGCAGCGCGCCGACAACGAGGTAATGTGTCAGTCCCATTTTCCTCTCCCTCAGGGCGATTGGCAAACCCGGCAGGCTAAACCCTGCCGCTGTGGGGCGCAGAGCGCCCGTCGCCCACCTGCGTGGGCGGAACGTTCTGTCTGGGCAGGCGGGCAGCTAGCCGAAGGCTCCCTAGCGGCAGGGTTCAGCCTGCCGCGAGATCGAGGCAATACCTAATCCGGCATGCCGACCACTTCTGCCACTTCGCGCGTGAGTGGGGCTGTGTCGGCGAGCGGCGGCGTCTCCGGCACCGGCCCGCGCTCCGACTTCGCCAGGACGACCGCCCCGATCAGCGCCGCGAGCAGCAGCAGGGAGGCGACCTCGAAGGGAACGGCATAGAGGCCGATAAGCGCCTCACCGAGCGCGCGAGTCTGTGCGCTCGCGTCGGCAGGCCGCGCGTCTGTAAGGGGCCACGTCTGGCGGGCCAGAATCGCCGCTGCCGCGATACCGAGCGCCCCACAGATCAGCCCGGCCCACCGCCCCAGGCGGTTGCTCTGCGGCACCTGCGGGTTCATCACGTCGCGGGTCAGCATCAAGGCGAACAGCATCAGCACCAGGATCGCCCCGGCATAGATGAGCAGTTGCACGACGAAAAAGAAATGGGCTTCCAGCAGGGCGAAGAATCCGGCGATGCCGACGAAGCAGGGCAGCAGCCAGAACCCGGCGTGCAGAACGCTGCGCGCCCGCACCACGCAGAGCGCCGGAATCAGGGTCAGCGCGGCCAGGCTGTAAAACGCGATCTGCGCGGCCAGGCCGTTCATGCGGGCGTCTCCCCGGCCTTCGCGATGGCCGTCTCTGGGGAGGCTGGCCGCTGCCGCGCGGGCTTCTCGGCGGCAAGAGCGGCTTTTGCGGCCTTGGCTGCCGCCTCCTCCGCGAGTGCGTCCGTGATGGTGCGGATATTGGTTTCCACCGCCGCCGCGCCGCCCTGCGCCAAATCCGTGATGCGGAAGACGCTGGCGTTGCGGTCGTAAGAGGCCAGCTCATAGGCAGGCCCCATGTAGATAGCTTCGAACGGACACGCCTCAATGCAGAGATTACAGAACATGCACCGGCCCAGGTCCATCGTGAATTCGCTCACGCCGCCGTGCTTGCCCGCGCCCAGCTTCTCCATCGAGATCACGTTCGTCGGGCACGCCTGCTCGCAGAGCGTGCAGCCGGTGCATTTCAGGCGCTTCGCCTCCTCGTCATACGGCAGGTAGAACAGGCCCCGGTAGCGCGGCGACACCTTCACGCGCTCGTAGGGATACTGAACCGTGATCTTGCGTCGTGCGACGAGGTTGACTGCCGTCACTCCCATCCCCCGGAAGAAACTGGCGAAACCGGAGAAGAAATCGCGCACCGCACTCTGTTTCGGGCGTGTCGTTGTCACCAAAGAGCCTCCATTCTACCGCACCAAATAGACGGCGGTCGCACAGAAAAGGGCGAGCGCGAGCGGAACCAGCAGTTTCCAGCAGAAGCCCATCATCTGATCAATGCGCAGGCGCGGCAGCGTCCAGCGCACCCACATCATCAGGATGATGAGCAGCAGCGTCTTGATCGTAAACCACACGACGGGCGGCAGAATCGGCCCCTGCCAGCCCCCAAAGAAGAGAACGACGGCAAACCCGGCGGTGAAGAAGTTATTCGCGAACTCGGCCAGGAAGAAGATGGCGAAGCGCATCCCCGAATACTCGGTGTGGAAACCGCTTACCAACTCGGACTCGGCTTCGGGCAGGTCGAACGGGGCACGATTGACCTCCGCCAGCGCGCAGGCGAAGTAGATCAGAAATCCGGGGATCAGCAGCAGCGGATAGGCTGCGATGTTCCACAGGCCCGCCTGCTGCTGCACGATCCGGGTCAGGGACAGCGTATCGGCCAGGGTCACGACCGACAGGACGACCAGGATCATCGGAATCTCATACGAGAGTAACTGAGCGACGGCCCGCACGCCTCCCAGGAGCGAATACTTGTTATTCGCTCCCCACCCGGCAGCTAGAATGCCCAGCGCCCCCACCGTCGAGATGGAGAGGGCGAACAGCGCGCCCAGGTTGTAGTCGTAGCCCACCCAGGTCAGGCTGAACGGCAGCACCATGAAGGTGAGCATGGAGGCCACGAACACCAGATAGGGCGCGAGGGCAAACAGCGCCCGGTCGGCCTGTGCCGGGATGACGTCCTCCTTCGTCAGCAGCTTCAGCGCGTCCGCCAGCGTCTGCAAGGTGCCTTTCCACCCCACGTGCATCGGCCCCAGCCGCGCCTGCATCCAGCCGGCGAACTTGCGCTCCAGCCAGATGAGAAACAGGCATTGCAGGGCGATGACGGTGGCGACGAGGACGGCTTTGATCAGGGCGTTGAGCAGCGGGTGTTCGCCGAAGAAGCGCGTCACCGGCTCCAGCTTTTGCCAGGGCAGCAGCGGCAGCGCGCTCACTATCGCCACCAGCAGGACGGTGATCAATATTCCGGCAGCCCACTGTCCGGCCTGCGAAGCGCGGTTCGGGGCGGTCGTCTGTATGCTCAACGATCCACCTCCCCCAGAACGGTATCCAGGCTGCCGAGGATCGCGATCACGTCGGCGACCTTGACGCCCGGCAGCAGTGCAGGCAGCAGCCCCAGGTGGACGAACGAAGGCGTGCGGATGTGAACGCGCACCGGGTTGGGCGACCCATCGCTGACCAGATAGACAGAGAATTCACCGCGCGGCGACTCGGTACGGGAATAGGCTTCGCCGGGCGGCGGCTTGAATATCTTGGGCAGCTTGGTCGTCGTCTCGCCTTCCGGCAACTCCCGCAGACATTGCAGGATGATCCGCGCGCTCTGCCGCATCTCCTCGATACGCACGCAGTACCGCGCCAGGCAATCCCCTTCGGAAAAGACGGGGACATCGAACTCCATGCGGTCGTACACATCGTAGGGCGCGACCCGCCGAATGTCGTAGGGAATGCCGGAGCCGCGCGCCACCGGCCCCGACGCGCCATAGGCTATTGCCATTTCGCGCGGGATCACGCCGACGCCCTCACAGCGGGCGCGAAAGATGCGGTTGCCGGTCAGGAGGCGGTCGTTCTCGTCCAGCGCCACGCGGAACTCCTCCAGAAAGGCCCGGACGCCCTCGGCAAAGCCCTCCGGCAGGTCCGCCGCCACGCCTCCAGCCCGAATCCAGTTGTAGGTCAGGCGCGCGCCCGTCATCGCTTCCAGCAGGTCGAGGACTTTCTCGCGCTCCCGGAAACTGTAGAGGAAAACGGTCGTAGCGCCCAGATCGGTGGCGAAGGTGCCGAGGAAGACCAGATGGCTGGCGATGCGGTTGAGCTCGCAGAGTAGCACGCGGATATACTGCGCCCGTTCCGGCACGGTCACGTTCCCGATTCGCTCGATGGCCTGCGCCATCGCGAGGTTGCAGTTCAGCGAGGCCAGATAGTCCAGCCTATCGGTGAAGGGGACGTTCTGCCGATAGGGCCGCGCCTCCATCATCTTCTCCAGGCCGCGATGCAGGTAGCCGATGACCGGGCGGCAGGAGTGAATGACTTCGCCGTCCAGTTCCACCACCAGGCGGAGAACGCCGTGCGTGGAGGGATGTTGCGGCCCCATATTGAGGGTCATGCCGGGGCTGGAGATTTCGGTGGTGGTCAGCGTCATCGCTTCTCCTGGGCGCGTGCAGTCTCAGTTTCTCTCCTGCGGGCCGTGCAGAGGGTCGCCGCTGAAGACGGGTTCGTAGTCGCGGCGGAAGGGATGCCCCTCCCAGTCTTCGGGCAGCAGAATCCGCATACGGGCGGGGTCGCCGTCGTCGGGATGGCCGGGGAAACGGATGCCGAACAGGTCGAAGCACTCACGCTCGAACCAGTTCAGCCCCGGCCAGATGGACGTCACGCTGGCGACGGCGGGGTTCTCGCGGGACAGTTCGACGTGCAGCAGGGCCGTCCGGTTGTGCGCGATGGAGACCAGGCGATACCAGAGAATCAACTGCTCGCCGGTGTCGCGGGCCGTCAGGTCGGCGGGATAGTCGAAGGCAAGGATCGGTTCATCGCGCAGATACGCACAGAGCGCCGTCAGCCGCCCCGCCGCGACGGTCAGGCGCAGTTCGCCGTCCGCCTCCTCCGCCGCCAGCAGCGCCTCCCCAAACCGCTCCTTAATTCCGCGCAAGCCCTCGCTCTCTTCACTCACGACGGCTTCTCCGCTGCCTGGTTCACTCATGGGAGAGTTCACTGTTCGTACCTTCTGGAGACGATAGCCCCCGTGAATCGGTCAATCACATCATGGGGTCCGCCTCCTTTGACTTTCGGGTCTTTAGGTTCGTAATCCACATGCCAACCGTCTGGCTCAAGTTCCAGGCGAATACGATATAGGGAGAGGTCGCGGTAAGCCTGGATCGCATCTGCCTGGGCAATGCTCAAAGCGCGATCCGCAGAAAGCATCGGGGCTTCCGTTGTTTCTATCATATCCTGAGCCGCAAGAATATCCCGGAGTTCTTTCAGCAGGTCGGTCTGATCCTTCATCGCCTGACTGCGCTCGCGCTCTGCCTGCCGACGCAGGCGGATGACTTCGATGATTCTCGCCAGGACTGCATCACGCGCTCTATTCCTCTGTTTTACACGCCTATAGTCCACGAGCGGAGGACGATTCAACCTGAGAACCTCAATGGTTCGACTGCCCACAGGAGTAAGCGCAAGAAGCCGCCCATCTTCCAGTTCTACAAAGTGGGTAGAGGCAGGGTCCGTGCGTGGATTCCATATATCTGCCAGTGCGGTTTTACCAGTCCAATAGGCGTTCTTATAGTTGTTGCACTGAAAGCAAGCATAGACTAAATTATCAAGTGCATCGCTGCCGGAACTCGCGCGTGGCTGGAAGTGATCTACGGTCAGCAAACCACCAGAATCTATCTCGCTGACACCGCAATACTCGCATACGCGCCCGGCACGCTCGCGAACTTGTTCGAAGTCCCTTTGCGAGATTTTCATTTAACGGGCAGCGTCTGCTTTTCTGCCAACCGGCGTTTTAGAGCGGCGATTTCCTGCCGTAAGGCAGCATTTGTAGCATAGATGGACTGAATCTCTTCGACGGTCTGCCGAAGGGCGCGCACCTCTGAGTCCAGTTGGATACGAAGCGCTTCGACGGACGGCTCCTCTTCGGTGGCCTTTAGCATTCCCTTCTCAGCGGCATCCATCTGCGCGTACCAGGCTTTCAGTTCAGCGCGTTCCAGACTTTCTCCGCGACACGAGCGCCCATGCAGTTCCAGCCCGCGCTCCATCTTGACCATCCTAAATCCTCCTCTCAGTCCCCAATCCATCGGCGGATGGATTGTCGTCATCTTATGTTTCAGCCTTCGATGACGATGGGTTCCTTTGCGGGGGGCCGCTGGCCGCGCCGGGTCAGGGCGTGTTCCTGCTGGATTTTCTCCTGAAGCTTGAGAATGCCATGGATCAGGTTTTCCGGGCGGGGAGGGCAGCCATAGACGTAGACATCCACCGGTAGGAACTGATCTACGCCTTTGACAATGGTGATGCTGTCGCGGTACGGCCCGCCCGCCGACGCGCAGCCGCCCATCGCGATCACGTATTTCGGTTCTGGCATCTGGTCGTAGAGCCGCTTGATGAAGGGGGCCATCTTCACCGTCACCCACCCGGCCACGATCATCACGTCGGCCTGCCGGGGCGTGGCGCGGAAGAACATCCCGAAGCGGTCCAGATCGAAGCGCGGCGCGGCGGTCGCCATCATCTCAATGGCGCAGCATGAGAGGCCGAACGTCAGCGACCAGAGCGAATTCTTGCGCGCCCACTGCGCCAGGCGATCCAGAGGCGCAATGACAGCGGCCCCGCCGGGGACCGGCACGCGCCAGGAGTCCACCTCTTCTTGAGATAGGGGTTTCCCGATTATTGCCATACCCAGATCACCTTGTCATCCTGACACATCAGCCCTCTTCTGCGCAGACTTCCACCTAACCCCCCGTCCCCCTTCCCTGGGAGGGAAGGGAGGGACCTAGCTTCTGCTCTTCCGGCAGGCTAAACCCTGCCGCTGTGGGGCCTGCGGCCCGCTGCCCACCTGCGTGGGCAGAGGCCATGCTGGCTTCTGCTCTCCCCTCCCCTGTTCTTGGGGGAGGGGCCGGGGGTGAGGGCTATTTCACTCCCATTGAAGGGCTTCCCGCCGCCAGGCGTAGGCCAGCCCCAGGCCGAGCAGCGCCACAAAGATCAGCATCTCGGCGACGGCATACGCGCCGACCTTCCGAAACGCGACGGCCCAGGGATAGAGAAAGGCGGCCTCCACGTCGAAGACCACGAACAGCAGCGCGAACAGGTAGTAGCGCGGATTGAACTGCCGCCACGCATCCCCGACAGGCGGCACGCCGCACTCATAGGTATCGCGTTTCTCCGGCGTCGGGGCGGAAGGGCTGATCAGCCGGGCGATAAAGAGGTTCACGCCCACAAAGGCAAAGCCGACGAGCGCGAAGATCACAACGGGCAGGTAGCCCACGCCAATCAGCGGAGCGGTGTTCATGTTCTGTCAGCCCTCCTTCTTTCTTCGCCTCCGCGTTAATCCAGGGCAGACGCATTTCCCTCTCCTGCAAGCCAGGGGCGTCCGGCACGAGAGAGGGACAAGGCGCTCTATGCGTTCGCCCTGCGCGTCAGTCGAACGTGTGGAAAAGCGCCTCCAGCGCGGCGGACGGCTCCTGCGTGAAGCGCTGGCGCAGCCACGCCTGCTCATCCAGCAGGCTGGGTTTATTCTCATGCTTGTAGAGCACGCCGATGGGATAGCCGTCCATGCACAGCGACAAGGCGAACGCCTTCACCCGATCCGTGGGATCGTGGTCCTCCGGCACGTCGAAGACGTGCTCCTTATAGTAGTCTTCGGTCTGGTCGGAGTTGAAGGTCGGGCAGGGCGAGAAGACGTCCAGGAGCGCGAAACCCTTGTGCTGGAGCGCCTGCACGAGCAGGTCGGTCAACTGGTTGGGCTTGTAGGAGAAGGCGCGCGCCACAAACGAAACGTCCCAGGCGATGGCCTGCGCAAGCGGGTTGAGCGAGTCCTCCGTCATGCCGTAGGGCGTGGTCTTCCAGCGTTTGGGGTCTATCTTGGGATCGTTGGAGGCGAGCGGTATCATCGAGGTCGGTGACACCTGGCCTTTAGTCAGGCCATAGGTGTTGTTGTTCATGATGAGATAGGTGATGTCCGGGTTGCGGCGGGCGCAGTGCGGGAAGTGGCCGGCGCCGATGGAGTAGCCGTCGCCGTCGCCGCCGACGACAACGACGTTGAGTTCCGGTCGCGATGACTTCAGGCCGGTCGCAATCGGCAAGGCGCGGCCATGCACGCCATGAAAGCCATAGGTCGTCACAAAACCCGGCAGGCGCGAGGAGCAGCCGATGCCGGAGACGATGGCCGTCTGCTCAGGGTCGTAGTTGCAGATGCTCAGCGCCTTGTAGAGCGCGCTCAGCACGCCAAAATCGCCGCAGCCGGCGCACCAGATCGGTTTGAGGTCGCTCTTGTAGTCTTTCGGGGTCAATTGTATCGGGGCGGTAGCCATTAGAATTCTCCAGGAGAGGCTGGCGGGAGACGCAGGCGCTCCTGCTATTGCCCTGCCAGCATCGTGATCTGACGATAAATCTCATTCGGAAGGAACGGAATGCCTTCGTCCTTATGGAAAGGATGGAACCGGATGTCCGTGTTAACGCGCAGCCAGCCCGCCAACTGGCCGGTAAAGTTGAGTTCGGGCACGAGGATCTGCCGGCAGCGCGCCGCGAACTCCTGAACGGACTCCACCGGAAGCGGGTTCAGCATGCGCAGGTGCAGGTGGCCCACCTTATACCCTTCGGCGCGTGCGCGATCGGTCGCTTCGCGGATGACGCCCTCCGTGGAGCCGAAGGCAATGATGCCTACGTCCAGATCGCCCGTATCCCCCCACAGGCGCACGAATTCATGCGCGCGCTCGCGCCGCAGCGTCTCTAGCTTGCGGAACCGCTTCGCTTTCATCTTGCTGGCCAGTTCCGGGGTGTAGCCGGGATTGCCTTCTTCATCGTGCTCGATGCCCGTGCTGACATAGACGCCCTTCTCCATGCCCGGCACCGACATCGGCGAGATGCCGGTCGGGGTATCCGCATAGCGCTTATAGCCGGCTGCGCGCTCCTCCGGCGTGGGGGTGAGGCGGTTGACCACCTTGACCTGGCTCAGATCGGGCGGCGGGAGGGTGCATTTGCGGGTGGCGAGCGCCTGATCGGAGAGCAGGAGGACCGGGCATTGATAGGCTTCGGCCAGGTTGAAGGCTTCGAGGGTCGTCCAGAAACAGTCTTCCACGCTGGCGGCGGCCAGGACGATACGAGGCGATTCGTTATGGACGCCGTAGAGGGCCAGGTTGAGGTCGCCCTGGCTGGTCTTGGTCGGCATACCCGTGCTTGCGCCGCCGCGCTGGATGTCGGCGACGACGAGGGGAATTTCCGCCTGTCCGGCCAGGTTGATCTGCTCGACCATCAGGCTGATGCCCGGACCGGCAGAGGCGGTCATGGACTTCACGCCCGCGTAGCTGGCGCCCAGGCACATGCCGATGGCGGCCATCTCATCCTCGGCCTGGATCAAGTTGCCGCCAAAGCGGGGCAGCTCCTTGGCCAGAAACTCCATGATCTCGGAGGCGGGGGTAATGGGATAGCCCGCGTAGAAGCGCATCCCGGCGGCGATGGCCCCCATCGCCAGCATCTGATTGCCGTTGATCGTGATGATCGGTTCGGTGCGCGGCACGGGGAAGAGGCGGGGCGTGCGCTTGCTGCCGATCTGTTCGGCAACGCGATCCGCGCCGGTATGCAGCGCGCAGATGTTCATCTGGACGATGGCTTCGCCCTTGCGCCCGAACAGGTCGCGGATATACTGCTCGGCGGGCTGGAGAGGGGCGTTCACGAGGCGCAGCAGCGCGCCCAGGCCGACCATATTCTTGGGCGCGGGCAGGCGCTTGAGCTGTTCGGGCGTGACCTCGTGACGGACCGCCTCCTTCTGTATGCGGGCCAGCGCGGAGATGGGCAGGCCATAGTCCGTGCGGCCTGGACAGGGCGTCGGCGTAAAGACGTCCGAGTCATAGAGCAGAATGCCGTCCTCGCGCAGCCCCTCACCAAAAAGATCAAACCCTTCATCGTTGAGGGCGATGAGGACATCCGCGGCATCGCCGTGTGAGAGTGGGACACCGGACCGCGCCCGAATCTGGTACATAACGGTGCCGCCCTTGATCTCGGCAGGAAACGTCTGGAACGTGTAGATATCCAGCCCCATCATCACGAACATCTTCACCGCCAGGTCCCCGAGGCTGACGGTTCCTTCGCCGGATTCCCCGACGAGGCGCAACACGACGTCGGTTTGCGCCAACTCTGTCTGCAAGGTCATGCCCGTATCTCCTACACCAGTATTCCTCTGGATTGCTGCCAGTTTAATTTATGTTCTTTTTCATTATACGGTAATTTTCGCCATTATAGCGTTGAATGCCTTATTCGACAGCAGAGGTTTCCACTCCTCCTTATAGCCTGCTACGCTGTTGGCTAAGTGGCGCCTCCGGCAAGTTCGCTGCCCTTTCGTGGAGGCGCCTTTTCCTGCCCGCACAGGTGTCGCAAGGTGTCGCAAGGCGGAGGCAAGGGCCGTACCCTTGCAGTGGCCCGAACCATTGCAGGGCCGACCCTTGCAGTCAGCATGACCTCTGCCTGCGTAGGCAGGCAGCGGGCCGTAGGCCCCACAGCGGCAGGGTTTAGCCTGCCGCACAAAGGACGGCAGACTTACTGGATGCGCCGCTTAGACAGGTATTTTGAGGTTCTTAAAGCGGAGGACCTGATCGCGGATAGCGCGTTCGGTGGGAAGCCGCTCCATGCTAGACGCGCCATAAAATCCGGCAATATTACGTGTCTTCTCGAAGATAACTGCGGCGTCTTCCGGCTCGGCGATAGGCCCGCCGTGACAGAGGACCAACACATCAGGCCGGACGCCGTGCGCCGCGTCGGCGATGCGCTGTACCCGCACGGCGGCTTCATCAAGGGTTAAGGCCGTCCGCGCGCCGATAGCCCCTTTGGTCGTCAGGCCCATATGGGCTACGAGGATGTCGGCTCCGGCGTCCGCCATCTGCTCGGCCTCCTGCTCGTTGAAACAGTAGGGCGTCGTCAACAATCCCCGTGCGTGCGCCTGGCGTATCATCGCGACTTCGAGCGCATAGGACAGGCCGGTCTCTTCCAGGTTCTGCCGGAACAGGCCATCAATCAGGCCGACGGTGGGAAAGTTCTGCACGCCCGCAAAGCCAATCTCCTGCACCTGCCGAAGAAAATAGTCCATCTTGCGAAAGGGATCGGTGCCGCATACACCGGCCAGCACGGGCGTCTGCTCCACCACCGTCAAGACCTCGCCCGCCATCTCCATCACGATAGCGTTGGCATCTCCATAGGGCATGTATCCGGCGAGCGAGCCGCGCCCGGCCATGCGATACCGGCCCGAATTGTAGATGACGAGCAGATCCACGCCGCCCATCTCGGCAGCCTTTGCCGATATCCCCGTGCCGGCCCCCGCCCCGATGATCGGCTGGCCTTGTGCGCCTTTGGCGCGCAGGCGCTCCAGAATCGCTTCCCGGCTTTGCGCTGGCTCGCTCATGACAACATTCCTTTCGCTTCCTGAGGGCAAAATAGACCTCACCCCCGCCCCCTCTCCTTCGCAAGGAGAGGGGAGAGGCGTTTTCATGCTCGGTGGTGCGCCTCGCGCATGGAGGGCTGACTTGCAACCGCCTGGCCTTCCCGGCGCTGCTGCACCATTTCCTCCAGCCTGCGCGCCATCGCCAGAGCGAACGCTTCGTCGTTGATGTGGGCAGGCATCTCGTGAATGGGTATGGCCGGGTTCAGCGTGGCGCGCAGGGAGTCGCGAAAGGCAGCATCGGCGGCGGGATCGTAGAAGGGCTGGCCCTCCCGGTCAATCGCCGACACGCCGCCCAACGGCAAAAAGACCTCGACCTGTTCCGGAGCGAGGTTGAGCTTCTGTCCGAGGATCTGGCCGAGCTGCCGGTTCTCCTCGACGGTGGTGCGCATCAGGGTGACCTGCGGGTTGTGTTGATAGAGGAGGCGGCTGGCGAACTGGGCGGGAACGGTGTCACGCGGGCCGAAGTTCACCATGTCCAGCGCGCCGGGAGCGACCACATGCGGGATGCCTCGCCGCCCTATCGCCTCCAGGCGGTGCGGCCCGGCGCTGAGAATACCGCCGACCAGTTCATCGGCCCATTCGGTTGTCGTGACATCGAGGACGCCGTCAATAAAGCCGTCTGCCACCAAACCCTCCATCGCGCGCCCGCCGGTACCGGTCGCATGAAAGACGAGGACCTCATAGCCCCGCGATTCCAGATATTCCCTGGCGCATGTCACGCAGGGCGTCGTCACGCCGAACATGGTCGCCGCGATGAGTGGCTTCTCCTCCGAAGAGGCCGCCTCACGTCCGGCATAGCGAGCGGCCATCCCGACGATAGCGGCGGCGGCGTTCCCCAACACCTCCCGCGAAAATCGGTTGAGGCCCGCAATATCCACGACGGAGTACATCAGCGTCACGTCCTTGACGCCGACATAGGCGCGCGTATCGCCGGAAGCCATGGTCGAGACGATGAGCTTGGGCAGGCCGACCGGCAGGGCCTGCATGGCGGTCGCGGCAATGCTGGTTCCGGCGGAACCGCCCAAACCGACGACGCCGACGAGCCGCCCGGCCCGGTGCAAGTTGGCCAGCAGGACGGCGGCTCCCCGGCCCATCGCCACCACCGCCTGTCCGCGATCCCCGGCCTCGCGCAGCGCCTTCAGGCTTGTTCCGCCTGCCTGCGCGACCGCCTCCCGCGCCACGTCGGCGGGAACCAACGCCTCGGCCAGAACGCCCGTGTCTATCAGGAGCGCTGGCTGTCCCGCGCGTCTCACGCACTCCTTGAGGTAGGCCGCCTCCACCCCTTTGGTGTCCAACGTGCCGAGGACCGCCACAACCTTCTCGTCCATCGCTGAGGCTCCCTTCAGGCGGAAGTGCGGCCCGGTAACTGTCCTGCCGGGACGACTGTGCATCCCGGCATCGCGCGCAGAATGGCCTCCGGGCCGGGCGGCGCATAGACGGCGACCAGTTTCAACGGCTCCCAGCCGGTATTGATCGTCTCATGGTAGACATCGGCGGGAATATGAACAAGCATACCCGCACGCACCGGTCGCCGCTCCGGATGCATCCCGCCCTGCCCATCGGGAACCTCAACCATCTGCTCTCCCTCGCCCGACACGATATACAAAATCTCCTCGACGCCCGGATGATTGTGGCGCGTATGCCCCTTCCCTGGCTCCAGAATCACCACGCCCATCGTGAACCGCTCCGTGCCGGTCACGCGCGGTTCACTCAGCCATTTGATACTGCCCCAGTCGAAGACCTGTGTTTCTACCTCTTCCGGGTAGACGTAGGGCTTGACAATCCCCTGTGACATCACCATTTCCTCCCTCGGCTTGAAAAATAACCAGATGCGCGCCTTCCTCTCTCCAGATTTCTCTCCCGTGTGCCTTCCAAGCTGGCTTCAGGCACGCAGAGGGCCTTGAGAAAGCGAGGCCCGGCTCAGTAGCTTGACATCGGAGGCTGTATCCAGCGAAAATACCTCGTAAACCAAAGCCGGAACAGAGAAAGGCGATTTTCATGCACACGGACGATTATGATGGCATTATTCTCGGTGCAGGCCACAACAGCCTGATCCTGCAAGCTTACCTCGGCAAGGCCGGATTGAAGGTCCTCTGCCTGGATCGAAGGGATACGCCCGGTGGCGGCCTGGCCACGATAGAAGACCCGGCCTACCCCGGCTTTCTGCATAATACGCACTCGTTTTATCACCGCGCTCTCAACCATATGCCCTGGTACCGCGATCTGGCACTGGAGCGCCGTGGCGCCGTCTATCTGGAACCCGCGCTCAACGTCGCCCTGATCCTCCGCAGCGGCCAGACTCTTACGTGGTGGACCGATTTCGACAGGACGGTGGAATCCTTCGCGCGTTTCAGCCGCAAAGACGCCGATACGCTCCGGCGGTGGCGGGAGGCGTTCTTGCCTATCGTGGACCAAATCCTGATCCCTGAGAGCCAATCGCCTCCGCTTCCTCCCGACCTTCGCAACGCTTTGCTCGCACGCAGCCCGCACGGACGTCGCCTGCTGGAAGTTAGCGCCTATTCGCCCCTGGAATTTGTTCAGAGGGAGTTTGAGCATCCGGTTATCCAGGCCGGGCTGCTCTTTTTCAACGGCCTGCGGGAAGTGGATATGCGCTGTCCGGGCTTTGGGCATCATATTCCCGCTTTGCTGGCCAGCAGCGGCAAGGCCCAGATGTGCCGGGGCGGCTCAGCCAATCTCGCCCGCGCTCTGGTATCCGCCGTCCAGGAAAGCGGCGGCGAAATCAAGCTGCAAACCACGCCCAGGCGCATCCGCGTGGAGAACGGTCGCGTTGTGGCTGTGGAGACTACCGACGGGGAGATATTTCCGGCCCGCCATTTTGTCGCCTCCGGACTCAATCCGCAGCAGACGTTCCTGGAACTGCTGGACCCGCAGGTGGTGCCTTCGGACTGGCAGGACAGGGCGCGGCAGTACCGATATAACCTGCTCGCTCCCCTGTTCGCCCTGCATCTCAACTTGAGTGCGCCGCCCGAATATACAGCCGCTCACGACCAGCCCTGGCTCAAGGAGGCATTCATGGTGATCCTGGGCTTGGAGCATATTGGGCAATTCGAAGAGATGGTAACACATCACGAAGCAGGCACATTCCCACCGACCGTCCTGTGGGGAAGCTGCCCCACGCTTTTCGATCCCTCGCAGGCGCCGCCCGGCAGACATACTGCCTTCGTGTGGGAGAAAGTCCCTTATCGGCTGCATGGGGACGCCCGCAACTGGGAGCAGGCCCAGGAGGGGCACGGCCAGCGGATACTGGCGCTCTGGAAGGAATTTGCGCCCAACCTGGAGGAGGCCGTTCTGGCAGGGTTCACGCGCAGCCCACTGGATACCGAACAGGGCTTGCCGAATATGCGCGAGGGAGACCTGCTTGTGGGCGCCTTAACACACGGCCAGACTGGTTACCACCGTCCTTTTCCGGGAGCCGGTCACTATCGCGGTCATCTGGAGGGGCTATATCTGTGCGGTTCCTGCTGCCATCCGGGCGGCAACATCACCGGGCTTCCGGGCTACAACTGTGCGCAGGTATTGCTCTCCGATCTCGGCTTGCCGGCTCCCTGGTCGCCGCCTCCGATTCAGGAGCGGCTGGCGAGGCTATGAATGCGTACTGGCGCGTGCAGGCCCGTCTGAGCAGGAGAAGCAGTTCCCTATCGGCTAAAGCACGACTGTCCCCTGCTCACGTTTGCTGTGGCAAAGCGCCAACAGGCTCAAGAGATAACCTTCGCGACCTCTCTGGAAGTTCCTGCCCGATTTTTGTTGCATCTTCAGAAGGGAACCCGATTGGCATCAGGGTATATAACTCAAGTTGCTACCTTGCCTCTTCGAGAAGGCAAACGGTGATGCAAAAGCCGGTTTCCAGAGCGATTCTCTCTCAAACGTGTTCCTAGGTAGCAACTTGGGTTATATACTTACCGTTTTGCTGGGCAGGGCAGATCGGCAGGCAGGGAGGGAAAATATTCATGGCCCATGCAACCTTCCAGGCGGGTGATCTTGTCGCGGTAATAGGCGACAACCAGGCCCACGAGGATCATCGCGCAGGCTACAACGGCCTGTGGAGCCTTCGCCATGTGTCTGGCTCCCGGAGCCTCTTCGTACCGACCGTTGCCGGGCTTAATGCGGCGGTCTGAACGCGGCGCGGCAGACGACGAACCCCGCCTGGGACTTTCAGTTCATCGTGCCCAAGTACGAAGTACTCCAGGAGTATGGCTTCAAGGCACGGGCCGTCTTGCGACCGCGCTGCTCGCGCGAGCAGGTGATGGAAGAGTATCGAAAGTGGCAGGCGACGCTGTGAACGCGCCGTTTCCGGACGTATCGGGGCGCGACCTCTAAACAGGAGGCTTAACGCATGGAAGAGAACGGCCCTAGGAAATGGATTACGGTACTGCCTGGCGTGTGGTTATTCCGCGATAGCTGCAACGTCTACGCCGTAGAAGGCCAGACCGGCCTTCTGATCATCAACGCGGGCACGGGCCGGTGGCTCTCGCACCTGGAGGAATTGCCCCACAAGCCCTGTACCCTGGCCTGTACGCACTATTTCCGCGACCATGCCGCCGGGGCACTCCAGGCGTCCCAGGCAGGCATCCCCATTTATGTGCCTGCGGGAGAGCAGGCTATCTTCGCCGATCCCGCTCAGCACTTCCGCCAGCGAGAGACCTATATCCTCTACGACAACCTCTGGGATCTGTTTGCGCCCATCGAGGGCGTGCCGGTGACCGGAGTGCTGCGCGATTACGACCGTTTGAGCCTGGCCGGCCTGGACGTGGAAGTGATCCCGCTGCCGGGAGTGACGCTGACCCAGGCCGGGCTTGGCATCACGCTGCCGAACGGGCAGCGGGTCGTCTTCTGCGGGGAGGCCATCCACTCGCCAGGGCGGCTGGCCCGCGTCGCGCCGCTGCAATACAACTACAACGACCTCTCCGGCGTCGTGCAATGCGACTACTCTGCCCGCCTCCTGCGCGCCTACAAGCCTGACGCCCTGCTGCCCAGCCTGGGTGAGCCCATCTGCCAGAACGCCGACGAAGCCCTGGCCCTGTTGCAGGAGAACCTGCGCAAGCTCGTCGCCGTGCGTCCGGGCATGGCCGAACAGTTGCAGGAGCTCGATACGCCCTCCCTGCAAAAGGTGACCGATCATGTCTGGCTGGATACCCACTCCATGGCCAATACCTGGTATCTCCTCAGCGACTCCGGCAAAGCCCTTGCCATTGACTACGGCTACAACACAATCACCTGTGCCTGGTCCGGCTATCCCAAGCCCGAGCGCCGCCGCGCCCTGCTGCACGGGCTGGAAGGCCTCAAGCAGCAGTTCGGCATTGAGAGAATTGACGTGGTGCTGGTCAGCCACTTCCACGATGATCACGTCTGCGGCATCCCGGTCTTGCAGCGGGTCTTTGGCACCCAATGCTGGGCTGCCGCCAACTTCGCCGACCTGCTCGCTTATCCACAGGCCCACTGTTTTCCCTGCAACTGGCCTGTGCCCGCGCGGATAGATCGCCGCCTGCCGCTGGAGGAGCCGTTCACCTGGGAGGAGTACACGTTCCACCTGCATCCGATGAACGGGCACACGCGCTTCTCGGCGCTGATCGGCTTTGAGGCCGACGGCAGGCGCTTCGCCCATACCGGCGACCAGTACTTTTTTATCAATGGGGTGGAAGACTTCCAGAACAATGCGCGGTCGCAGAACCACGTCTATCGCAACGGGGCCTTGCTGGATGGCTATGCGCAAAGTGGCCGCTGGATGCTGGACTGGCGGCCGGACATCGTGCTCCAGGGGCACCAGCCCCCGATGTTCACCGATTCCCACTTCTTCGCGCATATCCAGGGCTGGAACCGGGACTACGCGGAACTGCATCGCCTGATTATGCCGCTGGAGGCGGATCAGGCCCATTTCAACCTGGATAGCTGGGGCGGATGGATCTGGCCCTACCGGACCCATCTTAAAGAGGCGGGGCCGATCACAGTGCAGGTAACCGTGCGCAACCCGTTGCCCCGGAGCGCGCCGTTGGAGGTTCGGCTGGTTGGCCCGACCGGATGGGAGGGCGAAGCGGCTACGCTGATGGCTCCGGCCCACGCAGAGGTTTCCTGTACGCTCTCCATCCAGCCCTCCGGCCCCTGCCGACGGCAGCCGTTCGCGGTGGAGTTGGTGGCAGAGGGACATCCCTACGGCCAGGTGGCGGAGGCACTGGCGACCGTCGGCGGGGAGGCGTTCTGAGCATCCATGAGCCTGCGCTTACGCCAAACTGACCTGTACGTGCTCAACATGCGCACGCGCATGCCCTTCCGCTATGGCATCGTCTCCATGACGGCGCTGCCGCACCTGTTCGTCCGCTGCGAACTGGAGATCAACGGGAAACTTCACTCCGGCGTCGCGGCGGACGGGTTGGCGCCCAAGTGGTTCACCAAGGATCCCGCCACGTCGCTGCGCGACGATTGGGCCGATATGCTGCGTATCACCGAGTCGGCCTGTGCGCTGGCACGGCAGATCGAGAGCGCCCCCACGGTGTTCGACCTGTGGCAGCAGACGTATCAGGCGCAGGAGCGCTGGGCGCAGGGAACAACCTATCCGCCGCTTTTGTGGAGCTTTGGCGTCAGCCTGGTTGAGCGCGCGCTAATCGAGGCGTTCTGCCGCGCGCAGGGCGTCAGCTTCTCCACGGCGGTACGCCGGAACCTGCTGGGGATACGTCTGGGGCAGATACACCCGGAGTTGGCCGAGCATGCGCCTGCCGGCCTCCTCCCGGAGCGGCCGCGCCGCACCCTCATCGCCCGGCATACCGTCGGGTTGGGGGACCCGCTGCGCGAAGAGGATATCCCTGCCGCCGAGCGGATTGATGATGGCCTGCCGCAGTCCCTCGAAGCCTGCATCCGGGCTTACGGGCTGACCCACTTCAAGATCAAGCTGCATGGCGACCTGGAGAAAGACCGCGCCCGCCTACAGCGCATCGCCTCCTTGCTCGATAGCCAGGCCGTCCCGAACTATGCCTTCACGCTCGACGGCAACGAGCAGTACCACGCCGTCGAGCCGTTCCAGGCGCTCTGGCGCGCGCTGATCCACGATGCGGCCCTGGCGCCCTTCCTCAGCCATCTGTTGTTTGTCGAGCAGCCCCTGCACCGCGACATCGCGCTCTCCGAGGAGGTCGGGCGCGCTCTGGCCCGCTGGCCACATCGTCCCCCGCTCCTTATTGACGAATCAGATGGGCAGCTTGACAGCGCGCGCACGGCGCTCGCTCTGGGCTATATCGGCACTAGCCACAAGAACTGTAAAGGGGTGTTCAAGGGGATCGCCAATGCCTGCCTGATCGCCCACCGCCAGCGCACCGATCCACAAGGGCGCTACCTTCTCAGCGGCGAGGACCTGGCCAATGTCGGCCCGGTCGCCTTGCTTCAGGACCTGGCGGTCATGGCCTGCCTGGGGATCGAGCATGTCGAGCGCAACGGGCATCACTACTTCACGGGCCTGAGCATGTTGCCCGCAGAGGTGCAGGAGCAGGTGCTGGCGCATCACCCGGACCTGTACCGCCGCCACGAGCGCGGCTACGCGACGCTGGCTATTCAGAAGGGTAGGCTTGAGGTCGGCAGCGTCGTCGATTCGCCGTTCGGCCTGGGATTTGCCTTCGATCCCTCGCGCTTCACCCCGCGCGCCGCCTGGGACCCAGAATCACTTGAGGCGAGTTAGCAACCTGCACAAGCGCTCTGGTGACTCTCATTTTCCGAGGGCGATCAAAGCGCCGTCGGCGCAGCCAACGACCAGCTCACCGATCCTGTCACTGTTGACATCGGCAACAATCGCGCGTACCGGCTCGGCGGGCAGCCGAAATTGCCACACCAATCTCGGTTCTCCGCGATTCATGCTCAACGCGCCCACGGTATTCGGCTCGGTTCGCAGTAGGAGCTCGTCCGCCCCGTCGCCGTTCAGGTCCGCGACAACCGCCCCCTGGAGGCGGGCCTGTGCATGGAGGAACGGGTTTCCTTTTGGCTTGCCGGTCGCTCCGTCGAGAAGCTCCAGCAGGGTGCGCTCCGGTGCCGACGCGGAGATAAACAACCGGGCGACCTCCAGCCGCCCGTCGCCGTCGAAGTCGCCTACCTCACAGCCGCTGACACCGGCATCCGGCAGGCCGTCCCGTTTCGTGGGTGCGCTCCAGAGCGCTTTGCCCTCCGGCGTCAGAAGGCCGTAGACATAGGGCGACGGCACGAGCACCTGCCACTGGCCGCTGCCCAGAAAGTCCGCCACGACCGGAACCCCATAGGCGGCCCATCCGGGCAGCACGGTCTGCGCCGCCAAATCCACCGTGCGGAGAAAGCGACCGCTGCGCCCATCCACGACATAGTAGACCACCGGGTATTCGGAGATGATCTGCTCTAACCCGCTGCCCTGCAAGTCCGCGCAGGCCACCAGCGTCCCGCCGAATCCCCATTTGGGCACATCGTTCACCGGCACGGCATCCCCCGCCCAGACCACCGCGCCCGTCCGCCCATGGAGAACGACGCTCTCATCGCTGTGCATGGTGCTGCGGCGGGTGTTGACATAGACGTCGAGCCGCCCGGCCTCGGTCAGATGCGCGAGAGTCCAGAGGGTCAGCCCGCCCATATTCCACTGCGGGCGGTCGCTGTCGAAGCCGGAGAAGACGCGCTTCCAGCGCGTGTGGCCGTTCATGTCCACGGCGAGAAGAGCCGCCGCGCCCGTGCGTCCATCCTGCGCCGCAAAGACGACCTCCGGGCGGCCATCGCCGTCCACATCTCCGGCGGCAATGCCTCCGGGGCGCCCGCTTCCCGTCGCCATACCCCGGCCCGGACGCTCCCAGAGCAGCCGGGGCGGCTCCGACTGCGAGGAGAGCGCATACGCGGCAACGCGATTGCTGCTCATCTCTGTGACCAGGATTTTGCGCTTGCCTGCCGTCACCACGACCGGGAGCGGAGCCAGCACTGCTCGCGCCTGCCAGCTTAACGTGCGGACGCTCGCGCCCTGCACCGTGACGACTGCCGTTGAGGCCGGGCTGGAGATATTCAGAAGCACAGGGGCAGGCGTGTGTGGCGGCACGCTCTCACCGTACTCCCGGCCCTGCACTCCCTGTATCGCTATCGCGCCGCCGCTCGGCGCAGCGACTTCCCAGCCGGGCGCAAAACCGCCATCGCGCCAGATGGCAGCCTCCGCGCGTGCCGGCTGCAAGTCCGCGTCCGGGCGTAAGACAACGAATCCCGGCTCACCCTGCGGGCCGATGCGCCCGGCGGCTGCCGTTGTGCGTCCGCCCGCCGCGCCCGTGTCGGCGGTCGGCGGCAAGTAGGCGAGGTCGAACGTGCCGAAGCGCGCGCGCTTGGTCGCGAAAAGATCCTGGATGCTGCCGTTCCGAAGCTTGACGATTCGTAGGCCGTGCCAGCCGGTCATGTGGCGCGCGGAGACCGTCTGGCAGAGCAGTTCGGGAAAGCCGCAGCCGTCCACGTCATAGATACCGACGAGATAGTGTCCCGCCAGGTTGAGCTTGACCGTGCCGGTGAGGGGCTGGTAGGACATGACATGCCACTTGCCGTCGCCCTCGTCATTGAAGAGGTTGAAGGTCATCTCGGCGTGGCCGTCGCCGTCAATGTCTTCCAGAGGGTTCGGGCCGGGCCGGACGATTTTAGTGTGGCGCTCGATGCCGCCGTCCTGCGTTCCCTCGATGTCGCGCCGGAACGCCACCAGCAGCCCCCCGCCATCGAAGTTGACGACATCAAAGTGGTTGGCGAAATCGCTAATGTTGACGAACTTGGCGTAGGGGTCGCCCGGCTCGAAAAAGAGGCCGAAGAAGCCGTAGTTGCGCAGGCGATGGTAGCGGAGCTCGTGCAGCTTTCTGCCCGTCGCCCCCTCGTAGATGAGGATGCGGTAGTGCATGGCACACACCACTTCCCTCTTGCCGTCGCCGTTCACGTCCGCGAGCAGGGTCTGCGGGGCATAGACCGTTGTTTCCGGGGCTGTCTCCCACTCCAATCGGGGGTGTTCCAGGCCGTTTTCGTAGGAAAAGCACTGCAATTGCGAGGGGCTATCTCCCCAGACGCTCGTCCAGGCGACCCGTTGTAGGCCCTTCCGCCCCGGCAGGAGCGCGCCCCAGTAGCCTGCGCCCACGGCAACCGGCGTGCCGGAACCGGCCACGTCCAGCATTCGGCTGTGCCACAGGACTTGCCTGCGCCCCTCCGCCGACTTTGCCTGCGCTTCCGACGCCGCCCCGACCGTCATGTTCCGAGGGACCGTGCCCGCCTCCGGCGCGGCCACAACCTCCAGGTCGCCTGTCCAGAATCCCGTGTTCAGCCGCCATAGCTCGCGGGGGGCGTCCTGGAGCGCGCCTTTCAGCCCGGAGCGATTGGTCAGGCGGCGGTCATGCCGGGGCATCGGCCAGTCTTCGGAAGCGGCAGAATCCGGCGCAGCGGGCGCAGGCTGCTTCCCGCTCTCGCTTTCCAGCAACGGCGCTGCCGCCACGCCTCCGGCCAGCAGGGCCGCCTCCTGCATGAATTCACGGCGCGAGAGGCCCCGACGTGCTCTCATTCTGTTCTCCCAACGCACTGGAGTCGCGTTGAAAAGGCCCGGTGGGAAATCCTCAGGCGGCTCTGGGAAAGGAGGACAAAAGCGAACTAGCGATGGCGCCGACGCCGTAAAGACATCAGGCTGCCCGTGAATAGGCTGCCTGCCAGCAGCGCCAGTGTGCCCGGTTCCGGCACAACGGTCGCGCGGAAGCTCGACGTGAAATCGGCGCGGAGCGGGCCGGTAAAGGTAGCATTTCCCTCTTCAAGCCCGCTTCCTGTGATCCCGGCGAAGTGGCCTGTGCCACCCGTCACCAGGAAAGGCAGGGTGAAAGTGGCTGTTGTCGCGCTGGTGGGACTGAGGGTTCCAGTGAAGGTCCCGAAGATCGTGCCGTCGACATAGGTGCGATCAAAGGTGCCGTTGGAGACGATGTTCAAGCTCGGATTGCTGAGGTCCAGGTCGGCAGTTATGACGGAAGTAAAGCTGCCGAAATTGTCTGAGCCGGTAGCAGTGGCGTTGGCATGGGCGGTCGTCGCAGACGTTAGGCTCAATGTAAAACTGCCCGATTCCGAGCCGACGTAGGGGGTCTGGGCCACCGCAAACTGCGGAAGGCTGACGAGCGTGAGAGCCAGGAGGAACAGCAGAGGCTTGCCCTTACCACAAGTCATGATGCTTTCTCCTTTCAGCCAGGAAGCCTACAGTACTCTGGAGACTGGAGTTCTGCTGCGCCCCACCCCCGCAAGCGCGCCTCTCGCCAGGAAGCCTACAGTACTCTGGAGACTCCTGTGGTGCAGGCGTGCAAAAACTCCGCGCCGTATGCAAGGTAGCCTGTACGGGAGTTTGTTGCAAGAAACATGCCAACCGGCAGCGCCTCACTTAACCATAGTCTGAGACTCAGCGGCTGGCTTGGGGAAAGTTAGACCGCAAAACGCACAGAGGAACTTGACACACCAAATATGGCATGTTATCCTTCCTATGCTTCAAGGGAGCAATAAGGAACTCTAGGTGCTGCGGTTCTAGGTAGCTAGGTGGTTAAGGGAGCTTCCCACGCTGCAAGGGAGCAAATATGCCCCCCGCGAGGCGCGCGTGCCGGGTAGACGAGCTTCCCACGCTGCAAGGGAGCAAATAGGGACTTCTAGCGGAGGCTTTGGGGTGAGCGAGATGAACACAGAACCGGAACTGATTGCCGACTATCAATGTGTTGTGGGGGAGGGGCCGTTATGGCACCCGAACGAGAAACGGGTCTACTGGACCGACATCGCGACGGGCCGCATGTTCCGCTACGACCCGGCGACGGGCCAGCACGAACAGTGCTACGAGGGCGCATCCGTGGGCGGGTTTACCGTGCAGGCCGACGGCGCCCTGCTACTCTTCATGGGGGGCGGCGCGATCAAGTTCTGGCGGGAAGGCGAATTGACGACGCTCGTGGAGGAGATCCCCGCAGAGCGCGAAGCCACCTTTAACGACGTCATCGCCGACCCGGCAGGCCGTGTCTTCTGCGGGACGGTGCCGCGCGAGGAGGGCAACGCGACGGGACGGCTCTACCGGTTGGACACCGATGGCACGCTGACCCAGCTGCTCGACGGCGTGCTCTGCTCTAACGGCATGGGCTTCACGCCCGACCGCAAGCGCATGTACTATACCGACTCGCTGAAGCAGGAGATCTATCTGTTCGACTACGACCAGGCAACCGGCAGCCTCTCCAACCGGCGGCTCTTCGTGCGTGTGGGAGAAGAGGGCGCGCTGCCCGACGGCATGGCGGTGGATGCGGAAGGCTACGTCTGGTCGGCCTTCTGGGATGGGGGCTGCCTGGTGCGCTACGCCCCGGACGGCACGGAGGTATTGCGTATTCCCTTCCCGGCACGCAAGGTCTCCAGCGTCACCTTTGGCGGAGAAGACTATACCGATATGTATGTCACGACGGCGGGCGGCGACCAGAAGGAGACGGATGGGCCGGGGGCCGGCGCGCTGTTCCGCTTGCGCCAGGGCGTTCAGGGCGTGCCGGAATTCGCCTCCCGTATCCGGCTGTGAGGAGGTGAAAATCGCCCTCACCCCCGGCCCTTCCTGACCTAACCCCCAGCCCCCACTGCAAGGGTCGGGCCTACAACGGATTGCTAGGGTCGGCCCTGCAATGGTTCGGGCCTCCGCCTTGCGACCCTACAAGGGAAGGGAGGGACCCGACCGGATATGGTTGTGGCCCTTACCCTCGGCCCCTCTCCCGGCGCTGCGGGAGAGGGGAGAGACCTCCTCCCCGGCCCTTCTCCCTGCCAGGGAGAAGGGAGAAGCGAAGCCGGGTCCCCCCCTCCCTGATGCGCTCACTACGTTCGCAGGGAAGGGGGCCGGGGGGGCTTATA
>Ga0070739_10000840_pt1 | contig 52521 bp, 53 predicted proteins | sample Coa_R1_7_FD_66445 | JGI IMG/M metagenome (GOLD analysis project Ga0070739, IMG submission 66445) | Surface soil microbial communities from Centralia Pennsylvania, which are recovering from an underground coalmine fire - Coalmine... | ecosystem: Environmental > Terrestrial > Soil > Unclassified ...
GAACGGATCCTCGAATCGATCGCCCGATACTGCCAACGAATCAACCAAACGGCACACTAGGCCCGGGGCTCGGCGGTCGGCCCCTACGATTGTCCCGTGCGCTCACCCTCGGCGACCAGGATCAAGTTCTGCGGCATCACACGGCTGGCCGACGCGCAGCTGGCCGTGGACGCCGGCGCGTGGGCGATCGGCCTGGTCTTCTGGCCCGCCTCGCCCCGCCGCTGCCGCGAGGGCGCCGCGCTCGAGATCGCGGCGGCGCTGCGGCGGCGCGTGGAGGTGGTTGGCGTGTTCGTGAACGCGTCGCTGGAGCACGTCTCGCGGCTCGCCGAGGAGGTCGGGCTGACCATGCTCCAGCTCCACGGCGAGGAGGGACCCGCCTACTGCGCCGAGGCGAGCCGGCGCACCGGCTGCCGGGTGATCAAGGCCGCGCGCGTGCGCAGCGGCGCCGACATCCAGGCGCTGGCCGCCTTCCACACCGACTTCCACCTGCTCGACAGTCACTCGGCGAGCCGGCCGGGCGGCACCGGAGAGGTGTTCGCGTGGGAGCTCGCACGCGCGCACCGCGGCCCGGTGCCCATGATCCTGAGCGGCGGGCTCACGCCCGGCAACGTGCGCGAGGCGATCGAGCTCGTCCGGCCCCACGCGGTCGACGTGGCCAGCGGGGTGGAGGTCTCGCCCGGGGTCAAGGACCCGGAGAGGCTGATCGCGTTCGCCGAGGCGGTGCGCTCGGTGGCGCCCGCCGCGTCAGCCGCCGGGCGATGAGCGCGATCGAGCACCGCTTCGGCCGCTACGGCGGCCAGTACGTCCCCGAGACGCTGATGCCCGCGCTGGCCGAGCTCGAGCAGGCGTGGGCCGCCGCCCGGCAGGACGCGAGCTTCCGCAGCGAGCTCGACTCCCTGCTGCGCGACTACGTGGGCCGGCCCTCGCCGCTCTACCTGGCCCGCAGGCTCAGCGACAGGGCGGGTCATCCCATCTTCCTCAAGCGCGAGGACCTCAACCACACCGGCGCCCACAAGATCAACAACGCGCTCGGCCAGGCGCTCTTGGCCCGGCGGATGGGCAAGCGGCGGATCATCGCCGAGACCGGCGCCGGACAGCACGGCGTGGCGACCGCCACCGCCTGCGCGCTGCTGGATCTGGAGTGCGTGGTCTACATGGGCACCGAGGACATGCGCCGCCAGCGGCCCAACGTGGAGCGGATGGAGCTGCTCGGCGCCCGCGTGCAGCCGGTCGACTCAGGCGCGCGGACGCTCAAGGAGGCGGTCTCGGCCGCCATCCGCGACTGGGTGACCAACGTGGTCGGCACGCACTACGTGATCGGCTCCTGCGTGGGGCCCGCGCCGTACCCGGCGCTCGTGCGCGACCTCCAGCGGGTGATCGGCGACGAGGCCAGGGCGCAGCTGCTCGAGCGCACGGAGCGGCTCCCGAAGCGGGTGATCGCCTGCGTCGGCGGGGGCTCCAACGCGATCGGCACGTTCACCGCGTTCCTCGACGACGCCGAGGTGGAGCTGATCGGCGTCGAGGCGGCCGGGGAGGGGATCGAGACCGGCCGTCACGGCGCGCCGCTGAGCGCCGGGGGGCCCCCCGGCGTGCTGCACGGGTCGTTCTCGGCGATCATGCAGGACGAGGATGGCCAGATCCTCGAGGCGCACTCGATCTCGGCCGGGCTCGACTATCCGGGCAGCGGGCCCGAGCACGCGTGGCTGCGCGACTCCGGGCGGGCGCGCTACGCGGCCGTCACCGACGCGCAGGCCCTCGAGGCGTTCGCGCTGACGGCGCGCCTGGAGGGGATCGTGCCGGCGCTGGAGAGCGCCCACGCGCTCGCGTGGACGCTCGCCAATCCCGACGGCGATCTCGACCTCGTGTGCCTGTCCGGGCGCGGCGACAAGGATCTGGCGGAGGCGCTCGCCCTGCTGCGCCGCGGCGATGGCTGAGACGCTCTCACCCGGGGTGGAGCGGATCGCGCGGGCGTTCGCCGCGGCACGGGCCCGCGGACGGCGGGCGGCGCTGATGCCCTACCTGATGGGCGGCTTTCCCGACCTGGAGACCTCGCGGGCGATCGCGCTGGCCTACGCCGAGGCGGGCGCGGACCTGATCGAGCTGGGCGTGCCGTTCTCCGACCCGCTGGCCGACGGGCCGGTGATCCACGCCGCGGGCACGGCGGCGCTGCGAGCCGGAGCCACCGTGGAGGCGGTGCTCGAGCTCGCCCGCCCGCTGGCCGGTCGCGTCCCGGTCGTCGTCATGTGCTACGCCAACCCGATCGCCATCCGGGGTAACGAGCGGTTCGCCGAGGCGCTCCTGGCCTGCGGGGCCAGCGGCCTGATCGTTCCCGACCTGCCGCTCGAGGAGGCGCCCGCGCTCCGGCGCGTCTGCGACGAGCGGGGGATCGCGCTCGTGCCGCTGGTGGCGCCGACGACCCCCGAGGAGCGGCTGTCGCGGATCGGCGCCGACGCCCGCGGGTTCCTCTACACGGTGTCGCTGACCGGGACCACGGGCGAGCGCGGCGCACGCGACCCCGACGAGCTGCGGGCCACGGTGGCACGGGCCTGCGCGCACACGCGCGTTCCGGTGGCGGTCGGGTTCGGCATCGGCCTTCCCGAGCAGGCGCGCCAGGCCGCCGCGGCCGGCGCCGACGGCGTGATCATCGGCAGCCGCCTGGTTCGCGCCGCCGGCGAGGCGGAGGATCCCGCCGCCGCCGTGGCCGAGCTGTTGCGGGGCTTCTCCGCCGCGCTCAGTTAGCATCCCGGCCACCATGGGCCTCATCCTCACCGCCACCGCCGGCCTCTGCATCTGGATCATCCTGTGGGCGATCGCCGCCTTCAGCGGGTTCGACTCGATCCTGATCGGAATCGCGATGGTCCTGCTGGCCATCGCGATCCGCAACGTGCTGCCGTACCTGCCCGGCCGGCGGAGCTGAGCTCGCCGGCTCATGGGTAGCCGCCGGCTCGCTCGCCGCCGAGCGCTCGGGGTATCCGCCTGCGCAGCGGTGCTGGTGCTGGCCGGCTGCACCTCGGCTGGCTCCACGCCGTCGATCAGCGGCAAGACGCTGACCATCTACATCAGCGACCCCGCCTCGCTGGCCTCCGACCAGCAGGCCCAGGACGTCGTCCGCGCCGAGCAGCTGGCCTATCGCCAGCTGCGCTCGCAGGTCACCGCGTACCGCGTCTCGCTCGCGGAGCCGCTGCGGGCGCAGAAGATCTCCAGCAACGCGCGCGCGGCGATCCAGGACTCCCACGCCATCGCCTACCTCGGCGAGATCGTGCCGGGCACCTCGGCCGACTCGGTTGGGATCACCAACGCCCAGGACGTCCTCCAGGTGAGCCCGACCGACAACGCGGCGGAGCTCACGCGCACGGTGGCCGGCGTGCCCGGCTCGCCCGGCCGCTACTACGAGTCCCTCAGCACCTACGGCCAGACGTTCGCCAGGATGGTCCCCTCGAGCCTGCGCGAGGCGCGCGCGCTAATCGCCGAGATGCGGTCGCTCGGGGTGAGGACGCTCGCCGTCGCCGGCGACGGCAGCGACTACGGCAAGGCGCTGCGCGCCGCCGTGCTGGCGGCCGCCCGGTCGGCGTCGATCGCGCCGGCCTCCTCCCCGGCGGGCGCCGACGCGGTCCTCTACGCGGGGAGCTCTCGCTCGGCCGCCGCGGCGGCCCTCTCCTCGGCGGCCGCCGCGAACCCCACCAGCAAGCTGTTCGTCGCCTCCGCGCTGGCCGACGACGCGTTCGTCGCGTCGCTCAGCCCCGCCGCCCAGCGCGCCCTGTACGCCTCCGCGCCGGGCTTTCCGCCCGCCGGCCTGACGGCCTCCGGGCAGGCGTTCGTCTCGAGCTTCCGCGCCGCCTTCGGCCACTCTCCAGCGCCGCAGGCCATCTTCGGCTACGCGGCCATGCAGGCGGTGCTCCGCGTGCTGGCCGAGCTCGGCGCCACGGCCAACAACCGCTCGAGCGTCGTCAGCCGCTTTCTGAAGCACAGCTTCGCGGGGTCGGTGCTCGGCCCCTACTCGATCGACCGCCACGGCGACACGAGCCTTGACACGTTTGCGATCGAGCGGGTCAGGCGCGGCCGGCTCGCCGCGATCAAGACCGTCCAGGGGTGAGGGGGGCGGCGGCTCGCCGGTCGCGTGCGCGCCATGCCCGCCCGGGCGGCGCCGGTCTGGCGCTCCTGCTCGCGCTGGCGCTGCTGAGCGGCTGCGGCGCCCGGGATCGCGCCGAGGGGCGGATATCGGGGCGGACGCTGCGCATCTACCTGAGCGGCCCGCTCACCGGGGCCTCCAGCCTCTCCGCCCGGGCGGCGATCGCCGGCGCCGAGATGGCGCTCGCCGATGCCGGGCGGCGCATGGGCCGCTACCGCATCGCCCTCGCGGTGCTCAACGACGCCACCGCTCAGGCCGGCGGCTGGGACCCCGGGCAGACCAACCTCAACGCCCACCGAGCTGCCCAGGACCCGGCTGCGATCGGCTACATCGGCGACTTCGACTCGGGCGCCAGCGCGGTCTCGATCCCCGTGCTCAACCGCGCCGGGATCCCGCAGGTGAGCCCGGCCAGCGGCGCCGTGGGCCTGACCTCCTCGGCGCCCGGCGCCTCGCCCGGAGAGCCGGGCAAGTACTACCCGACCGGCCGGCGCACCTTCGTCCGCGTCGTGCCCAGCTACGCCGTGGAGGCTTCCGCCGAGGTCGGTCTTCAGCAGCGCCTCGGCTGCCGGGCGTCGCTCGTGCTCCAGGACGGCGAGGTCGACGGCGAGGACGCCGCCATCAGCTACGTGCTCGCCGCCCAGGCGGCGGGCCTGCGGGTGCTGGCGGTGCAGAGCTACGAGCGCCGCGCCGCCGACTACACCTCGCTGGCGCGGGCGGTCGCCCAGAGCGGCGCCGACTGCGTCCTGCTGGACGCCGCCGACGAGCGCAGCGCGGCCCGGGTGGCGGGCCGCGTGGGGCAGGCGGCGCCCGCGGCGAGGATCTTCGCCTCCAGCGCGCTGGCCGACCCCGCTTTCGCCGACCCGGCGATGGGCGGGATCTCCCGTGCCCTCGACCCGCGCGTGTTCGTCCTCTCTCCCGGCCTGGGGCCGCTCTACCCCCCCGCCGGGCAGCGGTTCCTGGCCCGCTACGCGCGGCTGTTCGGCCCCCCGCCGCCCCAGGCCATCTTCGGCTACGAGGCGATGAGCCTGATGCTCGCGGCGATCGACGCCGCCACCGACCACGGCCGCCGTCCGGCCGTCCGCGGCCAGGTGATCGAGCACCTGCTGGGCGCCCGGCGGCGTCACACCGTGCTCGGCAGCTACGTGATCGGACGCGACGGCGAGACGTCGATCGAGAGCTACGGCGTGTGGAGGCTGAGCGCCGGGCGCCTTCACTTCTGGCAGGAGGCCCGCGGTTGACGGCGAACCAGGCGGAGTCGTTGAGGTTCCGTTAACCGTCGGGTCGGGGGGTTGATCCGGCAGGTGGCGGCATTAGCCTGCGCCCCAACGAGCCCCCATCCGGCTCGGGGCGATGAAAGGAGGAGTATGAGGTTTCGCAGCAGGGCACCCGTAGCATGCCTCGCCGTGCTCGCCGCGGTGGCGGTCGCCGCCTGCGGAAGCAGCAAGAAGAGCCCGTCCGGCTCCAGCTCGGGCGCGAGCTCGGGCGGCTCGAAGGTCGTCGACATCTACTCGAGCCTGCCGATGCAGGGCGCCTCCTCGGCGCAGACCGTTCCGCTCGTGAACGGGATCAAGCTGGCGCTCAGCCAGGCGGGTGGCAAGGCGGGCCAGTTCAAGGTCAACTACATCGAGCTGGACGACTCCACCGCGGCGGCCGGCAAATGGGATCCCGGCCAGACGGCGGCCGACGCCCGCAAGGCGGCGGCCGACCCCAAGGCGGTCTTCTACATCGGCGAGTTCAACTCCGGCGCCTCCGAGGTCTCGATCCCGATCCTCAACCAGGCGGGCATCCCGCAGGTCAGCCCGGCCAACACCTACGTCGGCCTGACCACGAACCTGCCGGGGAGCGCCCCCGGCGAGCCGCAGAAGTACTACCCGACGGGGGTGCGCACCTACCTGCGGATCGTGCCGATCGACTCGATCCAGGCGGCCGCCGACCTGATCGCGATGAAGCAGGCGGGCTGCACCAAGGTCGCCGTGGCCAACGACAAGGAGGCCTACGGCCAGGGCCTGGCGCAGCTGCTGGAGCTGGAGAAGGGCTTCTACGGCGTGACGATCGTCAGCAACACCGGCATCGATCCCACCGCGCCGAACTTCCGCTCCTACGCGGCGACGATCAAGGGCCAGGGAGCCGATTGCTTCCTGTTCTCCGGCATCGTCTCCAACGGCGGCGTGCAGATCACCAAGGACGTCCACGCGGCGATCCCCACGGCCAAGATCTTCGGGCCCGACGGGATGTGCACGAGCTCGTGGACGAATCCGAAGCAGGGTGGCGTGCCCGCGAGCATCGATCCGCTGATCGAGTGCACGGTGGCAACGCTCGATTTGGCCTCCTATCCGGGCGGGAAGGACTTCCTCGCCGCCTACAAGGCCAAGTACGGCGTCGCCAACCCGGACCCGTACGCGATCTACGGCTACGAGGCGATGAAGCTCGGGCTGGACACGATCGCCAGCCTGGGCTCGCAGGGCAACAGCAAGAGCGCGGTGCTCCACGCGCTGTTCGCGATCAAGAATCGCAACTCCGTGCTGGGCACATATGGCTTCAACTCCAACGGTGACACGACGTTGAAGTCCTACGGCCTCTACAAGGTCGGCGCCAACGGCGATCCCGTCTTCTACAAGACGATCACGCCGACCAAGACGGTCTAGTCCGAGACCCCGTGGAGGGGGCGCGGCCATCCGGCGCCCCCTCCACAATCTCTCATGTAGGCTCGTACGGGCCCAGACCGTGGAAGCAAGCTCGATCTCGCCAAGGATTCCGGCAGGCGCAACGCGGCCATTGGTGCTCCTGCGGACCTATGTGGGCCGCTGGGGCCTGGTCACGCTGCTGCTGGCGCTGCCGGTCTTCTACCTGGTGCGCGACCTCACCGCCGGCTACCAGGCCGGCTTCGTCCACGGCCACCCCCTCATCCAGCACGACCTCAGCCGGATCGGGCTGAACGTCGTGCAAGGGCTCTCCAACGGCGCCATCTGGGCGCTGATCGCGATCGGCTACACGCTGGTCTACGGGATCATCGAGCTGATCAACTTCGCCCACGGCGACGTGTTCATGATCGGCTCCTTCACCGCCGTGGGCCTGTGGTCGGCGCTGGGGCTGGGCCTCTCCAGCGGGACGGCGGCCATCATCGGCGGCCTGATCGTGACGCTGCTGGTCACGATGGCGGTCACCGGCTCGCTCAACGCGCTGATCGAGCGCGTCGCCTACCGCCCGCTGCGCAACGCTCCCAAGCTGGCGCCGCTGATCACGGCGGTGGGCTTCTCGTTCATCCTCCAGAACGTCGGGCTGCTGTGGCGCGGGGGCTCGCCCCAGAGCGTCGATGACCTGATCCGCCAGGGCGACACGGTGTTCAACATCTCCGGGGTGCCGATCCAGCGCGGCTACATCCTCGCGCTGGCCACGATGATCCCGCTGGTCATCGCGCTGGCCGGGTTCATCTCCAGCACGCGCATGGGCCGCGCCATGCGCGCCACCGCCCAGGATCCCGAGGCCGCGCGGCTGATGGGCATCAACGTCAACCAGACGATCTCCCTCACCTTCCTGCTCGGCGGGATGCTGGCGGGCGCGGCGGGGCTGGTGTACGCCCTCTACCAGACCAACGTGTGGTACTTCCAGGGCTTCAAGGCCGGGCTGATCGCGTTCACCGCCGCGGTGATGGGCGGCATCGGCAACGTCCGAGGCGCCGTGCTCGGCGGGCTGATCATCGGGATCATCCAGTCCTTCTCGGACAACCGGCTGGCCGGCGGGGAATGGACCGAGGCCGTGGTCTTCGGCTACCTGATCCTGATCATGGTCCTGCGCCCGCGCGGGCTGATCGGCGAGGAGACCCGGGAGGCCGGGTGACCGGGCGGCGCATCGGCGATCCCTCGGGCTGGAGCGAGCTGACCGCCCAGCTGCGCGAGTGGCGCGGGGCGATCGAGGCGCGCCTCCCGGCGCCGCCGCGCTGGCTGGGGGGTCGCTGGAGCCGCCTGCTGGCGGTGGTGTGCATCGTGGTCGGGATCGTCCTGCCCTTCGGGTTCTCCTCCGACAGCGGCTTCATCGACGCCACCATCAAGGCGACCTCGCTGGCGGTGATGTCGCTCGGCCTGAACATCGTGGTGGGCTTCGCCGGCCTGCTCGACCTGGGCTACGTCGCCTTCTACGCCATCGGCGCCTACTCGCTCGGCTGGTTCGGGTCGGACTTCTTCTTCAAGGCCAAGGTCCACGTGCTGGTCTCCGGCGTCGCCGCGCAGGAGACCGGCATCCACCTCAACTTCGTCCTGATCCTGATCGCCGCGGCGCTGATCTGCGCCATCGCGGGAACGATCATCGGGCTGCCGACGCTGCGCCTGCGGGGCGACTACATCGCGATCGTGACGCTCGCCTTCGGCGAGATCATCGGCGAGGTGGCGGTCAACGGCACCGACATCCACCTCGGCAACGGGATGACGCTGACGGCGGGGAACCTCGGGATCAGCGCGGTCGATCTGCCCTACTTCCCCGGCGTGGGCCACTTCGACCTGCTGCACCTGAGACCGTGGTACTGGCTGATCCTCGGCATCCTGCTCCTGGTCGTGTTCGTCAACCTGCGCCTGCGCGACTCGAGGCTCGGCCGCGCCTGGGTGGCGCTGCGCGAGGACGAGGTGGCGGCGGTCTCGATGGGCATCCCGCTCGTCAAGACCAAGCTCCAGGCCTACGCGATCGGCGCCGCCTTCGGCGGCATGTCCGGCGCGTTCATCGGCGCCTACTTCACGACGGTCAACGCCAGCCAGTTCCAGTTCGGCTTCTCGGTGCTGATCCTCTCGATGGTGATCATCGGCGGCATCGGCTCGATCTGGGGCGCCGTGGTCGGAGGCCTGCTGCTCGGCTACATCAACTACTGGCTGCTCCCGAGCGTGCTCAACGACGTGCCCAGCAAGGTCGGCCTGAACTTCCAGCTCACCTCGGTCCAGTTCGGCATCTACGGCTTCCTGCTCGTGCTCGTGATGATCCTGAGGCCGCAGGGGCTGCTGCCGGAGCGCCGGCGCAAGCTCGAGATGACGGCCGAGATCGGCGCCCAGGACGCGGAGCTGACCGAGCCGACGGCGACGCAGACGACCGGGGTGGCCTCGTGAGCGCCCTCGCCACCGAGGGCGGGGCGCCCGGGGGCGCCTCCACCGGACCGGCGCCGGCGGTGCTGGCAGCCGAGAACCTGATCAAGGAGTTCGGCGGGCTGGTGGCGGTCGACGACGTCTCGCTGGAGGTTCCCGAGCGCTCGATCGTCTCGATCATCGGCCCCAACGGGGCCGGCAAGACGACCGTGTTCAACATGCTCACCGGCCTCTACAAGCCGAGCTCGGGACGGATCGTGTTCGCGGGGCGCGACGTGACGCGGGCGCGGCCGGACCAGATCACCAGCCTCGGCGTGGCCCGCACGTTCCAGAACATCCGGCTGTTCGGGGCGATGACCGCGGTTGAGAACGTGATCGTGGGCCGTCACTCGCGGATGCGCGCCGGCGTGTTCGGCTCGATCCTGCGCATGCCGTGGGTGCGCGCGGAGGAGCGCGTCGTCTCCCGCCGGGCCCGGGAGCTGCTGCGCTACGTCGGGCTGCGCGAGGAGGCGTTCGACCAGCTCGCCTCGCACCTCTCCTACGGCGACCAGCGCCGCGTGGAGGTGGCGCGGGCGCTCGCCTCCGAGCCGCGGCTGCTGCTCCTGGACGAGCCCACCGCCGGCATGAACCCCCAGGAGTCGGCGAACCTCACCCGGTTCATGCGCAGGCTGCGCGACGAGCTCGAGCTGACCATCCTCCTGATCGAGCACGACATGAAGGTCGTGATGGACGTCTCCGAGCGGGTCACCGTGCTCGACCACGGGACCAAGATCGCGGAGGGCCCGCCGGAGGAGGTGCGCCAGGACCCGCGCGTGATCGAGGCCTACCTGGGGACCAGCGCATGACCGGGAGGCGGCGCATTGTCGGGGGAGAGTCGTGACCGCGCTTTTGGAGGTGTCCGAGATTCACACCTACTACGGGGCGATCGAGGCGCTCAAGGGAGTCTCGCTCAGCGTCGGGCCGGGCGAGGTGGTGACCCTGATCGGCTCCAACGGCGCCGGGAAGTCGACCACGCTGCGGTCGATCTCGGGGCTCTCGCCGCCGCGCGCCGGCAGCGTCACCTTCGAGGGCGAGGACATCACCCAGGCTCCCCCCCACGACGTGGTCGGCCGCGGCATCGCGCTCGCCCCCGAGGGCCGGCACTGCTTCCCGAGGATGACCGTGCGCGAGAACCTCGAGCTGGGGGCCTACCTGCGCCGCGGCGGGCCCGCGAGCGAGGACTTCGAGCGCGTCTACGCGCTGTTCCCCCGCCTGAAGGAGCGCGAGAAGCAGAAGGCGGGCACGATGTCCGGCGGGGAGCAGCAGATGCTGGCCATCGGCCGCGCGCTGATGGGCCGCCCCAAGCTGCTGATGCTCGACGAGCCGTCGATGGGGATCGCCCCGATCCTCGTGCAGCGCATCTACGAGACGATCGGCGAGATCAACCGCTCGGGCGTGGCGATCCTGCTGGTCGAGCAGAACGCCAACTACGCCCTGGAGGCCTCCCGGCGCGGCTACGTGCTCGAGACCGGGCGCATCGTGCTCTCGGGCGACTCCGGCGAGCTGCGCGACGATCCCGAGGTCCAGAGGGCCTACCTGGGGACATGAGCGTCGGGGAGGCCGCACGGGCATGATCGCGCTGGCGTCGATCGGGGCGAAGTCGATCTACTTCCTTTTCCTGTGGCTGATCTCGGCCGCCCTCGCCGCCTGGATGTCCGAGCGCAAGGGCTACGGCGAGCGGGTGGGGCTCACCTTCGGGCTGATCCTCTCGGTGATCGGCCTTCTGATCGTGATGCTGCTGCCCGGCCGCCCCGGCTCGAAGTGGAAGGTCGAGGGCTGGATCCCGAGCCGGCGGCGCGGGGGCTAGGGCCGGGCCACGCCCGCTGGCCCGGCCGGGCGGGCCGGCGAATCGGCGGACGGCGCGAGAGAGAGTGGTGCTCACACGCCCGTCGCCCGGCGAGCGGCCGAGCGCGCCTCGGCGCGCGCCAGCGCCTGCGCCACCCGTGCCGCCACCGTCAGCGGCCGGTCGAAGAGCTGATTGCCGGTGAAGCGCATGAGGCTCAGCCCAGCCGCCACCGCGATCGCCCCCTTGGCGGTGTCGTGCTCGATCTTGGGCCCGATGGAGTGGAAGCGGTGGCTGTCGATCTCCACCACCAAGCCGTGCCGCGGCCAGTAGGCATCGAAGCGGTAGCCGTGCAGGCGGCGGTTGAAGACCGGCTCCGGCAGGCCGGCGTCGCGAATGATCGAGCGGAAGCGCTTCTCGAGCTCGGAACGGGTGAGGCCGGTGTCGGCGTGGCGGGCCACGGCCCTCGCCAGGGCGGTGGCGCCGCGCCGGCCGCGGGCGGCCTGCGCGGCGCCGATCAGCGCCTTTCGGGAGACGCGCCCGAGCTGGACCGCCTCGTCCACCGACCACTCGAGGTCGGCGTCGTCCAGGATCTCGGCCAGGTCGAGGAGGGTGCGGGCGGGCGCGGTCACGGGCAGGTGACGCAGAACCCGGACGTCGTGGGCGGCGAGCGCGACCGTGCGGTGAACCCGGACGCTCGGCGGGCGCGGGCCGTTGCGCGCCGGGATCGTGACGTGGATCGCGTCCGCCGCGAGCCGGGGCGGGAGGATGTTCCACATCCGGGCGGCGGTCAGGTGGCTGAGGTGGGCACCCTCGCCGCAGGCCAGGACGGCCGCCGTCTCCTCCCGCAGCTCGGCCGGCGCCTCGTGGCCGACCAGGTACACGCCCCGGTGGCGGCGGATGAGCCAGCCGCGGGCGACCAGGCGCGCGAGCGCGGCGTTGCTGACCCCGACCGCCGTGAGCTGGGCGCGGCTGATGCACCCGCGCTGCGCAGCGGCCACCTGGCCAACCCGCGCGTCCCGCCGCCCCGAAACGGACATCGGACGCCGCGCCCCCAGCACCGCCACGGCGTGTGTCGCCTGGCGACCGGAGGGCGGACGCGAAACGACGAACGCTCCGGGCGCGCCCGGGGTGTGGCTTTCTGCGTCCGCGCTGTCCGGTCGGCGGCGGGGCATGTGCGGAGGCTCGCACGCCGCCGCGTCGCGCCGCCGCCGATCACCCGATTTGGAACAGACTTCTCACGCCGCCGCGTGCGTTCGGTGACGCGCCGGCGCATCGTCGTCGCATCCCTCGAAGAAGCCGCCCACCACGTCGAGCAGGTGGTCGAGCGACTCGGCGGCGAAGAGGATCGGCTGATAGCGGGTGATGTCGTAGGGAAGCGTGCCCATCTCGCCGATGTCCAGCGGGCGGATCTCGGCGGCGCGGAACTCCTCGATCTCGCCGTAGGAGGAGAGGAGCCCCGCCCCGTAGCAGCGGAGCTCCCCGTCCTCGCGCAGCACCCCGAACTCGATCGAGAACCAGAACACGTGGGCGAAGAAGTCGCGGCCCTCCGCGGTCTGCAGGCGGCGGGCCGCGCGGCCCGCGGCGCGGCACAGCTCGGCGAGCCGGGGGCTGGCCAGCATCCCGCCGTGGCCGACCACCTCGTGGATCAGGTCCGGCTCGGGCGTGTAGAGCGGCCGCGTGGGGTGGCGCAGGTACTGGGTGGAGTGGAAGATCCCGTCCGCCAGCGAGCCGTAGAACTCCTCGAAGGGCACGAGCCCGGCCGCCGGGTGGTACTGAAAGCCGGTGAGCGGCCGCAGCAGATCGCCCACCTCGTCGAGCTGGGGGATGCGCTCGGCGGGCAGGCCGAGCCGCTCCATCGCGACGCGGTACTCGGCGCACGCCAGGCGCCGGTGCTTGGCGGCCAGCTCGCGACGGACGGTCCGCCACACCTCCTGCTCCTCCTCGGTGTACTCGACGTGGGGTATCGGCATCCCCGGCTTCCAGTCCAGCGCCAGCGACGCGATGTGGTTGCGCCGGGCGCGGTAGCCGGGGTCGGCGAACCCGGGGTGGTCCTCGTCGAGGTGGACGGTGACGCTGCCGTCCTCGCCGGTGGTGACGGGCGCGTAGAGCTGGGCTTCCTTGAACATGGGCGGCCTCCCTAGATGTGGCTGGTGACGCCGGCGGCGGTCTGTCCCTGCTCCCCCTCGGCGGGCGCCGCGGCCCACGAGAGCGCGTAGGCGCCGTCGTCGAGCTCGCGGGCCAGCTGCGTGAGCCGCAGGGGGCGAAACGTGTCGCACATCACCGCGAGCTCCTCGGTGAACCTCTGACCGATCGACCTCTCCGCCAGGCCCGGCTGGGGCCCGTGGGGCAGCCCGGAGGGGTGCAGCGTGATCGACCCGACGCGCACGCCGCGCCGCGAGCCGAACGAGCCGGAGACGTAGTAGATCATCTCCTCGGACTGGAGGTTGGAGTGGTTGTAGGGGATGGGGATCGCGTCCTCGTGCCAGTCCAGCATCCGCGGGCAGAACGAGCAGATCACGAAGCCGGGGCCCTGGAAGGTCTGGTGCACCGGCGGGGGCATGTGGATACGGCCGGTGATCGGCTCGAAGTCCTCGATGTTGAACGTGTACGGGTACACGTAGCCGTCCCAGCCGACGACGTCGAGCGGGTGGTAGTCGAGCCGGTAGCGCTGGTAGCCGCCGCGCACGCGAACGACCAGCTCGAAGTCGCCGCCCTCGCGGTGGGTGACCAGCTCACCGGGCGCGTGGAAGTCGCGGTGCGAGTACGGCGCGTGCTCCAGCAGCTGCCCGTAGCGGTTGCGGTACCGGCTCGGGGTCTCGATCTCGCCCGGCGTCGCGAACGTGAGCCACAGCTGCTCGCCCTCGGGCGCGAACCGGTAGGTGGTGCCCCGGGGGATCACGATGTAGTCGTGCTCGCGATAGGGGAGGGTGCCGAAGGTGGTGTGAAGCTCGCCCCGTCCCCGGTGGACGAAGATGACCTCGTCGCCCTCCCCGTTGCGGTAGAAGTAGCCGGCGTCGCTCGCCGGCCGGCAGATGCCGATCTCCACGTCGTCGTTGAACATCAACACCCGCCGTCCCCGCACCGGGTCGCCGGCCGCGGGCAGGCCGTCGGTGTCGAACAGGTGGTGGCAGTGGGCGGCGGGCACCCACTCCTCCCGCGCGATCGGCTCAAACGCGCCGACCTCGGTCACGCGACACGGGGTCTGGAGGTGGTAGAGGATCGACTCGTTGCCCGAGAAGCCCTCGAACCCCATCACCTCCTCGGTGAGCAGCGTGCCGTTGTCCCGGAAGGCGACGTGGCGCTTGCGGGGCAGCTCGCCGCGGGCCTCGTACCTCACAGGTTCCCCCGCCGCTCCTGCTCGCGCTCCAGCGCTTCGAACAGGGCCTTGAAGTTGCCCTCGCCGAACCCGCGCGCCCCATGGCGCTCGATCACCTCGAAGAACAGCGTCGGGCGGTCGCCCACGGGCCGGGAGAAGATCTGCAGCAGGTAGCCCTCGTCGTCGCGGTCCACGAGGATTCCCAGGCGCCGCAGGTCGGCGACGTCCTCGGCGATCTCGCCCACGCGCCCGGGCACCTCGCCGTAGTAGGACTCCGGGATGGGGAGGAACTGCACGCCGCGCCGCATCAGCTCGTCGACGGTGGCGACGATGTCGGTCGTGGAGACCGCGATGTGCTGCACGCCGGGGCCGCGGTAGAAGTCGAGGTACTCCTCGATCTGGGACTTGCGCCGGCCCTGGGCGGGCTCGTTGATCGGGAACTTGATCCGGCCCGAGCCGTCGGTCACCACCTTCGACATGAGCGCCGAGTACTCGGTGGAGATCGCCTCGTCGGAGAAGTGGATCATCTCGGTCATCCCGAACACGCGCTCGTAGTAGCGCACCCACTCGTCCATGTGGCCGAGCTCGACGTTGCCGACGATGTGGTCGATCCCCACCAGCAGCCCGTCCGGCCCCGCATCGGGCCGCTCGCCCGTGGGCAGGTACCCGGGCAAGAAGACGCCGCCGTAGCCGTCGCGCTGCACGAACACGTGGTGGGTCTCGCCGTAGGTCTCGATCGACGCGAGCCGGACGCTGCCGAACTCGTCGGCGACGGTGTGGGGGGTCTGAACGCCGCGCGCGCCGTGCGCCACCGCGTGCTCGTAGGCGGCCGCGGCGTCGGGGACGCTCAGCGCGATCGAGCGGACGCCGTCGCCGTGGCGCTTGTGGTGCTCGCCGATCTCGTCCTCCCCGGTGAGCGTGCCGGTGAGGACCAGGCGGATGCGGCCCTGCTCGAGCACGTGGGAGGCACGGTCGCGGCTCCCGGTCTCGAGCCCCCGGTAGGCGATCTCGGTGAAGCCGAACGCGCGCGTGTAGTAGTAGGCGGCCTGGGCGGCGTTGCCGACGAACAGCTCCAGGTGGTGGATCCCGTGCACCGGCATCACGTCACCGGACGGAGGTGTGAGGGGGGCGATTGTCTCGGTCGTCATGGTATGCGCAATGATCCGCCTGTCTGACCGCGCTCTCAAGAGCGCTCTGTTGCGTCGGCGCCTATGATCACCGGTCTATGGACGCGGTGGACGAGAAGATTGTTGCGCTCCTGCGCGAGGACGCGCGCCGCTCCTACCAGGACATCGGGCGGCACGTGCACCTCTCGGCTCCGGCGGTCAAGCGCCGGGTGGACCGCCTGGAGGCCGACGGGGTGATCCTCGGCTACACGGCGGTGGTCGACCCGGCGGCCTTCGGCTGGCACGCCGAGGCGTTCGTCGATCTGTACTGCGAGGGGAAGATGCCTGCCGATTCGATCAAGCGCGCCGTCGAGGAGGAGCCCTCGGTGGTGTCGGCTCACACCGTGGCGGGCGAGGCCAGCGCGCTGCTGCACGTGATGGCCCAGGACACCAAGGACCTCGAGCAGGTGCTCGAGCGGATCCGCGCCACCGACGGGGTGACCCGCACCGTCACCGAGGTCGTGCTCTCCACCCTCTTCCAGCGATGAGACGCCCGTACCCGGACTCCCGCCCGCCCTCGGTGCGCGACTTCATGGCCTTCGAGGAGCACGTCCGCGCCGCCCGGGCGGCCACCGGCCGCGGCGGCGTGCCCGAGGCGTGGTACGAGGCGCCGCGCTTCTACTTCTCCAACCCGGGGGCGATCTACCGCGACGGGGACACGATCCCCAAGCCGCCCGACACCGACGCGCTGGACTACGAGCTCGAGCTGGCCTGCGTGATCGGTCCCGGCGGCCGGCCGGAGGGGTTCACGATCATGAACGACTTCTCGGCCCGCGACCTGCAGGCGCGCGAGATGGAGGTCGGCCTCGGCCCGGCCAAGGGCAAGGACTTCGCCACCGCGCTGGGCCCGGTGCTCGTCTCGCCGGACGAGCTTCCGGCCGACCTCGACATGCGGGCCATCGCGCGCGTGAACGGCGAGGTCAGGACCGACTCGCGCACGGGCGGCATGCGCTTCGGCTGGGAGCGGCTGCTCGAGGCGGCGGCGCGCAACACGCCGGGGCTGGTGGGCGGCGAGGTGATCGGCTCGGGGACCGTCGGCGGCGGCTGCATCCTCGAGCACGGCGACGGCCGCTGGCTTGAGGTCGGCGACGAGGTGGAGCTGGAGATCGAGGGCATCGGGGTGCTGCGCAACCGGATCGGCGCCCCGCCCCTCAGCGGCCAGGCATGACCCCGAACTCCTCGGTCTGGCCGAAGCCCACCTCCGCGCCCGCCTCGGCCAGCCCGCTCGAGCGGGCCTCGGCGGCGACCGCGTCGGCCACCGCCGGCGCCACGTCGCGGTTGAACACCGACGGGATGATGTACTCCTCGCGCAGCTCCTCGTCGGAGACGATCCCGGCGATCGCGCGGGCCGCGGCCAGCTTCATCTCCTCGGTGATCGTCGTGGCGCGCACGTCCAGCGCGCCGCGGAAGATGCCGGGGAAGCACAGCACGTTGTTGATCTGGTTGGGATAGTCCGAGCGGCCGGTGGCCACGATGCGCGCGTACGGCGCCGCCTCCTCGGGGGAGATCTCGGGCGTCGGGTTGGCCATCGCGAACACGATCGCCTCGCGCCTCATGCGCGCGAGCGCGCGGGCGTCGACCACCCGCGCCCCGGACAGGCCGATGAGCAGGTCGGCGTCCTTTAGCGCGTCGGCCACCTCCCCCCGCGCGCCCTCGGGGTTGGTCTCCTCGGTGAGCGCCCGCTTGACCGCGGGCATGCTCCCGTCCTGGTAGTCCTCGCGCTCCACGCTCAGCACGCCGCGCGAGTCGCACCCGATCAGGTTACGCACGCCGGAGGCCAGGAGGATCCGGGAGACCGCCACGCCGGCCGCTCCGACCCCGACCACCACCACCTTGAGGTCCTTCATCTGGCGGCCGGTCAGCTTCAGCGCGTTGATCAGGGCGGCCAGGACGACCACCGCGGTGCCGTGCTGGTCGTCGTGGAAGACCGGGATGTCGAGCGACCGCTTGAGCCGGTCCTCGATCTCGAAGCAGCGCGGCGCGGAGATGTCCTCCAGGTTGATGCCGCCGAAGCCGGGGGCGATGGCGCGGACGGCGGTGACGATCGCGTCGGGGTCGCGCGTGTCCAGGCAGATGGGGAAGGCGTCGACGCCCCCGAACTCCTTGAACAGCATCGCCTTGCCCTCCATCACCGGCATGGCGGCTCGCGGGCCGATGTCGCCCAGGCCGAGGACCGCCGTGCCGTCGGAGACCACCGCCACGCTGTTGCGCTTGATCGTGTACTGGAAGGCCTTGTCCGGGTCGGCGGCGATCACCCGGCAGACGCGGGCGACCCCCGGCGTGTAGGCCATCGACAGATCGTCGCGGGTCTTCAGCGGGCTCTTGTTGCGCAGCTCGATCTTGCCCCCGACGTGGAGCTGCAGGGTGCGGTCGGTGGAGTCGAGCACCCGGGCCCCCTCGACGGCGTCGACCGCTGCGATCAGCCGGGGCCAGTCCTCGGGATCGCCGGTGTCGACCGTGATGTCGCGGATCATGTGCCGGCCCTCCACCTGCACCAGATCGATCGCGCCGATCACGCCGCCGGCTGCGCCGATCGCGCTCGCCACCTTGCCCAGCATGCCCGGGCGGTGGTCGATCTCGACCCTCAGGGTGACGCTGTACTGGGCGCTCGGTGTGGCTGCCACGGCGCCAGATAGCCTGACAGATGGATGTCGAACGAGCTCTTCCTGATCGACGGCAACAGCCTGGCCTACCGGGCGTTCTTCGCCCTGCCCGAGTCGATCGCGACCTCCACCGGCGTGCCCACCAACGCGATCTTCGGCTTCGCCTCGATGCTGGTGAAGATCCTCACCGACCACGGGCCCCGCGCCACCCTGGTCGTGTGGGACGCCGGGGACACCGGCCGCCGCGAGCTCTACGCCGACTACAAGGCGCAGCGGGCCACGCGCCCGGACCTGCTCAAGGAGCAGTGGCCGCACCTGGAGCCGCTGGTGGAGGCCTTCGGCTACCGGAACCTGCGCGTGGAGGGCTACGAGGCCGACGACGTGATCGCCTCGATCGTCGAGCGGGCCAAGCGGGCCGACCCGCCGATCCCGGTGATGGTGGTGACCGGCGACCGCGACGCCTACCAGCTCGTGGAGGACGGCGTGGTGAGGATCATGACCACCTCGCGCGGGATCACCGACACGCGCGTCTACGACCGCGACGGGGTGATCGAGCGCTACGGGATCCCGCCCGAGCTGATCCCCGACTTCATCGGGCTCAAGGGCGACACCTCCGACAACATCCCGGGCGTCCCGGGGATCGGGGAGAAGACCGCGGCCGAGCTGCTGCAGCGGTACGGCTCGCTGGAGGGGGTGCTCGCCCACGTCGAGGAGATCTCGGGCGCCAAGCGCAGGCAGAACCTGATCGACCACGCGCAGGACGCCCGCACCTCCAAGGAGCTGGCGACCGCCAAGCGCGACATTCCCGTGGAGCTCGACCTGGCAGAGTTCGTCGCCTCCCCGCCCGACCGCTCCAAGCTGCGCGAGACCTTCCGCCGGTTCGAGCTGCGCGAGCCGCTGCGGCGCCTGGAGGAGGCGCTCGGGTCCGCCGACGCCGCCGCCCCGCCGCCGGCCGCCGAGCGCGCGCTCACCGCGCGCGTGCGCCCGGGAACGCTGACGGACCTCGCCGGTCTGCCCGCCGCGGAGGTGGCGGTGGCGGTGCGCCCCCCCGAGCAGCCCGCGGACGCGCTGTTCGGCGAGTCGACCGAGTGGCGCTTCGGGGTCGTGGCGGGGCAGAGCGCGCTGGCCGGCGGCGTGGCGCGGCCCGAGGACCTCGTGGCGGCGCTGGGCGACCGGCCCGTCACCGCGCACGACGCAAAGTCGCTGGGCGCCGTGCCGGCCAACCTGGCGCACGACACCGAGATCGGCGCCTACCTGCTGGAGCCGGCGCGCCGCGGCTACCCGCTGCGCGAGCTCGCCGAGGAGCGCGGGCTCGCCGGCGACGTGCCCGACGAGGCGGTCGCCGACGCCCTGCTCGTGCAGGCGCTCACCGCCTGGCAGCGCGAGGAGATCCGCGGCCGCGGCCTGACCGACCTGCTGGTGGAGGTCGAGCTGCCGCTGGTGCGGATCCTGCGCAAGATGGAGCTGGCGGGGGTGAGGCTCGACACCGAGCGGCTGGCCCGCATCTCCGCGCGCGTCAGGGAGGAGGCGGATGCGCTGGAGCGCGAGATCTTCGCCCTGTGCGGGGAGGAGTTCATGCTGGCGTCGCCCAAGCAGCTCGAGGAGGTCCTGTTCGGCCGTCTGGGGCTGTCGCGCAAGCGGCGGGGGAAGACCGGCTACTCGACCGACGCGCGGGTCCTCCAGGCGATCCGCCACGAGCACCCCGTGATCCCCAAGATCGAGCGCTGGCGCGAGCTCAACCAGCTGGCCAAGACCTATCTGGACGCGCTGCCCGGCCTGATCGCGGCGGACGGGCGACTCCACACCACCTTCAACCAGGTGGCCGCCACCACCGGCCGCCTCTCCTCGAACAACCCGAACCTCCAGAACATCCCCATCCGCACCGAGCTGGGGCGCCAGATCCGCGCCTGCTTCGTGGCGGAGCCCGGCAACCTGCTGGTGTCGGTCGACTACTCCCAGGTGGAGCTTCGGCTGCTGGCCCACATCGCCGGCGAGGAGGTGCTCAAGGACATCTTCCGGGCCGGCGATGACGTCCATACCGCAACGGCGTGCCGCGTGTTCGGCGTGGCGCCCGAGCAGATCGACCCGGGGATGCGCTCGAAGGCGAAGATGATCAACTACGGCATCGTGTACGGCCTGTCGGCGTGGGGGATGGCCGACCGGCTCGACATCCCCCAGGAGGAGGCCGACGAGTTCATCCGGCGCTACCTGGCGGGCTTCCCCGCCGTGGCCCGCTTCATCGAGGAGACGATCGCGCAGGGGACCGAGCACGGGTACGTCTCGACGCTGTTCGGGCGCCGCCGCCAGGTTCCCGAGCTTCGCGCCCGGCGCTGGGAGCTGCGCAAGCAGGGCGAGCGCTTCGCGGTCAACATGGTGATCCAGGGGACGGCCGCGGACATCATGAAGGTGGCCATGGTGCGCTGTGACCACGCGTTGGAGCGGGCCGGCGTGCGCTCGCGGATGGTGCTCCAGATCCACGACGAGCTGCTCTTCGAGGGTCCCGAGGAGGAGGCCGAGGAGGTCAGGCGAATAGCCTGCGAGGAGATGGCAGGGGCCTTCGAGATGGACCCGCCGCTGGCCGTCGAGGCGGGGGTCGGGCCGGACTGGCTGGCCGCCAAGTGAGGTCGCGGCTGGCAGTCCTCGCCGCGCTGGCGTGCGCCGCCACGGCGGTGACGGCGGCGAGCGCCCGGGCCGCGCTGGTGCTGGGGGTGGCCCGCGACGTGGGCGGCGGCGGGCGGGTCTCCCGCCTGGTGGCGGCGCGGGCGGCGTCGTCGGGGAGCCTGCCCTACGGCGGCGGGCCGGTCCTGCACTCCAACCGCACCCACGTGATCTTCTGGCAGCCCTCCGGCTCCGGCCTGGCGTTCGACCCGGGCTACCAGTCGCTGATCGAGCGGTTCCTGCGCGACGTGGCGGCGGACAGCCGCAGCCCGGGCAACGTCTACGGCCTGAGCGGCCAGTATGGCGACGGCTTCGGCCCCGCCGCCTACGACTCGAGCTACGCCGGCGCGGTTGTGGATGGCGACCCGCTGCCGCCCAACGGCTGCGTCGAGCCACCGGTGACCGGGCCGGGGTGGACGGTGTGCCTGACCGACAGCCAGCTGCAGGCCGAGATCGAGCGGGTCGTGCGGGCGGACCGCCTGCCCACCGCGGTCGAGGACGTGTACTTCCTGGTCACGCCCGACGGCCTGGGCAGCTGCACCGACTCGAGCTCCACCAGCTGCGCGCTGGGCGGCAGCATCAGCGGCTACTGCGGCTACCACTCGCAGACCTCCGACGGGCGGATCCTCTACGCCGTGATCCCCTACAACGCGGTCCCGGGCCACTGCCAGTCCGAGGAGCCGCGGCCGAACTCGAGCACGGCCGACCCGGCGCTCTCGACGATCAGCCACGAGCACAGCGAGATGATCACCGACCCGGTGGGCGACGCGTGGATCAACAGCGCCGGCCAGGAGGACGGGGATCTCTGCATCACGAGCTTCGGCCCCGCCATCGGCGGCGCCGGCGCCACCGCCTACAACGAGACCATCAACGGCGACCACTACTTCCTCCAGGAGGAGTGGAGCAACGAGGACGGGGGCTGCGCGCCGCGCGACGAGCCGGATCGCGCGTGGTTCTCGACCTCGCCCGCGGCGCCCGGGCGAAAGATCACGCTGGTCGCGCACGCCAGCGATCCCGATGCCTCGATCACCGGCTACCTGTGGATGTTCGGCGACGGCGTCACGGCGCGCGGGCACACGGTCCACCACTCCTTCCGGCGCGCCGGCCGCTACCGGGTGACGCTGCGCACGACCGACAGCGCCGGCAACTGGACCTTCTACGCGCGCGCGGTCCCGGTCGCCGCCGCCCGTGACCGCCGGGCCGGCGGACGCGCCCGCCGGGCGCCCGCGAAATCCGGGTGAGCGACGGCCAGGTAGTGGCCGAAGGCCCAGTCGATGAAGCGCTGACGGTCGATCGCCCGCAGGGCGCCGGCCAGCAGGCGCGGCGGCAGGCGGGGGATCAGCCGCTGGACGCGCAGCATCCAGGCGAACGGCCGGGCGTGCGAGGCCGAGAAGGCGGCGTAGCTCGCCAGCGCCCGGTCCCGGCTCTGGCGGCCCTCCACGACCGCGCGCAGCTCGCGGCCGCAGGCCAGGCCGAAGTACAGCGCGGTCCGGATCCCCTCCGCGGTGAGCGGCAGGCAGTGCCCGGCCGAGTCCCCCGCGAAGAAGACGCCATCCTCGGTGGCCGGGCGCAGGGCATGGGGAATCCAGTTGCCCTGGTAGCGGACGGTGTCGGCGCCGAGGGCGGCGGCCAGGCGGTTGGTGGGCTGCTTGACGTGGTAGCGCGGATCGAAGGAGCCCACGCCGATCCGCAGCTCCCGGCCGGCCGGAAAGCTCCACCCGTAGCCGGCCGGCACGATCCCGCGGTCGATCCAGATCTCCATCTCCTCGCCGGATCCGAATGGATGGACCTCGAGGCCGCGTGACAGGAGCGCATCCGGCGGCTGGATGTTGTCCCCGATGCCGAGCACCCGGCGCCAGCCCAGCGCGTCGACGATCAGCGGCGCGGTGATCTCCCCCCGGTCGGTGCGGACGGTCTGGCCGTCGCGGCCGTCGACCTTGGCCGTCTCGAACTCGAACTCGCCCTGGTCGGCCAGCGCGGCGCACAGCGTGCGGTAGTCGAAGGTGGAGAACGTCCAGGGCAGGCGGTAGCGCACGGTGGTGTGCGGGGTGTGGATCACCAGCTCGCCGAAGGTCTGCTGGAGGGCGGCCTCGAGCCCGAGCGCGTGCAGCCAGGCGGTCGGGATGCCGCAGGCCGACGTCTGGCGCTCGCCGATCTCGTAGCGGTCGAGCACGAGCACCTCCGCCCCGGAGCCGGCCAGCTCCCGCGCGACCGCCAGGCCGGCGAAGCTGGCCCCGCAGATCAGCACCTCGCAGTCGCGGTTCAGCGGCGTCCGCGCGGCGCCGCGCTTAGTCGCTCGCTGGGGCACGTCCGGCTCGATGATACGGAGCGCGCGGCGGCGCGCCACGGACCGCGCGGCGGCGCGCCCGAACCGGATAGTCCGGCTATCCTCAACCGACACATGTCCTCGGCCACCACCCTGACCCCCGACACCGAACAGCCCAACGCCAAGGTCGTGGAGGGCTCCGGCGGCCTCCTGCTCGAGGTCGACGGCAAGGTCGTCCCCAACTACGACGCCACGATCCACCCCTTCCAGGAGGGTGATGTGGTCACCGGCCACGTGGTGAGGATCGACCAGGACGAGGTGCTGGTCGACATCGGCTACAAGTCCGAGGGCGTCATCCCCGCCAGCGAGCTGTCGATCCGCAAGTCGGTCGACCCCAGCGAGGAGGTCTCGCTGGGCGAGGAGGTGGACGCGCTCGTCCTCACCAAGGAGGACCAGGACGGACGGCTGATCCTGTCCAAGAAGCGGGCGCGGTTCGAGCGTGCCTGGCGGCGGATCGAGTCGGCGGCCGACAGCGGCGAGCCGGTCTCCGGCACGGTGATCGAGGTGGTGAAGGGGGGCCTGATCATCGACCTCGGCGTGCGGGGCTTCCTGCCCGCCTCGCTCGTCGACATCCGCCGTGTGCCCAACCTGGACGAGTACCTGGGCCAGACGATCGAGTGCAAGGTGATCGAGCTCAACCGCTCGCGCAACAACGTCGTGCTGTCGCGCCGGGCGGTGCTGGAGGAGCAGCGCAAGGAGGATCGCGAGCGCATCCTCGACCGGCTCCAGCCGGGCCAGGTGGTGGAGGGCACGATCTCCAACATCGTCGACTTCGGCGCCTTCGTGGACCTGGACGGGATCGACGGCCTCATCCACATCTCCGAGCTCTCCTGGTCGCACGTCAACCACCCGAGCGAGATCCTCAACATCGGCGACCCGGTGACGGTCAAGGTGCTCGACATCGACCGCGACCGCCAGCGCATCTCGCTGGGTCTCAAGCAGACCCAGGAGGACCCGTGGCAGCGGGTGATCGACACCTACAACGTGGGCGACGAGCTCGAGGGGAACGTGACCAAGGTGGTCACCTTCGGCGCCTTCGTGGAGATCCTCGACGGCGTCGAGGGGCTGGTGCACATCTCCGAGCTCGCCCAGCACCACGTGGAGAACCCGCGCGAGATCATCCAGCCGGGGGACCAGGTCCGGGTCAAGATCCTGGAGATCGACTCCGAGCGCCGGAGGCTCTCGCTGTCCATCAAGCGGGTGGAGGGGCAGGAGCTGCCGGTCAGGCCGATCGTCCCGCCCGCCGAGGGGACGGCGGACCTCGACCACGTCCCCGAGCTCGGGCTCTCGGAGGACGTCTTCGCCGAGGCCGCGCCCGAGCCGGCTGGCGGGGAGGACGCGCAGGAGCCGTCGGGCCAGGCGGCCGCGGAGGAGCCGTCGGGCGAGGCAGCCGCGGAGGAGCCGTCGGGCGAGGCGGCCGCGGAGGAGCCGCCGGCGGAGGGGCCCGCGCCGGAGGGCGAGTCCGCCTGAGCGTCCCGTTCGTCGGGCTGACCGGCGGGATCGGGGCCGGCAAGTCGACCGCGCTCCGGGCGCTCGAGGAGCTGGGGGCGGTCACCCTGTCCACCGATGCCGTCGTCCACGAGCTCTACGGCGAGGAGGAGGTCCGCGACGCGGTGGTGGCGCGCTTCGGTGCGCAGGCGGCGCCCGGGGGGGTGGTCGACCGCGCGGCGGTCGCGCGGCTCGCCTTCGCGCCCGGGGACGGGCGGGCGTGGCTCGAGGGGCTGCTGTGGCCTCGCGTGGCGGAGCGCATCGCGGCATGGCGGCGGGCGGTGGAGGAGGCCCCCGAGCCCCCGCGGGCGGCGGTCGTCGAGGTGCCGCTCCTGTTCGAGTCCGGGCTGGAGGGCGCGTTCGACGCGACGATCGCGATCGTGGCCGACGAGGAGCTGCGCGCCCATCGCGCCGGCTCGCGCGGGCACGCCGCCCTGGCGCAGCGCGGGGCCAGGCAGCTGAGCCAGGAGGAGAAGGCGCGGCGAGCCGACCACGTGGTGGTCAACGACGGGACGGTGCAGGAGCTCAAGGCGGAGCTGTCGGCCGTGCTTGACAAGCTGGGCGCCTCATGAGCCCGCCCGCCGCCAGCCTCGCCGCGCGCCGGCGCTCGGGCGGCCGCCGCCGCTCGAGCGGGCGCCGCCGGGCGAACGGCCGCCGCCGCCTGGCGCTGCTGCTGACGGGCGCCGCCGTCCTGGCGGTCGGTGCGTCGCTGCTGGCTCCGCTGTTCCGGCGGGCCGTCAACGAGCTCACCCTGCCGCTGTCCTACGCCGACATCATCCGCCAGCAGGCGGCCGACAAGCATCTGGACCCGGCGCTGGTCGCCGCCGTGATCTACGCCGAGACGCGGTTTATTCCGCGGCCCTCGTCGGCGGGGGCGCAGGGGCTGATGCAGATCATGCCCCAGACGGCCGAGTTTCTCGCCCGCCGCTCGGGCGCCACCACGTTCCACATCTCCGACCTGACCACGCCCGAGGTGAACATCGCCTACGGGAGCTACTACCTGCGCTACCTGCTCGACGAGTACGGCGGCAGCGAGACGCTGGCGTTGGCGGCCTACAACGGCGGCGAGACCAACGTGACGCGGTGGCTCGAATCGCAGCGCGCCGGCGGACATTCCCTGACCGTCTCCGACATCCCGTTCCCGGAGACCCGCGACTACGTGCTCAAGGTCCTGCAGGCGCAGCGAGACTACCGGCGAGCCTATCCGCAGCAGTTGGGATACGGATAGCGTTTGCCAATCGGGGCCGGCGGGAATCGATGGTCCTGAGGTGTACGAGGAGCCTGGTGAGGAGGGCCAGTTGGCGCGGCTCGCGCGCTCGCTGGTGGGCGCGGCCGAGGTCGATCGCGAGCTGGAGCAGGCCGTGCTCGCCGAGCTGCGGCGCGAGGGGCGCATCACCTACATGGGGGCGAGGCGGCGGCGTCTGGCGCGCGAGCGGGCGGTGGCCGCCCTGCACGAGCGCGGCTGAGCGCCCAGAAGCTCTCAGCGTGGGCGCCACTCGGGCCCGTAGGCGTGGTCCGCCGGGCTGGTGAGCCGACGCAGGCCGGTGCCGTCCGCGCGCACGACCCAGAGCTCGGCGTGCTTGAACAGGCGGTAGAAGACGATCTGCGAGCCGTCGGGCGACCAGGACGGCCCGTTCCCGTTCTTGACCAGCAGCCTGCGGTGATGGCCGCTTGCATCCATCACCATCAGGTCGGCCCGCTGGCAGCAGGCGGTCCAGCCTCCGGAGGGCTGCCCGAACGCGATCAGCCGGCCGCTGGGTGAGAAGGCCGGCTTCATCCCATTGCGTGCGAGCAGACGCTGGCCGCTGCCGTCCGGGCGCATCGTCCAGATGTCCCAGTTGGCGGCGCCCGCCGTGCGCTCGCGGGCAAACGCGATCACCCCGCCGGCGGGCGAGAGGGTCGGCGTGGCGTCGGAAACCGAGTTGTGGGTCAGCTGGCGCGCTCCCCGCCCGTTCGTGCCCACCGTCCAGATCTCCGGGTAGGTGGTCTGGGCGCCCGATGCGACCGGCGTCTCGACATAGGCGATTCGATCCCCGTGCGGCGACCAGGCCGGCGTCTGGGCCTCCAATCCCCTCGCCGTCAGCGTCGTCACCCGGCCGCTCGCCATATCCCGGATCACGATCTGCGATGTGATCTGGGGGGCGCTCAGACCCGGCAGGCGGACCCCGGCGCGGGTCTGTGCGTAGGCGAGCCGCGTGCCGGCCGGCGACCAGCTGGGTGAATCCTCGCCGTAGGGGCCGCGCGTGAGCTGGCGGCGGGCGCCGGTGGCGACGTTCATCAGCCACACGTGCGGGACGCCGTGGCCTCCGGAGGACTCGCTGTAGGCGATCGTGCGGGGCGGCGAGGCGGGTGTGGCCGCCGCGACGCCCGCCGCCGGCGCCGCCGGGCGGGTCGGAGCGCCGCCGGCGCCGCCGGCGCCGCATGCGGTGCCCAGCGCGACCGCGGCGACCGCCACCGCCGTGATCCTGGCCGAGAGCCTTGATCCCGTTCCCCGCATGGCCCTGATGCTGGCGCCGACCCCGGGCTCCGCCATCCGGGCGAACCCGCCCAAGCGGCCCGTAGTCATCCGCTGATCCGCCGTGGCCGCCCGCTACGCTCGAAGCTCCCCGATGCCGAGGTTCGAGCTCGACTCCGCCTATCGCCCCACCGCCGATCAGCCGGCGGCGATCGCGTCGCTGGCGGAGGGGCTGCGGGCGGGCGAGCGCTTCCTGACCCTGCTCGGCGCCACCGGCACCGGCAAGACGATGACGATGGCCGGCGTGGTGGAGGCGGTGCAGAAGCCGACGCTGGTGATCGCGCACAACAAGACGCTGGCCGCGCAGCTGTGCAACGAGTTCAGGACCTACTTCCCCAACAACGCCGTCGAGTACTTCGTCTCCTACTACGACTACTACCAGCCCGAGGCCTACGTCCCCTCCAAGGACCTCTACATCGAGAAGGACTCGGCGATCAACCAGGAGATCGACCGGCTGCGCCACTCGGCCACGGCGGCGCTGTTCGCCCGCCGCGACGTGCTGATCGTCGCCAGCGTCTCCTGCATCTACGGGCTCGGCTCGCCCGAGGTCTACGACGAGAACCTGCAGACGCTCACCAAGGGCGACTTCGTGGATCGGGACAAGCTCCTGCGCAAGCTGGTCTCGATCCAGTACACGCGCAACGACACCGCGCTGTCGCGCGGCACCTTCCGGGTCCGGGGCGAGACGCTCGAGGTGTTTCCCGCCTACGCGGAGACGGCGTATCGCGTGGTGCTGTTCGGGGACGAGGTGGAGCTGCTCCAGGAGTTCGACCCGCTGACCGGCGAGGTCCTCCAGGACGACATCGAGCACGTCGGGATCTGGCCCGCCTCGCACTACAACGTCCGCGAGGGGATGATCGAGGATGCGGTGGCCGAGATCGGCCGCGAGCTGGCCGACCGGTGCGCCGAGCTGGAGTCCCAGGGCAAGCTGCTCGAGTCCCACCGCCTGCGCCAGCGCACCCAGTACGACATGGAGATGCTGCGCGAGCTCGGGTTCTGCTCGGGGATCGAGAACTACTCCCGGATCCTGGATGGCCGCGGGCCGGGACAGCGGCCCTACTGCCTACTCGACTACTTCCCCGAGGACTTCGTCTGCTTCATCGACGAGTCCCACCAGACCGTGCCCCAGATCGGCGGGATGTACGAGGGCGACCGCTCGCGCAAGCAGACGCTGGTCGACTACGGCTTCCGCCTGCCCTCGGCGCTGGACAACCGCCCGCAGACCTTCCAGGAGTTCCTCTCGATCACGCCGCAGATGGTGTTCGTCTCCGCGACGCCCGGCGAGTACGAGCGCCGGCACTCGAGCCGGATCGTCGAGCAGATCGTCCGCCCGACCGGGATCGTGGATCCCGAGGTCGAGGTGCGCGAGACGCGCAACCAGATCGACGATCTGATGAACGAGATCAGGAAGAGGGTGGAGCGCGACGAGCGCACCCTGGTGACGACGCTGACCAAGAAGATGGCCGAGGACCTGACCGACTATCTGCTGGAGATGGGGTTCCGCGTGCGCTACCTGCACTCCGAAATCGACACGCTGGAGCGAATCCAGATCATCCGCGAGCTGCGGCTGGGGCAGTTCGACGTCCTGGTGGGGGTGAACCTGCTGCGCGAGGGGCTCGACCTTCCCGAGGTGTCGCTGGTCGCGATCCTCGACGCCGACAAGGAGGGCTTCCTGCGCGGGGAGACCTCGCTGATCCAGACGATCGGCCGCACCGCCCGCAACGTCGAGGGCAGGGTGCTCATGTACGCGGACAAGGAGACCGCGGCCATGCGCGCGGCGATCGAGGAGACCGACCGCCGCCGGGCGATCCAGCGCGCCTACAACGAGCAGCACGGGATCACGCCCGAGACGGTCGTCAAGGGGATCTCCGACATCGCCGAGTTCCTGCAGTCCGAGTCCAAGGTGCCGCGGTCGCGTCGCCGGCGGCGCGCGTCCGCCGGCGGGATGGCGCCGGCGGAGATCGAGAAGACGATCGTGGAGCTGGAGGAGGAGATGCTCGCCGCCGCCGAGGATCTCCGCTTCGAGTACGCGGCCAAGCTGCGCGACGAGATCCGCGATCTCAAGCGCGAGCTGGACCAGGCGATCGCCGAGGGGCGCGCCCCGGTCCGGTAGGCTGAGCGACATGCCGCTGGGTCGCCGGAGCGCCGAACGGACCGAGAGCCTGGCCGCGACGGCGGGCGAGCACGTCCAGGCGGTGATCGCGGCCGCCGAGGCGGCCGCCGCGAAGATTCGAGAGGAGGCCGAGGCGGAGGCCGAGCGGATCCGGCAGTCGGCCCGCGACGAGGTGGCGGCCGCCCGCGAGGAGGCCGCCGCCGCGCGCGAGCACGCCGCCGCGCAGGCGCGAGGCGAGCTGGAGCGCCTGCTGGACTCGCTGGCGTCGATCCGGCGGCGCGCCGAGGAGCTCGAGGCGGACCTGGCGGCGATCCGGGGGCCGGCGGGGACGGGCGATGACGAGGTCGCAGCCCGCGCCGCCGAGCCCGCAATCGGCGCCGTGCCCGCCGAGCCCGCGACCGGCCCCGGCGCCGCCGAGCCCGCGACCGGCGCCGGGTCGCCCCCGGCGGAGGAGGCCCCGACGGGGGCCCCGGCCCCCGAGACGGAGGGGCCGGGCGACGCCGACGTCGAGGGCGCCCGCCTGATCGCGCTCAACATGGCGCTCAACGGCTCCTCTCGCGAGGAGGTCGACCGCCACCTGGCCGAGAACTTCTCGCTCAGCGATCGTGGCGCGCTGATCGACGAGGTGTTCGCCTCGGTCGAGGGCTGAGCCGCCCGCCGTCGCGGGGAAGGCGAACGGGAACATCTGTTCGCCTATATAGACTCGATCACGTGGATCAGCTGGTCGTCTCAGGCGCGCGCGAGCACAACCTCAAGGACATCACCGTCGCGATCCCGCGAGGGTCGCTGACCGTCATCACCGGCCTCTCCGGGTCCGGGAAGTCCTCGCTGGCCTTCGACACGATCTACGCCGAGGGCCAGCGCCGCTACGTCGAGTCGCTGTCCGCCTACGCCCGCCAGTTCCTGGGGCAGATGGACAAGCCCGACGTCGACTCGATCGAGGGGCTCTCGCCGGCGATCTCGATCGACCAGAAGACGACCTCGCGCAACCCGCGCTCGACCGTCGGGACCGTCACCGAGATCTACGACTACCTCCGGCTGCTGTGGGCGCGCGTCGGCCACCCGCACTGCCACATCTGCGGGCGGCCGATCTCCGGGCAGTCGGCGGAGCAGATCATCGATCAGGTGATGGAGCTGCCCGAGGCGACGCGCTTCATGGTGCTGGCCCCGATCGTCCGCGGACGCAAGGGCGAGTACGGCAAGCAGCTCGAGGAGCTGCGCGGCGAGGGGTTCACGCGCGTGAAGGTGGACGGCGAGCTGCGGCGGCTCGACGAGGAGATCGCGCTGGACAAGAAGTTCAAGCACGACATCGCCGTGGTGGTCGACCGGCTGGTGATGAAGGACGAGCTGCGCAAGCGGCTGGCCGACTCGATCGAGACCGCGGTGGCGCTGGCCGACGGGCTGGTGGAGATCGAGCTGGTGGACAGCGGCGAGATCCAGACCTACTCCGAGAGGTTCGCGTGCCCGGTGCACGGCCCCAGCCTGGTGGAGCTCGAGCCCCGGATCTTCTCGTTCAACTCGCCGCACGGCGCCTGCCCGCGCTGCACCGGCCTGGGCTCTCAGATGGAGATCGATCCCGAGCTCGTGGTCCCCGACCCGACGCTCTCGATCGGGGAGGGGGCGATCGCGCCGTGGGCGGCCAGCGCCTCCGAGTACTACGACCAGCTGATCCAGGCGATCTCCGAGCGCTACCGGATCGACCTGGACACTCCCTGGGAGGAGCTGTCCGAGGCCTCCCGCCACTTCTTCCTCTACGGGACCGGCGGCGACCGGGTCCAGCTCAGCTACCGCAACCGCTTCGGCCGCCGGCGCTCGTACGCCGCGATGTTCGAGGGGATCGTCCCCAACCTGGAGCGCCGCTATCGCGAGACCGACTCCGAGTTCACTCGGGAGAAGATCGAGGAGTACATGACCCTGCGGCCCTGCCCGGAGTGCGGTGGGGCGCGGCTGCGGCCGGAGTCGCGGGCGGTGCTGGTCGGGGGCACCGCGATCCACGACTACACGGCGCTCCCCGCCAAGCGGGCCCTGGAGTGGCTGCGCGGGCTGGAGCTGACCGAGCACGACCGGCGGATCGCGCGCCTGGTGCTGCGGGAGATCGAGGAGCGCCTGCAGTTCCTGGACAACGTGGGCGTCGGCTACCTGTCGATGGACCGGGCGGCCTCCACGCTGTCCGGCGGCGAGGCTCAGCGGATCCGGCTGGCCACCCAGATCGGGTCCTCGCTGGTGGGCGTCCTCTACATCCTGGACGAGCCGTCGATCGGGCTGCACCAGCGGGACAACGAGAAGCTGATCGCCACGCTCGAGCGTCTGCGCGACCTGGGCAACACGGTGCTGGTCGTCGAGCACGACGAGGGGACGATGCGGGCGGCCGACCACCTGGTCGACATGGGGCCCGGCGCCGGCGAGCACGGCGGCTGGGTGGTCGCGCAGGGGACCGCGGCGGAGGTCGCCGAGGTGCCCGAGTCGCTGACCGGCCAGTTCCTGGCCGGTCAGCGGGTGATCGACGTGCCCCGCCGGCGGCGCAGGCCGACCGGCTACGTGACGATCGAGGGGGTGACGGAGCACAACCTGGCGGGGATCGAGGTGAAGTTCCCCCTCGGCGTGCTGTGCTGCGTCACCGGGGTCTCGGGCTCGGGCAAGTCCACGCTCGTCAACGACGTGCTCTACAAGGCGGTGGCCAACCGGCTGCACCGGGTGCGCCAGCGGGCGGGCGCGCATCGCCGGATCAGCGGGCTCGACCAGCTCGACAAGATCATCTCGGTCGACCAGTCGCCGATCGGCCGCACGCCGCGCTCCAATCCCGCCACCTACATCGGGCTGTTCGACCAGATCCGGGACCTGTTCTCCCGCACCCAGGAGGCCCGGGCGCGCGGCTACAAGCCGGGGCGGTTCTCGTTCAACGTCAAGGGCGGGCGGTGCGAGGTGTGCCGCGGCGACGGCCAGATCAAGATCGAGATGCACTTCCTGCCCGACGTCTACGTCCCCTGTGAGCAGTGTCACGGCAAGCGCTACAACCGAGAGACGCTCGAGGTCCGCTTCAAGGGCAAGACGATCGCCGACGTGCTGGAGATGCCGGTCGAGGAGGCGCTTCAGTTCTTCGCCCACATCCCGAAGATCCGCCGGCGCGTCGAGACGCTGAACGACGTCGGGCTCGGCTACATGCGCCTGGGCCAGCCGGCCACCACCCTGTCCGGCGGCGAGGCCCAGCGGGTGAAGCTGGCCGCGGAGCTGTGCAAGGTGGCGACCGGGCGCACGATCTACATCCTCGACGAGCCGACCACCGGGCTGCACTTCGCCGACATCCAGCGGCTGCTGGAGGTGCTCGGGCGGCTGGTCGACGCGGGCAACTCGGTGGTCGTGATCGAGCACAACCTCGACGTGATCAAGGTCGCCGACCGGATCATCGACCTCGGGCCCGAGGGCGGTGACGAGGGGGGGCAACTGGTCGCCACGGGAACCCCGGAGCAGGTGGCGGCCGTGCCGGGCTCCCACACCGGCCAGTTCCTGCGCGGGGTGCTGGGCGAGGTCGAGGCCGCGCGCCCGCGCGCCGGCGGCGGCCGTCGCACGCCGCCGCGCAAGGCGGCGGCCGCCGCCTAGTAGGCGAGTCGCAGCGGCACCGGCCCGACCCTCGGGTAGCCGGGGGGCAGGATCACCGGTCCGCGGCGCAGCGCGAACACGACCTGCCACTGGTAGTAGCCGTAGAAGGCGCGGTGATCGGATCGCATGGCGCCCGCGTAGTCCTCGACGGCCCTGACGTAGTCGCGGCTGGGGTTGTAGTGATAGAGCGCTCCCGCCATGTCCCGGGGCGCGCCGGTGGCGGCCAGGTAGCGCGCTGCGGCCGCGATCGCGGCGCGTGGATCGCGGATGCTGCCCCGGCCGTACCGGGACCAGGTGGCGGGCATGAACTGCATCGGGCCCTGGGCGCCGGCGTCGCTGGTCCCCACCACGCGCCCGAACCTCGTCTCGACGAACTCGATCGCCGCCAGGTACTCCCACGGCACGCCCGTGCGCGCCTGGGCCGCCCGGAAGTAGCCCAGCAGCGTGGCGGGAGGGGGCGGCGCGACGATCCTCCACCGCGGCGGCCGACGGTGCGCGGTCACGAGCCGCGCCAGCGCATCGGCGGCGCCGAGGTTCGCGCGCATCGTCGAGCGGGCGGTCCCGGTCAGGGCCGCGAGCACGGCTCCCCGGGCGCGGGCGCCGCGGCGCGCCAGCTCCAGCGTGGCCACCTGCTCCAGCCGCCCGGCCGCGGCGAGCTGGCTCCCGGGGCTGGCCGGGTCGTCGATGACCGCCTGGGCCCGCTCGAGCCGGGCCGCGAGCCCGGTGTGGCCCACGGCGGCCGTGGGCGCGCTCGGATGGCGCGGGCGCGGCGCCCTGCCACCGCCCGCGAGGATCCCCACCGCCACCGCGGCGATCGCGACCGAGCCGAGCGCCGCCAACCGCACGCGCCGAGTGTGGCAGAAGGCGGTCGCGGCTAGGGTGCAGCCGTGCAACTCGCCGCGGCGAAGCTCTGGGCGCAGAAGTGGCGCTGGTATGAGCGCAACTCGCTGCCCTGGAACCGGGCGCGGATCCACTGGGAGCTGATGCGGCGCGAGGCCTTCGCCCGGTGGCCGATCCACGGCAACGTACTGGAGGCGTTGCGTGAGGGTCGGCTGCAGATCGGAGCGGGGACGCTGCTGGAGCCCCACGTGTGGCTCACCGCGCCGGGATCGGCGCGGATCCTGATCGGCGCGGGCACGTTCCTCAACATCGGGGTGATGGTCGCCTCCCTGGAGCTGGTGCAGATCGGCGACCACTGCATGTTCGCCAACGGCTGCTTCATCACCGACTCGAGCCACCGCTACGACGACCCCCGGCTGCCCGTTCCCTGGCAGGGGTTCACCAGCCGGGGGCCCACCCGCGTGGAGGACAACGTGTGGTGCGGGGTGAACGTGGTGATCACGAGCGGCGTCACGGTGGGCCAGCGGTCCGTGATCGGCGCCAACTCCGTGGTCACCGCGGACATCCCGCCGTTCTCGGTCGCCGCCGGGGCGCCGGCGCGCGTGATCAGGACGATCGAGTACCCCGTCGGCTGACCGCTGACCGGCGGAGCGTGGGCTGAGCGGCAGAAGCTGACCGGCGGAGTGTGAGCTGAGCGGTGGAGCGTGGGCTGAGCGGCGGAGCGTGGGCCGAGCGGGGGAGCGGGGGCTGAGCGGCGGAGCGCGGGCTGAGCGGTGGAGCGTGGGCCGAGCGGGGGAGCGGGGGCTGAGCGGCGGAGCGTGACAAGGCGCCGCCCGCGGAGGGCCACGTGTCACGCTCTGCCGGCTATGACCGGCGCAGCGTGACACGTACGGCGTCGAGGGCTCCGCTTTGTCACGTTTTGCTGAGGTGGGGGAGCGCGTGCTGGGCTGGGCGGTGGCCTGGCGGCCCTCGCCCCGGCGCCGAGCGGGGCCGCCCAGGCCGCGCGGCGCTCGCTACCGCGCCGCCAGGGTCCTACACGTCGACCGGCGCCTGGCGCGCGCCGCGCGAGGCGCCCAGCGAGGCCGCCACGACGAGCGCGATCCCCAGCACCTCGCGGCCGGTCATGCCCTGTCCCAACACCAGGAGGCCGGCCAGCGCGGCGACCGCCGGCTCGAGGCTCATCAGCACCCCGAAGACGGGCGCCGCGATCCGCCGCAGCGCCTCGAGCTCGAGCGAGTAGGGGATCGCCGAGGAGAGCATCCCGACTGCGAGGCCGAGCCCCAGCGAACGGGGTTCGAGCAGGCGGCCGCCACCCTCGATCACCCCGCCAGGGAGGGCGAGGAGCGCGCCCACGCACATGGCCAGAGCCAGCCCGGACCCGCCCTGGAAGATCCGCCCCACCCGCGCGTTGACCAGGATGTAGGCCCCCCACAGGCAGCCCGCGATCAGCGCGAAGGCGACCCCCAGGCCGTCCAGGCCGCGGCCGCCGCCGTGGGTGAGCGCCACGATCCCGCCCGCGGCCAGCGCCACCCAGAGGAGGTCGACCGGGCGCCGCGATCCGGCGACCGCCACCGCGAGCGGCCCGACGAACTCGATCGTCACCGCCAGGCCGAGCGGGATCCGATCCAGCGCGTGGTAGAAGCTGTAGTTCATCCCCGCGAGAACCAGGCCGAAGATGGCGGCCAGCAGCAGCTGGCGCCGGGAGCGGCCCCGCACGGCGGGGCGCCAGATCGCCATCAGCACGACGCCGGCGAAGACCAGCCGCATCAACACGGCGCCCCCGGGGCCGACGGCGCCGAACAGCCTGGTCGCGACCGCCGAGCCGAGCTGGACCGAGACGATCCCGCCGAGGACCAGCGCCGTCGACGGCGCCCGCGTGAGCGGGTCAAGCCGCGGCGCGGCGTGGTCTAGCTGGGCCATGCCCCGATCGTAGTCCTGGCATGGAGGAGCGCCGGCGCGAGGCCGGCTGGGCGCGCCCGTGGAAGCTGCGCCGGCGCGAGGCCGGCTGGGCGCGCCGTCGGGGCGCCCAGCCGGCCGTGGCGCGTCAGGACGAGGGAACCCCGCTTGCCGGGGGCGCTGGCTGGCTGGCGCTGTACGGCGTGATCGGGCTGCTGGGGCTCGGGTCGGTGGTCATCGGGCCCCCGAAGAGGACGATCTTGCCGCCCCGCACCTGGCCGATCTCGGCCCCGCCGTAGCCGCCGTGCTGGGTCGTGCTGTACCGGAACGGCACCAGCCCCGGCCCCTTCCAGGAGGCGCCGTTCTGCTCGACCGCCTGAACCAGCTTCTGCCGCGTCAGGTCCTTGCCGGCCGCCTCCAGCGCCTGGACGAGCGTGTACGCGCTCGCCATGCCGTACACGACGTTGCCGTCGAACGGAGCGCTGGCGTCGTACTGCTGGTGGACCTTCATGAACAGCTGGATCCACGGATTGGAGGTGTCGGTGTTCGACGGCAGGTAGCCGTCGGTGATGGCCCCCTCGATCAGCCCGGTCCCCGAAGCCTTGCCCTTGGAGACGGTGGCCAGCAGCTTGCCGACCGTGATCGGGTCGATCCCCACGCTCGAGACGACCAGCTGGGGCTTGTACCCGAGCGTGAACGAGGTGAGCTGCCCGATCGCGGTGTAGATCGGGACGGTGAAGTCGACCAGCACCTTGGCGCCGGCCGACTTGATCGCGGTGATCTCGGGCGCCAGCGTGGTGGTGCCGACCTCGTAGGGCTGCTTGGAGACGATGTCGGCCGCGGGCACCTCGTCCTCGATTCCGGCCAGGCCGCCCCGGCCGAAGTCGTCGTCCTGGAAGAGGACGCCGACCTTCTGGCCGGCAAAGTGCTGCTTGATGTACTGGCCGAGGATCTTGCCCTCGATCGTGTAGTTGGGCTGCCAGCCGAACGTCTCAGGCTGAGACGACCCGTTGTCCCAGCACGGGCAGCCGGAGGCCACGAACAGATCGGGGATCTTCTCGGCGTTCAGGAAGCCCACGACCTTCGTGTGGGTGGGCGTCCCGAGGCCCTCGTAGATCCCGAACACGTGGTTCTGGAGCACGAGCTGGTGGACGACGTTGACCGTGTTGGTCGGGTTGTACGAGTCGTCCTTGATGATCAGATGGATCTTGCGCCCGAAGACGCCGCCGTGCGCGTTGACGTAGTTGAAGAACGCCTGTGAGGCGACCGCGATCTCGCTGTAGCCGGGGGCCGCCGGCCCGGTCAGCGGCTGGTGGGTGCCGAACGTGATGCTCGACGCGGTCACGCCCGGCGTGCTCGAGCTGCCCGAGCCCGACGATCCGCAGGCCGCGATGCCGAGCGCGGCCAGGGCGCACGCCGCCAACGTCCTCCACCTGGTGCTGCGATGTCCCATCCATCCTCCTTCCCGGTTTGTGGGGCTGGAATACCACGCCGCTGGGGCCAGCTTCAATATGAATTTTGTTACGGCGCTTCGATCACGTATCAAACTAGACTTGCGGAGTGGCCGTAGCGCGCACAGGGCGACGGGGGCGCCCCCCGACCGCCTCGCGCGAGGACGTGCTGGAGCTGGCGCGCTCGCTCTTCCGCGCGGGCGAGCGCCTCGACGTGACGGTTCTCGCGCGCCGCCTGGGACTTGGACGGGCCACCATCTACCGCTGGTTCGGGTCGCGAGACGCGCTGCTGGGCGAGGTCATCGCCACCGATTTCGAGGCCGTCGCCCTCCATCACCGCCGGCGCGTGCGCCGCCGTGGCGGGGAGGGCCTGCTGGAGGTCTTCGACCGCATCAACCGCACGCTGGCCCATTCGCTCGCCCTGCGCCGGCTGCTCGAGCAGGAGCGCGACGGCGCCCTGCGATTGCTCACCTCGAGCGCCGGGCCCGTCCAGCCGCGGGCGGTGGCCGTCGTGCGCCGGCTGATCGAGGCCGAACAGCAGAGCGGCGCATACGACCCCCCCGCCGATCCGGAGGCCCTCGCCTATGCGACCGTGCGCCTGGCCGAGGCGTTCCTCTACAACGATGCCGCGATCGGGCTCCGCGGCGACCACCAGCGCCTCCGCGAGGTCGAGGCGGCGCTGTTGGGACTGGCGAGGTCCCGCCGGCCTAGCCCTCCTGACGGCGCACGTCGCCGACGGCGCGGCGGTCGCGCCGCCGTCGCCTGACGCCTCCCAGAGCCCTCAGGGCGCCCTGGATCCCGCCCGGCCAGGCGAGCATCGCGCCGATCAGGACGAGGCCGTAGACGGCGAGCGGCAGGTTGTCCTTCACGTTGGTCGAGAGCGACAGCGTGTTGGCGAGGTCGTTGGCCCAGTTCGGGAGCAGCGTGAGCAGGATGGCTCCCCAGACCGCCCCCCACAGCGACCCGAGCCCCCCGATCACCACGCCGGCCAGCAGGTCCAGCGAGAGCTGGATGCTGAACGCGCTCGGCGTGGCGAGCTGCTGCACGACGGCTCCCAGCACCCCGCCTGCCAGCCCGGCGCAGGCGGCGCTCACCACGAAGGCCAGGGTCTGCAGGCGCCCCACGTGCAGGCCGCACAGGGCGGCCGCGATCTCGTCGTCGCGGGTGGCGCGCAGCGCCCGGCCGATCCCGCTGTGCACGAGGTTGTAGAGCACGAAGAGCACGAGCAGCGCCACCAGGCACGCGATCCACGCCTCCCAACGGAAGAGGCTGAAGTTGGCGCCCAGCCACGAGGGCGGCGTGGGCGGGTTGATGTTCAGCCCGTTCTCGCCGCCGAACAGGCCGGGGAACCGGTCGCCGAGGGCGGGCAGGCCGACCGCGAAGGCCAGCGTCGCTCCCGCCAGGTAGGGCCCCTGCAGCCGTGTGGCGGCGAGCCCGAGCGGCACCCCGACGAGGGCGGTGGCGCCGGCGGCGGCGGCCAGGGCCGGCGCCAGCGACCAGCCCTCCCGGCCGATCAGGAGCAGCGCGGTGTAGGCCCCGACCGCCATCAGCGCCCCGTGGCCGAGCGAGATGCGGCCGCTGAGTCCGGCCAGGACGGTCAATCCCGCCAGCACCGCGAAGAAATAGGCGCCGGTGGCCAGCTGCGAGTTGCGGTAGTCGCCGAACGCCTCGCTGAGCGCGAACAGGACGATGGCGACGGCGAGGACCACCACCAGCGAGCGCGCCAGCGTGCTCCGCGGCACCGCCCTCATACGCGCCGCTCGCCGGTGGTCGAGAACAGGCCGCTCGGCCTGACCATGAGCACGATCATCAGGATGACCAGCGCCGCCAGCGGCTCCAGCGCCGATCCCTCGTAGCCCGAGACGTAGGACAGGGCCAGTCCCAGCACCACGCCGCCGACCACCGCCCCCGGCGGGCTGTCCAGGCCGCCGAGCACGGCGGCGACGAACCCCGAGATCAGGATCGGGTCGAAGTTGTTGGGCCCGAGGAAGGTGGCCGGGGCGACGAGCACGCCGGCCAGCGCGCCGGCCAGCGCGGCGAGCGCCCAGCCGAGCGTGAGCAGGCGACCCACCCGCACGCCGAGCAGGCGCGCCACCTCGGGCGCGAACGCCGAAGCGCGCATCTGGAGCCCGAGCGAGGTCGCGCGGAAGAGGGCGGCCAGCAGCACCGCCACCGCGATCACCACGAGCACGATGAACGCGTCGTTGGGGGAGAAGAGGATGATCGTCCCGCCCACGTTGTAGCCGCGCAGCGAGAAGGCGGCGGGGAACGAGCGGGGCGAGTTGCCCCAGATCATCCCGGCGACCGCGATCAGCAGCGTGTACAGGCCGAGCGTCACGATCACCGCGTTGAGCGGCGGCGCGGACTCGACCGGCCGGATCAGGACGCGCTCCACCACCGCCCCGAACAGCAGACCGACGGCCAGGGCGACGACGAAGCCGAGGACGTAGGAGCCCGACGAGCTGACGACCGCGGAGGCGATGAAGGTCGTGATCATCAGCATCGCCCCCTGCGCGAAGTTGACGATCCGCGTGGCCCGCCAGATCAGGACGAGCGCCAGCGCCACCGCCGCGTAGATCGCGCCGTTGGAGATCCCGTTCAGCGTCAGATCGATGAACTTCGTCATGCTGGCCTCTCAGAACCCGAGATAGGCGTGTCGGAGGCGCTCGTCGGCCGCCAGCTGCTCCGGCTCCTGGTCGGCCACCACCTGGCCGAGGTTGAGGACGATCCCGCGGTCGGCGATCGAGAGCGCGCTGCGGGCGTTCTGCTCCACAAGGAGCACGGCCAGCCGCCGATCGTCGGCGAGGCGGCGGATCAGCTCCATGATCTGGAGCACCAGCCGCGGGGCCAACCCGAGCGAGGGCTCATCCAGGAGCAGCACGCGGGGACGGGCCATCAGCGCGCGAGCGATCGAGAGCATCTGCCGCTCGCCGCCGGAGAGCCTCGAGGCGGGCTGGCGCTCGCGCTGGGCGAGCTGGGGGAACAGCTCGTAGACCTCCTCGAGCGGCGTGGCCTCGCCCTTGCGCCACAGCCCGCCCAGGCGCAGGTTCTCGCGGACGGTGAGCTCGGCGATCACCCCGCGACCCTCGGGCACGTGCGCCAAGCCCCGCCTCACGATGTCCTCGACCCCGAGTCGCGTGATGTCGCTGCCATCGAGTCTCACCGCTCCCGAAGACGGACGCACCAGGCCGGTGATCGTCCGCAGCAGCGAGGTCTTGCCGGCCCCGTTGGCGCCGAGGACGGCCGTCACCGAGCCCGGCTGGGCCCTCAGCGACACGTGGTCGACCGCGCGCACGGGGCCGTAGTCGGTCGTGAGCTCCTCGACGGCCAGCATCAGCCCGCGCCCGCCTCCTCGCTCGCGGCCACCTCCCCGTCTGCCTCCCTGTCGGCGCTCCGGCCGAGGTAGGCCTCGAGCACTCGCGGGTCCCGCCTGACCACCGGCGGCTCGCCGGCCGCGATGACGCGACCGAAGTCGAGGACGACGAGCCGGTCGCACACCGAGCTGACCAAGTCCATGTGGTGGTCGACGAGCATCACGGCCACCCGCTCGCGCAGCGAGTCGATGAGCCTGGCCAGATCCTCCAGGTCGCTGGCCCCGAGCCCACCGGCCGGCTCGTCCAGGAGCAGAAGCTCGGGCTCGCAGGCCAGCGCCCGCGCCAGCGCCACCCGCTTCTGAAGCGCGTAGGGCAGCGTCCCCGGCAGGCGCGCCTCGAGCTGCTCGCACCCCACTCGGGCCAGCGCCCGCCGCGCGCGCTCGCGGAGCTGGGCCTCGTCGGCGTCGGACCCCGGCAGGGCGAGCAGCGCCCTCCACGCCCGGACGCGCCGGAACCGGTGCGCGCCCACCATCACGTTCTCGAGCACTGTCAGCCGGGGGAACAGCCCGACGCCCTGGAGGGTGCGCGCGATCCCGGCGCCCGCCAGCCGATCCGGGTGGCCGGCCGTGAGCCGCCTCTCACCCCACGTGATCGTGCCCGACTGCGGCGTGACGAAGCCGCAGATGGCGTTGAACAGCGTTGTCTTGCCGGCGCCGTTGGGTCCGATCACGCCCAGCACCTCGCCCGGGCGAAGCTCGAGCGAGACATCCTGCAGCGCCGTGATCCCGCCGAAGGAGACGGTCAGGTGGGCGACCTCGAGCTGAGCTCCGTGGGGAAGCTCGCGTGCCTCCATGCGCCCGGAAGCTACATCAGCCAACCACCATCCGCCACTCCGAGGAGAAGCGCTCCAGCTCATCCTCGTCGATCGAGTAGTTGTGCTCCGCCGCGGGGAAGACGCGGCGGCGCACCTCGTCGGCGTACTGCGCCACGCCGGCCACCATCTCGGCTCTGAGCTCGGCGAAGCGCTTGGCGAAGCGCGGCGCGTGGCCGTCGTAGATCCCCAGCAGGTCGTGGAATACGAGCACCTGGCCGTCGGTCGCCGGTCCGGCCCCGATCCCGATCACCGGGACCTCCATCCGCGCCATCACCTCGGCGGTGACCGCGGCCGGGACGGCCTCGAAGACGATCGCGAAGCAGCCCGCTCGCTGGAGGGCGAGCGCATCCTGCGCGACCGCGAGGGCGCGGTCGCTGGTCCGCCCCTGGGCGCGGTAGCCGCCCAGCGCGGTCGCGGTCTGGGGGGTCAGGCCGACGTGGCCCATCACCGGGATGCCGGCGTCGACGATCGCCCGCGCCCGCTGGGCGCTGGTGCCGCCGCGCTCGAGCTTGACCGCGTCGCATCCCGCCTGCTTGACGAAGCGCTGCGCGGTCGCCACCGCCAGCTCGTCGGAGGCCTCGTAGGAGCCGAACGGGAGGTCGCCGACCAGGAGCGGCGCCGTCAGCCCGCGCCGGACGGCGCCGGCCAGGACCAGCATCTCCTCCACCGACACCGGGACGGTCGTCGGATAGCCGAGGACGGTCATCGCCCCGGAGTCGCCGACCAGCACCATGTCGACTCCGGCCGCCTCGGCCACCTGGGCGGAGGGGTAGTCGTAGGCCGTGACCATCACGATCGGCTCGCCGAGGCGCTTCTTCTCGGCCAGGCGGGGGAGGGTCATGGGCACCGGCTCGTCGAGGCTGCGGGGAACCGGCGCGTGGGGGATGTGGGACATGGTGACCTCCTACTAGGCGGCGGCCGGCGTCAGCAGCGTGTCCACTGCGTCGTCGGCGGCCAGGATCTCGTTGTGGGCGCCGACGTGGACCACGCGGGGCGCATAGCGCGCGAGCTCGTCGGGGTCGTACGCGGCGTAGGAGATGACGATGATCGTGTCGCCGCGGTGCACCAGCCGCGCCGCGGCGCCGTTGACCTTGATCTCCCCCGAGCCGCGATCGCCGGCGATCGTGTAGGTCTCAAAGCGCGCGCCGTTGTCGACGTCGACCACCGCCACCTGCTCGAACTCGAGTACGTCCGCGGCCTCTAGGAGGTCGGGGTCGATCGTGATCGACCCGACGTAGTGGAGGTCGCAGTCGGTGACCGTGGCCCGGTGGATCTTCGACTTGAGCATGGTCCTGTTCATTGGCGTCTCCCGTTGGATGTGATGGGCTGGTTGTCGATCAGCCGCGTGCCGCCCACGCGGGCGGCGAGGACGGCGACCGCGTCGCCCGTGAGCGCCCCCAGGGGCGTGAAGGTCTCCGCGTCCACCAGCTCCAGGTACTCGGGCTCGATGCCGGCGGCGCTCAGCTGGGCGAGCCCGTGGGCGAGGGCGGCCTGGGGTCGACGCTCGCCGGCCGCGACCGCCCCCGCGACCGCCTGGAGGGCGCGGTGCAGGGCGGAGGCTCGTCTTCGTTCCTCGGCGCTCAGGCGGACGTTGCGGCTGGAGTGCGCGAGGCCGTCGGGCTCGCGGACCGTCGGCAGCACCTCGATGCGGACGGGGAGGTCGAGGTCGGCGACCACGCGCCGGATCACCGCCGCCTGCTGGGCGTCCTTCTGGCCGAAGTAGGCCACGTCCGGTCCGACGATGTTCAAGAGCTTGGTGACGACGGTCGCCACGGCGGCGAAGTGGGCGGCGCCGCGGTGCTCGCCCTCCAAGCGGTCGCCAAGGCCGGCGACCGAGACCGTGGTGGCGAAGCCGGGCGGGTACATCTCCGCGGTCGACGGAGCGAACAGCACGTCCACCCCGGCGCGCTCGGCGAGCCGCCGGTCGCGCTCCAGATCGCGCGGATAGGCGTCGAGATCCGCCGGCTCGTCGAACTGCGAGGGGTTGACGAACAGCGAGACCACGACCACCTCGCACTCGGCGCGCGCCCGCTCCATCAGCGACAGGTGGCCGGCGTGGAAGGCGCCCATCGTCGGCACGAGCCCGATCCGCCGGCCCTCGCGGCGGGCCGCCGCGAGGGCGTCGCGCACCTCGGGGATGCGGGCCACCTGCCTCACGCCGCCGCCGCCTCGCGCCGGCCGCCGGCCAGCGCGCGCGTGGCCTGCACCAGGGCGTCGAACAGCACGATCAGGTCCGGGGCGCGGTCGAGGACGGCCTCCCGCTGCGCGGCCACCGTCGCCTCGTCGCCCCGGGCGAGCGGCCCGGTCAGCGCGCGCTCGGAGCCGAGCCGAGCCCAGTTCTCCACGCTGGCGCGCACGAGCGGGACGAGCAGCTCGCGCCCGACTCCGGCCTGCGCGGCCAGACGCTCGGCGGCCGCCTCGAGCGTGACCAGGAAGTTGGAGGCGATCGAGGCGGCGGCGTGATACACCGGCCGGTCGCGCTCCGCGACCTCCACGGCGACCATGCCCAGCGCCTCGGCGAGCTCGCGTGCCAGCCCCAGCGCGCGGGGGCTGTTGGCGGCAATCGCCGCTCCCGCGCCGGCGAACGAGGCCTCCGGGCCGACGACCGCCATCAGGGGGTGCAGCGACAGCCCCTCCCGCGCGCCGAGCGCTCCCAGCCCGGTCGCCCCCGAGCAGTGGCCAACCAGGACGCCCGGCTCGATCGGCCGGGCGGCGGCGGCGATCTCGGCGTCCGGGACGCAGAGCAGCGCCAGGTCGGCTCCCGCGGCCGTGGCGCCTCGCGCGAGCGGTCCGGAGACCTCGTAGCCGGCGGCGCGAAGCGCGCCGCCGAGCGCCGTTCCCAGGCGGCCGGCGCCGACGATGGCCACGCGGGCGCGCGGACGCGCGCTGAGAGAGGGCTCCCGTTCCAGTTCCCGCAATCTGAGATACCGGTCGGCTGTCGCTGAGTGGATGTTCGGTGAGGGTCCGTCCCCGGGCGGTGACGGCCTACGACGAGGATACCCCCAGGGCGACGATGGTTACCCCATCCGCCGCCGGGGCTACCATCGCCCCACGTGAGGAGCCGCCCGTGGTGAGGAGCGCGGCGCACCGCCGCGAGCTGTTGAAGGAGGTCTACGAGCAGGCGCGGCGCTGCACCGCCTGCCCGCTGCACGCGACCCGCACCACGGTCGTGTTCGGCTCGGGCAACGCGGACGCCGAGCTGATGTTCGTCGGCGAGGCCCCCGGGGCCAACGAGGACCGGATGGGGCTGCCGTTCGTGGGCCAGGCCGGCAAGCTGCTCGACCGGCTGCTGGGAGAGATCGGGATGCGGCGCGGGGACGTGTTCATCGCCAACGTCCTGAAGTGCCGTCCTCCCGACAACCGCGATCCCCAGCCGCGGGAGATCGAGGCCTGCCGCGGCTATCTCGACCGCCAGGTGGAGCTGATCGAGCCGGTCATGATCTGCACGCTGGGCAACTTCTCCACCAAGCTCCTGCGGGCCGACGGCACGGGGATATCGCGATTGCACGGGCGGGAGGAGGTGCGGCTGATCGGGTCGCGCGCCGTGCGGCTCTACCCGCTCTACCATCCCGCGGCCGCGCTCTACACCCCCTCGATGCTGGAGACGCTGCGCGCCGACTTCCAGCGCATCCCGCAGCTGCTGGCCCAGGGCGCCCCCGAGCAGCCCGAGCCGCTGGAGGAGCTGCCCGAGCTCGACGAGCTGCCCGAGCTCGACGAGCCTCTTGAGGGCGAGCGCGCCGAGGAGCTCGACGCGCCCGAGGGCGAGCCGGTCGCGCTGCCATCCGGGGGCCGGCCGGCGGACCAGCTCGGGTTGTTCTAGCCGCCGGCTCCGGCGCGCGCGGCTACGCCGGCTCCGGGTTGACCGCCGTGGCCGGACGGGGACCGTCGTGCCTGAGCGCGAGCAGGAAGGCGAGGACCGCGGCGACGGCCTGCACAGCCAGGACGACCGCGGCAAAGCCCTCCGGCCGGCGCGAGGCCTGAAGCAGGAGCACCGGCTCGGCCACGGCCACCACGGCCAGGAAGGCCAAGAACCAGGTGCGCTTCAGCGCGAGCATGTACTGGATGGCCAGATACGTGCAGGCCAGGACCGTGAAGGCCAGCCCGAGGACCAGAAGCGAGCCCTGGGCCTCCAGGCGCTTGGAGCCGAACGCGGCCTTGAGCAGCGGGTGGGCGCCGAAGGCGAAGATCAGCAGCACCGGGACCGCGCACACGGCCACGATCCCCAGCGCCCGCGCCAGCACGGCCCGCGTCTCCTCCCCCGCCGCCCGCCGCCGCGAGACCTCGGGCACGAGATAGAAGGACGCTCCCATCGCCACCCAGATCAGGACCTTGGCGGCCACCGCAGTGGCCGCGTAGGAGCTCTGCATCTGGACCCCGTGGAGGCGGTGCTTGGCCGCGATCAGGTCGATGTTCTGGAGCACCGCGATCACGATCAGCCCGCCGATCGGCGCCCAGGCCCGGCGGATGTGCAGCCACAGGGTGGGCGGGGTGGGGAGCGGGTGGGGGAGCTCCACCTCCGCGCGGTGCTCGCGGGCGTAGCGGCGCAGGTAGAGCAGGCAGAAGGTGCACATGGCGATGAAGCTGATCGGCGTGCCCAGATAGGCGCCGGTCACGCCCAGCCCGGCGGCGGCCAGGGCGGCGCCGGAGACGAGACGGGTGGCCTGCTCGAAGATGAGGCTGAGCCCGACGCTCCGGTAGTCGCCGACGCCCTGCAGCGCGCCGCGGAAGATCGAGAGCTCCAGCCACAGGCATCCCGCGGGCAGCCCGATGGCGGCCGCCCAGGGATCGTGCCGGACGCCCACCAGGGAGGCGATCGGGCCGCGCAAGAGGACCGAGATCACGCTCAGCACGACCGTGACGAGCGCCATCGACCGCGTCCACCGCCGCAGCGTCTGGATCAGCTCGGGTCCGACGCCGAGGTGGCCGAGGACGCCCTCGCGGGCGGTCGCCACCTGGATCGCCTGGCCGGCGACCGAGAGGATCAGGAAGTAGCTGACCAGCGCCGCCAGCGAGCCGTAGTCGGTCAGAAGCCGGGCGAACACCACGGTCGAGCCCAGCGCGATCACGTTGTTGGCGATCATCGCTCCGGCCAGCCCGGCCGCCTTGGCCGTGTCGGAGCTTCGCAGCGTCTCGACGTGGGGCTCGTAGCGCCGGCGCAGGCCGGCGATCCGGCCCCGCTGAACAGGCTGTGGAGCGGCGCCCATCGTCCGTTTGACGGTACCGAATAGATTGCTCGGCGGCCATGGTCCACCGCCGCCAGACGACCGATCCCGGAGAGACGGAGGCGCTCGGCGCCGAGCTGGCGCGCACCCTGCGACCCGGCGACATCGTGCTCGTGGAGGGTGAGCTGGGCGCCGGCAAGACGACCTTCGTGCGCGGGGCGTGCCGCCAGCTCGGGGTCACCGGGACGGTGACCAGCCCGACGTTCACGATCGGCCAGCGCTACCCGGGGCCGGTGCCCGTGGCCCATGTCGACCTCTACCGGGTGGCCGACCTGGACGCGGAGGAGGAGGACCTGCTGGCCGACTACGTCGGTCCCGACCTGATCACCTTCGTCGAGTGGCCGCGGGCCGGCGAGGCCACGCTGGAGGCCGAAGGCCGACTCGCCGCCCGCGTCCGCATCGCTCACGCCGGCGGCGATCGCCGAGTCGTGGAGCTGGCGTGAGGGTCCTCGCCTTCGACACCGCCACGCCGGCGACCGCGGTCGCGCTGGCCGGCTTCGGCGCCAAGGTGCTGCAGGCGCGCGACGACCCGCCGCCGGGCCGCCGCCCCGGCCATGTGAGGCGGCTGCTGCCGCTGATCGACTCGCTCCTCACGCGGGCGGGGGCCGACTTCGGCGAGCTGGAGCGGATCGCGGTCGGGACCGGCCCGGGCACCTTCACCGGCCTGCGGATCGGGATCGCCACGGCCCGGGCGCTGGCCGGCGCGGCGGGCGTGCCGCTGGTGGGGGTGCCCACGCTCCTGTCGCTCGCCGTCGGCGCTCGGGCGACGATGGCCGGCCTCGGCGCCCGCCACGTGCTCGCGGTGATCGACGCGCGGCGCGGGGAGGCGTTCGCGGCCGCGTGGGCGCAGCCGGCCCCGGGCGCCGCTCAGGCGATCGCCACCGGCGCCTACGGCCCAACGGCGCTGGCCCGGGCCGTGCGCGGGCTCGACGACGGACCGATCCTGGCGGTGGGGGACGGCGCGGTAGAATTCCGGGAGGTTCTCGAGCGCTCGGGGGCGTTCGTTCCCGCCGACGGCTCCGACGTTCACAGAGTCAGCGCGGCCGTCCACGCGGAGCTCTCCCGTGGGCTGGCGCCTGCCGACCCCGACCATGTCCGTCCCCAGTACATCCGTCTCCCCGACGCCGAGCTAGCCCGGCGCGGCGCGCAGCCGACATGAGCTCGTCCCCGCCCACCATCCGCCCCCTCGGCTACTCCGACCTGCCGCAGGTGATCTCGATCGAGCGGCGCGCCTTCCCCACGCCGTGGTCGCTGGCGATGTTCGTGCTCGAGCTCTCCAAGCCGTCGAGCATCTGCCTGGCCGCGGTCGACGAGGCCGGCGAGGGGGGCCCGAAGCTGGCCGGCTATCTGATCTGCGCGCGCTACGCCGACGTCTGGCACGTGATGAACGTGGCCGTCGACCCGCCGCTGCGCCGCCGCGGGATCGCGAGCGCCCTGCTCGAGCGGCTGTTCGAGCTGGCCGGGGCCGAGCGCTCCTTCACGCTGGAGGTGCGGCCGTCGAACGCCGCCGCGATCGCCCTCTACGAGCGCTTCGGCTTCCGCTCGGCGGGGCGGCGGCCGCGCTACTACCAGGACACCGGCGAGGACGCGATGATCATGTGGCGCAGCGAGGACGCGGCGTCCGCCTACGAGGCCAGCCGGTGATCCTCGCCCTGGAGACCAGCTGCGACGACACGTGCGCCGCCGTGATCTCCTCCGGCGGGCGGATCCTCTCCAACGTGATCTCCTCGCAGGGGGTGCACGACCGCTACGGCGGGGTGGTCCCCGAGATCGCCTCCCGCCACCACCTGGACCTGATCGGCGACGTGGTGCGCGATGCGCTCTCGCGGGCGGAGGCGTCCCTGGGCGAAATGAAGCTCATCGCCGTCACCGCGGGCCCCGGACTGGTGGCCGCGCTGCTGGTGGGAGTGGCCACCGCCAAGGCGCTGGCGGCCGTGCACCGCAGGCCGCTGGCGGCGGTCGATCACCTCCACGGGCACGTGGCGGCCGGCTACCTGGAGCCCGACCCGTTCGAGCCCCCCTTCCTCAGCCTGATCGCCAGCGGCGGGCACACCCTGCTGGCCCGCGTCGAGGACCACGGCCCCGGCTATCAGCTCCTGGGTCAGACGCTCGACGACGCCGCCGGCGAGGCCTTCGACAAGGGGGCGCGGCTGCTCGGCCTCGGCTATCCGGGGGGGCCCGCGCTCGAGCGCCTGGCCCGGGAGGGGGACCCCGACGCCTTCGAGTTTCCCACCGGCCGGCGGATGGCCGGGCTCGATTTCTCCTTCGCCGGGCTGAAGACGGCGCTGCTGTACCGGATCCGCGAGCTGGGGGAGGAGGCCGAGCGGCGGCGGGCGGACCTGGCGGCCTCCTACCAGCGGGCGATCGTGGAGGCCCTCGCGCTGCGGGTGGAGCGGGCGCTGAAGGCCACCGGCCTCACCCGCCTGGCCGTCGGCGGCGGGGTGGCGGCCAACGGCCCGCTGCGCGAGCGCCTGGGGCGGCTCGGCGTGGAGATCGACGTGCCCCCGCGTGAGCTCTGCACCGACAACGCCGCGATGATCGCCAGCGCCGCCCGGTTCCTCGAGCCGATCCCCTACCCGGGCTACCTCGACCTCGACGTCTACGCCACCGGCGAGCGGGCGGCGGGCGCGGGGCGATGACGCGCGTCGTCCTCTACGGCCGCGCGGGCTGCTGCCTGTGCGAGGAGGCGATGGAGGCCCTGTGCCGCGTCGGCTCCCGCCGACCCGGCCGGCTGGTGGTGGAGTACGTCGACATCGAGTCCGACGAGCGGCTCCTGGCGCGCTACCTGGAGCGGATCCCGGTCGTGGAGATCGACGGCCGCGAGGCGTTTGAGCTCGTGGTGGACGAAGCCGAACTGGAGCGGAGCCTCGGTATTGTGGAGGCGCGATGAGCTACACGGTCGGCCGCGAGCGATCCGCCGACGGCGAGGCACCGGGCGTCGAGAAGCCCGCAGAGAAGCTCTCGCTCGGCGTCGCCGCGCGGCTCTCGCGCTACCTCCAGGTCCTCACCCAGGCCCACAAGATCGGCAAGGAGACCATCTCCTCGCAGGAGCTGGCCGACTACACCCACGTCAACTCCACCCAGATCAGACGCGACCTGTCGGGGTTCGGCAAGTTCGGCAAGCGCGGCGTCGGCTACAACGTCGACTCGCTCGTCGCGCAGATTCGCAAGATCCTGCACACCTCGGGCCAGCACAACATCGCGCTGTTCGGCGCCGGCCACCTGGGGACCGCGATCGCCACCTCGGACATCTTCGCCGACCACGGCTTCCGGGTCGTCGCCGTGTTCGACACCGACCCGGCGAAGGTGGGCACCCAGATCGGCCCGCTGACGGTGCGACCCAATTCGGAGCTGCGCCGGGTGATCGACGAGCAGGACATCGTGGTGGCGGTCCTCGCCCTCCCCTCGGCGGCCGCCCAGGCGCTGGCCAACGAGGTGATCGACGCCGGGGTGAGGATCATCTTCAACTACTCCGACGCGCTGCTGCAGGTCCCCCCGGAGGTGACGGTGCACACGTCGAGCCCCGCCGTCGACCTGCTCTACGCCCTCTACTTCTACCTGGCCTGACGGGCACCCCGCTCGTGGCTCTCGACCTGCAATCCGCCCGGGAGACGTTCGACTCGGCCGAGGACTTCACCGTCGGTCTCGAAGAGGAGTTCGCCCTGCTGGACCCGGCCCTCGGCCTGACCTCCCGCTACGAGGAGCTGCGCCGCGCCGCCGAGGCCGATCCGGTGCTGGCCGAGTCGCTGGCGGGCGAGCTGATCTCCTCCGAGATCGAGATCCGCTCGGGCCGCGGCGATGATCTGCCGGCGGCCATCGCCCGCCAGCGCGACTGCCGCCGCCGCCTGTTCTCGCTCGCCACCGAGCTCGGCTTGGCCCTGGGGGCGACCGGGACCCACCCGTGGTCGGATTACCGGGAGCAGTCGATCATCGACACCGAGCACTACCGTCGCGTCGAGGAGGGGCTCAAGTACGTGGCGTGGCGCAACAACACGTTCTCGCTCCACGTCCACGTCGGGATCAGGGGCGCGGAGCGCGCCGTGCTGGTGTGCGACCGGCTCCGGCCGGTGCTGCCGCTCCTGCTGGCGATCTCGGCCAACTCCCCGTTCTTGGACGGGCGCGACTCCGGCCTGCACAGCGTCCGCACGCAGATCTTCACCAAGAGCTTCCCCCGCTGCGGGGTGCCCGACGCCTTCGGGACCTGGGAGGCGTTCGCCGCCTACCTCGAGCTGCTGGCGCGGACCGGGTCGATCGTGGAGTACACGCAGGTGTGGTGGTCGATCCGTCCGCACATCGCGTTCGGGACGGTCGAGGTGAGGATCTGCGACGCGCAGATGACGGGGACCGAGTCCGAGGAGCTGGCCGCCCTGATCGTCGCCTGCGTCGCCCAGGCGGCGCGGGACGTGGACGAGGCCGTCCCCGCGGCCGACCTGCCCCGGCGCCTGATCGAGGAGAACGTGTGGCGGGCGGTCCGCCACGGGCTGGACGGGGAGCTGATCGACCTCGAGCGCGGCGTCACCTACCCGGCGGCCGAGGCGACCGAGCGCCTGCTGCAGTGGAGCGCCCCGGCGCGCGCCGAGCTCGGGATCGAGGTCTCGCTGCCCGGCCTCAACGGCGCCCAGCGCCAGCGGCGGATGCTCGAGGCCGGGATGAGCCTGTCGGAGGTCTATGGCGCCACGGTCGGCCAGACGCGGGAGACGTATTCTGGTTCGCTGGAGGCACAGCGGAGGTGATCGCATGAGCACTGGTCAGGGCGAGAGCGGGCCCGGCGAGGGGCGCCAGGCCGGCGAGGGCCGCCAGCCGAGCGAGGAGGAGCTGCGGGCCGCCTACGAGGAGCAGGTGCGCAAGCTCCGGGTGGAGCACGTGCTGCTCGAGGACGTGGTGACGCTGATCAACCTGGGGATGCGCCGCACCGGGCTGGTTGCGGGGACCGAGGGCGAACGCGACGCCGAGCAGGTGCGCCTGGCGATCGAGGCGGTGCGCGCCGTGATGCCGCTGCTGGAGCAGGCGGCTCCGGGGCAGATCGGCCAGCTGCGCGACGCGCTCTCCCAGCTCCAGCTCGCCTTCGTGCGGATCGGCGGCCAGGCGCCCGCGGCGGCGGCCGCGGGCGGCCCCGCGGCGGCGGCCGACCAGCCGCCGCCCGCGCCCAGGCCGGGAGAGCCGGGGCCGGCCCAGCGCAGCGGCAAGCTGTGGGTGCCCGGGCAGTAGCCCCGTGCCCGTGAGCGGGGGCGGCGGCTCCGCTCGCGGGGCGCCCGCCCGGGGCGGCCTTCCCGCGCGCCAGCCGTTACACTGGCGCGCGTCCTGATCGGGCCTCCGCTCGCCTTGCACGGGTGGTGGCCCTTTTTGCAGCCTCTGCGGGCGTCCCTGATGCGCCGCTCCTGACCTAAGAGCTTCTCGGAGGACCATTCGTGTCTAGCTACCTGACGCATCACGGCGTGTGGATCGCGCTCGTGTGCGCCGCCGCAGCCCTCGTCTACGGGGCAGTGACCTCGCGCTCGCTGCTGGCGCTCTCGCCCGGCAACGAGCGCATGCGGACGATCTCGGCCGCCGTCCAGGAGGGCGCGCGGGCGTACCTCAATCGCCAGTACGTGATCATCGCGGGGGTCGGCGTGATCGTGTTCGCGCTGCTGATCCCGCTGCAGAACATCCGCGTGGCGATCGGCTTCGCCATCGGCGGGATCCTGTCGGCGGCCGCCGGCTACATCGGGATGAACGTCTCGGTGCGCTCCAACGCGCGCGTGGCGGAGTCGGCACGCGACGGCGTGCCGCGCGCGCTCTCCACCGCCTTCCGCGGCGGGGCGGTCACGGGCCTCCTGGTCGTGGGCCTGGCGCTGACGGGGATCGCCGGCTACTACGGGATCCTGACCTGGATCTTCGGCTACAGCGAGCGCCACGCGGTCGACGCCCTGGTCGGGCTCGGGTTCGGCGGGTCGCTGATCTCGGTGTTCGCCCGTCTGGGCGGCGGCATCTTCACCAAGGCGGCCGACGTCGGCGCCGACCTGGTGGGGAAGATCGAGGCCGGGATCCCCGAGGACGACCCGCGCAACCCGGCGGTGATCGCCGACAACGTCGGCGACAACGTCGGCGACTGCGCCGGGATGGCGGCCGACCTGTTCGAGACCTAC
>Ga0070739_10000842_pt1 | contig 52424 bp, 54 predicted proteins | sample Coa_R1_7_FD_66445 | JGI IMG/M metagenome (GOLD analysis project Ga0070739, IMG submission 66445) | Surface soil microbial communities from Centralia Pennsylvania, which are recovering from an underground coalmine fire - Coalmine... | ecosystem: Environmental > Terrestrial > Soil > Unclassified ...
TAGCCGCCAGGCCAGCGCGGTGAAGGCCGGCGCGACGACGCCCTTGTGCAGGCGCAGCAGGACCGGCGCCCGCACCACCCGGACGCCATTACGCACCTCGCTCCGCGGCAGGGTCGGGTCGTGCTGCGAGGCCAGCACGGTCACCGTTTGGCCGCGCGCGGCGAGCGTCTCGGCCAGCCGCTCGACGTAGATGGTGAGCCCGCTGAGATGGGGATGATAGTAAGTCAGCGCGTGCAGGATCCTCATCGCCGCCATTCTACCATCCCGGCGCGGCTGTCGCAGGGTGTGCCGGTGAGTCATCCCGGCGCGTGGCGCTATAAGCGCTCGGCCCTACTGCGGGCGCGTTGACCCGCTTGCCGGAGTACGGGTACACTGTCGATGCAGCACGGGGAGCCGCAGCACGCTACCTCCCCTGCCCTCTTGGGTGTTCCGCGGCCCGCCGGGCCGACATTCCCCGATCTTGCCGGTAGCCTGCCCAAGCAGGAGCACAGGGGGATACGTTGTCAGGCGGCCCCTCCTTCGGTGAGGCCGCCGCCTCTGCGATACCGAGGCCGGAGATGAGCGAGCCTGCTGGCGAGATGGCGCTGCTCGTGCGCACGCGTGACGAGCCCGGCATCCTGTACCAGCTCACCCGCGTGTTCGCCGAGCACGGGGCGAACATCACCCACGTGGATATCGTTGAGCGCCAGGGCGGGCACGCGAGCCTCTACTTCGAGCTGGAGAGCGTGAGCGACCGCGCAGCGCTGCTGCGCGACCTGGAGGCACTGCCTGTGGCCCAGGCGGTGGAGGAGACGCGGCCCTTCGCGCGGATCTACGGCAAGCGCGTGATCGTGATCGGCGGCGGGGCACAGGTTGGGCAGGTGGTGCTGGGCGCGGTCTCGGAGGCCGATCGCCACAACATCCGGGGCGAGCGTATCTCGGTGGATACCATCCCCCTGGTAGGAGAGGCGGTCCTGGCCGATGCCGTGCGGGCCGTGGCGCGGCTGCCCCGCGCGCGGGCGCTGGTGCTCGCCGGCGCGCTCATGGGGGGCGAGATCACCAAGGCGGTGCGCGAGCTGCGGGAGAAGGGCATCATCGTCATCTCGCTGAACATGGCCGGCAGCGTGCCGCAGGCCGCCGATCTGGTCGTCTCGGACCCTGTGCAGGCGGGCGTGATGGCCGTGATGGCGGTCGCCGATACTGCGCAGTTCGACATCGCGCGCCAGGCCGGCCGGCGCTACTGAGCCGCGGGGAGGCCCCGCGCATCCCATCCCGTGCGCGAGAGGAGGGCTGTATGTCTCCATCGCCCAGCCCGCTGGAGGCGGTGGTCAAGGGCGCGCTCGCGGGCGCCCTGGCCACGGTGGTCAGCTACAGTACCAGCCGTGTGCTGTTCGGCCCCCTCGCACCGCCTGAGCTCCGGGCCCGGCGCGGCCCGCCGGCGCCGCACCGCTTGGTCCAGAAGCTCGCCACCGGCGTCTTCGAGACCGAGCTCACCCGGGAGCAGGAGCAGGCCTGGGTCTGGGTGGTCCACTTCAGCTACGGCGCGGCCTGGGGAGTGGTCTACGCGCTGCTCCAGTCGAGCCTGCGGCTGCCGGTGCTGCTGTTCGGCCCGCTCTACGGCGGCCTGGTCTGGGCCATCGGCCACTGCTTCCTGCTGCCCTGGACGAAGATCGCCCTGCCAGCCGCGCAGCAGCCGCGCGCCATCGCCCAGCGATGGTTGTGCGTGAACGTCGTCTGGGGCCTGGCGAACGCCGTGTGCTTTGCCCGGCTCGTGCCCGCGCGGCCCGCGGTGGAAAGCGCCTGAGCGGGGGGCAGGATGACAGGACCGGCCGGTGAGGTGGAGTGGCCCGCCGCAGGCCGGCGCTACGAGCCGGTCGAGGCCCGCGAGGCACGCATCCTCCAGCGCGCGCGTGCCGCGCTGCGGGAGGAGATCGCCATGGCCGAGGAGGTGCTGGCGGTCTACCTCGACCTGCTGGGCGCCGTCGACGAGGACCCACGCCTGCGCTGGCCGGCGGAGGAGGCGCGGGTAGCCTTCGAGGCCTGCCTCGTGCGCCTATTCGACGACCTGCTGGCGACGCACTACCTCACCCTGCGGGGGCTATACCTGCAGGCTAATCGCCTCTGGCAAGACTACCTGGAAACCCTATGGCTGGCGCTGCAGTTCGTGCACGCCCCGCGCGCCGCGCGCCAGTGGCTCCAGGGGCACCGCCTCGACCCGCTACGGGCGCGCCGGGTGCTGGAGGAGCGGGGGCTCGTTGAGCCGCGCGGCGGGGAGCTGTACGAGCTGCTGGACCACCGCGCGCACCCGCGGAGCAAGGAGGGGTTCGAGCGCGCGCTGACTATCAGCAGCTATATGGGGGAGTGGCAGCTCAGCTTCTTCGTGGGCGGCGAGGGCAACGACGCCTGGCTGCGGCGGGGCGTGCTCGACTGGCTGTACCTCGCCTGCTACGGCCTGGATGAGATCGACCGCCTGGGCGTCGTGCCGGCGGACACGCAGTGGAGCCAGCGCCGGGCGGCGGCGGTTGCCGCCGCCGAGCGGCTGCTGGCGAGCCGGCGCGCCGATTGACGGGCAGGCTAGCGGGCCGGCCGGGCGGTGAAGCCGATCACCTCGCTGAGCTGCAGGAACGCGCGCTGGCCCGTCCCGCCCCAGGAGTCGGCGAATTGCCACCAGTCCTTACCCGCCGCCACGGCCTCGCGCAGCTCGGCGCAGTAGCGGTCGAGCGTCTCGGCGGTGACCGGGGTTCCCAGGTCGTGGGTCACCGCCAGCATCCCGCCGTTCCGCAGCGCGAACACCAACTCGATGCGCTGGCCCGGCCCGCGGGAGAGGCCAAAGGGCAGGGGGCCCGGCGCGCCCGCCGGGCGGCTCTCGGATTCCAGCTTCGGTGTACGGCGTGGCATGGTCTCCCGTGTCCTTAGCCCGAAGGGGCGTGTTTAGAACGTGCCTCCCGGCCACCAGCGCGGCAGGGGGCGGGCGTCGCGCGGTAGCCGGCGCACCATGTAGTTCGGAGTATAGCGCTTTCGCGATGCACCGGCGGCAATGGCTCGTCGGAGAAGGCAGCTGGCCGATATACTGGACAGAGCGGATGCACAAGCTGGCGCGGTGCCCGGCGGGGTAGGCGCGCCGGGGGAGGGGAACCGGCGTGGTAGTGACGTCTCGCGTGCGCGACCTGGCGGTGGTCGATCCCGAAGTGGCCCGGATCCTGGAGGCGGAGGCCGAGCGGCAGCAGTACACGCTGCCGCTGATCGCCTCAGAGAACTACGCCTCGGTGGCGGTGCGCCAGGCTCAGGGCTCGGTCCTCACGAACAAGTACTCCGAGGGCTACCCCGGTAAGCGCTACTACCAGGGGAACCGCTACATCGACGAGGTTGAGGCGCTGGCCATCGCCCGGGCGAAGGCGCTGTTCGGCGCCGAGCATGCCAATGTGCAGCCGCATGCCGGCTCGCCCGCGAACCTGGCGGCCTACCTCGCCCTGCTGGAGCCGGGCAGCACGCTCCTCAGCATGGAGCTGGCGCAGGGCGGCCACCTTACCCACGGGAGCCCGGTCAACTTCTCCGGCAAGCTCTTCCGCTTCGTGCACTACGGTGTGCGGCGGGATACCGAGCGCATCGACTACGACGAGGTGCGGGCGATCGCGCGCCGGGAGCGGCCCCGGATGATCGTGGCGGGCGCCACCGCCTACCCGCGGACGATCGACTTCGCGGCCTTCCGCAGCATCGCCGACGAGGTGGGCGCCTACCTTCTGGTCGACATGGCGCACATCGCGGGCCTGGTGGCCGCCGGGCTGCATCCCAGCCCGGTCCCCTATGCCGAGGTAGTCACGCTAACCACCCACAAGACGCTGCGCGGGCCGCGCGGCGGCATGATCCTCTGCCGCGCCGAGTTCGCGAGCCGGATCGACCGCGCCGTGTTCCCGGGCATGCAGGGCGGCCCGCTCGACCACGTGATCGCTGCCAAGGCGGTGGCGCTGCAGGAGGCGGCCACACCGGAGTTCCGCGCCTACCAGGCGCAGGTGGTGCGCAACGCGCAGGCGCTCGGCGCCGGCCTCGCCGCGCGCGGCCTGCGGCTGGTCTCTGGTGGCACAGACAACCACCTGCTGCTCGTCGACCTGACCCCGCTCGGCATCACCGGGCAAGAGGCCGCCGACCGCTGCGAGGCCGCCGGGCTGATTGTCAACAAGAACATGATCCCCTACGACCGGCGCAAGCCCGCTCAGACCAGCGGGCTGCGGCTGGGCACGCCCGCGGTCACCACGCGGGGCATGGGCGAGCCGGAGATGGACCAGATCGCCGAGCTGCTCGTGTCTGCCATCACCCGCCCGGACGCGGCGAACCTGGCGCGCTGCCGCGCGGCAGTGCGGGCCCTCTGCGAGCAGTTCCCCGCGCCGGTCGAGGCGCTGGTGCCGGCGGACGGCAGCGCTTAGCGCTCGGCCTCGGCAAGCGCGGTCAGCAGCTCGGCGTGGATCCAGCCGTTGCTGGCGACCGCCTCGCCCGCGTAGAGATCCAGCGGCTCGCCCCGGAAGTCGGTGACGCGTCCCCCCGCCTCGGCCACGATGAGCGCGCCGGCCGCCAGGTCCCACGGACGCACATGCCGCTCCCAGTAGCCATCGCAGCGGCCGGCGGCCACGTAGCAGAGATCGAGCGCCGCCGACCCGCCGCGGCGCAGCGCCTGGGCGCGGTAGGCGAGCGCGTTCCAGAGCCGGAGGGCGGCGGGGAACTGCGTGCGATCGTAGGGGAAGCCGGTGGCCAGCAGGCTGTCGCCGAGGCGCCGCGTGGCGGACACCCGGAGTGGCGCGCCGTTCAGAGTCGCGCCGCGCCCCGCCTCGCCCAGGAACAGCTCCTCGCGCAGCGGGTCGTAGACCACGCCGAGCACAACCCGCCCGGCCCGCTCGTAGGCCACCGACACCGCGAAGACGGGATAGCCGTGCGCGTAGTTGGTCGTTCCGTCGAGCGGATCGACGAGCCAGCGATGCGCGGCGTTCCCGCCTCCTTCCGAGGCGGTGCCCTCTTCGGCGAGGATCGCGTGTTCGGGGAAGACGGCACGGATGCGGGCGGCGATGAGCGCTTCCGCCTCGCGGTCCAGGGCGGTGACCAGATCGATCTCGCCCTTGTGCTCGATCTGCTGAGGGCGGCCGAAGTGCCGCCGCAGGAGCTGGCCAGCGGCCAGCGCGGCGCTCACGGCCACCTCGCGATACCGGTCCTGCTCGGCGATATGCACCCTCGCTCCTCGGGACGCGCCGGACCCGCCCCACCGCACCAGGCGGCAGCCGCGTCCAGGGCTGCCGCCTGAGCCGGGATTCGGAGAGGGCGGCCCGCCCCCAGGGAGCGGAGCGCACCGGGCGCGGCGGCCTAACTCGAGCGGGCGCGCCGGGCCGCCCCGCCCTTGCCGCCGATGCGCGCCATGTGCGCCCGGTCCCGGGACACGGTGCGCCCACCCTTGCGCCCGATCTCGGCCATGTGCTGCCGGTTGGCGCTCACCGCGAGGCCCCCGCGGCGGGCCGCCTCGGTACGCGACATTTTGCCATGCTCGACCATGACTGCACAGCCTCCTCGGTGCGCGGTAGCGTGCTGGCGGCGCGCCGTCCGGCCGGTCCGCCTGCAAGGCGGGGACGTGCGCCGCCTAGGCCGGTCGCTGCAGGATGTGTGCCAGGAAGCCTGGCCGGGCGGCCTATAATCTCGCTGGGCGAAGCTGGACCCCAGCCCAGCTTCGCGCGCGGGGATCTCCCCCGCGCAGTTCAGCTGACCAGCGGTGGGAGGAGGGGTGGTTGCCGAGCGGAGCGTGGAGCCCTTCTACGCCGACGAGCACGTGACGATCTACCACGCCGACAGCACGCACCTGGCGTTCCTACCCGATGCCTCGGTGCACCTCACGGTCACCAGCCCGCCGTACAACCTCGCCGTGGCCTATGCCAGCGCGAACGACGCACTCCCCTACGACCGCTACCTGGCCTGGGTGGCCGAGTGGGCGCGGGCGCTATGGCGCGTCTCGGTCGAGGGGGGCCGCGCCTGCATCAACGTGCCCCTGGACTCGAACAAGGGGGGCAAGCGGGCCGTGTATGCGGACTACGTGCACGTGTTCCGGGCGGCGGGCTGGACCTACCAGACGACGATCGTCTGGAACGAGCAGAACATCTCGCGCCGCACGGCCTGGGGGAGCTGGTGCTCGCCGTCGGCGCCGTTCGTCACCGCGCCGGTGGAGATGGTTGCCGTGTTCCACAAAGGGCCCTGGCGGCGGCCGGGCCGCGGCCGCCCGAGCGACCTCACCCGCGACGAGTTCCTGGAGTGGACGCTCGGGGTGTGGACGTTCCCGGGCGAGAGCCCGCGGCGCGCGGGCCACCCGGCGCCGTTCCCGGAGGAGCTGCCCCGGCGGCTGATCAAGCTCTACAGCTACGTGGGGGACGTGGTGCTCGACCCCTTCGTCGGCTCCGGCACGACCTGCCGCGTGGCGCGGCGCCTGGGCCGCCGCGCTATCGGGGTCGACATCGACCGCGAGTACTGTGCGCGCGCGGCCGCGAGCTGTCGCCTGGCGGCAGCCGACCCGCTACCTCCTGACTGGGCGGAGACGCTGCAGTGCTGACGGCGCGCAGGCTGGTGCCCCTTTCGCGGTTCCCGTCCCTCCTCCGCGTACGCGTGTCTCCGCCCCCGGTGGAAGCGCCGGGCTAGGAGCCGGCCCATCGGGCGCGGGAAGCACCGTCCCGAGAGAGGGACGCGGGCCCGGCGGTCCCGCACCGCCGGGCCCGCTACAGGGCACTCTGGAACAGCCCGGGGCCTGCTGCGGACGGGCCCGCCACCCCGGTTAGGCGGGCGCGCCCACCTGCAGCTTGTACAGCGCCTTGGCGTTGTCCTCGAAGATCTTCTTCCGGTCGGCGTCGGTGAGCCACTCGATGCTCTCGATCACCGGCTTGAGGTCGTCCGTCCAGCGCCCGGTGACGGGATCGAGCGCGGTGCCGGTGCCGGGGCGCTCGGTGCCGAACAGGCAGCGGTCCGGCCCCACCACCTTGAACAGCAGCTCCAGCGCCTCCTTCGAGTACAGGCAGGTGTCGTAGTACAGCTTCCGCATCGCCTCCTCGAACGGCTCCGGATGCCGCTGGCGGATGCGGGTCGCCCGGAACCGGCCGAGCTGGTAGGGGATGGCCCCGCCGCCGTGGGAGATCACCAGCTTCAGCGTGGGGAAGTCCTGGAAGACGCGCGAGCTGAGCAGGGAGATGATCGCGATGCTCTCCTCATTGACGAAGTGGAGCGAGTAGGACTCCCGCGGGGAGCGGCAGCTCGCGGAGTGCACCAGCGCGGGCACGTCGAGCTCCACCAGCTTCTCGTACAGCGGATACCAGTACTCGTCGCCCAGCCCGGGCGGCGGCGGCCCCTCGCCCTCCGTCGGGTCGGGATTGAGTAGGCAGCCCACGAAGCCCAGCTCCTTGACGCAGCGCTCCAGCTCCTCGATCGCGTCCTTGAGGTCCCGGCCCGGGTACTGCGGCAGGCCCGCCACGCCGCGGAACACCTCGGGGTGTAGCTTGCACTGCCGCGCGATGAGGTTGTTGTTCTCCTCGATCCACCAGCGCACGATGCGCTCGGGCTTCTCGCTGTGCATCATCTGGTACGGCCGCGGCGAGATGAGCTGGAGGTCGGTGCCCACCTCCTTGAGCTGCTCGAGGTGCGACTTCCCCCCGAACACCGGTGTGGTGAGCGCCCGCTCTAGCTCCTCGTCGCTGATGTTCAGGCCCCCGCGGCCATGCCAGCCGCGGTGCGAGAGCAGGCCGGCCTTGTAGGCATACAATTCCGCCGGCGCGGTGACGTGGCCGTGGATATCGATGATCATGGCGTCCCTCCCTCGTGTGGGTCTCGGGTTCGGTGCGCGCCCCGGCCTACCGCGGGGTATCGGCGAGCTGCTCCTGGATGGCGGGCGCGCGCCAGTACGTCCGCCAGTCTACGGTCTGCGGCACCACTTCCGCGCGGACCACCAGGTGGTCGAACCGGTTGGCCGCCGCGTGGCGGATGACGTGGGGCGGGTCGCGCCCCTCCTGGACATCGCGGATCGCGCGCAGGAGCTGCTGCCGCGCCATGGCGATGGCCAGGTCCGTCGCGCCCAGGTGCTCCTTGGTGCGGTCCTGGATGGGGCCTTGGCTCTCCGTGGCGAAGGTGTCGTGCAGCTGGAAGTTGGGCCCCATGCCGCTGAAGGTCCGGGAGCGCATCTCCTCACGGTCCTGGAGGTAGCGGTTGGCCGCGGTGCGGATCGGCCGGTAGTCCGCCGTGACCTCGGCGGCCATCTCCTGTTGGAGGATCTCGCGCTCGATCGGGCCGGAGCGGCGGAAGGCGAGGATGTACTTCCAGTGGTGCGTGTCGTCGACCGGCACGTGCCAGTGGACCTGGTAGCCGTCGGCCTCCGTGCGCCCCGGGAAAGCGCTGAGGTTGGGCAGGATGAAGTTCGAGATCCGGACATAGTGCTCGCTGGCGCTGATCCGGCGGACCGAGTAGATCCGCAGCCCGTAGTCCGTCTCCTCCACCTCGATCGTCGGGGCCACGTCCCGCTGGTACAGCGCCATCGAGGAGGCGTCGCTGCCCGCCACCGTCCGGCTCAGGCGCCCCTGCTGCCAGCTCGTCTCGTCGAACTGGCGGTGGAGGAAGGAGAGGTGCTGTGGGTCGATGTTCCCCTCGTTGCCCTGCAGGTAGTTGCACGCCTGCCAGAGCTTCGTCGCCCAGCGCTGCTCGGCCGGCACCTGGAGGAACTCGTAGGCCGGCACCTCTGGCGGCTCGCCAGGCCCGAGGTAGGCCAGGATCAGCCCCCCGATCTCCCGGCAGGGGTACGCTGGGTGTCGGATCCGCTCTTTGAACGTGCTGCCCGCCGGCTCGCCCGGCTGCTCCAGACACCGCCCCTGCACGTCGAATAACCAGCCGTGGTACAGGCAGCGCAGCCCCCCGTGCTCGATCCGGCCGTAGCTCAGATCCGCGCCGCGGTGCGAGCAGTGGAGCCCGAGCAGGCCCAGCCGGCCGTACTCGTCGCGGAACAGTACGAGGTCTTCGCCGAGCACGCGGACGGGGAGCGGCGGTCCATCGGGAGGCAGCTCCTCGGCGAGGGCCACCGGCTGCCAGTAGCGGCGCAGCAGGGCGCCGCCGGGCGTGCCGGGGCCGGTCCGCGTTAGTAGCTCGTTCTGCTCCTTGGTCAGCATCGGCGCCTCCGAACGCAGGCCCCTCGGGCCACCCCGCCGCGAGCCCCGCCGGCTGTGCGCCGTAGACAGCTAGCCGCCTCTGCGGCTGGAGGCAGCCCGCAGCCACCGGCTCATCGAGGGCCCCATTCTAGAAAGGGGCAGTGTGCCCTGTCAACGCCGAGGGCGCCTCGCTGGGCAGGGGCATCCTCGCACCTCGTGCAGCGCTCCGTTCGGCCCATACCGCAGGGAGCTGCTGCGCGGGTCTTCGGGATGGCCTGGGCGAGTACAGCGGGTAGCCCGAGCGTTCCCTGTACCAGAGCGCATCAGCCGCGCTGGGCGGCCAGCCCCAGCAGCGCGGCGGCGTTGCCGCCGAGCACCGCCTCCTGCTCCGCTGGGGTGAGCCCCACCTCCCCGATGTACGTCACGCAGTGACGATAGTACTCGCCCGTGGCGTAAGGGAAGTCGCTGCCGAGCAGTAGGCGGTCAGCCCCGAAGGCCGCCAGGGCGCACCGCAGCGCGTTGGGGTCGTGGTTCACCGTGTCGTACCAGAACCGCCGCAGGTGGGCGCTGACGGGCCCCTCGACGCACGCGTCCCGGGGCCGGGGCGGGCCGCCCCGCCCGGGCGCCCCGTCGATGCGGGCCAGCAGGAACGGGAGCGTGCCGCCCAGGTGCGGCACGATCACCCGGATGCGGGGGTAGCGGGTAGTGACGCCCGACAGCACCAGGCGCAGTGCGGCCACCGTGTCCTCGAACGGCGCGCCCACCAGGAACGCCAGGTTGTACTTGTCCATGCACGGCCCGCCGATGCCCACGGGGTGGAGGAAGAGCACGGCGCCGCGGCGATTCAGCTCGGCCCAGAAGGGATCGAACGCGGGGTCATCGAGCGGGCGGCCGGCCACGGAGCAGCCCGTGTTGATGCCCACGAAGCCGAGCGTGTCCAGGCACCGCGCGGCCTCGGCGATGGCCGCGTCCACGTGCGGCAGCGGCACCGTCCCGAAGGCGGCGAAGCGCCCGGGGTAGCGGCGCGCGAGGTCGGCGTAGATGTCGTTGCACAGGCGCGCGGCCGCCACGGCGTCGGCCTCCCGCGGGGCGTAGGGCTGCGACGCGGAGGGCGAGAGCACCAGCAGGTCCACCCCGCTCTCGTCCAGCAGCCCAAGGATCTCCTCGGGCGTCAGGTGCCCGCCCGGGGCGCGCGCAGTATGCAGGGTCACCGCCTCGCCGAGGCAACGCGCGAGACAGGCCAGATACTCGGGATGGAAGTAGTGCGCGTGGACATCGATCCGCATGTGGAACCTCTCCTGCCCTGGACCTGCCAGGGGGCGCAGCGCTGGTGCGGCCCGCGGCTCACCCCACCGCGGGAAGGGCTCTTCCCCCTGACCAGCGGGCAATGTGAGACACCGGCGTCGGCGTTGGGGCGGTTGGCGATCGACGCCGAGGGGTTTCCATACCCGCGGCCGCCAGGCGTGCGGTGCCATTCTAGAGCGGGCCGTCAGCCCCGTCAACGCCATGCGCTGCCCGAGCGCCAGGACGGTCTCCGCCGCGGTGTACCACGCAGCAGCTGCGGCCAGCGCACGCCGCGAAGCCGCTGGGAGCCCCGGGGCACCGCCCGCGCGGGCGGCCGCCTTGGCACCTGCCTCGGCCATGGGCGATGATAGGAACAGGCCATCGTGCGTGGTCCAGGCGCTTGCTCCGCCCGTGGATGCCACAGGCAACCAACCAGCGTGAGGGAGAGGTGACGCGCGTCGAGAGCGACTCCTTGCCGCAAGGCGCCGCGTCGGCGGTGCCCCGCCCCCCTGCCTGCCCCCCGCCCCTGGTCGAGCAGGTCCACCAGTTCGCTGAGGACGTGATGCGGGGCTACGAGGGGACGCCGCCGCGGCGGGCCAAGTACCTCCGCGACGCGCTGCACGGCTCGATCGTCGTCGAGCCCCACGAGGTCCCGTTCATCGATGCGCCGCTCTTCCAGCGCCTGCGGGGCATCTTCCAGACCGGGCCGGTCTACCTGACCTACCCCTCGGCGCGCCACTCGCGCTTCGAGCACTCGGTGGGCGTGATGCACCTGGCCGGCCGGATGGTGGCGCGGCTGGCCGACCTGGCCGCGCCAGGGCTGCCCCGCGAGCACGTGCGCGCCGTACGGCTGGCGGCGCTGCTCCACGACATCGGCCACGGGGTGTTCTCGCACTCGAGCGAGAAGGTGATCCTGGCTACACCGCTCCTCGCCGCGCAGCTCGATCCCGCCCTGCCGGGGCTCCAGCCGCATGAGAAGGTCGGCGCGCTGCTGCTCACCAGCCGCCCCATGCGCCGCCTGTTCGAGCAGGCCGATGTGGATGCCGAGGCCGTCGTGGCGCTGATCACGGGGGACGTGGCCGCGGTCCGGGCCCGGGGGCTGCCCGCCTACCTGGCCGGGGTCATCAGCGGCCCGATCGACGCCGACAAGCTAGACTACTTCGCGCGCGACTCGCTCTTCTCGGGCGTGCCGGCCATCCTCGACTACGACCGCCTGCTGCAGAGCCTGCTGATCGGCGAGCGGGGGATCCAGCTCTCCATGGCTGGCGCGGGCGAGCTGGAGAAGCTGCTGTTCAATCGCCTCACCATGTACCATGCCCTCTACAACCACCATAAGGTGCAGACCGCCGACTGCATGATCCAGGGCGTGGTCGAGGCCATCGTGGGCGGCCCGTGGGCCCATGAGCGGGGCGAGGCGGCGCCGGCGAGCGGCCTGATCGCTGTTGCCGAGGACGGCCCGGCCGGCCAGGCCTGCACTATCGACTTCCACCGCGTGGTCGACTTCCTGCGGCTCAGCGACGAGGCCTTCCTGCATGCGCCGAGCCCCGACCCCTACGTGGCCGACGTCCTGCACCGCTTGCGCACGCGCCGGCTGCTGCAGCGCGCGTTCGTCCTCCAGCGCGACACCGTCGCCGATATCGACGACGATACCTACCTGGACTTCGCCGACGCGGTGCGCCGCCGCGCCGACGACGTCCGGCGGCGCATCTACGAGCGCGTGCGCGCGGCGGTGCCGACGCTGCAGCCGGCCGAGGTGTGGGTCCGGCCGGCGGTCGTGCCGCACGTGAGCGACGCCGGCGTCATCGCCACCGCTCCAGCGGAGAGCGGGGAGCTCGCCGCGGGCGCGCCGAGCCGCCACACGACGATCTTCTCCGGTTGGGACCCCCATGTCGCGGACCACCGCGTGACCAACCCCGTGCAGCGCAACTACCTGCTGTACAAAGCCCCCATCTACGTGTTTGCGCCGCCGCCCTACCTGGCGCTCGTCGAGCGCGCGGCGATCGCCGTGCTGCGCGAGCTGTTCAACGACCTGCTCCCCCGCGTGACCTTCCTCCCCCGCCACCGTAGCTAGCTGCCTGGGGCGCGGGGCGCTCGCGAGTTGAAGCCCGCGGCGCGCCCCACCCATAATGACCTGGCGGAAGGGCGCCCTAGCATAAGACGACGCACTGAGCCGTCAGGAGGAGGCCATGGAAGCGCTGCGGGTGATCGACGGCGACGGGCACTTGTTCGAGGACGCGGACGGGATCTCCGAGTTCCTGCCCTCGCCCTATCGTGAGGCGGGGCCATGGGGACTCCACCGGCTCTTCCCTCCGTTGGACCACCTGCACGTGCAGATCGGCAAGCTGCTGCCGGGCGCGTTCGGCGGGGGCAAGCCCGTCGGTCCCCGCGAGTGGCTGGAGTTCATGGAGACGGTCGGCATCGACTGCGCGGTGCTCTATCCCACCGCGGCGCTCGCCTACGGCAAGCTCGTCGACCTCGACTGGGCGATCGCCGTCACGCGCGCCTACAACGACTGGCTGTACGAGACCTACCTGCGCGTGAGCCCGCGGTTCAAGGGCATGGCGCTCATCCCGCTCCAGGACCCGCCGGTCGCGGTGGCGGAGCTGCGGCGCGCGGTGACCGAGCTGGGTATGTGCGGCGCGATGCTCCCGTCGGTCAACGTCAAGGGGCACCTCGGCTCGAAGGAGTTCTGGCCTATCTACGAGGAGGCGAATCGCCTGGGCTGCGCCCTCGCCGTCCACGGCGGCTGCCACAGCGGGTTCGGCTTCGACGACATGAACGTGTATGCACCGGTCCACGCGCTCGGCCACCCGTTCGGGCAGATGGTCTCCTTCGCCGGGATCGTCTTCAACGGGCTCCTGGACCGCTACCCGAACATCCGCTGGGCATTCCTCGAAGGAGGGGTCGCCTGGCTCCTGCTGGTGCTCGAGCGGTTCGATCGCTCGTGGGAGACGCACGTCGCGTACGACCCGCGGGGCGAGGTGATCCCGCTCCGGCCGGGCGAGCGGGTCAGCGAGTACGTGCGGCGCCATATCAAGGAGGGCCGGCTGTACATCGGCTGTGAGGGGGAGGAGCCCGACCTCCCTTACGCCGTCAAGCGCGTGGGCCACGAGCCCTTCATGTTCTCCAGCGATTTCCCGCACGAGGTCAACGCCGAGATGTGCCAGCATGAGCTGGCCGAGATCAAGGAGTCTTCCGCCCTCACCGCGGAGGACAAGGCGGCCATCCTGGCGGGGAACGCCCAGCGCTTCTACCGGCTGTGAGCCGGCGGTGCTGCCCTCACCGCCTCCTGGCCCGGCCGAGCTCCGGTAGCGCTCGGCCGGGCTGGGTAGCCGGGGCGTGCGCCCGCGGGTCCAACTTCACACCACGTGGACCGGCACGCAGTGTCTAACCGGGCAGGCCGCTCCGGTGGCGCAGCCCGCAGCGCTATGCTGTACCGAGATGCTTGCCAGGAGGCTGCCGCCATGCCGGACGACCTGCTCAAGTTCCTGCTCGTGCGCGGCGACGAGCTGAGCAACCTCTTCTGGCCGGGCGTCTCGCTGCTGGAGAAGGCGATTCGCCCGGTGTTGGTCTACGCTTTCTTGCTCGTTGGCCTGCGCGCTGTGGGCAAGCGCGAGCTGGCTCAGCTCAACAAGTTCGACCTCGTGGTGCTCCTCATCCTGTCCAACACGGTGCAGAACGCGATCATCGGGAACGACAACTCCGTGCTGGGCGGGCTGCTCGGTGCACTGGTGCTGCTCGCGACGAACTGGCTCGCCGACCGCTACCTGTACTCGCACCCACGGCTAGAGCACCTGTTCGAAGGCGAGCCGGTGGTGCTCGTCCGTGACGGCCAGGTGTGCGAGGCCGCCTGTGCGAAGGAGAAGATCACGCGGTCGGAGCTGCTCGCCGCGATCCGCCGCCAGGGTCTTACTGACATTGCCGAGGTCAAGCTAGCGGTGCTGGAGACCGGGGGCAACATCAGTGTCGTGCCCCAGAGGCCTGCACAGGAGCAGCTTCTCCAGCAGCTCCTCGCGCGGCTGGACCGCATCGAGGGGCTGCTCGCCCGCCCGACGCGCTAGCGTTCAGGCCTGCCTGGAGCGTGTGGCCGCCCCTGGCAGCAGCGCTTGCGGCGCAGGGGCGGCCACACGGTGAGCGTGCTGCTCTTGTACGGCTCCGGGCCGAGATGCTAACCTAGCGTAACCAAGGCACTCCCACCAGGCGCTGCGCCCCGGTGTGGCGCCTGCTGTGGGGGTGCTAGGAGGTCGTGCGACCGGTCAGCGAGGGCCGGGCGCGGCTTCCATCCCGAGCAGGTGGGAGAGCGTGATGGCAGATGGACCGATGATCCAGGTGCGCAATAACGGTCCTTACCTGGTGCGTGGGGTCAGGCTGTACGACCAGGAGGGCAACGAGCTGCCCGCGCCCGAGAGCTACGCGCTGTGCCGTTGCGGCCAGTCGTCCAACAAGCCTTTCTGTGACGGCACCCACCGGAAGGTGAACTTCACGCACGTCGTGACGCGCCCCCAGGGCTGAGAGGCTGCCGCGCCGGGCTGCGCCGCGCTGCACACCGTACCGGCGCCGCTGCGCTTGAAGCCGTTCTCTCAGGAAGAAGCCAGCGCCTGCTGGACGCAGCCGAGCAGCTCCTTGGCCAGCGGGGAGAGCGGCGTGTCGGCGCGGTGGACCCACTCGAACCGGGCCTCGAGCGCGAGCCCGTCGACCTGGACTTCCACCAGCTGGCCGCTGGCGAGTTCGTGAAGCACGGCCTCGCGGAAGAAGAAGCTGAGCCCGGCGCCAGCTTTGACCGCCTCCTTCGTCGCCTCACTGCTGCCCATCTCCATGACCACGGGCAGCTGCGGGATTCCGAGGGGACGCAGCTGCGCCTCGAGCATCCGCTGCCAGGGGAGCCCGCGGACAGCGCTCACGAACGGCTGCGCGGCCAGCTCGGCGATGCTCACCGAACGGCCTCTATCCCAGTGCGCCGCCGAGGCCACCAGCAGCAGGGGTTTGGCCACGAGGAACTGGGCGGTGAGGTCTCCGAAGCCCTCGGCTGCTCCCGCGGAGACGAAGCCGAGGTCTAGCTCGCGGTCGTGGATCCGGCGGCAGACCTCGCGGGAGCGGGAGACCTCCAGGATGATGCGGGTCCGGGAGTGCGTGGCGCGGAACTGCGCCAGGATCGGGGGTAACAGGTAGTTCCCCATCGCTGAGCCCGCGCCCACCGTGAGGTGCTCCTGCAGGCCGTCGGCGGGATGCTGCACCGTGGCCCAGACGTCGTCCAGGCGGTCGAGCACCTCGCAGGCGAAGCGGTAGACCGCGCGCCCCTCTTCCGTCAAGGCGATCCCCTGGGAGGCGCGCCGCAGCAGGGCGCAGCCGAAGTACGCCTCGAGCTGGCGCACCTGCCAGCTCGTAGCCGGCTGGGGGATGCGCAGGCGGCGCGCGGCCATGCTGATGCTGCCGGCCTCTACGACCGCCCGGAACACCCGGAGGCGGTGGAGCGTCAGGTCGTACGGCATGCGCCGGCCCCATTGGTGGGGTAGTATACAGGATCCTGTATAAGGGTCACAATCCTTTGATGATTGACAGACGCCGCGGTGCGGCCTAAGCTCCCCGGGTGGGATGGCAGCTCCGGGCGAGGCGAGCGGCGAAGGGGCTTGCCAGACGGCGCGGAGGGTCGCGATGACATCGCGCCTCCTGGGTAGGGTGGGGAGAACGAGCATGCAGACGAGCACGGTGGTGAGCGAGCTCCAGGCGCTGCGGGAGGAGCTGGTGACCGCGGCGCCGCCGCTGGAGCATCCGGTGGTCCAGGCGCGGCTCAAGGGCGAGTTCTCGCTCGCCCAGCTCCGCGCGATCGAGCTGCAGCACTATTACGAGGCGAAGTACTTCTCTACCTTCGTCCTCAACGCCATCAAGCGGTGCGACGAGGACATGGAGGCGCGGAAGTGGATGGTGGAGAACTACGCCGATGAGGCAAGCGGCGACGAGGATCACGCCACGCTGATCCTCATCCTGCTAGATGCCCTCGGCGTGCCGCGCGAGGAGGCTTACCGGGTGACGCCGATGCCAGGACTGGTCGCCTGGCACGAGATCCTGGAAGGTATCACCACGCGCCGCTCGTTCCTCGAGGCGATGATGCCCTTCTACCTCGAAGACACTTATCCGCCCATCGCGCGTGCGCTATACCAGGCCTACACCGGGGTTTACGGGTTGCCGCGGGCTGCAGCCCGCACCTATGAGGTGCATGCCGATCACGACCCGGTCCACGGGAATCGCGCGCAGCAGATCGTCCACCGGCATCTGGAGCGCGCGCCGCACCTGCTACCCAAGGTCAAGCAGGCGATGAAGGATGCCTACACCGCCTACCTGTTCAGCTTCGACGGCTACTGGCAGGCGGCAACTGGCCGGCGCGAGTACTGGAGCGGCCTGCGCCCGCTGCTCTAGCGCCCAGCGGCCGGGCATGACGGGAGGCGCCATAGTTACCTCGGCTGAGGTGCGGCGGGGCAAGAGAAGCTAGGGGTCCATCCGCGCGGACGGGCCAGCGGGCTGGGGAGGCGAGCAATGCGCTTCGGGTTGAACTTCTTCCCCTCGTTTCGCCTGAGCGATATGTCGACTGCGGAGTACTACGAGCACGTCCTCGCGCTCAGCGAGGCGGCCGACCGGCTCGGCTACAGCTCGATCAAGGCCGTAGAGCACTACTTCCACGACTACGGCGGCCACACGCCCAGCCCGCTGCTCCTGCTGTCCGCGATCGCCGCCCGCACCCGGCGCATCCGGCTGATCACCGGCGCGGTGATCCCCGCCTTCAACCACCCCATCAAGCTGGCGGCGGAGCTGGCGATGGTCGACAACCTGTCGAACGGCCGCCTCGATGTAGGCTTCGGGCGGGCCTTCATCCCGGAGGAGTTCGACGCCTTCGGCGTGCCGATGGAGGAGAGCCGCGCGCGGTTCGAGGAGCGGATCGCCGTCATCAAGCGGCTGTGGACCGAGGAGCGCGTGACCCACGAGGGCCGCTTCGATCGCTTCCGCGACGTGCACCTGACCCCGCGGCCGGTGCAGCGGCCGCACCCGCCCATCTTCATCGCTGCCGTGCTCTCTGAGGAGTCGTTCGTGTGGGCTGGGGAGAACGGCTATCACCTGATGATCGTGCCGTTCGCTGGCACGCTGGAGCGGACGGCGCACTTCGTGCGGCTGTACCGCGAGGCCTGGGCGCGCGCCGGCCACCCGCCGGGCCGGGAGCAGATCCAGATGTCCTTCCACTGCTATGTGGCGGAGACGCACCAGGCGGCCATCGAGGGGTTCAGGCGGCCGGCCGAGCGCTACATCGAGGTGTTCAGCGAGGCGGTCGCCTCCTGGGAGGGGCGTGCCGCCGCGGGCTACAGCGGCTACGAGAAGATGGCCGCGGCTATCCGCGCCATGACGCCGGAGAAGTTCATCGAGGGGCAGGTGGCGTTCGTCGGCACGCCGGCAGAAGTGGTCGAGCAGGTGCGCTTCGTCCGCGCGACGTTCGGGGAGGTGGAGCCGTCGATGCAGATCAACTTCGGCGGGATCCCGCTCGCGGAGGCGCGGCGCACCCTGGAGCTGTTCGCGCGCGAGGTGATGCCGGTCTTCGCAGACGCTGGACCGCTGCAGAGCGCAGCGCACGCCGCTGGGACGACAGCCGAGCGGCGCTGAGGCGCGATTGCCGCGACCCGGCGCCACGGTTCAGCACGCGTGATCGATGGGAGGAGCGATGAGTACCTTGGCGGAGCGGGCCGAGCGCGAGCTGACCAGCATCCTGGCGACCTATGCGGCGGGCGAGGCGGAGGTCGTGCGCGCGTTCTTCGCCCAGCCGCGCAGCCGCGATGAGCTGGTAGACATGGTGCGGCGGCAGATGGGCCGCGAGATCTTCTGCGTGGGCTGGCTGGAGCGAGCGGTGCGCCAGAGCCGCGAGCTGGAGCGCACCGTCGACCGGCATGCCTTCGTCGAGCTGCTCGAGCAGATCGCGGACGAGGTGCGCCACTACGCGCTCCTCGCCGACCTGGCCGAGTGGCTGCTCGGCCGCAAGCTCACGGCCGAAGAGGCGCGGGAGTACGAGGTCTACGCGCACTACGATCCGGAGGCGCCGCCGGAGCGGCAGTACAACCCGCGCCTGCCCGAGGCGAACGCGATGCTCGACCTCATTCGGCGCTACCGCGAGACCTACCCGCCGGCGTTCACCGAGGCCGTCATGCGCCTAACCGAGGGCGGGGGCGGCGGCGCCTTCATGGAGGCGAGCCGCCTCGGCGGCGACGAGTTCCGTGAGCGGTTCGCGGCGGCGATGGGCCGCATCGTCACGGACGAGCTGGAGCACGGGCCGCGGCGCGTGCGCGGCTTCGTCCAGCAGTGGGTGCGCAGCGAGGCCGACCTCGAGCTCGCCAAGCGCCTGCTGCGCGATTTCATGGCTCAGCACCTGCGCGTGCGCAACGAGATCTACCGCTATCCGCTCTCGGCCGAGCGGCTCGCGGCGATCGACCGCGGCGAGATCGAGCCATGGCCGCTAGCCGCCTCCACCGCGGCGGCGCCTGCCTAGCCGCCGGCGCCGCCTTGGCACTCGGATTGGCGGTCGCCCTCGCCCTGGCCTGCGGGCCGGCCGGCGCGCCGCCTCCCGCGCCGCCGGGCGCAGCTGCTGGCGCGGCGCCCGGTGCCCCCACGGCATTCCCGGAGGCGCGCGGGGGAGGCGCGCCTCCGCTCACGCGCATCCGCGTGGCCTATTCCAGCACCTCGCCCGTCTTCCTGCCCCACTTCGCCGCCGAAGCGCTGGGGCTCTACCGCCAGCAGGGCCTGAAGAGCGAGTCGCTCCGAGCGCGAGGCCATGGTGCGCCTGATGCAGGAGCGGTTCGCGCTAGAGCCCGACGTCGCCGCGCTCACCTACGAGCAGCTCCGCAGCAACTGGACGCGTGACGGGGCGGTCTCGCGGGAGGGCATCGCGACGCTGCAGCGGCTCGATGTGGAGGCCGGCGCGCTCGACGCGGCTGTGCCCTACGAGCAGATCGTGGACTCCTCGCTGCTGGAGGAGGTGTGGCGCGAGCAGCGGCGCTAGGTGCGTGGTGCCGCCGGCGCGCACCATGGTGCTGTTCGAGCACGCCGCTGGAGCCCGGGGGCCCTAGGCGCCGGGCTCGGGCGTTGGGTCCTGCAGCTCGGCGGCGCTGGGCGGAGCCAGCAGGTGCTGCCAGCGCCCAGGGCCGAAGCGCGCGTTGAGCGCGGTGCGCGGCCAGACGTAGCCGTGCCGCGCGGCAGCCACGGCCCGGGCGGCGCTCCGGTCGGGATACGGGCCCCAGATGCGCGTCGGGTTGATGTGGTCGAGCACGAACCACTCAGGCGGCCGCCGGCGCATCGCAGCACTCCACAGCTCAGCAGGCTAGGGGCTGGTGAAGGCCTCCTCCGCCTCGCGGGCGGGAAGCGCCTGGCGGAGCGTCCGGGCGTTCCCGTACACGGTCCCCGGGTGATAGAAGTGGAAGTCCTCCCGGTAGGGAGCGGCGAACTGGTCGTCGTGGCGCTCCCCCTGGCTCGAGAGGACCAGCGCGACCAGCCGCCGCGCCACCCAGAGGCAGATCGTCGTGCTGACCACCAGCGCCTCCGCCAGGGAGGCATCGGGCTCGAAGCCTATGGCCGCTGCCTTCCGGCCCAGCCAGCGCGTGAGAAAGCGCTGCCGGGCCGCGGCGCCGGCGGGGTGGGGGCTGACGCCCGGGCCGGGCGGCGGCTGGGCCCGCCCCGCCTGAGCGGCGAGCTGGAGCGCGCGCGGGTAGGTGATGCGCGCCCCGGCGAGCGCGTACTGCGCCTCGTCCAGGCAGCGAAGGATGAAGGCGCAGACGCGCTCGACGCGCGCGCTCTCGGCGGCCGAGGGGGCCACGACGGTGGGATCGGCCGCCGCCTCGCGCAGCCGCCGTCCCAGGAAGAAGCGGTAGCGGCTCAGGTACTGATCGACGTCGTAGCGGAGCCCCACCACCTGGGGCAGGAGCTGAAGCGGCTGCAGGCCGATCGCCCGGTGGACGTCGACCTCGCGGGCTAGGGCAGGCTTCATGCGCATCCAACCCCGTCGCTGTCGCTGCGCTACGGCTGCTCGACAAGCACGTCCCGGCCCTCCACGCGCACCCGATAGGTGCGCATCGGGATCACGTCGCGGCGCAGGTGCACCATGCTCGCCGGGTAGACGTTCTTGGGGAAGATGTTCTCCCCCGTGCGGACGTCGTACATGAAGTGGTGCAGCGGGCAGTCGATCGTGTAGTCGTAGAGCGTCCCCTCGTACAGCCGGCCCCCCTGGTGGGGACAGGTCGCGCTGAAGGCATAGTACTCGCCGCGCACGTTGGCGAGCGTGATCAGATGGTCGTTCACCTGCACCGGCTTGAGCTGGCCGGGCGCGAGATCGTCCACCTCCGCGACTTTGACGAATTTCCCCATCGTCACCGTGCTCCAGAGAACGGTTTGCCCTGCTGCCCGCGCCCAGCGCGGGGAGAGCAGCCGGGGAGAGAGCGGACGCAGAGCCCCGGCACAGCGCGGTAGCGGCCCCGCGCCCCGCCGTCGCCCCCGGCTCTTACGGATACACATTATCACTTGCATTTTAGTATTGACAAGCGGCGGCGGTGGTGCTAGACTCCGCTTGTGGATTCTGGAGAGAGTCATTCTTAGATAACAAGCCTTTCGTGTGGCGTTACCGGTTCCGCGCCTGTGCTTCGGGCGCGCGCGAGAGCACTGCGGGAGGGAGGTGAGAGGCGGCTCGCCGCCGGGAGAGCGAGCGGGCCAGGCGATCCCCCACAGCCATGCCGTGAGCGACGGCATGCTAGTTCAAGCCCACTTTGCAGGAGGTTCTGCTCCATGGGTAAGGTAGCCCGACAGGTAGTCGAGCGCGCTGGCATCAACGTCGATGAGCTGATCCAGAAGCTCGTCGCCGCCGCTGGCGCGGAGTTCACGACCTTCTACTACTACACCATCTTGCGGGCCCATGCGATCGGCTTCGAGGGCGAGGGGCTCAAGGAGATCATCGAGGACGCCCGCATCGAGGACCGCAACCACTTCGAGGCCCTCGTGCCGCGCATCTACGAGCTGGGCGGCGATCTCCCGCGCGACATCCGCGCCTTCGCCGATCAGGCCGGCTGCCCCGATGCCTACCTGCCCGATAGCCTCGCGCGGGGCGGCCCGACCGTGGCGCAGCTGCCGGGTGGCAAGCCCACCGCCTTCGGCCAGTACCCGCAGCTGACGGGCAACGCCATGCAGGACCTGCTCACGGTGCTGGTCGAGGCGGAGCGCTGCGCCATCCGCACCTACACTGACATCTGCAACTACACCTACGGCAAGGACCATCGCACCTACGAGCTGAGCCTGGCCATCCTCAACGAGGAGATCGAGCACGAGGCCTGGTTCTCCGAGTTCCTCGGCGAGGGGCCCTCGGGCCACTTCCGCCGCGGGGCGCCGGGCGCGTCGCCCTACGTCAGCCGGTTCATGTCCGCCGACGTGGGCCGCCACTAAGCGCGTTCGTCGCCCCGACCGCGGGGCTCGGCGCGAGCCGGACTCTGCGGCGGGGGCGCGGTCGGGGCGGGGCGGCGCCGCGCGGCGCCGCCCCGCTAGTCCTCCGGGGTGGCTAGTTCCCGACCGGTGTTGGGGCGAGAGCACGCCATGTCCGATGTCGAACGCGATGTGCTGGCTGAGGCCAGGCGCGTGGTGGCTGATGCGGAGTACGCGGCGCTGCGCGAGGAGATCACCGCCCGGCGCGAGTTCCGGGCTGCGCTGCGGGCGGAGCTCGCCCGCCTACGCCTCCAGCTCGCCGACCTAGCCGCCGAGCTGGAGGCGCGCGAGCGCGAGGCGCAGGCCACCGATGAGCCGCCCGACGCGGCAGCCCGCCGCCAGCGCTGGCGGCGGCCGTGGCAGCGCCGCACTCCCTCCGGCTAGTGCGCGGCGCCTGCTCCGCTGAGCCCCGCGCGGCGCCGCGCGGGGCTAGTGGGCCCAGAACGCAGAAGCGATGAGGGAGGCGTGAGGCGCAAGACCGAGACGCTGTGGCTCACCGTGGAGGGTACGCCCTATGAGGTGCGGCTCTATGCCGCCTGAGCTGACCGCGAGGATTGGTCCGCCGTGGCGCGGGCCCAGGGGCGTGTGGTGGCGGTAGTGGCGGGGGTCTCGCGGGACACCGTGTTGGCCCAGCTCACGGCACGGCTGCGGGCGCAGCCGCCGGAGGTGGGGGGTGCGCCGCGCCCTGATCGCGTCCACCGCGTGCAGGCTTATCTGGCCGCGCGGGAGCAGCGATGAGCCGTTCGCTGCGGACTCCCTTCGCCTCCGTAGCAGCGCCTTCCTTGCCCTCTGCCACCGCGCGCGCGGCAGCCGACATCCTGGCCGGGCGGAGCCGCCGCCGCGGGGTCGCCCGGCTCCTCCCCTTCCTCGGTCCGGCGTTCGTCGCCAGCGTCGCCTACATGGATCCGGGCAACTTCGCCACCAACATCCAGGGCGGCGCGCAGTTCGGCTACACCCTGCTCTGGGTCATCGTCGCCAGCAACCTGATGGCGATGCTGATCCAGAGCCTCTCCGCCAAGCTGGGCATCGCCACCGGGCGCAACCTCCCGGAGATGATCCGGGAGCACTGTCCGCGGCCGCTGACCTACCTGCTGTGGGTGCTCGCCGAGGGGGTGGCGATGGCTACCGACCTCGCCGAGTTCCTCGGCGCGGCGCTGGGCTTCCACCTCCTGTTCGGTATCCCGCTGCTGTGGGCCGGCCTGCTGACAGGCGTGATCACCTTCGCCATCCTGGGGCTCCAGCACCTGGGGTTTCGCCCCCTGGAGGCGGTGATCGGCGCCTTCGTGGGCGTGATCGGCGTCTGCTACCTCATCGAACTCGCGCTCGCGCGGCCCAGCCTGGGCCAGATCGCCTATGCGGCGGTCGTGCCGCAGCTCACCTCGGATAGCATCCTGGTGGCCGTCGGGATCCTCGGCGCCACGGTGATGCCGCACGTGATCTATCTCCACTCCGCATTAGTGCAGGACCGCGTCGTCCCGCGTAGCGCGGCGGAGGCGCGGCGCCTCCACCGCTTCGAGACGACGGACGTGGTCATCGCCATGGGCACCGCCGGCCTGATCAATGGCGCGATGCTGATCATGGCCGCGGCGACGTTCTTCGGCCACGGCCGTACCGACGTCGGCTCGCTGGAAGAGGCTTATCAGACGCTCACGCCCCTGCTGGGGGGCGCGGCCAGCACGGTGTTCGCTATCTCGCTGCTGGCCTCGGGCCTCGCCTCCTCGGCCGTGGGCACTATGGCCGGCCAGGTGATCATGCAAGGGTTCATCCACCGCCAGATCCCGGTCTGGGTTCGACGGTTCATCACGATGCTGCCGGCCCTGGTCGTGATCGCGCTCGGCTGGGACCCCACCGAGGTGCTGGTCATCAGCCAGGTGACCCTCTCGTTTGGCATCCCGTTTGCCCTCGTTCCGCTCCTGGTGTTCACCTGGCGGCGGGACATCATGGGGGACCTAGCCAATCACCGGCTCACTAACGGCCTCGCGCTACTCGTTACGGCGCTGATCATCGCGCTGAATGCCCTCCTGCTCTATCGCACCTTTGGTGGCGAGTTCGCTAGCCCGTTCTAGCGGCCCCTGGCCTGCCAGGTCCGGCTAGCGTACGCCACGCGCTGCGCGGTCGCAGCAGGTGCGCCGGGCGGGCTCCGGCGTGCTTCGCGGTGCCGCACTTGGCAAGATGCGAACGCATGTGCGAGAATAGCATGATATGCTCGAGGGCGAGCGACTCGGATAGGGAGGGACAGCGCGAGGCGTGGACAGAGAGCGGCGCTTGCAGCAGATCGTCGGCCGACTCCGCGCGCACCACTATCGGCTGACGCCACAGCGGATGGCGGTCCTAGAGGCGTTGTTGCGGGATGCTCGCCATCCGAGCGCGGAGGAGATCTACCGGGAGCTCCAGCCGACGTACCCGATGATGAGCCCGGCAACCGTATACAAGACGCTCGCGACCTTGAAGGAGCTGGGGGAGGTGCTCGAACTGGGGTTTAGCGACGGGCACAACCGGTATGATGCTTACACCCCGCGTTCTCACCCCCATCTGATCTGCCGCCACTGCGGGCGTATCGAGGACTACCCTCTCGAGGAGTTCGACCATCTGGTGGCTCGCGTCGCGGCGCAGAGCGGCTATCGCGACCTTACCGCCCGCCTCGACTTCCTCGGCGTCTGCCGCGCGTGCAGTGCGAACACCCCCTCGCCCGCCACTCAGACGGCGGGCTATTCCTGACGCCGGCTCTGCCCGCCCCGGCGCCAGGCCCTGTGCTGTGGCCGCGCCCGTGTCCCGCTATGCCACGGGCACGCGGCTGAGCAGCTCGAGGGTGGCCTTGCAGAAGGCCGGCAGGTCGGCCGGCAGCCGCGACGTGACGAGGTTCCCGTCGACCACCGCTGGCTCATCGACGTAGGTAGCGCCGGCGTTGCGCAGGTCGGTCTTGATCTGCGGCGCACAGGTGGCCCGCCGGCCGCGGAGTACGTCGGCCTCGATGAGCATCTGGGGGCCGTGGCAGATCGCTGCCACCACCTTGCCGCGCGCGACCGCCTCCGCCACGATCCGCACGAGCCCGGGCACGATCCGCATGGCGTCCGGCGCTTTCCCGCCCGGGATGATCACAGCGGCGTAGTCGTCGACGCGCACCTCCTCGGGGCTGAGGTCGGCGGTGAAGGGCAGCCCGCGGCTGCCGATGTAGGTCTTGCCCTTCTGCGGGCCGACCACCTCGACCGTGTACCCCGCCTCCTGCATCCGGTAGTAGGGGTAGAGCATCTCCCGGTCCTCGACCCCGTCGTGGGTCAGCATCAGCACTTTCGCCATCACGCGCCTCCTCTCGCTGGCTGCGAGCGCTGGTCCTCCTCAATTAACGGTACCGGGCCGCTAGCGCGCGCGACAAGCGCCTCTCGGGCGAGGGCCGCGGCTAGCGGCGCGCGCGCTTCGGGCGGCGGGGGGGCGGCGGCTCGTCCTCCTCCAGGCGCTCGATCACGTCGCGGATCGAGCGCCGCAGCTCGGCCGTGCCCGAGCGCTGGCGCGCGGCCAGGTCCTGGAGACGCGTCTCCACCGGGGGCGGGGCGCCGGCCGGCTCCTCCCCACCGGGCGTGGAGGACAACGGGCACACCGGCTCGGACGGCGCCGGGGGCGGGGCTGTCTCGCCGTCCCGCGCTGCTGCCGTCGGGGCCTGCACGCCGTCGCTCGCTGACACGTGCGTCGGTGCCCCATCCCGCAGCGGCTGGGAGGGTGCGGTCGGGCCGGTGGCCGCCACGTCGAGCGCCGGCTGGGAGCCGGCGGGGGGCTGGTGCGGGGCGCGCCCCGCCAGCGCCAGTGCGCCGCACCCGCCCCCCGCCGCAGCGAGACCGAGGGCGAGAAGCGCGCGGGGATCGCCAGTGCCGAGAGCCACAGCCCCGCCGCCGAGCAGGAGTACGGCGGCGAGCAGCAGGACCAGGGGACGCGTCCGGCTGGATGGGCTGTGCATACGCCTCCTGGGCAGTGCCCGCTGGTCCGTCCGACCAGCCGCCACTCGGGCACCCACCCGCGACAGTGTACCACCGCCGCCCGGGTAGCTCAACTATCCCGCAGGCCTGCAGCGCCACAATCGTGTCGCGGCGCGCGGGTCCGGCAGGAGGGGGCGCTCGGCCGGCAGGCGCCTGCCCGGCCGCGGAGTGAGGAGCCACCGGCAGCACGGCGCGGGCGCCAGCTGTTGCGCCAGAGGCCCGCACTTGCTAGAAGAGAGGGCGGGGGAGACGGCATGACGGTCCAGCTCGCGCTCTGGCTCTCCCTGCTCGGGCTGCTCACGGTGCTCAGTGTGTACGAGAGCCTCCACGACGCGCTGCCCGACTGGACCCTCAGCCTAGCCTGCATCGTCTACGCCGGCGCGCTCCTGGCCCTCGCCACCACCCCGGAGCAGCTCCTGCAGGGCTTCGCCGCCGGCGGCGCCGGGTTCGCCATGGGCCTGCTGAGCCAGCTGGGCCGCGGACGCCTCCTGGACAGCCGGGCGCCGCTGTGTGTGGGGCTAGTGGCCGGCTGGCCCGGCATCCTGGCCGTAGGGGTGGGCTGGGGCCTGCTGGCAGGTATTGTGGCCCTCTACTTCCTGCTCACCGATCGGGCGCGCGAGCTGCCGACGGTATCGCTCCTGCCCTTCCTGACGCTCAGCGCTCTCTTCGTCTTCGCCTTGCGCGCCACCGTGCTGCCCTGAGCCACGGCACGCGCGGCAGCGATCCAGTTACAGTAAGGCAGCGCCTCGGCGGCGCGGGGTCCGGGCGCGAGGGCCTGCCGCGGGGCGCCCCGCTGGGGAGGATGGGGTGACTGAGCGGCAGGACAAGCTCGGCGTGCTCTACGAGGTCGGGCGCTACATCAACTCCTCGCTCGATCTCCAGGAAGTGCTCGACCTGGTCATGGAGAGCCTGATCCGGGTGACCGGCGCCGAGCGCGGCCTCATCCTGCTGGTCGACCCCGCCTCGGGCGAGCGGCACGTCGCGGCAGCGCGCAACTTCGATCCCGCCGCGCTCGCCACGCCTGCGTGCGAGATCAGCCGCCATGTGGTGCAGGCAGTCCTGGAGCGCGAGACGCCGCTGCTCGTGAGCGACGCCCTCAGCGATCCGCACTACCAGCAGTTCCAGAGCGTGGTGGCGCTCCGCCTGCGCTCCATCCTGTGCGCGCCGCTATCTGTAAAGGGGCGCACTATCGGGGTGGTCTACGTCGACAACCGCCGGCGCGCCGGGCTCTTCACCCCCTCCGACCTCGAGCTGCTGGTCGCCTTCGCCGATCAGGCGGCCATCGCCATCGAGAACGCACGCCTGCACCAGAGCCTCCAGGCGCGGCTGCGCGAGATCGCGGACCTGCAAGCCTACCAGGACGACGTCCTGCGCAGCGTCGCGAGCGGGGTGATCGCCCTCGACCCCGCGGGACGCATCACGACGTTCAATGCAGCTGCAGAGGCCATCTTCGGCGTGCCGGCCGGGCAGGCGCTGAACGCGCCCTACGACGCCGTGCTCGGCCCGGATATGAGCCAGTTCCTCCACGCCTACCGGGCGGGCGCCCAGCTGGGCGGAGCGCCGCCCGGCGCCGGGCACGACGTCGCCTGCGAGCTGCCTGGCCGAGGCCGCGTCTATCTCAGCGCCCGGGTCACGCCGCTGCGCACCGCGGCGGGACAGGAGACCGGACTGGTGCTCGCGCTCGAGGACCAGACCGAGAAGCGCCTGCTGGAGAAGGCGCGGCGGGCCGAGGAGGAGAAGCGCCAGCTGCTGAGCCGCTTCTTCGCCCCCTCGGTCCTGGACGAGATCCTGCGCAATCCTGCTGCCGCAGCCACCTTGGGCGGGGTGCGCAAGGAGATCTCCGTGCTCTTCGCCGACATCCGCGGCTACACCACGATCAGCGAGCGCATGGCGCCTGAGGAGGTGGTGGCCCTGCTCAACCGCTACCTGGAGGAGGCCACGCGGGCGATCCGTGCCTGTGAGGGCACGGTGGACAAGTACATCGGCGATGCCGTGGTCGCCCTGTTCAACGCCCCGACCGAGCAGCCCGACCACGCGGTGCGCGCGGTATGGGCGGCGCTGGCGCTGCAAGGCGGCACGATCCGCCTGCGGCGGACGGCGGGGCGGGAGGTGCACTTCGGGATCGGCGTCAACACGGGCGAGGCGGTGGCCGGCTATATCGGCACCGCCGATCTGATGAGCTACACCGCGATCGGCGATGCGGTCAACGTGGCGGCCCGCCTCCAGGCCAGCGCGCGGGCGGGCGAGGTGCTGATCAGCGAGGCCACCTACGAGCGGGTGGGCGGCGTCTTCGCGGCTGAGCGCCTGGGCGCGCTCGACGTCAAAGGCCGCCGCGCGCCAGTCGTGGCCTACCGCGTGCTCGGCCCGCGCCTCTGAAGGCTGCCTTCGCCGGCGGCGCTGCGCGGAGCGCCTGGCATGGGCGCTGCCGGGGAGCGGTTGCTTACAATACTCTCGGGAGCCAGTACTACGCCGCGGAGGCGAGCATGAGTGTCGACGCGCGCCAGCTTGGACCGGGAGCCCGGGCCCCGATGGTGGCGCCGCCCGAGCCGGGCGTGGTGCCCGCTGCCCCGCTCGGCGAGGAGCCCAACCTGCTGCGCCGCGGCCTCGGCCGCCAGCTCACGGCGCCACCGTGCGCGATGGTCATCTTCGGCGCCTCCGGCGACCTGACCAGCCACAAGCTCGTCCCGGCGCTGTACGAGCTGGCGCTCCAGCGGCTCCTCCCCGCCGAGTTCACGGTCATCGGCACGAGCCGCCGATCCTACAGCAGCGAGACGTTCCGCACGGCGCTGCGCGAGGCGGCCGAGGAGAGCGCCCGCAGCCGGCCGCTGCAGGCCGAGGTGTGGGCGAGCTTCGCCGAGGGCCTCTTCTACGTGCGGGGCGACCCCGACGACCCGGCCACCTACCAGCGCCTGCGGGAATGCCTGGAGGAGTCGGACCGCCTGCGGGGCACGTGCGGGAACCGCCTCTTCTACCTGGCCACGCCGCCCACGCTCTTCCCGGTCATTGTGCGCCACCTGGGCCTGGCGGGCCTGAACCAGCCCTCGCGGCCCGATGCCTGGGTACGGATCGTCATCGAGAAGCCGTTCGGCCGCGACCTCGCCAGCGCCCGCCAGCTCAACCAGGAGGTCCTGGCCGTCTTCCGCGAGGACCAGGTGTACCGCATCGACCACTACCTGGGCAAGGAGACGGTGCAGAACATCCTGGCCTTCCGCTTCGCCAACCGGCTGTGGGAGCCGGTGTGGAACGAGCAGCACATCGACCACGTGCAGATCACCGTGGCCGAGACGGTCGGGGTCGGCGAGCGGGCCGGCTACTACGAGCAGGCCGGCGCGCTGCGCGACATGCTGCAGAACCACATGCTGCAGCTCCTCACGATGGTGGCGATGGAGCCGCCCGTGGCCTTCGAGGCGGAGGCGGTGCGCGACGAGAAGCTGAAGGTGCTCCGCGCGCTGCGGCCGATCTCGCCGGCGGGCCTCACCACCCAGGTCGTGCGCGGCCAGTACGGCGAGGGCTGGGTGGGCGGCAAGCAAGTCCCGGCCTATCGCGAGGAGGAGGGTGTCGATCCCCAGTCGACCACGGAGACATTCGTCGCGCTGAAGGTGTACATCGACAACTGGCGCTGGGCGGGCACGCCCTTCTATCTACGCCACGGCAAGCGCCTGCCCAAGCGGGTGACCGAGATCGCCGTGCAGTTCAAGCCCGCCCCGCACCTGCCCTTCAGTGGGGCGGCGGTCGCGGGCCTGCAGCCCAACGTGCTGGTGCTGCGGGTCCAGCCGGACGAGGGGATCACGCTCCAGTTCGGCGCCAAGGTGCCCGGCCCGCTCATGCAGCTCCGCTCCGTGAACATGGATTTCCTCTACGGCAGCAGCTTCCTAGCGCCGCCGCCGGACGCGTACGAGCGCCTGCTGCTGGACTGCATGCTGGGCGACCGGACGCTGTTCATGCGCGCCGACGAGGTGGAGCAGGCGTGGGCGTTCGTAACCCCGATCCTGGAGGCCTGGCAGCGCGACACGCCGCAGTTCCCCAACTACGCCGCCGGCACCTGGGGCCCGCCCGCCGCCGACGAGCTCATCCGGCGCGACGGGCGCCAGTGGCGCCGGCCCTGAGGAGCGGGCCATGCTTGCCAGCGAGGTGGTGGCGCGCGCTTGGGAGGCGCAGGACACCACGGTCGAAGAGATCGAGCGTCAGCTCGCCCGGATCGCCCGCACGCTGGTGCCCCCAGGGGCTGATCCGGCGAGCTATCCCCCGCCGCGCGCCAGCGTGCTCAACCTGATCGTCCGGGCCAGTGACGAGGCGGAGGCAGAGCAGGCAGCCCAGCTCGTGGCCACGCTGGCGACGCGCAACCCCTCCCGCACGCTGCTGCTCGTCACGGACCCCGATGCGCCAGCCGACCGGTTGGACGCCGCCATCCATGCGCGCTGCGCCTTCGAGCCCGGCGGGGCCGGCCGCCTCTGCTTCGAGCAGGTACGGCTGATCGCCCGCGGGGCGACGGCGCTCCACGTGGATACGGTGGTCGCGCCCCTGCTGGTGGCCAACCTCCCCGTCTTCCTGTGGTGGCTCGGCCGCCCGCCGCGCAGCCGCGACCCGCTGCTCGAGCTGTGCGATCGCCTGATCGTCGACTCGGCCGCTTTCCCCGATGCGCCGGCCGGCCTGGCCGCCCTCGACGCCCACGCGGCCGCCGCCGAGGGCAGCCTGGGGCTGGGCGATCTCGGCTGGCGGCGCTGCACGCCCTGGCGCCAGATCATCGCCCAGTTCTTCGACCCGCCCGACGCGCGGCCCTACCAGCGCCTGATCCGCCGAGTAACGGTCGAGTACGCGCCCACCGCGGGGGGCATGGTGAGCGCGGCCCCGCTGCTGCTGGTGGGCTGGCTCGCGGCCTGCCTCGGCTGGGAGCCCGAGGCCGCCACGGGCGTCGATGGGGCGCTCGATCTGGCCTTCGCGGCGGACCGCTATAGCGCCGCGGGGCGCCGGGGGGAGATCATCGTGCGGCTCCGGCCGCGGCCGCGGCCCGGCGCCGAGCCCGGCGAGCTGCAGGCGGTCACGCTCAGCGCCGCGCCCTCGGCCCCGGGGGCGGGTGTGGGCCCGGCGCCGGCAACATTTGAGGTGCGCTGGAGCGATAGCTGCACGTGGGCAACCACGCACGTGGTCCTGCCGGGCGTGCGCGAGCTGACCCGCACCGTGCCCCTGGAGCGCCCCTCGACAGCTGTGCTCCTTGCCCGCGAGCTGGAATCGCCTGTGGCCGATCCGCTCTATGCCGAGAGCCTGGCGCTGGTGGCGCGCCTGGTCCGCTGAGCCGCCAGCTTCACGCTCCGACACCGAAGGACAGCATGCGCGAGACCCGAGCGATCCACGTCGCCGAGGACCTCGAAGCGCTCAGCCAGCAGGCGGCCCGCTTCGTGGCCGAGACGGTGGCCGCAGCCGTGGCCGCGCGGGGCCGCTGCACCCTGGCGCTCGCCGGCGGCACGACGCCGCGCCGCACCTACGAGCTGCTCGCGGCCCCGCCGCTGCGGGAGGCGGTCCCGTGGGAGGCGGTGCACCTGTTCTGGGGCGACGAGCGCTGCGTTCCTCCCGACCATCCCGACAGCAACTACCGCCTAGTGCGGGAGAGCCTACTCGCCCACATCGCCATCCCCCCACCGAACGTCCACCGCGTCCCGACGGAGATCGGGCCCCCGGCCGTGGTCGCGGCCCATTACGAGCGGGAGCTGCGGGGGCACTTCGCGCTCGAGGTCACGGACGTGCCGCAGTTCGACCTGATCCTGCTGGGGATGGGGGCGGACGGCCACACCGCGTCGCTCTTCCCGGGCAGCCCGGCGCTGGAGGAGACCCGCCGGCTGGTCGTGCCCAGCCGGGTGGAGTACCTGCCCCACGAGCGCGTGACCCTCACCCTGCCGGTGCTGAACGCCGCGCGCGTGCTCGCCTTCCTGGTGGCCGGCGCGGACAAGGCCCCGGCGCTCACGCGGGCCCTCGCCGGCGATCCGGCGGTGCCGGCCGCGCGGGTGCGCCCGGCGGCGGGCGCGGTGCACTGGTACGTAGACCGCGCGGCCTGGGCGTCGGACACGTAGCGCTAGTGCGGCGCGCCGAGGAACAGGACGCCGGCCAAGACGCCGAGCAAGAACACGACCACCCCGAGAACGGCCGGGATGCGGTAGCTCCCCAGCGCCGCCCCGATGATCGTGAGGCTGGGCAGGCTCACCGCGGGGAGCGTCAGCAGCAGCGCCGCCGCCGGCCCTGTGAGCCCCTGCTGGATGAGCGGCGCGGCGATGGCCAGCTCCGTCCAGGTGGGGATCATGAACAGCGTGCCGATGGCTGCGGCCACGATAATGGTGGCGAGATCGTTGCGCCCCCCGAAGGCGAAGATGACCGGCGCCGCCACGCTCACGACGACAGCGGCGAGGAACAGCAACGGCACCGCCACCCGTGCCAGCCGCCACGCCGTATCCAGCCAGGCCGCGAGCAGCGCCGCCGGCGTATCGATGGGTCGGTCTTGAAGCGCGCGCTCCAAGGTGAACAGGCGGAAGAGGCCGTCGAGCAACCGGCTAGACGGCTGGCCCGTCGGCAGGGGAGCCGGCACCTGCAGCAGCCGGGCACTGACGGCTTGGGAGACAAGCCACGTGCCCAGGACGGCTACCACCACGCCGCCCACGATGCGCAGGAGAGCGAACTCGCTGGGCAGCAGGACGATGGCTAGGGAGAGCGTGGTGATGTTGAGCATCGGCGCGGCGACCGCAAACGCGAGCGTGGGCCCCAAGGACGCTCCGCCCCGGTACAGGCTGGCGCCGGCCGGCCCGGCGCAGCAGGAGCAGAAGGGATAGGCGAGCGCCACGAGCGCCCCAGTGAGGTGCCCGCGGAGGCCCGTGGTAGCCAGAGCGGTCTTCAGAAACCCGCCCGCACTGAGCAGCACCAGGAACAGCGCACCGATCAGGATGCCCAGCGTGGTGGCGTGCCAGACGACGAGGAGGAAGTTCACCGCCTCCCCCAGGGGGCGCAGCCAGAGCGGCAGGTCGGCGACCGGGAAGGTCAGGCTCACCCCCAGCCGGCCCGCGCTCGCGATGCGCGTGGCCTGGACCCCGCGGTAGGTGAATAGATCGACCACCAGCAGAACCATCAGGGCTAGCGCCAGTAGGTTGCGGGCCCGCGTGAGCTCCACCCCGCGCTGCCGCAGCTCGCCCTCCCGGCGCGCCAGGGCGCGGTAGGCCAGCCAGGCCCCGACAAGGCCGAGACCGAGGAACACCAGGTGCACCGGGTGCACGTAGAGGAAGGCCGAGGGCGCCCCGAGCTGCCGGTAGGCAGCCGCGGGGAGAACAATCCCCCGCCGCATCTCGACCACGGTCAGCAGCAGCACCGCGAAGAAGACGAAGAAGGTTACGACGCGGAGGTAGTAGGCGCGCACCTCCGCCGAGAGAGGGGTCGTGCGCGGTTGCGAGATGGCGTCGTACACCGCTGCCTCCTAACGGCCGATCGACCGGTCAGGTCCCGGATGCGGCACTAAGGAAATCCCTAGCCAGGCCGGCGCCGCGCCAGCCCTGCAAGCATGAGCATATATATTTGGCATGACCTGTGCAAGTAGCATGCTTGTTAGTTATGTATCGGCCCGTATGGCCGCAAGGCCATGCCTGCCAGCGTGGTGCGGGGGCGGGGTTTTTTTCGTTGACACGGCAGTGCATGGGGCCGCTATACTGGCGGGGTTTTCTGTGGCGTGCTCGCGCACCACGCCACCGCGGCCATCACGCCCGCGTTACAGTGGGCGGCGTTCCCTACCTCCCGCCGGAGCGCGGGGTGTACCATGGCAGATGTCGCACGGCTGGAGGAGACGCGACGGGGACGCCGCTCCGACCAGGTGCGCCGCAAGGTTAGGGAAGGAGGGGGCCCTATGCATGTCAGCCGGCTTCGACGAGGCGTCGGCCTGAGCCTCGTACCGGTTCTCCTGCTCGCGCTATTCCTCGCGTTGCCCTACTCAGCCAGCGCCCAGCAGGGCTGCACGTCGACGGGGACGGTGACGCTGACGGCGCAGGGGGGTAGCAGTGTAAGCGGGACGATCACCACCGGGGTGCCGAGCGGCGGCACGTTCACGGTGAGCGCGACGATCAACGGGCTGCTGCCTGGGCAGACGCCGACGGTGACGATCCCGACGACGACGGGGACGCAGACGGTCACTGGGCCGGCGGCGCCGTCGCCGCCGGCGACGGTGACGTTCAGCCAGACGGTGAGCGGGATTCCGCTAGCGGGCGGGCTGGTGACGGTCACGGCGAACAACCCAGCTGGTGGGGGGACGCTGCTAGTCGCCCAGGGCACCATCAGCTGCACCGGCACCACCGGCACCGGCTGCACGACCAACGGGAGCGCGGCCCTCACGCCCGCGGGAGGCGGCGCCGTGAGCGGGACGGTGACGACGAACGTTCCGACGGGCGGCAGCGTGCTGGTCACGGTGACCCTTAACGGGCTGCTACCTGGGCAGATCCCGACGGTGACGATCCCGACGACAACGGGCTCGCAGACGATCACTGGGCCGGCGGCGGGGACGACGCCGGTAGGGGCACCGGTGACGTTCAGCCAGACGGTGAGCGGGGCGCCGCTGGCGGGCGGGCTGGTGACGGTCACGGTGAACAACCCGGTGGGTGGCGGAACGCAGCTGGTCGCCCAGGGCACGCTCACCTGTACGGGGCTCCCGCCGGTCCCGCCCATCCCGCCCATCCCGCCGGTCCCGCCACCACCGCCGCCGCCGCCACCGCCGCCGCCACCGCCGCCACTGCCGCTGCTACCGCCGCCGCCCACGGCGCCGCAGGCGGGGCCGGTGGTGCAGGTGCCCGGTGTGCCGATCATCCCCGAGGCAGATACGCTGCTCTTGCTCGGTGGCGGGCTCGCGGTGCTCGGCGCGCTGGCCGGGTGGCGCGCGCTGCGCCGGCGCGGCGACTCCTAAAAGGCATCCCCTAGCGTGCGGTGCCCCGCTCCGGCCCCGGCTGGGGCGGGGCACCGCGTTGGCCGCCGGGGCGCAGCGGGCATGCCTATTGCGGAATGGCCTACGGCGCGCCTATCATTGGCAGTGTGGCGTGACCCCTGGTCCCGGGGCGGCCGGCCGCCTCGACGACCGGGCAGAAGCTCGGTTCGGAGTGGAGCCGAGAAGGGAGGTGTTCGATGGCGAAGATCACGCTCAGTTGTATCAAGGCCGATGTCGGTGGGTACGTGGGGCACGGCGACGTGCACCCGGAGATGCTGGACCTGGCGCGAGAGCTGCTGGGGGCATCCAGTCTGCTGATCGACTACCACGTGACCCGCGTGGGCGACGACATCAACCTCATCCTCACCCACCGCGAGGGGGTGGATAGCCCCAAGATCCACGGCCTCGCCTGGGAGACGTTCAAGCGGGTCACCGAGGTAGCCAAGCGCCTGAAGCTCTATGGCGCCGGCCAGGACCTGCTCGTCGACGCCTTCGCCGGCAACGTCCGTGGCCTGGGGCCCGGCGTGTGCGAGATGGAGTTCGAGGAGCGGCCATCGGAGCCCGTCATCGTCTTCATGGCCGACAAGACCGAGCCCGGCGCGTGGAACCTGCCGCTCTACAAGATGTTTGCCGACCCGTTCAACACGCCGGGGCTGGTTATCGACAACAAGATGCACAAGGGGTTCGACTTCGTCGTCCACAACTTGAAGGAGAACACCCAGATCCGGATGTCCTGCCCCGAGGAGCTCTATGACCTGCTCATGTTCATCGGGGCGCCCCACACCTACGTGATCAAGGAGGTCTACTCGCGGGAGCTGGGTGAGATCGCGGCCTCGGCCACGACGACGAAGCTGGCGCTGATCGCCGGCCGCTACGTGGGCAAGGACGACCCCTCCCTGATCGTGCGCTGCCAGAGCGGGTTGCCCGCGGTCGGGGAGGCGCTGGAGCCGTTTGCGTGGCCGCACTTCGTGGGCGGCTGGATGCGCGGGTCGCACTGCGGGCCGCTCATGCCCTGCACGGTCGAGCAGGCGCGGCCCAGCCGGCTCGATGGCCCGCCGCGGGTCGTGGCGCTCGGCTTCCAGATCGCCGACGGGCGGCTCATCGGGCCGCGCGACCTGTTCGCCGACCCCTCTTGGGACAAGGCGCGCGAGATGGCGAACGAGATGGCCTACATCATGCGCCGCCACGGCCCGTTCGAGCCCCATCGCCTCCATCTCGACGAGATGGAGTACACGACCATGCCGGAGATCATGCGCCGGCTCGCCCACCGCTGGCAGCCTATCCCCGAGCCGGGCGAGACCGCGAAGGAGCTGGTGGCCTCGGGCCGCGCCAGCGCAACAGGCGACGGGAGCGAGGTCGACTGACCGCGGCGCGCGCCGCGTCATGCCAGGGAGCGACGGCCGGAGGCCCGGCCGTCGCTCCCTAGCTTTTAGCTACTAGCTACCTGGTAGCCCTGCCGCTCGCCTCCCTCGGGGGGCGGCGCCCCGGAGGCGTTTCCGGTGTGCACGGCTAGGCGGTGGGCGCCGCCATCGCCTGGCGCGGGCGAGCGTATTCCAGCGGCTCGCCGTAGAGCGTCACGCGCTCCGGGTCTGGCGTACCATCGTCGCGCACGGCCGGGTAGGCGACGATCCGGTGCCAGCGGCCCTCAGCGAGCAGCTCCTGCTCGATCGCCTCCCAGGGCCGGCTCTCGAGCTCCTTCTTCAGCAGCGTGCGGATCGGCTTGAGCACGGTCGAGCGGGTCATCGCGCCCTCCTGGCAGGGATCTATCATGTAGCCCCATGATGCACGGTGCTCTGTAAGGGGAATATAGGAGGCCTGCTGGAAACCGGTAAACCGCTGCCGGCACGCCGCCGCTAGCTGGGGTGGGGAGCAGCAGGCGGCGGGCGCCCGCCCCGCGCCGCGACCAGCGCGTCGACCGCCGCGCAGTATACCGCCGCCGCGTCGGCCCAGCGGTGGGCCGCGCTCCAGCGCTGCGCGCCCGCTGCCAGGGCCTGGCGCCGCGCCGGATTCTCCCACAGGCGCAGGATAGCCGCGGCGAGCGCCTCGGCGTCGTCGGGGGCGCAATATTCTACGGCCTCCGGGGGCACGTGGGCGACGACGGTGCGGGTACGGGTAGCGATCGTGGGGAGGCCGAGCGCCAGGTACTCGAGCAGCTTGGTGGGAAGGATAGTCTCGGTGAAGGCGCTGGCGCGGGTGGGCACGAGCGCCACATCGGCCGCGGCAAGCAGGGGCGGGAGCGCGTCCACGGGCAGGTAGCCGGGGCTGAGCGCGACGTGCGCGCTGAGGCCGCGGCGTGCGATGAGGTCGGCGAGCCGGGGGCGCAGCTCCCCGTCGCCGTAGATCATCAGGCGCAGCCCCGGGATGCGCGCCCGCAGGAGCGCGACCGCCTCCACGGCGAGGTCGACGCCGTAGCGTTCGACGAGCGTGCCGTGATAGACGAGGCGGAACTCCTCGGCGGCCGCGCCGTCCCGGCCCGCCGCGGGGCGCGGCCGCGGGAAGAAGAGCCGCTCGTCCGGCAGGTTCAGCACCACCCGCAGCTTCGCCGCCGGCACCCCGCGCGCCAGCAGGCGTCGCCGGTACTCCTCGTGGACCGTGAGCACCAGATCGGCGAGGCCCAGGCACACCCGCTCCTGCAGCCGGAGGGCGGCCGCGATGAGGCGGCTGCCCTTCCGCCCAAACTTCGCCGCGTACAGCTCGGTGGTAAGGTCGCCGGCCGCGTAGATGAGCGGCACCCCGGCGAGCCGCGGGCCGAGCGCCGCGATGACCAGCGACTCCGGCATGCTGTACACCTGCACCGCTGCGTACGGGTGCTGGCGGTGCAGCCGCGCGAGCGTGCCCAGCGCTGCGATCAAGAACCGGAGGTAGGCGAGCGCGTAGCGGGTGATGCTGCCGCCGCGGTACTTGGTCCCCCCGACGCGCCAGACGGTCACGCCGGCGACCTGCTCGTGTGCTGGCTCGCCGGGCGCGCGCGGGCAAACGACGTCGACGGCGTAGCCGTGCGCGAGCAGCGCCGCCGCTTGCCGGCGCACCCACGAGTCGGCGCGGTAGTCGTACCAGCGCACCAGCGCGATGCGCGGCCGCGGCGCTCCGTCGTGCTCGGGCGCCGCGCTGGCCGCGTGCGCGGTGGGTAGTGGGGCGTTTCCCGGCGGAGCGGTCGCGGCCGCGAGCAGCCTGCAGGCCGGCAGCGCGCCGGCACGGGTGGCAGGGATACGAGGCATGCGCTTCCCCTGCGCGCTAGACCGGCCAGGCAGCGCGCCGGACAGCGGGGGCAGCTTCCGGTGTGCGGGCGCCGAGGTGGCGCACCAGCGCGCGGGCGGCGTAGCCCGTGCCGGCGACGAAGCGGAAGAGCGGGCCGAAGCTCTCGGCCGCCAGCGCGCCCAGGAAGTGTAGCCCCGGTAGCGACGCTTCGAAGCCGGCGCCGAGCAGTGGGTAGCCGTCACGCTGGGCGAGCGCCTGCACCAGCGCAGGGGCGAGGTAGGGGAGGCGCGCCACGTCGACGCGGTAGCCGGTGGCCAGCAGCAGGTGCTCGACCCGCCGCTCACTGCCATCGTCCAGCGCGACCTGGAGCCCCGTCCCGCATGGCCGGACGGCGACGACCTGCCGTCCCGTGGTGAGCGGTACAGCGCGCAGGCGCGGCCGCAGCCAGTCCGCCCCCGCCGGCCGGATCGCGCGCCGCGCGATGCGCTGCTGGAGCGCGCGGGGCAGCCGGCGGAACAGCGGCGGCAGCGCCACGATCCAGTTGAGCCCCGGCGGGCCGACGTCCGTCGGCGGGTACAGGAGCGGGCGCAGGGGGCCCAGCCAGCCCTGGAGCTGGCCGCGGTGAAGCCAGTGGATGCGCGGGGTGCGCACCACCACCTCGACCGCCGCGCCGGCCTCGTGCAGCAGCGCCGCGGACTCGAGCGCACTCTGCCCCCCGCCCACGACCAGCACGCGCTGGCCGGCGAACCGGCTCAGATCGGCGTGCTCCGCAGTGTGGGAGACGAGTGCAGGCGGCAGCCCCTCGAACTGGGGCGGCCGCCAGGCGAAGCGCGCGATGCCGGTGGCCAGCACGACGCGGCGAGCGAGGAGCGCCTCGCCGTCGGCGAGGCGCAGGCGGTAGCCGCCCGCGGCGGGCGCGACCTCCACCACCTGGCGGCGGTCCACATCCGGCGCCACCTGGCGCTGGTACCAGAGCCCGTACTGCACGAAGTCGCGCAGCGGCAGCGGCACCGCCAGGCGGACGCCGTGCGCCGCCTGGTAGGCCTCCAGCGTCAGGGCGCCTGCAGGGTCGGCGATGTGGGAGGCCTCCCAGGCGGAGCGCAGCCGCATCCCGGCCGGCATCTGGTGCTGCCAGAAGCCCATCGGCTCGCCGAAGAGCCGCGTCTCGACGCCGGCGGCGCGGAGGAAGGCGGTCGCCGCGAGGCCGTAGGGCCCCGCGCCGACGATCGCGACGGGAATAGCGGGATTGGCCATGGTGCTCCTCACTCGTCTAGAATCCGCGCTTCCGCCACAGGTAGGGGACCAACGCCAGCTCCAGCAGCGCGGGCAGCGGATCGTCCCAGGCGAAGACAGCGCCCTCGCGGTCGCCGACCAGCGACCGGAGGTAGGCGCGTGGCGCCAGCCGGCCGCGCGCGATCTCGCCGGCGGCGGTGGGCAGGTCGGTCAGCAGGCGCATCCACCGCACGCCCGGCCGCGCCCGGCTAGGCGGCGGCGGCTCGCCGTGCAGCAGGCGCCAGAGCAGGAACGGGAAGTCCACGCCCGCGCGCCGCCCGAGCGTGTGCCACCCCCACGTGCGGGCGTTGACGTCGAGCAGCTTGAAGCGGCCATCGCGCGGGTCGCGCTTGAACTCCACCTCGACCAGCCCCGTATAGCCCATAGCCGCTAGCAACCGCTGCGCCGCCGCCTCGACGGCCGGCTCCTCAACCGTCTCCACGTAGGTGCTCGCGTGCCCAAAGTCCATGGGATGCTGGCGCACGCGCCGCGCCACCAGGGAAGCGAGGGGACGCCCCGCCAGGCAGAGCGCGGCGTAGGAGAACTGCGCCTCGCCGCCGCCCGGGATCAGCTCCTGCACCAGCACCTCCTCGGGCGCGATGAGTGCGCAGGCCTCGGCGTAGCGGGCGAGGAGCGTGGCGCGGTCGTCGACCCGCCAGGCCTTGGCGTGCGTCTGGCGGTAGAACGGCTCCTTGATCGCCGGCTTGAGGAGGGCCGGGAAGGGGCAGTCGAGTGTCGCCACCGCGGCCGCGCTCGGCGGCTGGTAGGTGCGCGGGTAGTCGACGCCGCTCTTGGCAGCGAGGTGGTAGGTCAGGCGTTTATCGTAGGCCCAGCGCGTGACGGGCCAGGGCGGCGTCGCCAGCCGGAAGCAGCGGCTGAGCGCCGCGTGCTCGCGGGCCAGGAGCGCTACCGTCTCGTCGCGGGTGGGGAAGATGACCCAGCCGGCGAGGCCGTAGCGCGCGCCCAGGGCGAGCAGGTAGTCGCGCTGAGCCTGGGGGTTCGCGGTGGGCCAGGGGAGCCGGCGGCGCGTGTACCGCGAGACGGCCGCGATCGAGCGCTCGTCGTCGAGCACCCAGACTGGAATGCCGCGGCGGCCGAGGCTGCGGACGATGCCCAGGCCCTGGTAGTCTCCCCCGATGACGAGGGCGCCCGGGGCGCGCGTCGCCAGCGGCGGGTGGGAGGCCGCAGGAGCCACGCGCGCCATCAGCCCCTCCCCGCGAGGCGCGCGAGGAAGTCGCGCCAGGTTAGGGCGCAGATGTCGCCGGTGATGGCCAGGGCGCTGCGGGCGCCGTCGGGCCAGTAGGCCAGGCGGACCAGCGGCGCCGCGAGCCCCTCGCCGCGGCCAAGCTGGCGCACACGGGCCACGAGCTCCGGCTCGGTGGGGTCGTGGAGCTCGGCGGCGTAGCGGCGGGCGCCCTGCTGCGGCTCGGCGGCGAGCCCGAGCGCCTGGAGCCGGGCGGCCGTCGCGGCCGCGTTCCGCCCGCTCACCCCCACCCCGGGCCAGGGCGCACTCGCGATCACCAGCTGGCGCGCCCGGGCGGTGGCGGCCGGCAGCGGCGTAGGGCTGCGCTCCAGGCGCTCGGCTAGCACGCCGGGCGGGCCGTCCACCGTGACCTTCCAGCCCTCCGCCGTGCTCTGGATGGCCAGCCGCGCGGCGCTGCGCCGGCGCCACCAGGCGGTCAGCTCCCCGAGCGTCGCGATCCAGACGCCAGGCCGTGCGGCGCGGGCCCAGGCCAGGACGGCGTGGAGCGGCTCGAGGAACTGGCGTGTCCGCTCGGGGTGCAGGAGCAGGACGAGCAGCTCGCCGTCGGCATACGTCCGGGCCAGCATCTCCAGCCACACGCGGGTGAGCGTCTCGGCTCCGACCCCGAGGCGGTCGATCAGCATCTCGTCATCGGGCAGTGCGGTAGGGAAGCGCACCAGCGGCCCATGCAGTGTCGGGAGCGCCAGCCGCGCCTCGTAGGGCACCGTGCCGTAGAAGGCGACCGCGCGCAGCCAGGTGTCGCGGCCGGCGGCGTGCAAGTCCGGTAACGCCTGGCAGGGGAACTCCACCGTCTCGCTGGCGTCCCACTGCAGCCCCGCGTGCGTGAGGGCGGCGAGGGTGGCTGGGCCCGCGCGCAGGTAGGGACTGCGCCAGCCGACCGCCTGGAAGCCGAGCCGCGCGAACTCGTCGACTGCACGCTGCACCTCGCGGCCCTGGGTGTCCGCATCGCACCGCTGGTGGTCGGTGTGGCACCAACCATGAAGCGCGAGTTCGATACGCGACGCCGCATAGGGGCGTAGCAAGGCGGGGTAGCGCCGCGCGCTAGCGACCGCCACCGTCCAGGTGGCGGGGGCGTCGTGAGCGTACAGGGCCGCGGCGTAGAGTGCCAGCGCCCGGGCCATCGGCTCGGGCGTCCAGCGGAAGCGCTGGCCGATCAGCCCCAGGCGCCGGACGAACGCCGCACGCCCCTTGGACGCCAGCGCACGCTGCAGCAGCCGCGCCGCTGGCCAGGCGTGGGTGCGCATGCCCATGGCGGGAGGCGCATCGAGGCGCTGGTACGCATTCACAGTGCCCCGCACCGGCACCCTCCCTATCCGCGCACGGCCCTCTGGGCAGTCGTATAACCGTGCGCTCCGAGTGCGTGTTTGCTTTTATTTTCCCGCTGAGATACGAATTTCGCCCTCATCCGGTTGGTGGAAAATAAAAGATGATTCTCATGACGCAGTCCGTCATCCTTTCTAGGAATACCCCTCCGATTAGAGGAGGAAGTGGTCGTCCGGAAGGACGATGTTCCACAGGCATATCAGTAGTGCGGCCCAGCTGCGTCCTAGCGGGCGTCAGGCCCGGGCCATTGCAAGCCACCGTCGCCCAGCGGCGTGAGCACAGCCGCCTGCTTTGGTGTGTAGCCGGCCCGGCCGCTCCGTGAGCGAGGCGCTGGGGTGGGACGCGGAGCGTTTACTTTTGTCAACAATGGGCGCGGGGTGGTGAGCGGTGAGGCATGGCTCCTGGGCGCAGCCTTGCCCAAGGGGCCGGCGGTGCGCTCCCCGGGGCGCAGCGGCGCTGTCAGCGCAGCCCGCTGAGCCAGGAGGCCGGGCCGCAGCCCATGAACGCCGTCAGGACAGCGATGTTCCCCGCTTCCATCGCTACCAGCCCCGCCAGCGCCACAGCGGCGATGCCGAGCGCCGCCGGGCGCGAGCAGGTGTGGTGAGTCATGGGAGGGGGTGCCGCGAGGAGCCGCTGGATCCGCGCCTCGATCGCCGCGCTCGTGGCAGCGAGCGACGCCGCGGCAGTGAGCACCGGGCCCGCTGCCGCGCGCTGCCACACCTTCGCCAGGGCGCTCGCGAGCGCGAGCGGGCGCCGGGTGACACCAACGGCAAGATCGTCGCAGGCCAGCTCGCGCTCTCGCTGGAGCTGGCGGTGCGCTAGCCAGCTGGTCGGAAGGTAGCAGAAGGCATCGCGCAGCACCGTCGCCAGCCAGGTGATAAATGGGTCGCGCCGCGCGAGGTGCGCCAGCTCGTGCGCCAGCACGGCTTCCAGCTCCTGCCGGTCGAGATGGGTCACCAGCCAAGTCGAGAGCAGCAGGGTGGGCCGAGCGATGCCGTAGGCTAGCGCCAGCGGCCGCTCCGAGGCGCAGAGCCGCACGCACGGCCGGGGCACGCCGAGCCGCCACGCGAGGCGCTCCACCGCCGCTTGGAGTGCGGCGCCGGCCGGCAGGCCAGCCCGGCCGCTGAGACGGGCTAGCAGGGCAAGCCGGACGAGTCCCAAGCCCAGTCCGGCCAGCGCCACCAGCCCCATCCCGAGCGGGAGCGCGAGGCCGAGGGTGTAGTCCCAGGGCGGCGTGCCGAGGAAGCAGGCTTGGCCGGCGAAGTGGTGCAGCCCGCCCAGCCCGATCCCGAGGCTCACGAGGGGAACCGCGAGCACCAAGAGCTGGAGGGCACGGCGCGCGGCCCAGTCGTCGAGACGCCGGAGCAGGGCGAGCACCCCGCAGCCCACAAGCAGGACGAGCAGGGGGCTCGAGAGCACGAGCAGCACGTGCATCAGGGGCGTTCCTCCGCCGCGCGCCGCCGGGCGATCTCCTCCAGGAGTTCGCGGGCGCGGGCCGCCGCTTGGGGCTCGGCCAGCGCATCGAGGTGCGCGAGGGTCGCGCCGGAGAAGCTCACGAGCAGGTTCTCCAGGATCCGCCCGACGAAGCGGGAGATGAACTCTTCCTCAGTGAAGTTCGGGTAGTATACATAGGCCTGGTCGACCTTCTCGGCGTGGAGGAGGTTCTTCCGCGCGAGCCGCGCCATCGTGTTCATGACCGTCGTGTAGGCGAGCCGCCGGCGCGCGTAGAGCACCTCGAACACGTCGCGCACGGTCGTGCCCTGGTCGGGCGGGCGCGCCCAGATCACCTCCATGATCTCGGCCTCGAGGTCGCCGAGCACCTTGCGGATGCCCGGCCGATCGGGGCGATAGACGTGGATGGCCGGCTCGGGCGTCATGCGTGACATCTGACCCCACTCGATTGCTTGCAGCAATTACAGTAGAGGCGGTCGCTATTAACAGCGCAGGTGGTTGGTACTCAGGACCATTGTAGCGTGCGGCCGGCGCTCCCCCGCAGTCTGTAGCTGAGCCGCTCGCGCCCCACCTCAGCGCAGCAGCTGGCGAATGTCGGCCAGGACACGGTCGCGATCCAGCGCATTCCCCTCGTAGTACGCGCGGACATATCCCTGGCGGTCGATCAGCACGAACCGCCCGCTGTGCATGACCTCGTAGGTCTCCGGCGCTGCCTCGCCTGCCTGAGGTGTGTGCTGCGCGGTCTGCCGCGGCGGGAGTACCTGGACCCCTAGGGAGAACCCCTCGACGATGAGCGGCACCAGCACCGCCTCCGGTCCGGTGAGGAAGCGCCAGGCCGCCGGGTCCGCCTGGTACCGCTCAGCATAGGCGCGGAGGACCGCGGGAGTATCCCGTGCCGGATCGACCGTGAAGGAAAGTAGCTGTACAGAGGTGCCCAGCAGGTGCTCCTGGCGCAGGCGCTCCTGCAGGCCTTTCATCTGGAAGGAAAGCAGCGGGCAGATGTCCGGACAGTTGGTGTAGATGAAGTTGGCGACGAGGACCTTCCCACGGAATTCGTCTGAGCTGACCATGCGCTCGTACTGGTCGGTCAGCACGAAGGGCGGCATCTGGCCATAGACCTCGAGGCGCTGCGCCTGGGTCTGGCTCCAGTAGCCATAGCCGAGCAGCACCAGCAGCGCGGCGACCGCTAACCAAGTCAGGGCGCTCACCACGCCACGGATGGGGGAACTCCGCCGCTGCTGGCCGACGGCCGGGGGCGGGGTGACCCGTTGGGAGGCCATGGGCGGCTTATCCTGACTCTGGATCCGTCCCGGCACGTTCTTACGCGTGCTGTGGCCCCCGCGCGGCGCCGGGCGTTTCGGCGGGCGGTAGCGGCGCCGCATCAGTGGGCTGGGCGCCGCGCTCGGCCTCAAGCCGGGCGATCTCGTGGGCGATGGCCTGCTGCTGGGCCTGGACGCTCGCTAGCTCCGCTTTCAGCGCCGCGATCTGCTCCTCAGGGGTAGAGGCGTTGCCGAGCGCTTGACGTGCCGAGCCTAGCGGGGACTGGGCAGTGCGCTGGCCATACTGCACGCCCCACCACAGCAGGAGGAGCATCGAGAGCGGACAGGCGGCCAGGAGCAGTAGCGGCCAGATCCCTCCCAGCTGATCGGGTGCGAGAACCCAGAGGCCGAGCCCTACGATGACCAACCCGGCGAGGACTTTCCAGTCCAAGCATTTTCCTGCCGTGTTCATCTCGGTCTCCTCTCACTTGAGACCCTTGATGTACTCGACCAGCGCCGCCACATTGTCATCCTGCCGAATCTGATTCATCTTGTCGGCGAGCGCGCTCGCCATCACCTCTGCGGGGTAGCCTTCGACGATCTTAGCGTCCGGCTCGAGGATCGACTCGCGCAGGTAAGCCTCGTCGGCAGTGACCGTTTGGCCGTTGGCAAGCCGCACCGGCTTGCCGTAGAGGCCGTTGAGCGGAGGGCCGATGAGGCGCTGGCCGGTGGTGCTGTGGCAGGTGTTGCAGCCGAATTGCGTGAAGAGTTCCGCACCCCGGCGTGCGAGCGGCTCGTTGACCGCCTGAGCCGGGCCGCTAGCTCCTGGCCGGGGGGCGCACGCAGCCCCGAGCAGCACCGCGACACCCACCGCGGCGGCGAGGCGGGGCGAGCCGCGCCAGATGGCGGTGTCCATAGCTTGTGCTCCTCGCATGATCCCCTCGGGCTGTTAGCCCAAAGCTCACAGGAACCAGTAAGTCACGGTGTCGTTCAGCCCGGCGAGCACCAGCACGCCGCCGGCCACGGGCTGCAGCCAAGCCGCGAAACGCCGGGCCCGGAGCGCCTGGCACTGCGTGACACCGATCCCGGCGGTCAGCAGGCCGGCCAGCCCCAGCAGCGGCAGCGCGGTCCCGAGGGCGAACAGCCCCGGATAGACCACCCCCACCGGTGAGCTCAGCGCGAGCGGGAGAGTCAGGCCGAAGAAGAGCAGGAAGAGCGTCGGGCAGAAGGCGAGGGAGAAGGCGATGCCGAGCAGAAAAGCCCCGAGCGTTCCAGCGCCGACGCGCGCCTCGAGCCAGGCGGCGGGGCCCTGGCCGAGCGAGAACCGCAGTGGTACCCAGCCCAACAGGTGCAGCCCGAGCAGGAGCATCACCGGACCGAGCACCTTGCGCGCAACGACCGCGACCGGGATCGAGCTCTGGGCGAGCTGGCGGCCGGCGAGCATGACCGCTATTCCCAGGAGGGTGTAAACCAGCGCCTTGCCGAGCAGGTAGGCCAGGGCGCTCCGCGCCACAGCGCGGCGGTCACCCGCGCCGTGAGCGAGGTACGCCAGCGCGCTCGCGTTGGTCGTCAGCTGGCAGGGAGCTGTAGCGCCGATCAGCCCGAAAAGCAGTGGGCTGGCGACCGGGAGGCCCAGGCTGTCGGCCAGGGTGCGCAGCGGCTCCGCCACCGCGGCATTCAGGGTGCTCAGCAAGGCATACCACTCGGCTATGAGTTCCCGCATGCTTCTCCCGGCGTGCGGTCCACTAGGGCCCGCTCCCGCGCATAGATGCCGCAATCAAGCGCGGCGCCCGTCTATCGCCCCGGCATCTGCGGCATCATCTCCTGCATCATCGGCATCATGGGCATCATGCTCTGGCCGTCCATCATGCCGTGCATCATCGACATCATGCGCATCATGGCCGTGCACTGCTCCATCATCTGTTGCATCGGTTGGGACGACGGCGGCTGGTCAGGCGCCGTGCCCGGCGCGGGGCCTTGAGGCATGGACTGGGCGAACAGGGTACTGGTAGTGAGCAACAGCAGCAGCCCGCCCAAGGCACCGTAGAGAAAGGACCTGTATACGCGCATCCTTGCACCTCCTCAAGTTGGGCCGCGGCGACCTTTTGTGGCCTCCGCCGTACCGGACGCTAACCTCCGCTCCAGCTCTGCCCCCCATCCGTACTCCGGTAGACCAGGCCCTGGCGGCTCTTGACGGTGATGGCCACGAGCACGTTGGGGGTGGAGGGGCTGATCGCTAGGGCGACGGCGTTGTCGCCCGGGAAGGGCAGCCGGCTCCACGTCCTGCCTCCGTCGGGGCTCTTGTACAGCCCGCCCTCGCCGCCGGCGTACACCGTCTGCGGCGCGGCCGGGTCTACCGCTAGCGCCAGCACGCCGCCTGGGCCTTGGCCGTCGCCCAGGCGGCTCCAGCTCTGGCCGCCATCGGTGCTCCGTAGCACTCCCAAGCGCATGCTGCCGGCGTAGAGCGTCTCCGGGGTGCCGCCGGCCGCCGCCAGCGCCATGATGTCGCCGGGGAGGGGGCCACCGAGCTGCTGCCAGGTTTGCCCGCCGTCGCTGCTCGTGAAGAGCCCGTGGCCCACGACGAAGGCGTACAGGCGGCGGGGATCAGCAGGACTCATGGCGAAGCCGTGGATGTCGGTGCCTGGCAGGTCGTGCGCGACCGGCCGCCAGGTGGCCCCGCCGTCGGTGCTCACCTGGAAGACGTCGTGGCCCGCGAGGTAGACGTGCTGGGGATTCGCGCGGCTCACGGCCAAGCTCATGGCGTCGAAGTTGCGCTGCTCGACAAGGGGCGTCCACGTCCGGCCGCCGTCGTCGCTGCGCAGGACGCCATGGTGGTGGCCGAAGAAGATGACGTTCGGGTCGGCGGGACTGAAGGCCAGGGCGTGAAAGTCGCTCGTGCGCAGCACTGCCAGCGCGCCCGCGGCATCCCCTCCGCGTTCATTGGTGAGGTACAGCGCGGCCGCGAGCATGGCGGCGAGCGGAAGGAGCGCTCCGAGCAGCAGCCAGCGGCGCCACTGCCGGCGCGCGCCGGGCCCGCGGGCTAGGCCTCCATCGCGGTTGGCGCGGGAGCGTCGCTCGGCCATCTCTCCACCGCCGCGGCCTCCAGGCCGGCCAGGGGCGCTCAGCGGTCCGCCTGGCCGAGCCGGCTGGTGATCCGGTCCTGCTGGCCAAGTATAATATGCCCATCGTACGATGGGCAATCGTAGAAAGGCGACCGCGCCCTCGCAGGCGTGCTTGGCGGGCAGCGCCCGCGTGGCGTGTATGCGGTGGCCCTACTCCCAGGGGAGGCCAACGATGGAGCGGGCGGGCTCGTTCCTGAGCTGGCTGGCGGCCGTGGTGGTAGGCCTGGCGGGCTGCTCCCCGGGGGCAGGGCCGCCGCCCGCTCCTGTCCGGCCCGCGGCGCCCGCGCCGGTCGCGCCGCCCTGGGAGGGGCCGGCGAGCGGCCAGGTGCGGGAGTTCCAGCTCACCGTCGGGCGCGTGCCGTGGGAGATCGCGCCCGGGACGGGGGTCGAGGCCTATGCTTACAACGGGCGCGTGCCCGGGCCGGAGCTGCGGGTCACTGAGGGCGACATCGTGCGCGTCACGGTCACCAACGCCCTCGACGAGCCGACCACGGTCCACTGGCACGGCGTCGAGGTGCCGGTCGCGATAGACGGGGTGCCCCAGCTCTCCCAGGAGCCGATCCCGCCCGGCGGCGTCTTCACCTACGAGTTCGTGGCCGTCCCGGCTGGGACGCGCTGGTACCACGCGCACTTCAACGAGCGGGTGCAGCAGGGCGGCGGGCTGGTCGGCGCGCTGATCATCGAGCCGCGCCAGGCGCCGGCTCCCCCGCCGGACCGCGAGTACGTCCTGGTCACAGGCGAGTGGGGGGCGGTCGGCGCCGGCCATTCCGCTACCGCGTCGGCAGAGCCCCGGGGCATGGGTGGCAGGATGCGCCAGCGGGCTAGCCGTGCCTCCGTCGAACGCTTCACCATCAACGGCGTGGCGTATCCCCACACGCCGCCGCTCATCGTACGTGAAGGGGAACGCGTGCGCCTCCGCCTGATCAACGCCGGCGCCACCGAGACCCAGGCCTTCGCGCTGGCCGGCCACCGACTCACGCTCACGCATTCCGACGGCAACCCGCTCGCCCAGCCGGTCGAAGCCGAGGCGGTCTTCTTGGGCGTGGGCGAGCGGGCGGATGTCGAGTTCGTGGCCAACCGGCCCGGCCGCTGGCAGCTGCGGGGCTTGCAGCCGGGCCACGCAGAGCGGGGCCTGGCGGTTGACGTGGTCTACGAGGGCCACGAGGCCGACCCGGTCCAGCTGCCCCCGCCGGGCGTGCGACCCGTCCGCTATCGCGATCTCGTCGGACCGCCGGGGGACGGCGGTCCCACGCGGACCTATGCCCTCACGCTGTCGGGCGGGATGATGCATCCCGACGTGTGGACGATCAACGGGCGGAGCTACCCCGACACCGTGCCGCTGACCGTCCGCGCCGGCGAGCGGGTGCGCCTGCGGCTGTTCAACATGAGCATGGAGGACCACCCGATGCACCTCCACGGCCACACGTTCCGGGTGGTGGCGATCGGCGGGCGGCCGGTCCAGGGGCCGCTCAAGGACACGCTCACCGTGCGGCACATGGAGGAGTACGAGGTGGAGTTCGTGGCCAACAACCCGGGCGTCTGGCTGTTCCACTGCCACAACCTTCTGCACCTGCACGGCGGCCTCGCGACCGAAGTGCGCTATCAGTAGCCGCAGCCAGCGAGGCGGCCGGCAGCACGTGGCTCCACTAGCAGCTCAGCCAGTTCCACAGCGCGCAGCCGCCGCGATCCTCGCTCCACTGGTTACGTGCGATGAAGCGGGCGGGGCCGGGCGCGCCCGCCCGTGCCCACTCCACCCCGGCGCCCTGGAGCGAGGCCTCCGCCGGGTGCGGGCCAGCCACTGCCGGCCCGCTCACGATCAGGCCGCGGCGGTCCAGCACCGCAGTGCTGAGGCTGCGGCTGTCCAGCACTGTGAGGGTGAAGCTACGGCTCTCCGCCGGGTTCGCCGGCCCGCGGCTAGGTCCCAGGAGGAACTCGGCGGGCACTACCGGTGGCTCGTAGTCGAGGCCGAACGCGGTGCTGGTGCCACCCCACACCAGTCCGCTGAACAGGATGCTCGCAAGTAGTAGTCGCCACATGACATGCCTCCCGTTACTGATCGCAGGAAGATGTGTGCGTATGCCGGCATTTACCAATGCAGTGCTCCTTTCTCCCCTCTGCTTGTCCTCTCGAACCCAACTATAAAAGTCGCAAAGCCATAATTGCTGTAGCATGGGTTACGTTTGGACAGCAGTTTTTGGTAATCTAGACCACAATGTGTTTTCGCCGCGTATACTATGCGCAATATGGGCAAGTGTAGGCTGTACTACAGACCAGTTCCCGGCCATGCAGCTATGCTTCTTTGTGGGTGCTATTTCCCATCCTGTTGAGTGGCAGGAGATTCCCATGCGTGGGTCGGATGGTCGACGGTCTTGGTGGGATGTGGATTGCGGGTGTGCTGCTGGCTGGCGCTGCGGCCTCGCAGCGCTGGGCATCCTGGCGGCCGCCGCGCTCTTATTCGGGGGTATGCCTGCCGCCCCTGCAGCGCAGAGCCCGCCGCCTCCGGACGCGTGGCGGACGGACTTCAGCCGTCAGCTCGTCGGGTTGCACGAGTTCCAGCTTGGCGGTCCGCCTCGCGATGGGATTCCCGCCATCGACCGGCCGCGGTTCGAATCCGTGGCGGCGGCTAGCGCCTGGCTGCGGGATCGCGAGCCGGTCATCTTGCTGGTTATCGCGGGTGAGGTGCGTGTCTACCCGCTCCAGATCCTTGTCTGGCACGAAATCGTGAACGACGTCGTGAGCGACACGCCGGTCGTGGTGACGTTCTGTCCCCTGTGCAACACCACCGTGGTATTCGACGCACGGCTCGACGGTCGGCGGTATACTTTTGGGACCACCGGGCTGCTCCGCCACAGCAACCTGGTGATGTACGATCGGGAGACGGAGAGCTGGTGGCAGCAGGCGACGGGCGAGGCGCTCGTGGGCACGCTGGCGGGGCGTCGCCTGGCACCGCTGCCCGCGCAGCTCGTTAGCTGGCGCGCGGCGCGGGAGGGCTATCCTGAGGCGCAGGTGCTCTCCCGCACCACGGGTTATCAACGCGACTACGGTCGCAACCCTTACCCCGGCTTGGACGACGTGGACCGCCCGCCGTTCTTGCTGCGTGGAATCGTGGACGGGCGCCTGGCACCGATGGAACGCGTGGTAACGGTCCAGAGCGGGAACGAGGCTGTGGCGTACCCGTACTTCGTGCTGCGGCAGGTGCGCGTGGTGAACCATACGGTGGGTGGGGAGCCGGTAGCGATCTTCTGGCAGGAGGGCAGCGCCTCCCCCTTCTCCGGCGCCGACGTGGGGCAGACGGGGGTGTTCCGGCCCGTGGTCGCGGGGCAGCGGCTGACGTTCGTCGCGGCTGGTGACGGGTTCCGGGACCTGGAGACGGGGTCGCTGTGGACTATCCTCGGCCGCGCGATCGCGGGGCCCCTGGCTGGGGAGCAGTTGGCGCCGGTCGAGCACACGGACCAGTTCTGGTTCAGCTGGGCGCGTTTCTACCCGCAGACGACGCTCTACCAGCCCTGAAAGCGAGGTTGCGTGTGACCGCGAGCCTGGTTCCCGGCAGCAGGGCGCTGCTCCTGGTCGTTGGGCTGGTCCTGCTGGTGGGTGCGCGGCCCGCGGGGGACTGCGAGTCGCCCGTGCCGGTGTTTCCTGGCGCGCAGCCGGCGGGCGGCGTGGGGCCCGGGGAGGCCGTGGCGGGGCTGTCCACCACGGGGCAGACCACTTGGGCTACCGAGGCCTCGCTGCTGGACATCCAACAGTTCTACTTCATCCGGCTCACCGGCGCCGGCTGGACGCCCGTGGCCCAGCTGCCGGGGCAGCATCCTGACGCCTTCGCGCGGGCAGGCCGGATCAACCAGCCCGAGCCCGTGCTGGAGTTCACGCGCGATGGCGCCCGCGTCCGGATCACGAACGTGGGCGGCGGTTACAGCGTCGAGCTGGAATGCCCGTAGTGTGGAGCCCGGCAGGGGCTGGCCGGGCTGACCGCAGATGGCGCCAGCCGGCGCCCTCCCAGAGGGCCGGGAGTGGTCCCTGTGCGCAGGCGGCACTGCAGCCCCGGTAAGGGCGAGGCGGGCGGCGCGCCAGGCACCGCGCTGGCCAGGCAGCGCCAGGGCCGGGGGTCTTCCTCGCAACGCGCTGCCTCTCGGACGCCGGCGGCCAGCAAGAGACGGCTTGGTGGCGCGGGCCTGCACCTTGGCGGGGCGGCCCGCTCTCGGCTACAATGGAAGCGCATTCCCCGATAGCTCAACGGTAGAGCGGGCGGCTGTTAACCGCTAGGTTCCAGGTTCGAATCCTGGTCGGGGAGCTAGACCAGCCGGAGAGCAGGTATCATCCTGCTCTCCGGCTGTTTCGTCCCTCTTAGCCTTCGAGGAACGGCACGCCTGCGCGCCCGAAGGGTTCGGCGTGGTGCGCACGCCCGCGTGTCCCGGGTCCGACTCGGGGTCGCACTCAATCGCTTTCGGGCGACGTGGGCCTCGCGCCAAGGCCGAGGGAGAGCATGAGGCCTTCGTCCAGGGCGTCGAGTTCGCTCGTGGACACCACGCCGAAGGCGCGGCGGATGCGTCGCTTGTCCACGGAGCGCAGATGGTCCATGAGGGCGTAGGACGTCCTGGCAAGTCCACTGCGGCCTGGCTGGAGCATGGGATAGAGCGCCCCTTCGCCAGGCGTCCCGGTCACGGGCACGATGGCGACCAGCGGGAAGCGCTGGTCGGCGATCACCGCCGGATCGCTGACGACAATGCACGGACGG
>Ga0070739_10000844_pt1 | contig 52385 bp, 44 predicted proteins | sample Coa_R1_7_FD_66445 | JGI IMG/M metagenome (GOLD analysis project Ga0070739, IMG submission 66445) | Surface soil microbial communities from Centralia Pennsylvania, which are recovering from an underground coalmine fire - Coalmine... | ecosystem: Environmental > Terrestrial > Soil > Unclassified ...
GTGAGCGAAGGGTTCGCGCAGCCGATGTCATCGGTCACCGTGGCAGCAGGCAGCTTGTCAGCAAGCTGAGGAAGCAGCGCCTCGGCGTCGGTGTATGAACCGTGCCGGGTTCCCGGGAGCGTCACGTCCTGATGCCAGCCGGTGCTGTGCTGCCACAGCGAAGCCCAGGAAGGTTCGGTCACGTGGTTGGACCCGTCCGGGCCCGCGCTGCCAAGGAGCAGGAACGGGCGCGTGAGTCCGTGCTGCGCCACCGGCGAAAGGTGCGTGCCGTCCGGCTTCTGCGTGTACTCCAGCGTTCCGTCCATGTCGATCCCGGCCGCGATGCGCGGATCGTGATACATCGCCTCCAGCGCGGCGAATCCGCCTGCGGAGTGGCCGAACACTCCAATGTGCCGGGTGTCGAGCGCGCTGCCGAGTCCCGCGGGCAGCGGACGCTGCTCGGCGTCGGGGTTTCGCCCGGCCGCGAGCGCGTCGAGCTGGTCGAGTACGAATCCGGTGTCGGCGACTCTGGTTTCCTCCAGCGCCTGCAGGAAATCCGGCACCGTGCCGTCTTCATCGGCCTTCTGATACCAGGTCATGATGTCGCTGTCGATGATCCGCCCGCCGGGGAACTCCACCGCCGGGGATTCGTAGGTCGGGTCGATGGTGAGCACGACGTACCCCTCGCTGGCCAGCTGATCGACCAGGGTCGTGTCCCAGGAGCGCACGTCAACGGCGCCGGGGGAGTACAGCACGACCGGATGCCGTCCGCCGACGACCGGCGCTCCCGCGTGCTCATGCGTGAGTGTCGCCGACCAGTCGACCGTGTGCGACGGCACGCCGTAGTTCCCCGGTCCGGCCAACGCATCGAAGCCTGCTGCGACGCCGGGCGACATCTGCGGCGTCACCGGGTAGTGCTGCGCGTCGCGCGCTGGATAGACGACGCTGACCATCAGCTCTCGATAGGGCTTTGGCGGATTCCATCGCTCCGGCCGGGACCGGTCTATCAGGTGCAGGTTCACGACGCCGACCTGATGGGCCCCGGTCGGTGCTGGGAGAGTCAGCGCTCCCGTATGTGCTGTGGTGCCGGGGCCAGTGCCAGCGCTAGGGCCGGCCGCAGTGGCAGTGGCAGTGGCAGTGGCAGCGGCGGCGACGCCGGCACCCGAAACCGCGGTGATCGTAAGTAAGGCCACACAGGTGGTGGCGATAGCAGCTCGCATGGCTTAACCCCCGTATTGCGAACAAGCGAGAATCGGACCCCTTCATGCTCGCCGCGGCGCGTCCGTCCCGGCGACGGCGTCACCACGACGATCAACAGTGGGGCTAACACGAATCCCGGGCGACCGTGGCGCGCCATGACGGCAACGCGCGGCGGCAGGACTCTGTGACGCCAGGACGCTGTGAGGTCAGGACGCTATGGCAGCACCATGCGACCGGCCGCGGCCTTTGTGCGTCTCTACATCTGCGCAATACCGCGCTTCGGGATCGGGGAGAGGGGAATCAATTGAGCATCCTGCGAAAAGCGGGCGTGTTCTCGGCTGCGGGCGCCGTCGCCTTCGGCACGGTGACCGGCGTCCAGCAGCCGGCCGCGGCGGCACAGAGCACGGGGACGAAAGCCGCGGGCGCGCTGCCCGCCGGCTCGTCGTGGACCGTGACGCTGATGACCGGGGACGTGGTCGGCGTGCGGAGGGTAGCAGGGGGCCCGCCGCTGGTGACCATCAAGCCGGGTGCGGGACGGACCGGCGTGATCTTCAGCGACTACGTGGACACCGCCGGCCACATCAGGGTGCTGCCGCACGACGTGGCGCCGCTGATCGGCAAGGTACTCGACCCGACGCTGTTCGACGTCACCACGCTCATCAAGGACGGGGACGACGACGCACACCGCTCCAGCCTGCCGCTGATCGTGCGCGGAGCTGCCGGTGTGAGTGGGCACGCCGCGGCCCAGAACCTGGCCGTGCCGCTGCAACATCGCAGGACTCTGCCGAGCATCGGCGCGGAGTCCGTGGTGGAGCCGAAGGGCAGCGCGGTGCGGCTCGGCGCCAGGCTCGCGGCTATCGCATCCGCTTCGCGGCGAACCGGTCGACTGACCCCCGCGGTGAGCGGGAACCTCGGCTACATCTGGCTGGACCGCACAGTCAGGACCGACGCTGTCCCGGCCACGACTGGCACCGTCACGTCCGGCGCCGTGGCGGCTGGCACCGTCACGTCATCCGGCGCCGCGACGGCCGGCACCGTGGCGGCCGACACTGTGGCGGCTGGCACCGTCACGACCGGCACCAGCGACGCCAAGGCCGCAGCCTCCGGCCCGCTCGACCACAACCTGTCCCAGATCGGCGCCCCGGCCGCCTGGTCGCGCGGAGACACCGGCAAGGGGGTCACGGTCGCGGTGCTCGACACCGGCGTCGACGACACGTTCCCGGATCTGGCCGGCCGCATCGCCGCCGAGCAGAACTTCACCTCCAGCGCGGACGCCACCGACCACTTCGGTCACGGCACCTTCGTGGCCGCGCAGATCGCCGGCAGCGGGGCGGCCTCCGACGGCCAGCGCCGCGGCGTGGCCTTCGACTCGCGACTGGTGATCGGCAAGGTGCTCGGCGACGACGGCTCGGGCCAGGAGTCCGACATCATCGCGGGCATGCAGTGGGCCGCGACGCAAGCGCAGGTCATCAGCATGAGCCTCGGGTCCTACGACCCCTCGGACGGCACCGACGCGATGTCCAGCGCGGTGAATCAGCTCACTGCCGAGGACGGGGTCCTGTTCGTGATCGCGGCCGGCAACGCCGGTCCTGCCGGGCAGTCGGTGGGCACGCCGGGGGCGGCCACCGACGCGCTCACGGTCGGCGCGGTGGACGGAAAGGACGCGCTCGCGTCCTTCTCCAGCCGCGGACCGCGTCCCGGCGACTCAGCCATCAAACCCGAGATCGTCGCGCCGGGCGTGAACATCGCGGGCGCGCGCGCCGCCGGCACCGCGATGAGCACCATCATCGACGCGCACTACGTGATCGCCTCCGGCACCTCGATGGCCACGCCGCAAGTCGCCGGCGCCGCCGCGATCCTCTACCAGCTGCATCCCGGCTGGAGCCCGGCGCAGGTGAAGGCCACCCTGGTCGGCACCGCGCACGCCGCGACCGGCGGCGACGAGTACGAACTCGGCGGAGGAAGACTGGACATCGCCGCGGCCATCGGGGCCACGGCGACAACCAACCAGGCCGTCGCCGATCTCGGCGGCATCCCGGACGACGCGACCGCTCCGGTGACCGACACTCTCACGCTCACCGACCTCACTACGCACCCTGAGACGCTGCACATCTCCGCCTCGCTGACCAACCGTGCCGGCGTCCCCGTGCCCGCCGGCGCCATTAAGGTCTCCGTGGACACGGTGCACGTCACCGCAGGAGGCAAGGCGTCAGTGACCGTTTCACTCGACCCCACGCGCGTAACTGATCACCCAGGGCTCTACGAAGGCCGCGTGACGGTACGCGACGGCGGTCGCACGCTTCACTTCCCGATCAGCCTCGATATCAAGGCGCCGACGCACAACCTCACGCTCACCGCCACCGAGCTGCCCGGCACCGCCGCAGGAGATTTCTCCGCATACGCGCAAGTGACGAACGCCGAGGATCCGACGCTGTTCTCAACCTTCGTCGATCTGGGCAGCGGCTCCGCCACCCTTCAGGTCCCTGATGGTGACTATTGGGTCAGCGGCGAGGTCGACGACTACGTGAGCCCGACCCAGATGCGCTCGGCGATGGTCGGCCAGCCTGATGTGCTGGTCGGCGGGGACACCGCGGTGACTCTTGACGCCGCCACGGCGGTTCCGGTGTCAGCCTCCGTGCCCGGCCGGGCCACCGAGTATGAAGGCACCGACGTGTTCACCGAGCGAGGCATCGGCGGCCAGCTCTTCGGAACCGGGGTCTACTCCTTCAACGCGACGATGCAGGCCACGGTGTTCGCTCAGCCGACGGACGCGGTCCGCACCGGCACGTTCAAGGTGTCCAGCGGCTTCCGGCTCATCGATCCGGCGAGCCCGGCCACGTACGTGTACGACCTCTTCCACAACCTCGGCGACCGGATTCCGGATTCGTTGGCGTACACCGTGACGCCGGCCGTCCAGGCGCGCCTGGCCGAGGTCGATGAGCGCTTCTACGGCATCGACGGCGACACCACGCCGTACGGCGAGAACCGTTATGGCCTGACGGACAGCGGTTTCCTCGCCTTGGAGTTCTCGGGACTGGTGCCGGGTGGTTCGACCCGCACCGACTACCTCTCGACCGAGCCGGGTATCGGCTGGAACCAGGAAGTAGCCCCGCCGATCACCCTGGACGGCCAGAAGAACATCTATGACTGGGTGACCGAGATCCCCGGCTTCACCCACTACGCCCCCGGCAGCAAGCACGCCGCCGAGTGGGCGAAGCAGGCCTTCAGGCCGGGACCGTACTCCGGTACCGCGCTGTCGGAGAGCGCCTGCGCGCCGCAGCCGTCCACCAGGGCGGCGGGCAACATCCATGTCGAGCTGGTCGATTTGCAGAACCTGCCGGACGGTTACGACTGCCTCGGGTTGTTCGGAGTGACCACGCAGGCGATGCGGCTCTACCACGGCGCCGACCTACTGGGCGCGGCGGCCTCCTCGGTCGCGGACTTCGCCGTGCCGGCCGGCTCCGGCACGTATCGGCTTGTCTACGACGAATCCACTACCGCCATTCCGGTCTCCACGCAGACGAGCACCACGTGGACCTTCCACTCGTCAGCGCCGGTCGGACCGAAACTGCTCAGGATCCCGCTGCTGACGATCAACTACGATCTGCCGCTCGGCCTGGACAACCACCCGGACGGCGACACGGCGATCCTGACCGCTTCGCGCGTCGCAGGATCCGGATCGGCGCCTGTCAAGGAGCTGCGACTGTGGACGTCGACGGACGGCGGCGCCACCTGGATCTCGGCACCGGTCCACGCCCTCGGCGGTGGACGCTACGCGGCGACGCTTCCGCACGTGGCGTCCGGACAAGCGGTGTCGCTGCGAGTCCAGGCCGCCGACGCGGGCGGTAGCGCCATCGATCAGACGATCATCACCGCGTACCGCGGCTAATCCGGCGGCGCGCCCGCGCCGCTGGCTACCAGTGCCCTCCTGCGACGACACAGCCGCGTGTCATCGCAGGAGGGCACGCGTCGTTAAGAGCAGTAGCCGAGAAGTAGTAGCCAACTAGACGAATAGCTTGCTAGCATGCTCGTGTGGGTAGTCGAGAACAGAGCGCCATACCGGGTAGCCGCGGCGAGAGCGGCGACGACGAGGTCAAGCAGTTCAACGTGTATCTGCCGGTAGGGCTGATCAAGCGGGTCAAGCACCGCGCCATCGAGGCGGAGCTGTCACTGTCCGCACTCGTCGCCGAGGCGCTGCGGGCCTATCTCGACGAAGCCCGCGACTGATCGCAGAAGGCACCGGAGCGAAAGGCAGGCCCATGGCAACCGAGGGAATCGACGCCGTCTTCCTTGAGACGCACAACTGGGGCAAGAGCGCGAAGTTCTTCCAGGCGCTCGGCTTCGAGCTGGAGTTCGCCACCGATCACAACTCCGGGCAGCTGCGCAACGGCGCCGGCCCGTCCGTGTTCATCGCCGAGGTCCCCGAGGACCGCGAGCCGGGGATGCAGCTCGTGTTGAAGGTCACGGACGCGGACGCGTTCAAGCCCGGTCCCGGCGTCGAGGTGGTCAGCGAGTTCGCGGACACCCACTACGGCACCCGGGAGATGATCATCCGCGACCCGGACGGGCGGCTGTGGAATCTCCAGGCTCCGCCGAAGAACTGAGAACAGCGGCGACGAGCACGGCAGCAAGAAACGGCGGTTGGTGACGATGACGGATAACGCGGCGACGGCTACGACGTCCACAACTACAGCCGCCCCCGACGGCACGGCGGTCCGCGTCGCGCTGTGGCGGGCACTGCACCTCGAGGTCGACGCGCCGCCGCACGTGCTGCGCGACGAGATCGGCCTGGCGCTGGCGAACCCCGACGGCGGCTGGCGCGAGCGCCAAGACATGGATCCCGAGCTGACCAGCGGCCATCGCGCTGCCATCGTGGCCCGCGCCCGCTTCGTCGAGGACCTCGTGCTCGCGGCGGTCGAGCGCGGCGTCGACCAGTACGTCATCCTCGGCGCCGGGCTGGACACCTTTGCCCAGCGTCGGCCGGAGTCTGCCGCCGGGCTGCGGATCTTCGAGGTCGATCAGCCCGGCCCGCAGGAGTGGAAGCGGCGGCGCCTGGCCGAAGCGGGCTACGGCGACACGGACGGGCTGTGCTTCGTGCCGGTCGACTTCGAGGCGGGCGCCTCGTGGCGGCAGGAACTCTCCGCGGCCGGGTTCGACCCGGATCGGCCCGCGGTGGTCGCGTCCACCGGTGTGAGCATGTACCTGACCAAGGAGGCGAACATGGCGACGCTACGCTGCCTCGCCGCCCTCGCGCCCGGCTCGACCCTGGCGATGACCTTCCAACTGCCGTTGGAGTTCGTCGACGAGCGGGACCGTCCGGCACGCGAGGCGGCGCTGCGCGGCGCGAGCTCCTCCGGGACGCCGTTCATCAGCTTCTTCTCCCCGGAGGAGATGATCGTCATGGCCTGGGACGCGGGCTTCACCGATGCCAGGCACGTCTCGGGAGCGGTGTTGAACGAGCAGTACTTCGCCGGAAGGCCGGACGGGCTGCGCATGTCGAGCGGGGAAGACTTCCTCGTGGCCACGAATTGAGCGTGCGCGCAGTAAGGCCACGAAGGGCTAGCCGCCGTTGTTCCGCGTCGAGGTGACGGCCACGGTGGTGTACTGCATCAGGAAGCTGCCACCGGCCGTGTCCACCGCCTCGCCGATGCCGGCCAGCAGCTCCCGTCGCGCTTCCGGCGCGATACGGCTGTGACCGCCGAAGGTCGGGACCTGGTCAAGCCACTCGTCGCGCGTGTACGAGCGCTGCCATTCGAAACTCCACTGCGTGGGCTCGCCGAATCCGCCGGCCTGCCGGATGCCGTCGCCGGTCTTGGCGAAGATCGGCGCATACGCCTCCAGACTGGGGACGGCACGACGGAAGAACGGGGTGTCCGGCAGCACCCTGCGGTAGACCGCGACGATGGCCTCGGCCAGATCCGGCGGAAGCTGGAAGACATTCCAGAAGACGGCCAATAGCCCGCCCGGCCGCAGCGCCTGCGCGGCCTTCGCCGCTCCCGAGACCGGCTCGACCCAGTGCCAGGCCTGAGCCGCGATGACCGCGTCGAACCTCCGGCCGGCCGTGTCCCACTCCTCGAACGCTGACACCTCCACCTCGATACCGGCCTGCCGCGCCAGCTCAGCCATCCGGGGGTCGACCTCGACGCCGAGCACCCGACAGCCCGCGGCGGCGAGCTGCCGCGCGGCGATGCCGGTGCCGCAGCCCACGTCGACCATGTCGGAACCCGGGCTCTCGGCGAGGATCCGCTCGATCAGGGCGGCCGGGTAGCCGGGCCGGGCACGGTCGTAGCGCGCGGCGTCGGCGCCGAAGGATTCCGCGACGTCACGCGCCTGATGCGGCTCGCTCGGTGCCGAGGGCGGCGGTGGTTGCGGCGGTAGAGTGGTCATGTGCCCACTATGAATGGGCGATCGCCCACTCGTCAATCGGGTAAGGTCCCAGCACGCGATCTGGCCGAGCTCGGAAGGAGCGGAACGGTGCCGACCGGGGTGGCGTTGCGCGACCCGCGCGAGCAGCTCTTCTCCGCCGCCGAGCGGGTGCTGCTTCGCGACGGACCGAGCGCGCTGACCAGCCGGGCGGTGACCACGGAGGCCGGCTGCGCGAAAGGCGTGCTGCATCGGCACTTCGCGGACTTCGACGCGTTCCTGGCCGAGCTCATCCTCGACCGCATCGCCCGGGTCGAGGCGCAGGCCGCAGTGCTGCGCGAGCGCGCCGGAACCGGCACGGTCGTCGACAACCTGATCGGCGCGCTCAAAGACCTGTTCGGGACGGTCGCTGTGGCCACCGTGGCACTGATCATCTCGCGCGACGGCTTGCGCGCCCGGCTGCGCGCGGCCGGGACCGCGCGCGTGCCGCTGGTCGGCGAGAGCGCCCGGATGATCGCCGGCTACCTGGCCGCCGAGCGCGATCTGGGCCGCGTCGCCGCGAACGCCGACGTCGACACGCTCGCGCCGATGCTGATCGGCGCCGCGCATTTGCTGTTCGCCGACCGAAGCGATCCGCCGCCGGACGACGACGCGCTGCGCAAGGTCGTCGCCACGTCGCTGGCCGGTTCCAACGCGGACGAGTGGCCGACCGGGTAGCCGGCCGTCCACACGCCGACTACGGCGGGGTGCCGCCGGATCACCTCCCGTGTGTGCTGAACCGGCGGACCGCGAGCGGCGCGAAGACGACGAGCAGCAGCACGCACCAGCCGACCGTGGCCTGTATCGGATGCGCGAGCGGCCACGGGGAGGTCGGTGCCGGGCCGACGGCGTCGCCGAACAGCGAGCGGCACGCGGCGGCGACCGTGCTCACCGGGTTCCATTCCGCGATCGCCCGCAGCCAGCCCGGCATCCCGCCGATGGGCACGAAGACGTTGCTGACCATACCGATCGGGAACACCAGCAGCCCCGCCTGCGCGGCGATCTCCTCGCGGCCGCACAGCACCCCGGCGAAGAAGCCGAGCCAGACCATCGCGAACCGCAGGAGCAGCAGCAGCGCGAGCCCGGCCGCGGCCTTGCCGAACCCGTCATGCACGCGCCAGCCGACCGCCAGGCCGACGCCGACCATGGCGGCCAGGACCACGGCGCTGACCAGCAGGTCCGCGAGCGCCTGGCCGAGCAACGCGGCGCTGCGTGAGATCGGCATGGTGCGCAACCGGTCGGTCATCCCGCGATCGAGGTCGCGCGCGGCGCCCACCATGCTCGGCATCACGCCGTTGACCGCGATCAGCACGAATAGGCCGGGAATCAGGTAGCTGCGGTAATTCTGGCCGCCCGGTGCCTGGATGGCGCTGCCGAATACGTACCCGAACACGACGAGCATGGCGAGGGGTGCGGCCAGTGAGACGCCGACCAGGCCCGGTGAGTTCTTGTAGTACATCAGCACGCGAAGGGCCAGCGCCCAGGCGTCGGAAGTCGAGCGCCGGATGCGCCCCGGGCGCGCAGGCGCTGGAGCGGCGGCCGGTGAAGGCACGGGGGAGAGGGTGGCGGTGCTCATGCCGGGGTCCTTCCGATGGTGGAATCCGCGACTGCGGGGTTAGCGACGGCGCTGTCATCGAGGACCGCGTCGGCGGTCCTGGCGGCCTGACTGCCGGTGAGTTTGAGGAAGACCTCGTCCAGTGAGGGACTGCGCAGCGCCACGTCGAGCGGGCTCACTCCGGCCGCGTCGAGCAGGCGAACGAGAACGGGCAAGGTCGGCGGCTGCGCCGCGTCTCGTGCACCGCCGGCGTCAGAGCGAGCGTGAGAGCCAGCGCGGGCGCGAGGGGCGGAGCCAGAGCGAGCGTCAGAGGCCTGCTGCATGGCCGTGACGACGGCGACCCGCAGCTCATCCTCGTCGATCACCGGTTCGCCGCCGGTCGCCTCGGCCAGCGTCCGCGCGGCGACCGACAGGTGCTCGGCATCGGCGAGGGTCACCTCGATGCGGCTGCCGATGGTCTCCTTGAGCTGCCGCGGCGTCCCGGACGCCACGACGATCCCGTGATCGAGCAGGACGATGTCGTCGGCGAGCTGATCCGCCTCGTCGAGGTACTGCGTCGTGAGCAGGACCGTGATCCCCTCGCGCGTCAGCTCCCTGATCGTCTCCCAGATGGCGTTGCGGCTGCGCGGGTCGAGCCCGGTCGTCGGCTCGTCGAGGAAGAGCACCTGCGGCCGGGTGATCAGGCTGGCGATCAGGTCGAGGCGGCGGCGCATCCCGCCCGAGTAGCCGCGCACCAGCCGGTCGGCGGCCTCGCCGAGCTCGAACTGTTCCAGCAGCTCGTCCGCGCGCCTGCGGGCGGCCCGGCCGCCGAGGTGGTGCAGCCGGCCGAGCAGCAACAGGTTTTCGCGACCGGTGACGCCCTCTTCGAGCGCGGCGTGCTGGCCGGTGAAGCCGATGCGCCGGCGCACCTCGTCAGCCTGGCGGACCACGTCGAAGCCCGCGACGCGCGCTTCGCCCTCATCCGGCGCGGCGAGGGTGGCCAGGATCCGGACGGCCGTGGTCTTGCCCGCTCCGTTGGGGCCGAGCAGCCCGCACACGGTGCCGGCCGGGACGGTCAGATCGACGCCGCGCAGCGCCTGCGTCTTCCCGAAGCGCTTGTGCAGGTTGTTCGCGGCAATGGCGGGCGGGGAGTTCGGTGCGGTGCTCATGCGGGCTCCTCACGGAAGGCGACATAACTAGGTACGACGTACGGTGTTCCCCTTGTCAGCTTACTACGTACGGCGTACGTGTTGTCTAGACTCTGCCTGAGGTGATCCCATGCCCGACGGCACATCGGCGGCTCCGACGCCGGAGTTGATCTGGCTGCGTCCTGAGCGCAGCACCCGAGGACCGGCCCCGGCGCACAGCCGCGCCGCGATCGCGACCGCCGCGATCGCGCTCGCCGACGCGGAGGGACTGGCGGGCGTCTCGATGCGCAAGATCGCCGCATCGCTCGGCGCGGGCACGATGTCGCTGTACAACTACGTGCCCAAGAAGGAGCAACTGTTCGACCTGATGCTCGACGCGGTGGCGGGGGAGTGGCGGCTGCCTGACGCGCCCTCCGGCGACGCCCGCGCGGATCTGGCCGACTTCGCCCGGCAGGGCCTGACGGCGATGCGCAGGCATCCCTGGGTGCCCGCGCTGGTGCTCACCCGGCCGAGCATCGGGCCGAACTCGCTGCGCTGCACCGAGTACTTCCTCAATGTCCTGTCAGGCAGCGACCTGCCCGGCGGCACCAAGATGGAATTGTTCGCGATGCTCAACGGGTACGTGTGCCAGTTCGCGCAGTGGGAGGCGAATCAGCGGCAGGGCAACGCCAACCAGCAGTGGCAGGCCGACCTGGTGGCGTACTTGTCGGCCGAGGTGGCGACCGGCCGGTTCCCGCACCTGGCCGCCGCGTTCGCCTCCGGCGGCAATCCGGACCTGGACCCCGACTCGGTCTTCACCCGCTCGCTGGACCGGGTGATCGATGTGATCCTCGGGCCCGATGCGTCGCGGTCGCGGCGGGCCTAGTCCCGCGGTTCGAGGACGAACACCGGGATCCGGCGGGTGGTTCGCTCGGCGAAACCCCGGAAGTACTTCGTCTCGTGCAGAAGCCGCTGCGTCAAAGCGTCGTGCTCGGCGCCGGCCGCGACACGGGCCGTGACCCGGCGCGTGCCCGTGCCCACCTCGATCACCGTCTCCGGGTTGGCCAACAGGTTGTGGTACCAGCCGGGGTTGGTGTCCCGGCCGCCATTCGCCGCGACGATGACCCAGTTCGGCCCGTCCGGAATGTAGGCCAGCGGGGCGACGTACGCCGCGCCGGACTTCGCGCCGGTGTGGTGCAGCAGCAGGACGGGCACGCCGTCGAGCGCGCCGCCGACGACGCCGCCGTTCGCCCGGAACTCCTCGACCACGGGCAGATTGCGGGCCTGCTGCTCCTGCGTCACTTCACTCCCCGGTTGCGCGCGGTCACTTGCAGCTCGACGCTCCGGAGGATATCAGCCCTCATCAAAGCGCCGGGATCGGTTCGGTGATCTCGACCTCGACTTCGACGGTGTCGCGCAGCTTGAGCGTTCCGAAGAAGGCGGAATACGGCTTGATGCCGTGTTCGGTCTGCGTCACCGTCGCCGTGGCCCGATACCCGCTCTGCTCCGTTCGGACGACGGTGAGGCCCACCGGCCGGTCGACGCCGTGCAGGCTCAGCGTGCCCTCGAACGTTCCACCGTCGTCGCTCGGGCTGAACGCGGTGGAGCGGTACACCGCCTGCGGATGGCGACCGGTGTCGAGCGACTTGCGGGCGTTGCCGACGATGTCGCGCCGGTCCTTATCCGTCAGCGGCTTCACACCGCCGGTGCCCTCCAGCACGCGCAGCGAGGACAGGTCCAAGCGAGCTTCGATCGCAGGACCGCCTTCCACTCCGGGTGGTGTCACCGTCGCGGACCACTCGGTGATCTGCAGGACGAGGTCGTGGCCGACTTGCGCGGCCAGCCCCTCGCGGTACGTGCGCAGGATGACGCGGCCGTCGGACGGACCGAGTTGCACAGAGCCGGGCATGGGGCCACGTTAGGCCCCGCGCCCGGCTGCCGCCACCACCGCGCACTTCTCGGGACTTTCGCCTCCCAGCCGGTCAGAGGCTGGTGAGACGACGGGTCAGACGTCGGTCGGAGACCGGTCAGACTCCAGCCAGTCGCCGGTCAGACCACCGGATTCCACCCGTCGCCGCCGGCGAGGTATTTGGCTGCCGTGTAGTTCGCCGCGGCGCTGTTGCTCAGTTGTGGGCGGCTGGAGTTGACTGCCGCGCCCGGGCCGGAATTGGCGTATTCGTAGTACCGACCGGCCGTCCAGGTGGCGTTGGAAATGCCGGTCCACGGGCCCGACCCGTGAATCGCCGCCGGCAGCACCGTGTTGCGGATCACCGCCTGCGGTACCGCGCCGCTGTACGGCACCCATGCCCGGCCGAGGTAAACGGTGTTCGCGGCGAGCGAGGACACGACCGTGCTGCCAGTGATCAGGATTCCGTACGCCTGGCTGCTGTAGGTCGCGGGTGCGGTGAGCGCGCCGCTGCTGTAGACGCCATCGTTCTCCACGTTGATGGTGCTGCGGTCGACCACGAGCGTGCCGTTGCCGAAGATGAAGTCCACGTCGCCATCCACGGTCGAACCGTAGACGTACTGCCGGACGTCGACGCTCGGCGTGTTGCTCCAGGACAACAACGTGTCCTGATGTCCCCAGAACTTGTCGTACTTGTACACCTGCCGGTCGCCCTGCATGGCCAGCGCGACGGCCTGGGTGCCGCTGACGCCCGGATAGTTGTTCTTGTTGAAGTTGTTCGCGAACGTGAGGTATTCGGCGGTGAAGTTGTTCGCCTTCACTGTGACTGTGGCCGAACCGAGCGTTCCATAGGCCGAGCCGGTCGCGGGATTGGTCTCACCCGCGTAATTCGAGGCCTGAATCACCACGTCGGCGGCGTTGCCGGTGGCGCCGAGCAGCGTCAGGTGCAGCTTGGACGCCGGGATGGTCACCGTCTCCGAGTAGGTGCCCGCGCCGATGGAAATGATGTAAGAGGTCGAAGAGTTGTTGGGCACGGCGTTCACTGCGGCCTGCACGCTGGTGTACTGCCCGCCGCTCTTCGCGACGGTGATCGTGACGGCCGCGTGCGCCGGTGGCGCGGCGCAGAAGGTGGCGAGCGCCGCGAGGGCGGTGCTCCCGGTGCAGGCCAGGCTGAAGCGGGTGAGGGCTGATACACGCATGAAGGCCATCCATGAGAAGCGGAGAAGGCGGCTGCGTGCCGGACACCCTCATACCCGGCAGGCGGTGGACGGCCGGACGGGCCGCCCGCCGGTGAAGTTAAAGCAGCGGCGGACCGCCGTCAACGGTCCGCCGCCGAATCCCCCGCCGCTCCCCGCGATTCTCAGACGCAGCCGGTCAGCGCGGCACTTCAGCGCAGCCGGTCAGCGCAGCACCTCAGTACCACCGACCAGCGCGGCCGCTCAGCGCGGCATTTCAGCGGAGCCGGTCAGCGCTGCGCCGCACTGCTGCCGCGGCCCGCCGGTCACACGCCTGGCATCGTGATCTGAGTCAGCCGCAGGTGGTTGCCGGACGGGTCGCGGAACCCGCAGTCGATGCCGTACGGCTGCTGCTGCGGTTTCTCGACGAACTCCACGCCGCGCGCACTCAGCGCCTCGTACTCGGCCTGGCAGTCCTCGGTGGTCAGGAACACGGTTCCGGCGAATCCCTTGGCCACCAGCGCGCGCACGTCGTCGGCGGTCGCCTCGTCCATCACCGGCGGGCCGGGGATGGCCATCAGCACGATGGCGATGTCCGGCTGCCCGACCGGCCCGACCGTCAGCCAGCGGAAGCCGCCCATCTCCGGCAAGGTGACGTCCGACCGGACCTCCATGCCGAGCTTGCGGGTGTAAAAGGCGAGCGCCTCGTCCTGGTCGGTGACCCAGAGCTGGGTCGTCGCGATCTTGTACATTCGAGCCCTCCTGCACGGGTTGGCGACGACCCCAACGCTATGTCCGCGCGCCGCCGCCGTCTTCTCGAAACGTCTGATGTCGCGGCCTTCCGTAGAAACGCACGACACAACCCGGGACGTGCGCGAAGGTCGAAGCGGGCGGGAACTTCGCCCGATAGACAGTAGGAGAGACGCCGTACGTCCGGGTGAAGCTGGTGGTGAAGGAGCCGATACTCTCAAGACCCACGCTCATGCAGATCTCGGCGACCGACCGGTCCGTGAAGCGCAGCATCGCGGCCGCGCGTTCCAGCCGCCGGGTCAGCAGGTAGACGTGCGGGGACTCGCCGAAAGCGCGCTTGAACTCGCGGCTGAACTGCGCCCGCCCGAGCCCGGCCGCCCGCGCCACGTCGGCTACCGTCAGCCGCTCGGCGTAACGCGAGTCCATGAGGTCCTTGGCCCGCAGCAGATGCCGGGCATGTGGAACGACCTGAGCCATGCGGCCAGCGTAGGTCGCGGCGCCGACAATTGGACCCGCGTCGGCTACTCCTCGATCGCCCCGCCGACCGACCGCAAGTGCTCGCGGAAGGTGAGCGCCGGCTCGGTGCGGCGGCGCTCGAGATATCCGCTGAACCCGAGCTGACGACGCAGCCCCTCCCCGGCGCGGATACGGTCGGCTTGGCGGCGCTCGGTGTCGCGGATCCGCTCGGCGATCGCCAGCAGTTCGCCGGCCCGGTCGGCCGGGAGGAAGATCACGCCGTCCTCGTCAGCCGCGACCAGATCCTCGCGGCTGACCGGCCATTCGCCGACCCGGGCCGAGTCCAGCGCGTCGTGTGGGCGTTCGCCCAGGGACAGCGGACCCGTGGGTAGCGCGCCGAGGCTGAACACCGGCAGTCCGATCGCGCGGATATCGGCGGTATCGCGGTGCAGACCCCAGATGACGATGCCGGACAGCCCGGCGTCCAGTGCTTCGAGCACCACCAGGTCGCCCACGCAGGCCTCGTCCGGGCTACCGCCGTTGTCCACGACCAGGATGTCACCGGACTCGGCGCCCTCGAAGGCCTCGAGGAAGACGTCGACGCTGCCGACGTGCCGCGCGGGCAGGACGCGGCCGAACAGGCGGTTGCCCGGCGTGACCGCGGCCAGGCCCGCCGGGCCGCAGCGCACCGGCACTCCGGCGCGAATACAGGCGTCGGCGAGATGAGCCGTAGTGAGTGTGGCGAAGCGCTTCTGGAGTTCGGCGTGGTCCATGTCTCCGTATCCTGCCAGGCCCGCCGCTCGGAGGACATCGACGCATCCGCCGCTGCGACCGGGGTAAGGGGGCCTGGCACAGCGGAGGCACCGCTGGTCCGGCCCGGCGATCGGCAAGCAGCGGCGCCGGCGGCCGCGATATCCCTGGAGGTCTTGTCATGACGAAGGTGACCGTGTTGGGGACCGGATTGATGGGGTCCGGGATGGCGCGAAGCCTGGCGCGGGCGGGGGAGCAGGTCACGGTGTGGAACCGCAGCCCCGATAAGGCGCTGCCGCTCGCGGACGCCGGCGCGACCGTCGCCGAGGACCCGGCGACCGCGGTCTCGGGCGCCGAGGTCGTGCTGACCATGCTGTTCGACGCCGACGCGGTCGAGCAGGTCATGACCGAGGCGCTGCCCGCGATGCAGGAGCAGGCCGTGTGGGTCCAGAGCGCCACGGTCGGCCTGGACGGGACCGCGCGGCTGGCGCGGCTGGCCGACCGGCATGAGATCGGCTTCATCGACGCGCCGGTTCTCGGCACGAGGCAGCCGGCGGAGCAGGGCAAGCTGATCGTGCTCGCGGCCGGGCCGATGGAGCTGCGGGTACGGGTCGCACCGGTGCTCGACGCGATCGGTGCGCGCACGGTGTGGGTCGGCGAGCATCCCGGCCACGGCCACCGGCTCAAACTCGCCGCGAACTCGTGGGTGCTGTCGGTGACCGGCGCCACCGCCCAAAGCGTCGCGTTGACCAGGCAGCTCGGCTTGGATCCGGCCTTGTTCCTGGAGGCGATCTCAGGCGGGCCGCTGGACTGCGAATACGCGCAGCTGAAGGGCAAGACGATGATCGTCGGCGACTTCGCCCCGGCGTTCACGCTCGGCGGCGCGGTCAAGGACTCGGCGCTGATCGTGCAGGCGCTGCAGGCGGCGGGCTGCGATGACCGGCTGATGAAGGCCCTGAACGCGCAGTTCGAGGACGGCGCGCAGGCCGGGTTGAGCGGTGACGACATGGCCGCGGTGATCCGCGTCTTCAGCTGACCGAGCCCGCGTTCTCGCCCTCGCCCTCGCCCGTGTTTTCGTCGCCCGTCGCGGACGCAGCTCGTGCGCCGCCGTCAGGCCTTGCGCGCCACTCCCGCGTACAGCCCGAACTCCTCGGCGCGCGCCGGCACGCTCGGGTCCGGCCACTGCGCGATCGGCACCAGCCCGGGTTCCTCCAGCGGCATGCCGAGGAAGAGCGACTCGATCGCCGCGCCGGTGCGCGGTACGTAAGACGAGGTGGCGCGATACGACTCGGTCGCCTCCAGCGCCCCCGACGGATTGAAGTCCGCGGTCCCGTGCGAGATGACGAGGTAGCTGCCCGGCGGCACCTCGCGCATCAGGCGGCTGATGATCTGCGCAGGGTTGTCGTAGTCCTGGATGAAGTGCAGCAGCGCGACGAGCAGCACGCCCACCGGCTTGCCGAAGTCGAGCACCCGCCGCGTGTCAGCATGCTGAATGATCGCCTCCGGATCGCGGGCGTCGGCGTGCAGCACCGCGATGTGCTCCATGTCGCCGCTCTGCATCAACGCCTGGGCGTGGGCGCGCACGATCGGGTCGGAGTCGACGTACGTCACCCGGGCCTGCGGAATGACGCGCTGCGCGACCTCGTGCACATTGGGGGAGAAGGGCAGCCCGCAGCCGATGTCGAGGAACTGGTCGATGCCGCGCTGCGCGAGGAAGGAGACGGCGCGCAGCAGGAAGTCGCGGTTCTCTCGGATGCTGGCCCGGGTCGTCGGCGCCATGGCCAGGATGGTCTCGGCCACGTCGCGGTCCACCGGGTAGTTGTTCTTACCGCCGAGCCAGTAGTCGTATATGCGCGCGGGGCTTGGCTGGTCGGTGTTGATCCGCGAGGGCGGCACTCCTTCACCGAGCAGGTGTGCGACTCGATCGAAGTCCGCGGTAGACATGTGCCCTTCCGATGGTGCAGTTCTCGCCTAGGCGATGAGCGTACTCGTACTCGACGACGCGCGATGAGGACGGGTCCGCCGACCGCTGTCATGGACTGCTGTCCGTGATCCGCTGCCTTTCGTTCGCCGCGCGCCATGGCGAGGCGGACCGGGAAAGGGGCTAACTTCTTTCGCATGATCCCTGCCCGCTCCGTCGCCCTCTTCCTTCTCGCCGCCCTGTTCGAGATCGGCGGCTGCTGGCTGGTCTGGCAGGGGCTGCGCGACCATCGAGGCCTCGCCTGGGTCGGCGCCGGAGTCGTCTCGCTCGGCGTGTACGGGTTCGTCGCGACGCTGCAGCCGGACAGCCACTTCGGCCGGATCCTGGCCGCCTACGGCGGGGTGTTCGTCGCCGGATCGTTGGTGTGGGGCATGGTCGCGGACCGGTATCGACCGGATCGCTTCGACATCATCGGCGCAGTGCTCTGTCTGATCGGAGTCGGCGTGATCATGTACGCGCCGCGCGGTCGCTGAGGCCGGACATACCGCGGCTCCCGGCCGTCTCCGCTGCGAGACGACCGGGAGCCGCGATCAGTGCCGGTTCGCGATCAGTGCAGGACGCGCAGTCGCGGCGCCGGCGTGCCGGTCAAGATGCCCGGTCCGCCGAAGATCGGGCCGGTGGCCGCGTGCAGTGCGCCGCCGGTGACCGCGAGGCCGCCCGCGGTGTACATCGCCTCATCGAACGCCTGGCCGTTGGTCGGCGCCTTGCCGACCGCGAACAGCGCGTACGCGTTGCCGTTCAGCACGCTGCAGGAGATGTAGTCGCCGACCATGCTGCCCTGGCTGGTGTTCGCGATCTGCGAAAGGCCGAAGGGTCCCGCGATAGTCTGCGCCGCGCTCCAGGTCGAGCCGCCGTTGGCCGAGGAGATGTAGCCGACCTCGAGCTGGCAGGTCGAGGCCGAGCAGTTGGCGTTCGGGTAGAAGTAGTAGTAGAGGCCGAGCTTGGCGGTGCTGCCCGAGGTGGCCTTGTCCACGCCCAGGCCCGGGATGAAGTGGTCCACCCCGCTGGTGGTCGCGTCGATCGGCACCCGGGTCACCGCGGTCCAGGTCGAACCGTCGGTCGAGGTCGAGTACACGATGTCGTTGGCCGGGCAGCCGGAGCGGAACCGGCAGTCCTGCCAGGCCACGTACACCTTGCCGCTCGAGTCGATCTCCGCGCTGGGCAGGCCCTCGCCGTCGCGCAGGTTGCCGGCCACGCCGTGCGCGCTGACCGTGGCGACCTGCACGCTGGAGTTCCAGGAGGAGCCGCCGTTGGTGGAGGTGAATGCCCGGATGGCGCTGCCGTTGGCCGAGTAGGGCACCACGACGTTGCCGTTCGGCTGCACCAGCGGCTGCCCGCCGAGGCCGGAGGGGCCGTCGGCCGGGGAGCGCAGCGCCGACCAGGTCTGGCCGCCGTCGCTGGAGACCGACATGGCCTCGGCGTTGTTCGAGGAGGTGATGTCGACCTCGATGTAGCAGTTGCCGTAGTGCGGGCTGGTCGAGGTGTCGTCGCAGACCACCCACTGCTTGTCATAGCCCTGACCGTCGAAGCCGACCGCCTGGGTGGCGCTTGCCCAGTTGACGCCGTCGGTGGAGCGGTTCACGGTGACGCCCGCGGCGTTGCCGGAGGAGTCGATCGGCAGGCCGACGATCAGCCACTCGCCGTGCTTGGCGTCATAGGCCACCGCCGCGTCGGAGACCTGGGCGTTGCTGCCGCCCTGGTTTACCGTGATGCCCGACAGGTAGCCGTGCTGCCAAGTGCTGCCGCCGTCCGTCGACGTCGTCCAGCCGAGGTCGGAGGCGCCGCCGCCGTAGACCCGGCCGACCTGGTACGCGGAGACGATCGTGTTGCCGTAGGCGAAGGTGTCCGGCTCAACCTCGGTCGCGTGCTGCGCGTCGGTGTCCGTGAACGGGTCCGAACTCACCTTCGTCAGGGTTATGCCACCCGACGAACCGACGGTCAGCGTGAAGCTCGCCGTGTGCGTGGCCGAGGTTCCGGTGCCGGTGATAGTGATCGACGAGCTGCCGGAGGGCGTGCTCGACGAGGTGGTGACGGTCATCGTCGAGGAAGAACCGGCCGTCACCGAGGCCGGGTTGAAGGACGCTGACGCCCCGGACGGCAGGCCCGACGCGCTGAGCGACACGGTCTGCGCGCTACCGGAGGTGACCGTCGTCGAGATCGTCGAGGTCGCCGATCCGCCCGGGCTCACCGAGGCGGAGGCCGGGTTGGCCGAGATGGAGAAGTCGTTGGTCGTCGAGGCCGGGGTGAGCACCACGTCGTCGTACTTGGTGTACGTCGCGTCGCCCGGGTAGTTGTCGTCCTTGCTGGTGAGCGTGAGCGTGTAGTTGTGCCCGGCGGTGACCGTCTTCGAGATCTGCTTCCAGCCGGAGTTGGCGACGCAGGTCTTGGCCAGCACCGTGCTCGTCGTGCCGGCGGTGGTGTCGGCGAGGGTCGCGGTCGCCCAGTCGTACGTCACCGTGTCAGGGCAGATCACGTCGTACCAGAACGACAGCGTGCCGCCGCCGCTCGGAGCGGTGAAGGATTGCGCGATCGAGGAGCTTCCGTTGGTCGGCGAGGTAGAGCCGAGCATCGCCGCGTAGGTGCCCGAGTGCGGACTGGACGTGGTCACGCTGGTGGCCGGACCGGAGGTGGTCCAGCCGGACAGGCTGCCGGTCTCGAAGCCGCCGTTGGTGATCGTGGTCGCCGCGGCGGCCGGAGCGATCGCGGCGGTCAGGGGGAGGAGCGCGAGGGCCGCGACGGTGGCGAGCCGGCGTCGCGCTCGGGAGCCCGATGTGGATGCGGATGTTGATGTGGATGATGTGGGTATCAAGGTAGATCCCTTCTACAGCGCAGCTGTTTGCCCGAGAGGATCTGAAGGGCGCCCCGGAGTGCTTGTGGCTCTTCCGGGGTGAATGTGGCGACACCCCGCCTGACAGCAGCGGGTGGCGGGGTGGCACCGAGTGGGCAGTTTTGCAAGGCGGTGCGGTAACGGCAAGTGCCCTGGCAGTCACGATTGGCAATGGGACGGCAAAGGCGGCAGTTCGCGCCTGCGGATCGCTCGCAAATTCGTTCCGCGAGACGCGTCGGCGGCACCGAGGGAATCTCCGGTGCCGCCGACGCGTAGGTGGGTATTCGCTAGTGATCAGCGACCGCCCGTGGGGTCGGGACGGGCGCTTCTCAGGAACCTGAATCGTCAGATGCCTGTGTTTCCGAGGAGTCTGAATTTATCGGCAGTCCGAGAGATCAGGAGTCTTACTCGACGACGAGCTCGACCGGGATGTTGCCGCGCGTCGCCTTCGAGTACGGGCACACGCCGTGCGCCTGCTCGACCAGCTTGCGGCCGGTCTCGTTGTCCAGCGACTCGGGCAGCTCCACCCGCAGCACGACCGAGAGCGCGAAGCTGGTCTCGTCCTTGTCCAGGCTCACCTCGGCGGTCACCGAGATCTCGCCGGTGTCCACCTTGGCCTGCCGGCCGACCAGGCCGAGCGCGCTGGCGAAACAGGCTGCGTAGCCGGCGGCGAACAGCTGCTCGGGGTTGGTGCCCTTTCCGTCGCCGCCGAGGGCGGGCGGGAAGGCGAGGGCCAGGTTGAGCTGTCCGTCGGAGCTGACCGCCTTGCCCTCGCGGCCGTTCGCCGTGGCGACTGCGGTGTAGAGGCTCATCGTGTCCCATCCTTCGTGGTCCGCGGCGGCCGGTGCGCCGCCCGCGAAAGAAGCATTGCACAAAACTATATTGCGCACAACTTAAGTGCGCGCCACTGAGGTACACTGAGGTCATGGACACCACGGACCTCCTCGGCGAACCGGCGTTGCGCCTCGACGCGCAGCTCTGCTTCGCGCTGCACGCGGCCTCTCGGGCTTTCGACGGTGTGTACCGCGTCCTGCTGCGCGAGTTCGGTCTGACGTACCCGCAATACTTGGTGCTGCTGGTGCTCTGGGAGCACGGAGAGCTGAGCGTGAAGAAGCTCGGCGCGAAGCTGCGGCTGGATTCCGGCACGCTCTCCCCGCTGCTCAAGCGCCTGGAGGCGGCGGGCTGGGTGGCGCGGCGGCGCGCCGTGGACGACGAGCGGTCCGTGGTGGTGAGCCTGACCGAGGCCGGTGGCGCGCTCAAGCAGCGCATCATGCAGGTGCGGACGGGTGTGGGCGTCGCCATCGGCATGAATCAGGAGGAGGCGGACGCGCTGCGGACTCGGCTGGTCGAGCTGACCAAGTCGCTCGACGACACGACCGCCGGCTTGGCCGCCGCTGCGCGGTGATGCCGCGATCCTGTGTGCTCACGCGCGGTCTCCTTGGGCCGAATGCATGAAAAACTGACGCCCCATCACCGTTGCTCCCATAAAGCTCTGTATTCAATGCATACGGTCTGACGGCAAAAGGCGATCAAGCCTCGTCTACCTGGGCCTAGGGAGCACCGTGCGACGTTCACCCAGCCTTCGTTGTCGTCTGCTTCTCCTCTTCACCGCACTTGCCGGGCTGTTCGGCCTACTCGCGGCCGCTCCGGCCGCCGCGTTCGTGATGGCGCCCGGGGACAACGGGGACGTCAAGATCCACGCGTCGACGACGCCGGTAAACGACACGCGCAACGAGCCGAAGGTGTGCGTGTTCTACCTGGACGCGTTCAACTTCGACGGGCTGCAGGAGGTCTCCTGGACCATCGACCAGCAGCCGCCTACCGGCACCAAGCAGGTGCTGAGCGGGTCGATCACGCTGGACCAGAACGGCAACGGCCACACCGGCGATATGACGCTGCCGAACGGGCACTACAAGTTGACCTGGACCTTCGTGGGGGAGAAGGGTAAGGCGAAGTTCAAAGTGTTCATGGTCGACTGCGTCAAACCTTCGCCGTCGCCGTCGACGAGCGCCTCCGCCTCGGCTTCTGCCTCCGCGTCCCCGTCGAAGTCTGCGTCTCCGTCCAAGTCGGCTTCTCCGTCTCCGTCGAAGTCGGCTTCCGCCTCGCCCAGCGCCTCGGCGTCCGGTTCCAAGGCCCCCTCGGCCAGTGCCTCGGCGAAGCCCGGCGGCAAGCTCGCGGAGACCGGAGGCGAGGCGGCCGGCTGGCTGGCCGTCGGCGGCGCGGCGCTCGCCGCGGGCGGCGCCCTCATCCGCAGGGCCCGTGGATCGATGCGTCACCGGTAGCCCAATCCGGTAACTGAGACCGGTCACTGAGGCCGGGTCGGTCCGAAGGATTTCGGACCGACCCGGCCTCGGCCTTTCGGCTGGTTGCCAGCCTCAAGGACCGGTTCGAGGTCGAAGACCGTCGAGAAGGATGTCGAGAAGCCGGTCGGCGGTGACCGCGTGACCGCTCTGGTGCGCGACGGTGAAGATTCCGATCAGGCTCGCCGCGATCTCCTCGGCGGTGACATCGGAGCGAAGGTCACCCGCCGCGCGACCCGCCTCGAGGATCGCCGAAATCGCATTCAGCAGCTCGTCCCTTGTCTGAGCGTGGCCGACGGCGCCAGACTCGATGACCGCCGGCAGCGTGTCGAGCATTCCGTTCTTCGTCGCGACCCACTCCCCGAACAGGTCCATCCAACGCCGCAGGGCCACGGCCGGGGCCACCTCGGCGAGCAATTGCCGGGCGCCGTTGGTGAGGCGGACGACTTGGTCCCGGTAGACCGCTTCCACCAGGGACTCACGGGTCGGGAAGTGCCGATAGAGCGTCCCGATGCCCACGCCGGCCTCGCGGGCGATAGCGCGCATCGACGTCTCCGCGTCACTCGACGCGAACACGCGCGTGGCGACCTCCAGCAGTTGTTCGCGGTTGCGCGCGGCATCGGCCCGCAGCGTCCGGGGCTGCCCAGTGGTCAAACGGATCACGCTCCGGTTATCTTGGGTGCCGTAACCGGAGCATAGTCCGTTTCAGGGCGGCGCCACGAACGCGAGGAGACGAGCGAGCATGCAGCAGCACGACAACGCACTTCGAGGCGGTACGAGCAGGGCGGTTCGGCTCGAATCCTTCGGCGGACCAGAGGTACTGGCGCTGCAGGCCGTGCCGGAACCCCGGGCGGGCGACGGCCAGATCCGCGTTCGGGTGACGGCGGCCGGCCTCAACCCGATGGACTGGTTCATGACCGCGGATGCCGAGACCGCGGCGCGGTTCGGCCTGAGTCTGCCCTGCGGGTTCGGGACCGACTACGCCGGAATCGTCGACCAGGTCGGTGCGGACGCGAGCGGCTATGCGGTCGGCGACCGCGTGTTCGGAACCGCCCTGTCCCGAGCGGTCGCCGACTTCGTCGTGGTCGGCGCGAAGGGGAACATCGTGAGCGGCGTCGCTCATCACACCCCGGACGGCCTCGATGACCGCACCGCCGCCACGCTGCCGATCGCGGGCAGCACCGCGGCCGCCGCTCTCGCCGTCCTCGACCTGGGACCACAGGACACGGTGCTGATCGGCGGCGCGGGCGGCGGGGTCGGCGTATTCGCCGTGCAGCTGGCGCTCATCGCGGGGGCGCGAGTCATCGGCACCGGCTCGCCGTCGAGCGCCCAGCATCTGCGAAGCCTCGGCGCCGAACCTGTCGCGTACGGCGACGGCCTGATCGACAGGCTCCGCGCTCTCGATGCCGGCCCCATCACCGCGGCACTGGACCTGCACGGGACGGATACGGTGCACGTGGCGCGCGAGCTGGGCGTTCCGGACGGCCGCATCTGCACCATCGCGGCCGTGGTCGACGGTGTCCAGGCTGCCAATGGCGCCGGCGCCGCGCCTGATGCGCTCGAGAACATCGCGCGCCTCGCCGCCGCCGGCCGTCTGCGTGTACCCATCGCGGCGACCTTCCCCGTCGAAGACATCCGCGCGGCCGTCGAACTCCAGGCGGCTCGACACGTCCACGGCAAGGTAGTGATCGATCTCCAGCCTCCGCAGTAAGCGCGCATGCCGCTCAGCTCGTCGAGCGTGAAATCAGCAGGCTGCTACGAAAACATTCCCGGCCGCACTAGGCTGTCGGCATGATTCAAGATTCCGAACTCTCGACCTCGTTCGGCGCGCAGGCCCGCAATTACGACCGGTACCGGGTCGGGCCGCACGCGGAAATCCTCGACCATATCCTGCCCGCCTCCTGCTCGGCGGTCTTGGACCTCGGCGCGGGAACGGGCGCGATGACCCGGCATCTGATGAAGAGAGTGCCGAAAGTCTACGCCGTCGATCCCGATCCGCGAATGCGCGAGGTATTGACGGAGAATTGCCCCGGCGTCACCGCGCTTGAAGGGGTCGCGGAGCAGATCCCACTACCCGACGCCTGCGTGGACACCGTGGTCATGTCGTCCGCCTGGCACTGGGTCGATCCGGATCGGGCCATTCCCGAGGTCGCCCGGATTTTGCGGGACGGGGGCGCTCTGGCGCTCGTCTGGAATCGCGGCGACCGCAGCATTCCATGGGTCTCCGATATCGAGGAGTTCCGCCGTAGGGCCACCAACACCGGCGATATCGTCTACACCCAGGTTTCGCATTACCTCCAGGACCAGTGGTTGCCCGAGGGCGCGCCGTTCGTCGATATCGAGATATCCGCGCTGCCCTGGTCGACCCCGATAAGCCGCGACGAGCTCAGCGCGATGCTGACCACCTACACCGGATATATTCAGGCACCGCCGGAGCGAAAGCCGGAGATTCTCCGGGAGTTCACCGAATACGTGAACAGCGATCCGCGGCTGGGCACCGGCGACCTCGTCGAGTGGCCGATGCGCTGCCACTACTGGAAGGCGCGCCGCATCGACCGCTGAACTGCCTTCGCGAACTGCGCCGCCGGGCGCCCTCCTCCCGGCGGCACAGTTTCGCGTATGTCAGGCCAGGTCAGGTCAGGATGCCGGGACCTTCTGCACGTACTGGTCCGTGTACGTCTGGCTCAGGTCTATCTGGTGTCCCTTGACGGCCGGGTCGAATTCCGAGAGCACCCGGAAGACGCTTTGCGGACCGTCCGTCGGCATCAGCCCGGTCGGGTTGTACATGCCGATCTCGTTCGCGAGCGCCTGCACGTACGCGGTCTTGCCGGTGCTGGCGTAGTAGTTGGCCGGCATCGCGTCGGCGATCTGCTGAGCCGAGTGCTGCTGGATGTAGTGCAGCGATTCGACCAGTGCGTTCACCAGCTTCTGCACCGTCGCCGAGTTCGCGCTCTCCCAGGCCGCGGTCACGCTGAGCGCGGTGCCGGGGTACGGCCCGCCGAGCGCCGCCTGGGTTCCGGCCACCGAGCGCATGTCCACCAGGATCTTGGCCAGGTGCTTCGAGAGCAGCGAGGAGATCGTCGGCTCGGTGGTGACGCCGGCGTCGATGGACTTGTGCTGCATCGCCGCGACGAAGGTGGCGCCCGCGGCCACGCTGACCGGGTGGATGCTGCTCACGCCCGCTCCGCTGTGCGCGGCGAGGTAGTCCGCGAGGAACTCGGTGGAGCCGCCGAGGCCGGTGATGCCGACGTTCTTGCCGGCCAGGTCGGCGGGCGAGGTGATGGCGGCGGACTCGTCGTCGCGCACCAGCTCCACCATGCCCGGCGCCTGCAGCAGCTGGACCACCTCGTGCACCTGGGTGCCCTTGGCGACCAGGTCCTGGTCGTGGTCGTAGAACCCGACCACGCCCTGCACCTGCTTGGAGAGCAGCAGCGAGAAGGTCTGCGCGCCGCTGGTGACGCTGACGATCTGCACGTTGAGGCCCTGCTTGCGGAAGAAGCCGAGCTGCTGGGCCAGGATCAGCGGGATGTAGCTCTGGTTGGTCTGGTTCGCCACCGCGATCTTGACGGTGATCGGCGCGGCGCTGGACCCGCCGCCGGCCGAGGCCGAGGACCCGGAGTTGGAACTCGAGCAGGATGAGATGCCCGCGGCCGCGGTCAGCGCGGCTACCGCGAGGGCGAGCTTGCGATGGAACATGCTTACTGTGCTCTCCTTGGTCGGGGAAGGGGACGCTTGGACAGCTGGTTTCATGAAGCTGTGTTCGTATATGTGGGTTCTTATGGCGCTGTTCTTATAGCTGTGTTCTTATAACCGTGTTCTCGGGCGCATGCTGGTAGCTGTGTCCTTACGAGAGGTGGTGGTCGGTCAGGTCTCCGGTTCCATCGCGTGCCGGGGCGGGCGCCAGCGCAGCAGCCGGCGTTCCACCAGGGTGATCAGTCCCTCCGCGGCGAGCGCGACGATCGTGGTCACGACCAGTCCCGCGTACACGCCGTTCGGGTTGAAATTGCCCTGCGCCTGCGAGATCAGCGTGCCAAGGCCCTGCTGCGCGCCCAGCATCTCGCCGACCACCGAACCGGTGATGGCCAGGCCGAAGGCGACCCGCAGGCTGGCGATGATCCAGCTGAACGCGGACGGCAGCACCACGTGCAGGATCACGTCGAGCTGGCTCGCGCCGAGCAGCCGCGCGTTGGCGACCAGGCCGTGGTCCACCTCGCGCGCGCCCTGGAAGGCGTTGAAGAACACGTTGAAGAAGATCAGCAGCACGGCCAGCGCGATTTTCGACTGCATGCCGAGGCCGAACCAGATGATGAAGATCGAGCCGAGCACGATGCGCGGGATCGAGTTGAACGCCCCGATGTAGACCGCCAGGATCTCGGAGAGCAGCTTGACCCGGCCGAGCAAGATTCCGCAGACCACGCCGAGCACCACGCCGATGACGAAGCCGATCAGCGCCTCCTGCAGCGTCACCCAGATCTGCTGCCACAGCGGCCCCTCCGTAGTGCCGTTGTGGACCCAGTCCGTCAGCTGCCGCCAGGTGCCCGCCGGATCGCCGTAGAAGAACACGTCGATGGTGTGCGTGGAGGCCAGCAGCTGCCAGATTCCGAGCGCGCCGACCAGCAGCGCGACCTGGATCGAGACGATGATCGCGCGGCGGCGCACCCGAGGCCGGCCGGGCGCGTCGCCGTCGCGCGGTCCGGCGGCGGTGGCGTCCGGCCGGGAATGTTCACGCGGAGGTCGTAGCGCGGGCATAGGCAAGGGAGACCTCTTCGCTCAGGCAGGACCAGATCTGCTCGTGCAGCTCGACGAAGCGCGGCTGGAACCGCACCTCGCGCACGCTGCGCGGCCGCGGCAGATCGACGGCGAACTCCTTCTTCACGGTGGCCGGGCCCGCGGTGAGCACGACCACCGTGTCGGCCAGCGCGATGGCCTCCTCGAGATCGTGGGTGACCATCAGCACCGATGCGCCCAACTGCTCCCAGAGCCCGAGCAACTCGTCCGACATGATCTGCCGGGTCTGCGCGTCCAGGCCGGAGAACGGCTCGTCCATCAACAGGATCTGCGGATTGTTGATCAGCGTCTGGGCCAGCGCGACGCGCTTACGCATGCCGCCGGAAAGCTGGTAGGGGAAGTAAGTTTCAAATCCGCTCAGCCCCACCCGGCGCAACCAGTCCCGCGCGAGTTCGACCGCCTCGCGCTTGGGCGTGCCGCGGAATCTGGGGCCGGCCGTGACGTTCGAGAGCACCGTCTTCCACGGGAACACCGCGTCGTTCTGGAACATGAATCCGGTGCGCGGATCGGTTCCCAGCACCGGCTGCCCGTCGATCAGGATCCTGCCTTCGCTCGGGCGCGCGAGGCCGGCGATCATCGAGAGGATCGTCGACTTCCCGCACCCGGTCGGGCCGATCAGCACGCAGAAACGCCCCGGGGCGACCGTGAGGTCCACGTCGTCCAGCGCGGTGTGCGCGCGGCCGTCGGGGCCGCGGTACCGCTTGGAGACGCCATGCAGCGCCAGCAACGGAGGCGGCTTTCGAAGCCTGTCAGGGTGCGAAGCTTCGAACGCTGCAGGATCGGACCCCGTGGAGCTTCCCAATCGACACTCCTAGCGACTGCCCCCTCGATTGGGCCATGAGGATGCCATCGATTAGCCAAAGGCAACAAGCGATCCGCCCATGGGACTGTCAACTTAGGGTCCTGCTGGTGTGACGGTGGGTTGTGCTGCCCTAGGGTGCTCGCATGCCACGGGCCGGTCACACGAACACCGCGCTCAGCGCCGGGTTGCCGCAACGAGTCGTGCTGGGTCTGCTGATCCGCGCATTCCCACCGGGTCACGTCGACCAGATCGTCGACGTGCTCGGACGCCGCGAGCAACGCCACCGGCTGTTACCGGCCAGGCTGATGGTCTATTTCACCCTCGCGCTGTGGATATTCGGCGAGCTGCCCTACGAGGACGTGCTCGGCGAGATCGTGCGCGGTATTCCGGGTCTGACACACCCGCCGGGCGCGCAGACCGCGAGCGCGGCGGCGATCGGGCGGGCCAGGCGCCGGCTCGGCGTGGAACCGCTGCGGCTGCTGTTCGAGCGGGCCGCGGCCCCGGCCGCCGCGGTCACCGGGCCGGATCCGCTGCTGCCCGGCGGCTGGCGGACGCTGCGACTCGGCCGGATCTCGGCCGACGTGCCGGACACCCTGGCCAACCGCGGCGAGTTCGCGGTGCGCACCGCGGACCCGGCCGCGGCGGTCACGCCGCGGGTGTATCTGTCCTTACTCACCGACGACCTGACCCACCGGGTGGTGGCGGCGGCGGTCGGCGGGGGAGCCGACGGCAGCCGGGACCGGCGCATCGCGGCCTCGGTGTCGCCGGGTTCCCTGGTGGTGCTGGACGAGGAACGGCCGCTGTCCGCCGCGCTGTGGAGTGCGATCGGTGATCGCGGCGGCGAGCTGCTGTGGCCGGTGGGCGACGCGCTGGCGTTCCCGGTGCACCACCGGCTTCCGGACGGATCAGGGCTCTCCCGGCTGCCCGGCGCCGCCGGGGCGGCCCGGATCGTACGGGTGATCGAACGGGGTTCCTCCGCGGGGCGGCTGGTCACCTCGATCCTCGACCATCGCAAGGCGCCGGCCGAGCGGCTGACCGCCGTATTCGACCGGCACCGGGCGCGCGGTAACGGATTTCGTGGCATCACCGCCTATCAAGGAGGCGACCGGATCGTGCTTCGTTCGAAGAGTCCTGACCTGGTGCGCCAGGAGCTCTACGCGATGCTGTGCGTTCACCACGCGATAGGCGAGCTGGTGGACTACACGCTGCTGGAGGGCCGGCAACCGCCGGTGCGCTCGCGGCAGGTCCATATGCACGCGAAGCGCCCCTATTCGGGCGCGGTGCGCCCCCGTTAAGTCAGTTGTGTGAAGTCTTGGCCCCCGCTGTGCGGCTGTGCTCAAATTGCGGCGGTCCCGAGCCCGGGTTGTTTGCTTCGCCACGCAATCCGCACATCGGTAGCAGAGGACGGAGATCGTGCCCGCTCGATACGAGGAGCGTGTGAGGCTCGATGGATAAAAACACGGATGATGCCTTACCGCGGACCCGGCGTGGCCTGCGCGACCTGCGTCTGCGCAATCGGCTCGTGCTCTTGGTGCTGCTGCCGCTGATCGCCGCGGTGGCGCTCGGCGCGGCCCGCGTGGTGACCGAGAACGACGCCATCACCGCCGAGGGCAACTTGGCCGGCCAGGTGCGGGTGGCGCTGACCGTCTCAAAACTCGTGCACAGCGTGCAGGACGAGCGGGACCTGATCGCCCGCTATCTGACCGACGGTCAGCAGGCGCAGGACATGACCAGCCTGGCGGCCGCGGAAAGCAACACCACCGCGCAGGTACAGGCGTTCGAGGCGGCGCGGCGGCAGTACGCCGGCAGCATCGGCGCTTTGTCCGCCTCGGCGCAGGCGCTCGCGGTCCAGGCGGACGCCCGGCTCGGCGACCTGACCGTGCTGCGCTCCTCCGTGGTCAGCCTCGGCGACTCGCGGCCGGTGTTCCAGGCCTACACCACGATCATCAGCAGCCTGCTGAACTTCAGCGACCAGCTGGCCACCGGCACCACCGACCACGACCTGGGCAACCTCGTCAGCTCCCTGGCCCTGGTCGAACAGGCGGGGGAGCAGACCTCGCAGGAGCGCGGCTACCTGGTCTCCATTCTCGGCGGCGGCGGGCAGACCCGGGTGCAGCAGGAGGCGCTGATCCAGGCGCAGGCGAAGTACACCAGCTCGCTGGACACCCTCACCGCGCAGGCCACGCCGGCCACCGCCAACCTGTTCCAGTCCACGGTCGGCGGCCAGAGCACCGGCACCGCGGACAGCCTCGTGCAGCAGGTGATCGACGTCGCGCTGGACAACCGCCCGGCCAGCACGATCGGCGCGGACCCGGTGGGCGCGTTCAACGCCGCCACCGCCAAGGTCACGCAGGTGCGCCAGGTGGAGAACCAGGTCGGCGCGCAGGCCTTGAACCGCACCTCGTTCCTCCAGTCGGCCGCGCGCACCCGGCTGTACATGAACGCCGGCATCGTCATCCTGACCCTGCTGCTGGCCTTCGCCGCGACCGCGATCATCGCGCGCTCCATCGTCGAACCGCTCAGGGTGCTGCGGACCTCCGCCTACCAGATCGCGACCGTCGGCCTGCCTGCGGTCATCCGCAGGCTGCGTGACGCCACCGACGTGGAGGCGACGAGCACCAGAGTGGAACCGATCGCGGTCCGCTCCCGGGACGAGATCGGCGAGGTCGCCCGCGCGTTCGACGAGGTGCACGACGCGGCGGTGCGGCTGGCCAGCGAGCAGGCGCTGCTGCGCGGCAACGTCAACGCGATGTTCAAGAACCTCTCCCGCCGCAGCCAGGGCCTGGTGGAGCGGCAGCTGCTGCTGATCGACGGGCTGGAGAACAGCGAGAAAGACCCCGGGCAGCTGGCGCAGCTGTTCAAGCTGGACCACCTGGCCACCCGCATGCGCCGCAACAACGAGAACCTGCTGGTCCTGGCCGGCGAGGAGACCGCGCGGCGGTGGACAGAGGCGGTGCAGCTGGTGGACGTGGCGCGGGCCGCGGCCGCCGAGGTGGAGCAGTACGAGCGGATCATGTTCGGCGAGATCCCGCGCACCCGGATCGTCGGCAAGGCGGCGCCCGACGTCGCGCACCTGGTCGCCGAGCTGCTGGAGAACGCGACCACGTATTCCTCCCCGCAGACCAAGGTGTGGGTCGCGGCGCGCGGCGCGGACGACGGCGGCGTTATCCTGCACATCGAGGACGTCGGCATCGGCATGACCGCGGCGGACCTGCGCCGCTCCAACGAGCGACTGGCCAATCCGCCGCTCGTCGACGTCGGCGTCTCCCGGCAGATGGGCCTGTTCGTGGTCGGCCGGCTGGCCGCGCGCTACGGGATCAGCGTCACGCTTTCCGAGTCCCCGGCCGGCGGGGTGACCGCCTCGATCCACCTGCCGGTCACGCTCGTCGACCTCGGCGCGATGGCGGCCCGGCGGCCGGACGACTCCGGCCCGCAGCCGCGGGTCACCGTGCCCGGCATCGCCCGCGAGGGCTTCAGCAGCGGCGGCCTGCTCGACCAGGGCCGTGGCGGTGCGCCGGAGGACTGGCAGGGCGAGTTCGGCAGAACCCGGCGATTAGGCGAACCGCCGAGCCCTCCGCCCCCGGACGCCGGCGTCGGCGCGGGATTCCGTGAGCCGCCGGTCAACGGCGCGGGCCGCTTCAGCGCCAATCCGGTGCTGCCCGGCCAGTTCGCGGCCCCGCCCTTTCCCGGTCCGGCGATGTCGGACTCCCGAGGCCCGGATCAGCGCTCGGATACACAGCGTCCAGGTACGCAGCGTACGGATGCCCAGCGTCCTGATACGCGGCGCCCGGACGGACAGCACCCGGACGCACTGCGGTCGAACGCGGCGGTCTACATAGACGGCGCTCCCTCCGCGCCGGTCACGGACCCGACCTGGTTCGAGCCGAAGCAGGCCGCGCCCGACGGCGGCGCGCCCCTGCGGGCAGCAGCCCAGGAGGAGAGCAGGACGCAGATCCCGCAACCCCGGCCCGGTGCCCAGGGCCAGCGGCCGCAGGGTCCTCAACTGGCGCAGAACTCTCACATGGCGCAGAGCCCGCCCGGCACCCCGGCCGGCGAGGTGCGGCAGGCCGCGCGCAACGACGCCGCGATGACCGACACCACCGAGCGGCTGCCGATCTTCGAGGCCGTGGAATCCGAGTGGTTCCGCCGCCGCGGCACCCGGCCGCCGCACTCCGGTTGGAGCCCGCGCTCCGTGCAGCCGTGGGACGCCACAAGGGCCGCCACCAATGCCGCGCAGGCCGCGTCGAACGTGCAGACGGCACAGGGCGCGCCCGGGCCGCTGGGCCCGAACTCCGGGCGCTTCGGCCAGGCCGCGGCGCCGGCGCACACGATGACCGAACCCGAATCCGGTCCGCGCTCCTGGTCCTCGCCGGGCGACGACGCCTGGAAGGCCGCCGCCGCGCTGGCCAATCCGGCCCGGGACGGGGTCACCGACAGCGGTCTGCCGCGCCGGGTGCCGAAGGCGAACCTGGTGCCCGGCAAGGCCGGGGCCAACGGCGCGGCCAAGGTCACTCCGCCGCCGGGGATCTCGTCGACCGCGGAGGCCGTGCGCAAGCGCCTGTCGACCTTCCGCCGCAACTCGCAGCAGTTGGCCGGCGAGACCGAACAGAGTTGAGGAACGGGACATGAGGGGTATGAGCCAGGAGGCAGAGAGCCTCAACTGGTTAATCTCGAACTTCGTGGAGCGGGTCCCCGGGGTGGCCCACACCATCGTGGTCTCCTCCGACGGGCTGCTGATCGCGTCCTCGGAGGGCCTGACCCGCGACCGGGCGGACCAGCTCGCGGCGGTGGCCAGCGGCCTGGCGAGCCTGACCCAGGGCTCGGCGCGGATCTTCGAGGGCGGCGCGGTCACCCAGACGGTGGTCGAGATGGCCCGCGGCTTCCTGTACGTGATGGCGATCAGCGACGGCTCGGTCATGGCGACCCTCGCCTCCACCGAGAGCGACATGGGCCTGATCGGCTACGAGATGACGAACCTGGTGGAGCGCACCGGGGAGGTGTTGACGCCGGCGCTGCGCGAAGAGCTGCAGAACGCTCTGCCGCAGTAACCCGGCAGACCAAGAACTCTGATACTAAGGGAGCGCGGTCAGTAAGACAGCACAGCCGCCCGCGGCCGGACGGAGGCCCGCGGGTGGTGGACCGGAAGGATTCGGATGCTGACACGGGGGTCGGGCGACGGCGCGGCCGGACCTGCCGGCCCGGCAGGCTGAGGGAGGTGCAACGTGGGTTCCGAAGGCGAGGCGTCTCCCTTCGTACGCCCTTATGCCGTCACCGGCGGACGCACGCAGTCCCATTCGCAGCTCGCGATGGAGGCGCTGGTCACGACGACCGCCCGGGGCTGGAACGTCATGCACACCCTGGTGCCCGAATACGAGAAGGTCTGCCGCCTGTGCTCCGAGTTCAAGTCCGTGGCCGAGATCGCGGCGCTGCTCAGGATGCCGCTCGGCGTCACCGGGGTGATCGTGGGGGACCTGGCCGAGAGCGGCCTGGTCTCGGTGCAGCAGCCCGACTCCCTGGACGGCCAGCCTGACCTGGCGCTACTGGAAAGGGTGCTCATTGGCCTTCGCAACCTCTGACCGGGACGGCCGGCGGGCCGGCCCCGGACGCGACACGGCGGTCACGCCGGTGAAGATCGTGATCGGCGGCGGCTTCGGCGCGGGCAAGACCACCTTCGTCGGCACGGTCTCCGAGATCGTGCCGCTGACCACCGAGGCGGTCATGACCGCGGTGGCCGAGCGGGTCGACGACGTGCGCGGCGTGCCCGGAAAGCAGACCACCACGGTGGCGATGGACTTCGGCCGGGTGACGCTGGACTCGGACCTGGTGCTCTACCTGTTCGGCACGCCCGGGCAGACCCGGTTCTGGTTCATGTGGGACGACCTGTGCCGCGGCGCGATCGGCGCGATCGTGCTCGTGGACACCAGGCGGCTGGCCGACAGCTTCTCGGCGGTCGACTACTTCGAGGACTTCGGGCTGCCGTACATCATCGGAGTGAATTGTTTCGACGGGAAGCTGGTGCACGAGGTCTCCGACATCCGCGAGGCGCTTTCCGTGCCGCCGGACGTCCCGGTCGTCACGCTCGACGCCCGCGACCGCGAGTCGGTCAAGGCCGCGCTGATCCGATTGGTGCAGCAGAGCGTGAGTTTCCGTACCCGGGTCGGCGCGGACAGCAAGCCGGTCGGCTCCGGGATCGGCTGACCGCGGCGGGATCGGCCGGGCATCGCACGAAGGCGGCAAGCACAGCCGATTCGTCCCTCTGGTCGGGTTTCGCGGCATATTGCCACGCGTTAGTACACTGACGGCATGGCTGAACCGACTGCACCGGGCCAGGAATCGAACGGCGCACGACCCAGTCGGCGGGCTCTGCTGGCCGGCACCGCGGGACTCGGCATGGCCGGCGCGTTCGGCTGGTGGCAGGCCACTCCGGACAGTACCGGGCAGCGTTTGGGCGACCGGCGTCCGATCCCGCAGCCCGGCGCCACCGCGATGGTCAGCTTCCCGCTGGGCCTTTCCAACCTCCAGCTGGCCGGACAGCGGGTCATCTACTCCTACCCCGGCACCACTCCGCCGGCGAGCCTGCTGAGCGACATCAGCGCCGGCCTGGTCGGCGGCGTGATCTTCTTCGGCGAGAACATCACCAGCGCGAGCCAGATCGCCGGAGTGATCGCCCAGCTGCGGCAGGCCGCGAAGAGCAGCCCGATCAAGCAGCCGCTGCTGCTGATGACCGATCAGGAGGGCGGACTCGTGCGCCGGCTGCCGGGCCAGCCGACGCTGTCGGCGAAGCAGATGGGCCAGGCCGCCGACCCGGTGGCCGCGGCGAGCGCCGGCGGCACCGGAGCCGGGCAGAACCTGCGCGGCGTCGGCATGAACGTCAACCTGGCTCCGGTGCTCGACGTGTTCTACAGCGCGGGCAACTTCATCGACCAGTATCAGCGTTCGTTCAGCAACGACCCGGCCAAGGTCGCCGCGCTCGGATCGGCCTTCATCAGCGCGCAGCAGGCGACCGGGGTGGCGGCCACCGCCAAGCATTTCCCCGGCCTCGGCTCGGCGGCGACCTCGCAGAACACTGATCTCGAGGCCGTGACGCTGAACGTCTCGCTGAACCAGCTGCGCACCATCGACGAGGTGCCCTATCCGGCGGCGATCGGCGCCGGCGTCCTGCTGGTGATGTGCTCGTGGGCGGTCTACCCGGCGCTGGACCCGAGCCTTCCCGCGGGCCTTTCGCCGACGATCGTGAACGGGGAACTGCGCGGCCGCAACGGATTCCGCGGCGTGACCATCACGGACGCGCTCGAGGCGGGTGCGCTGAGCGCGTACGGCAGCACGGCCCAGCGCGCCGTCAAGGCCGCGGCCGCCGGAATGGACCTGATCCTGTGCTCGGCCCGCGACGTGAGCCAGGGGCAGAGCGCCCGCAACGCGCTCGCGACCGCGCTCGGCAACGGCACGCTCGACTCGACCAGCTTCCACGCCGCGACGGAGCGGATCGGCTGGCTGCGCTCCGGGCTGCCGTAGCCGCCGGACCTGCGTGCGCCCATTCCACGCTCGCATGCGCTCGGCCCTCGCAGCCGCCGGGGTGCAACGGCGGCCGCGAGGTCAGGTGCGCAGGCGGCGAGTCAGACCTCGCTGGCCGCCGGAGCCTGCTCGCGGTGCCGGCCGCGCAGCTCCAGCTCGATCTGCTCGAGGCTGCGCCCCTTGGTCTCCGGCACCAGCGCCCGGGCCAGCACGAACAGCACCGCGTTGACCGCGGCGAACACCCACATCGAGTGGCCGATGCCGAGCGCGTTCTTGTCGGACATGATCGGGAATACGGCGGTCACGATGCCGGTCGCCGCCCACAGCACCACGCTGCTCACGCCCATGCCGGCCGCGCGCACCCGCAGCGGGAAGACCTCGGCCATCATCACCCACACCACCGCGCCCCAGCCCAGCTCGTACGCGGCCAGGTAGCCGATCAGCAGGATCAGGGTCGCCACGCCGAGGGCGGTCTTACCGTGCACGTCCAGCACCACGAAGCCGGTCAACGCGAGCGTCACGAACATCAACGCGTTGCCGATGAGCAGCAGGGGTTTGCGACCCCAGCGGTCGACCACGAACACCACCCACGCGGTGAACGCGAGCTTGGTCACGCCTAGCGCGATCGCGCTCAGCAGCGCGGTGCTGGTGGTGAAGCCGAGGGAGACCAGCATCGTCGGGAAGTAGGCGTTGATCGCGTTGACGCCGCTGAACTGCTGCCCGACCGCCAGCAGCAGCGCCACGAACAGCATCGGCCGCACCCAGGGCGCCCACAGCTCGCGCAGGCTGCCGCGCTGCTCGGCGTCGAGCCGGATGACCTCCTGGATGGTGGCCAGTTCGGCGTCCACGGCCTCTTGCCGGTGGATGCCCGCCAGCACCGCGCGCGCCTCCTGCTCGCGCCCTGCCTTCACCAGCCAGCGCGGCGTCTCCGGCAGCAGCATCAGCCCGGCCAGCAGGATCGCCGCGGGCACCAGCGCGCCGGCGAACATGCCGCGCCAGTCGCCCGTCGCGGCCAGCCAGTAGCCGACCAGGAAGGCGATCAGGATCCCGGAGACGATGAAGATCTGGTTGAGCGAGGCCAGCGCGCCGCGCAGCCGCGCCGGGGCCAGTTCGGACAGATAGGTGGGCACGGTCGCGGAGGAGCAGCCGATGCCGATCCCGATGACGCCGCGCGCGACGGTCAGCTCCGGCAGGTTCTGCGAGAGCATGCAGGCCACCGTCCCGAGGATCACGACGAGCGCCGCCGCCATGATCGCGCGGCGGCGGCCGAGCCGGTCGCCGAGCCGGGAGGCCGCGGCCGCGCCGATCATCGCGCCGACCGAGAGGCTCGCCGTGACCACGCCCTTCTGAAAGCCGGTCAGGTGCCAGTCCTTGGCGATGATGACCAGGATCGCGGCGATGATGCCGAGGTCGTAGCCGAACAGGATGCCGCCGAGCGCGCCGAAGAAGTACAGCGTGGACCGGTTGATACGCCGGCCCGCAGGGGTCGTGGCCGTCTGCGTCATTGCGGAACCGCCTTCCGTGGGTTGAGTGGGCGCCGTCTGCGGACACCGGTTTTCAGGAGGCACCGGTTTTCAGGAGCACCGGGTTTCAGGAGGCACCGGGTTTTCAGCGGGCACTGTTTTTAGCGGGCACTGTCTTCAGCGGATGCCGACCCGCCGCAGCTGTTGACTGAGGTCACCGGCCACCTCGTGCAGCAGCCTGCCGACGCGGTGCAACTCCGCGTCGGTCACTTCGCCGGCCGGCATGGAGCAGCTCATCGCGTCGGTGGCCGGAATGCGGTACGGCACGACGGCGGCCGCGCAGGCCACACCGGGAGTGCCTTGCTCCCGTTCGGTCGCGTAGCCGCGTGCTCGGGTGACTCCGAGTTCGGCGCGCAGCGTTTCGCGATCGGTGATCGTGCGCTCGGTGAGCGTGGGCAGTTCCGTCGGAAGCAGCTTGGTGAGCTCCGCGTCGGAGAGTTCGGCGAGCAGTGCCTTGCCGAGCGAGGTCGCGTAGGCTGGCAACGTTCGGCCGACCCGGGAGACCAAGTGTGCTGAGCGGCGGGATTCGCGGGTCTCCAGATATACGATGTGCGCTCCGCACAGCCGCGCGTAATGCGCAGTCAGACCGGTCTGCTCGCGCACGCGTTCCAGGGCGTCAGTCGCATAGGGCATCACCGGATCACGATCCAGATACGCCGTACCGCAGATCAACGCTCGAACACCGAGTCGGAATCTGGTTCCCGCATCGTCTGACTCGATCCAGCCCAGGTCGCGCAGGGTACGCAGCAGGCCGTGCAGGCTTGAGCGAGGGAAACCAGTCTGGACGTGTAACTCAGTCATTGAGGTCCAGGAGTGGTTCCTCCCGAAGGCCTCGAGTAACTCGATGGCGCGCCGGGCGGATTTGACCCCGGCCACCGCTTCCGTGTCGGCCCCAGCCGCTCCGACGACCGCCATGCGTTTCCTTCCTTCCGGCCGTCTTGTAACGAACCTTGACCAAGCCTGCTTCCCCGAATATGTTTCACACGCTGCACATGCTTCATGCTCATGTCAACTATTCACATACATGAACGACGTCTCAGAGTCGAGGTGTCCATGCACTCCACGAGGCCGCGGCCCACCCGAACGGGGCGCGCGATGCTGGCCGCGGTGGCCGGCTGCGCGCTGGCCGGCACGGCGGCGCTGTCCGGGTGCAGCGCGTCGTCCACCGCGGGCGGCAACGGCGGCGGCGGATCCCTGCCGCAGTCGAAGAACGCCCACGCCACCGGCGATCTGACGGTGTGGATCCGCGGGGCCGGGGACTCGCCGAAGGCGTATCAGAAGATCTTCGACGCGTTCACCGCGCAGTCCGGCATCAAGGTGGACATCACCACCGCCACGCTCACCGACTTCGAGACCAAGCTGACCGCCGCGGCCTCCGCGCACCGGCTGCCCGATGTCGTGCTCGATGACGCCGCGCAGCTGGGCAACTTCGAGAGCCAGGGCATCATCCTGCCGGTCGACAAGGCGAAGCTGGCCGGCGCCGACCAGCTGACCGACCTGGCCTGGAAGTCCGCCACCGACCTGCACGGCCAGCCTTACGCGGTCCCGTTCTCGGCCCAGGCCAACGTGCTGCTGATCCGCAAGGACTGGCTGGACAAGCTCGGCCTGCAACCGCCGAAGACCTGGGACGACCTGGCCAAGGTGGCCAAGGCGTTCACGACGCAGGACCCTGACGGAGATGGAAAGGCGGACACCTACGGCCTCGACATACCCGGCTCGACCGCCCGCGGCTACACCTCGTGGTACTGGTCGAGCTTCCTGTACCAGGCCGGCGGCGACTTCGTGAAATCCGCCGGCGACGGCAAGTACACCGCGACCGTGAACACTCCGCAGGCCGTGCAGTCCGCGCAGTTCCTCGAGAACCAGGTGTGCACCGCCAAGGACGTGCAGCCCTCGGTGCTCGGTGACGACACGACCGCGACCAACAAGGCGTTCCAGACCGGCGTCGCAGGCATCTACCTCACCGGCCCCTACGCCTACGCGACCATGGACGCGACGACGGTCAAGGGCAAGTACATCGTGATTCCGCCCCCCGCCGGGCCGAGCGGCACCACCGCGACCCTCGCCGAGGGCACCGACATCTTCACCATGGCCGACGCCAAGACCGACGAGGCGACGAAGCTGGAAGAGTTCATGATCACCCCGCAGGCGCAGCAGCTCGGGATGATCGGCGTCAAGACGGCCACGGTGGTGCGCCTGTCGGTGAACAAGACGGTCGACGCGGCAGCCGTGCACAACGGCGACCAGCGCTGGCAGGTGGCGCAGCAGGTCTACGCCGACGCCGGCCACTATGAATGGGACAACCTGCCGAACTGGACCGCGCTGCGGCAGAAGGCCTCCGACGGTCTGAACAAGCTGCTCTCCTCCTGCGGTGACGTGCAGTCCGCGCTCAACGCGCTCAACGGTGATCTGAACGCGGTGCTGCGGCAGCAGGGGGTCGGATGATGCGTGCCGAGGCGACCAGGACGCCGGCCCGGTGTCCTGGTCGTGTTGCCGTCAGACTGTGCACCGCGACCACGGGGGCGCTTAGGTGAGCGCGCAAGCATCCCCGGCGTCCCCTCCCGAGGTCCCGGTCCCGGCCGCACGCGCGCGCGGCCGGGATACCGGTTTGTACGGGCCGATCGCCCCGCCGGCCAGGAGGCCCGCGCCGCGCCGCCGGATCCGCCGCACCCGTCGCAGGCTGATGCCCTGGCTGTATCTGGCCCCTGTCTTGGTGTTCATCGGGGTCTTCAAGCTCTGGCCCACGATCTGGGGCGTGTACCTCAGCTTCTTCCACGTGCGGCCGTATCTCGGCAACCAGTACGTGGCCGGGGCGAACTACCAGCGCGCGTTCAGCGACCCTGATCTGCGCGCAGCCGTCGTGCACACGGTGATCGACGCGGTCGGCGCGGTGGCCGGCTCGATCCTGGTCGGCTTCGCGCTGGCGCTGCTGCTCGAGGGCCCGGCCCGGCATCTGCGCATCCTGCGAACGGCCGTGTTCCTGCCGACCGTCGTGGCGATGGTCGCCGCCGCCTCGCTGTGGCAGACGCTGCTGTACCCGAGCCGGTACGGTGCGGTGAACTCGCTGCTCGGCGCGTTCGGAGCCGGGCCGGCCCCGTTCCTGTCGAGCACGCACTCCTCGCTGGCCTCGGTGATCCTGATCCAGGTCTGGAAGAACGCGCCGTACGACATGGTCATCTTCGTGGCCGGCCTGGCCGGGATCGACCGGCAGCTCTACGAGGCCGCGCACATCGACGGCGCCGGGGCGCTCCAGCGGCTGCGCTATGTCACGCTGCCCTCGCTGCGGCCGATCACCACGATCGTGCTGACCCTCGGGATCATCAGGGGCCTGCGCGTGTTCACCGAGATCTGGGTCGCCACCAGCGGCGGCCCGGCCGGCTCGACGCAGTCCGTGGTCACCTACATCTACCAGCAGTTCAGCGAGAACAACGACGCCGGATACGCCGCCGCGATCGGCACCCTGCTGCTCGCCGTCACGATCGTGCTCACCTGCCTGAACCTGTGGTGGCGCAACCGAAGGGAGGCATGGTGAGTAGCACTTACGGCGGGCCTGAGACAGGGAGCGTTGCGGCCACGTCCAGCACCCTCGGCCTGCGCGCCCCCCGACGCCTCACGCGCAGCCGCGCCGGAAGAATGACGCTGCGTCTCCTGCTTTACGGGGTCGCCGTCTTCATCTTCGTCCTCCCGCTTTGGACACTTGTCGCGACGGCTTTCTCCGGCGGTCTAGCCCGCCTCGGCCAGGTGATGCTGCTGCCCAAGCACGCGACGTTCGGCAACCTGACTCAGGCCTGGAATCTCGGCGTGGCCCGCGGCCTGCTCAACTCCGTCGTCGTCGCGGTGGTAGGGCTCACCCTGCAGCTGACGGTCAGCACCCTGGCGGCGCACGCGCTGGCCAGGCGGCGGTTTCGCGGCTCGACGGTGGTGCTGCTGCTGATCCTGGCCACGATGATGATGCCCGAGGAGGTCATCGCGGTCCCGCTGTTCCAGGTGCTCGGCAAGATCCCGCAGCCGTTCACCGGCGGCACGCTGGTCAACTCGTACGCAGGCCTGACCCTGCCGCTGGTCGGCTGGGCGCTGCCGGTGTTCGTGCTCACCGGGTTCATGCGGCGCATCCCGCTCGAGCTCGAGGAGGCGGCGCGGGTCGACGGAGCCTCCGATTTCCGCATCCTGACCCGAATCATCGTGCCGCTGTGCCTGCCCGCCCTGGGCACCTGCGCCGTCTTCGGCTTCCTGATGATCTGGGACCAGTACCTGCTGCCGCTGCTGGTGGCGCAGAGCCCGGATATGAACACGCTCACCGTCGTGGTGACCAGCCTGCAAGCCAGCCAGGAGCAGGGTGAGGGAGTCAAGCTCGCGGCCGTGCTGGTGCTGATGGTCCCGGGCGTCCTGGTGTACCTGGGCCTGCAACGGCTCTTCGAACGCGGCCTGCTCAGCGGCTCGCTCAAGGGATAGAAGGATAACTCAGTGCACGACGACGAAAGCCCGGCTCCCGGCCCCGGACGCGGCGCGAGCGATCGGCTCACCGTCACCTCGGTCACCATCACCCCGATCGCCGTCAAGGACCCGCCGCTGCTCAACGCCTCCGGCTGTCATCAGCCCTATGCGTTGCGGTCGATCATCGAGCTGCACACCGACGCCGGCATCACCGGCATCGCCGAGGCCTACGGCGACGATCCGACCCTGGAGCTCCTGGGCCGGGCCGCCGCCGCGCTGCCCGGCCTCGACGTGTTCGACATCAACGGCCTGACCCGGCGTGCGGCCGGATCCCTCGGCTCGTTCACGGCGTACAACCCGACCGAGCTGATCGGCCCGACCGGGGCGGACAAGACGGTCGCGCAGATCGTCGGGGCCTTCGAAGTGGCCTGCTACGACGCCCAGGGCAAGGCCACCGGCCGGCCGGTGGCCGACCTGCTCGGCGGCGCGGTGCGCGAGAGCGTCGACTTCAGCGCCTATCTGTTCTACAAGTGGGCCGAGCATCCGGCGGGCGGCGGCTGCGATTTCGAACCCGACGACTGGGGCGCCGCGCTCGACCCGGACGGCATCGTGGCGCAAGCCCGCAGAATGGTCGACACCTACGGGTTCGGCTCGCTCAAACTCAAGGGCGGCGTCTTCCCCCCGGACCAGGAGATCGAAGCGATCCGCGCGCTGCGCAGGGCGTTTCCGAACCACCCGCTGCGTATCGACCCCAACGCGAACTGGAGTGTGCAGACCAGCCTGCACGTCGCCAAGGAACTCGAAGCAGAGCTCGAATACCTGGAGGATCCGACACCTGGCATCGCCGGCATGGCCGAGGTGGCCGCGGGTACCCCGCTGCCGCTGGCGACCAACATGTGCGTCACATCTTTCTCGGACATCCCCGAGGCGGTGCACCGCGGCGCGGTGCAGGTCATCCTCTCCGACCACCACTTCTGGGGCGGCCTGCGCGCGTCGCAGCGCCTCGCCGGGATCTGCGAGACCTTCGGGCTCGGGCTGTCGATGCACTCGAATACGCACCTGGGCATCAGCCTGGTGGCCATGGCCCATCTCGCCGCCGCGACGCCGAACCTCACCTACGCCCTCGACACGCACAGCCCGTGGCAGCGCGGCTTCGGCTACACGGCCGACACGCCGGATTTCCAGGACGTGATCCGTCCCGGCGTGCTCACCTTCGAGGCGGGTTCGCTGCGTCTGCCCGGCGGCCCCGGCCTCGGCGTCGAAATCGATCGCGATGCGATGGCGCGCCTGCACGAGCAGTACCGCACCTGCGGGGTGCGGCGCCGCGACGACATCACCCACATGCGCCTGGTCGACCCCGACTGGACCGGCAAGCGCCCGAGATTCTAGGAGCCGCGAATTTTCCTGACGGATCGTCATCGGCGCTCTGAGTGGGTAAGGTTTCCGACGGGGAGCGGTGCGACAGGAGGGTGAGCCACCGCGGAAACGGGGTGAACGGCCGGAATGCCTCGCAGGCGCATCAGTGCACGCCGACAGTGGTCGGCGTGCGGCGGTGCGCTCATGCTGGCCGCGGCGGCCGCCGCAGGGTGCACCTCCCCGCTGCCCGACCTGATCGACCCGGCCAACCGGGCGGAGGGCTCCCAGACCATCGTCTGGGTTTCCAGCCCGACCCTGCGCAATGCGAGCGACGATGCCAGGCAGGTGCTCGTCGACGCCTTCGAGCAGGCATATCCCGCCATCAAGGTGGACCTTCAGCCGGGCCCCGACAACACGGACCGGCTGCACGAGAAGCTCAGCGGCGAACTGTCCGGCGGATCCGCGACGCCCGACGTCTACTCCGGCGACGTCACGTGGCCGGCCGAGTTCGGGCACGACGGTCTGGCGTTGCCGCTGAACGATTACTTCCCGCCGTCGTTCTGGTCGCAGTTCGCCCCGCCAGGCACCGCGCTATCCGACAATACCCTGATTCAAGCGATGAGTTATCAGGGCAACGTCTACGCGGTGCCTTACTTCGTGGACTACGGCTTCCTGTTCTATCGCAAGGATCTGCTGGCGCAGGCGAGCCTGCCCGTCCCGGCCACCTGGGAACAACTGCTCGCGGACGCCAGGGCGCTTAAAAGCCGCGGCCTGCCCTATCAATTCGCCTGGCAGGGCGACGCATACGAGGGCTTGACCTGCGACTGGACCGAACTGCTCGCCGACGCGTACGGAGGGCAGAGCGCGGCGCAGTTCGCCACCTCCGCCGACCAGGCGACCGCCGCCCGGCTCGCCTCGCCGCAGGCGCTCAAGGCGCTCGACTTCCTGCGCACCCTGATCGGCGACGGGCTTTCGCCGGCGGGCGTGAACGGCTTCGAGGAGCCGCAGGGCGACTCGGCCTTCGACAGCGGGCAGGCCGCCTTCCTGCGCAGCTGGGACTCGTCCTGGGCCAACGCGGTGAGCGCCACCAGCGCGGTCGCGGATCTGGACAAGGTCGGCGTGATGCCGCTGCCTACCTTCCAGGGCCAGCGCGGTCCCGGCTTCTCCGCCGTCGGCGGGTGGAATCTGTTCGTCAACCCGCACAGCCGCAACCTCACCGCGGATCTGACCTTCGTGCGCTGGATGGCCGGGCCGCAGGCACAGCGCATCCTGGCGACGCAGTTTTCTGAGATACCGAGCAACTACGCGGTGCGCACATCGCCGGACGTCACCGCGAACAACCCGATCATGGCCGCAGCGGCGCGGATCAGCCCGGTCAGCCGACCGTCCTCAACCCCCGATTACGGGGAGCTGAGCAAGAAGATCTACTCGGCGATCCACGAGGCGCTGCCCGCTGGACCAGGCCTTCCCGCCGCCGATCCATGCACGACACTGCTCAAGGCAGCGAGGGCCATCGATCCGACGGTACGCAGCGCTCTTCCATGCGACGTCACAGGCGGTGGCTAATCATGGCAATCGCACCTGGAGACGAAGAGCGCACGCCGCCGGAACCGGCGGATGACACGAGCGGGTACTCGCCTGCCATCCCGGGCAACGACGCCGCCGCAGTCAGACGGACCGGCGCCGCTGAGGGGTCCAAGGCCCTTGCACAGGCCGAACCGGAAGACGCGATACCCGGTCTGATCGAGCGGGCCCGCGAGAGTATCCGGTTCTGGATACGAATGCACGGCCGCGGACTGCTCGGCGCCACCCCCTTCGCGCTTGCCGCCGCGCTCACCGCGGCAGCCCTCTCACCCATCGCGATCCCGCTCCTGCTGGGCAACGCGGCCCTCGCACTGTCCGGATTGCTCGGGCAGCTCGGCAACATCGGCGCCGAGCACATCGCGCACGTCATCGAGGACGTAGTCGCTCAACTGCGCGGCGAGGCGCACGGAAAGCGGATTTCCGAAGAGCGCCTGCAATCCGCGCTCAGCGCCCGGCTGCGGGAAGAACTCGACGGACCGCAAGCCGCCGCTCTACGCGCCGAGATGGCCCAGATACTGCATCGCGTAGACGGCGTGGGTACCGCGCTGGACGCTGCGGTCCGCAGCGGTGTCGAAGGACTTTCGGTCTACATCGGCGAGACGGTCAACCAGCTCAGTCAAACCACGATCGAGTTCCGCGCGCTGCGCGAGGACGTCATGTCGGGAATCGCCGTCATCCAACACGATCTGGCCAGGCTCGAAGCGATGCAGCGCGGCCAGGCCGAGCAGGTCGAACGGATCGGCGTCCAGATCACCGAGCTGCACCGGCAGTTGGCGATCGGACGCGGCGCGGTCCGGCTGCCGCCGAAGCCGCTTGCCGCCGGATCGCAATCCGCGCCTGAACCCGGCAAGGACTCGGCGGACTCGCCCTATCCCGGGCTCGCGGCGTTCGACGAGGAGACCGCCCAATGGTTCCACGGCCGCGAACAGCTCATCGCGCGCCTGGTCACCCGGCTGCGGCAGCGCCTGCAAGGCCTGTCGATGGTGCTCGTGGTCGGCGCGTCCGGCGCGGGCAAATCCTCGGTGCTTCGCGCGGGCCTGATTCCCGGACTAGACACCGGCGCGCTCGCCGTGCCCGGCTCGGAGCGCTGGCCGCGCAAGGTGATGAAGCCGGGCCCGACCCCGCTGCGTGAACTCGCGGTGCGGCTGGCCAACCGGCTCGGCGGGGACAGCGTCGAGATCGCCGAGAAGCTGCGGCAGAACCCGAACAACGCGGCCTTGATCCTGCGCCAGGTGCTCGATTTCGACCGGCGCCGGCGCGACGGCGCGGCGGCCGACCGTCCCGAGCCGGCCACCGAGGCCGGCCGGCTCGTCCTGGTGATCGACCAGTTCGAGGAGATCTTCACGCAGTGCGAGGACGGCCTCGAACGCCAGCGCTTCGTCGACGCGATATGCGCCGCCGCCGACGGGCAGCCCGGCGCCCCGGCGCCGGCCCTCGTCGTCCTGGTGCTGCGCGCGGGCTTCGTCGAACACTGCACCGCGCACCCGGCGCTCGGCCCCGCGCTCAGCGACCAGTTCATCGTCGGCCCGATGAATATCAGGGAGCTGCGCGAGGCGATCGAGGCGCCGGCCCGCGACGCCGGGCTTGAGGTTCAGCAGGGGCTGGTCGAGTCCATGCTCACCGACCTGGAGGCGGTCACGTCTCCCGACGGCGACGACGGCGCCGTGGCCACCTACGACCCGGGCAAGCTGCCACTGCTCGCGCACGCGCTGCGGGAAACCTGGGAGGGCAGGGAGCGCGCGGAGCGCGGCGGGCACTGGGTGCTGACCACCAAGGCCTATACGGCGGCGGGCGGCATCAAGGGCGCGGTCGCCAAGAAGGCCGACGAGGTGTACCAGAGCTTTGACGCCGACAGCAAGCGGGTGGCCCGCATCCTGCTGGAGCACATGGTCTCGGTTCGCGCCGACGCGGAGGACACCCGGCGCCGGATGACCCGCGCGGCGCTGCTCACCGAGGTGGCCCGCAGCGACCTGCCGACGGCGCGGCAGGTGCTCGACCGGCTGGAGCGCGAGCGGCTGGTCACCAGCGACAAGGACACCGTGCAACTGGCGCACGAGGCGCTGCTGCGGCACTGGCCCGCACTCAGCGAGTGGCTGGAGGAACACCGCGACTGGCTGCGCACCCTGCAACGGCTCTCCGCGGGCGCACAGGAATGGGACTCCGGGGGTCACCACCCTGACCTGCTGCTGCGCGGCACCCAGCTGTCCGCGGTGCGCGCCGAGGTCACCGAGGCGCGCCGCGGCGAGCTCGGCCGGCGGGAGAACGAGTTCCTGCGCGCCTCCGAACGCCGGCGCAAGCGCAACGACCGGCTGCGCCTCGGCGTGGTGATGGCGCTCACGGCGGCGCTGGTCGCCGCGGCCGGGCTCGGATTCGTCGCCAAGAACAACAGCGCCGCGGCGCACCGGCAGCAGACCATCGCGCAGGCCCGGCAGCTCGCCGCCGAGGCGGACGCGCGCCGCTCGACCGATCCGGAGGTCGCGCTGCTGCTCTCCCTGGCGGCATACCGGATCGCCCCCACCGACACCGAAGCCGTCAACAGCCTGCTCTCCAGCCAGACCGGCTACTTCACGGCGCGCCTACCGAACATCGCCGGAGCGGTGAACGCCGTCGCCTACGATCCGGTCGCGCCATTGCTCGCCGCGGCCGGCCAGGACAACGCCGTGACGCTGTGGAGTACCGCCTCGGACGACACCGGGTCAGAGAACGCCGGCACGCGCGCGCCGGTCGCCATGCTCTCGGGCGACGCCCCGTTCTACGCGGTCGCCTTCGATCCGACCGGTCGCCTGCTGGCCGCCGCGCAGCAGAACGGAACCACCGTGCTTTGGGACGTGGCCACGAAGACCCGGCTAGGCACGGTCGGCGCGGGACCGGACGCGGTCGACACCCTGGCCTTCAGCCCGGACGGTACCGAACTGGCGACCGCGGGCTATGCCGGAACGGTCTGGCTCTGGAACGTCAGCAGCCTGAAACGCGTGGCCGAGGTCGGCGTGCGCAACGGGACCATCAGCAGCGTCGCGTTCAGCCCGGGCGGCGACAGACTGGCCGCCGCGTGCACCGACGGCGAGGTGCGGATATGGAAGACGGCTGATCTCAGCGCCCGGCCACAAGAGCTGGTCGGCCACACCGGTATGGTGCGTTCCGTCGCCTTCAATCACGCCGGAACGCTGCTCGCGTCCGGTGGCGATGACACGACCGTGCGCCTATGGGACGCGAAGAGCGGCGCCGCGCTCGGCGTGCTCAGCGGCTCGGCCGGGCCGGTACGCGCGGTCGCGTTCAGCCCGGACGGTACCGAACTGGCCAGCGCCGGCGAGGACGACGCCGTGCGGCTCTGGGACACCGCCACGCGCCTGCAGATCGGCGCGCTGACCGGCCCGGCGAACGCGGTGGCCGGGATCGCGTTCAGCCCCGACGGCCACACGCTCGCGGGCGCGGACACCGACGCGACCGTCGGCCTGTGGAATGTCGCGGCGCCGCAGAAGCCGGGCGAGATCGCCACGGCCGCCGTCGCCGCGGCCCCGGGCCGGGCCGGGCTGCTGGCCACCTCGGGCGCGAATCAGCAGACATATTTGTGGCGGACCTCCGGGCACGGCCTCTACGCGACCGTCGGACCAACCGGCGGGTCGGCGACGAGCAATGCCGGATCCAGTAGTGCCGCATCCGAGGCGAGCGGTCTGTCCGCGACCGGCGCGGCTACAGCGGGAATCGCCTTCAGTTCCGACGGCCGCAGGCTGGTGACGTCCGTCGCCGGAAACGGCGCGGCGGTCTGGGATGTCGCCACCGGGCGCAGAATCCGCACGCTCACCGCCGATTCCCCAGTCGACGCCGTCGCGGTCCGCCCGGCGAAGCAAGGCGCCGGCGACAGGAGTGGCGGCACGGACGACGTCATCGCCGCCGGCGGTGTGAACGACTCGATTTACTTCTGGGGCCCCGGCGCCACCGCGCCGTCGTGGTCCAACGCTCTGCTCGGCGGCCCCATCACCACCGTCGCGTTCAGCCCGGACGGCACATTGCTGGCCGCCGGAAGCCAGGACGGGACGGTTCTGTTGATCCGGGTCGCGGTCGCCGGCGGACGGCTGAGCGCGAATGTCGTCGAACAACTTTCCGGTTCCTCCGGCGCGGTGGAATCGGTGGCGTTCAGCCCGGACGGCCGCACTCTGGCCGGCGGCTGCGCGGACGGCACGGTGCGGCTGTGGGACACCCGCGATCCCAATAAGCCGGCCGGATTGACCACGCTGTTCGGGCAGAGCCAGGCGGTGGTCGGGGTGGCCTTCAGCAGCGATGGCAGCACCCTGGCTTCCTCGGCCGCCGACCATACCATCCGGCTGTGGAATGTCGCCGATCCCAAGGCGCCGGCCGCACTGGTCACGCTGGGCGGCCCGAGCGATCCGACCGGCGTGGCGTTCGAACCCGGCACGGGCGCCGTGGCCGGCTCGGCGGCCGACGGAACGGCGCTGTTCTGGGACACCGACGCCGCCGCGGTGGCCGCGCGGATCTGCGCCTCGAACCCGGCCGAGGCGGCCCGGATTCTCACCCCGTCGCTGCTCGGCGGCGGTTACCCGGCACTGTGTCCGTAACCGCGTACCCACGGCGGCGTCTCGAACGGCAGTTCTTCGGCTGGAACTTCGACTAACGGGCTGCACATCGCGGTCAATCTCCCGGGGCCGCGACCGCACGCACCAGGGAATTCGCCAATCGAGAATCAGACGTCTGTGTTTCTCGGCGGGATTACGGGGCGCGCACGGGGCTGCCATTGAGCACCGCGCGCGCCGATCGTAACGCAGGTGCGCTGGGCCGATGCACAAGTACTGCGCTACAACCGATACGGTATGCGAATTGAACTGACCGGTCGACGCCGGCGTTTAGGTATGCGAATTACTCGTTGGAAAGGAAAGTCACAGTGGCTCTTAAACGAGTGTGCGACATCACCGGCACGGATCGCGACGTGGAGATCTGCGACGTGACCATAGCCGGGCAGACGATCAAGCTGGATCTCTCCCCGGCCGGCGCGGACAAACTGCGTGAGTTCTTCGGCGCCGTGGTCACCGTGCAGCACCCGCTCGCCTCCGGCGCCGCTGCGGTCGCCGCGCCGGTCGCGCCGGTGGCTGAGCCGGTCGCGCCGGTGGCCGAGCCGACCGCCGCCGAAGTCGACGAGGAGGAGCAGGCCGCGGCGGCGTCCGCCGAGGAAGCCGAGGCAGAGGTCGAAACCGAGGCCGCACCGGTCGCCGCGGAGCGTCCGTCTCGCCGCGGCAGGCGGGGCGCCGGCGCCAAGACCGCGCCGCGCAACGCCAAGGGCGGCGGCCGGAAGAAGTCCACGCCGCGGCGCGCGGCCAAGCCGGTCACGCCGGGCACCTCCGAGATCCGGGAATGGGCCAGGGCCAACGGATTCGAGATCGGCGAGCGCGGCGCGATTCCCGGCCGGATCCGTTCGGCGTACACGCTGGCACACGAATAAACGCTCTGAGGTGTGGGGCGCCGACCGGGTACCGCACACCCGGCGGCGACGGCACCGGACTCCCGGCCACGTCGGCGTTCCCCCACTCCCCGTCGTGGCCGCGGCGTCGAGGCAAGACCCGGGCCGTAAAAACAGAACACTGAATGAGAAACGCGTCCGCCCTCCCGCCGCCGGAACGGCCGGGAGGGCGGACGCCCCCGGGATCAGGTCCTCCTGTTCGCGTGGTTTGCTTAATCAGTTCGCTCAATCCGTCGACTGCTACCGCCGCGGCGATCGGTTACGGCAGGCTCCACTGCTGGTTGGCGGTGTCGGCGCAGGTCCAGATCTGAACCTGGGTGCCAGAGCCGCCCCAGCCGGTGTCGTCGAGGCATTTGCCCGAATTCGGGTTCACATACTCGCCGTTGGACTGGTGCTGCCATACCTGCGCCACGGTGCCGTTGCAGGTCCACAGCTGCACCTTGGTCCCGTCGGCGGTTCCGGCGCCGGAGACGTCCAGGCATTTGCCGAGGGCTTGCAGCTGGTTGCCCGAGGTCTGCGTCCACTGCTGCGCATTGGTGCCGTTGCAGGTGTAAACCTGGACGGCGGTGCCGTCCGCGGTCCCGGCGGCTCGCACGTCGAGGCACATGCCCTGATAGCCGGTGATCGGGCCGGAGCCGGGCGGCGGAGGCGGCGGAGTGGTTCCGCCGGTGATCTGGTTGAAGATGCGCGAGTACGCGTAACCGGTGCCCTTGTCGTAGCCGTCGACCTCCCAGAAGGCCAGCTCGGCCACGCCGTTGCTGGCGGCGAAGCTCTCCAGGCTCTGCGCGTCGCTCTGCGAGAAGTAGGCGCCGTCGTCGTTGGTTCCGGCGATCGGGGTCAGGCCCATCTTCGCGTAGGCGGCCGCGGTGGAGATGCCGTACAGCCCGGCCAATTGGTTGGCGGTGTTGCGCGCGGCCGACTCGGCGTCGCTGAGTACCGGCTGACCGTCGTAGAAGTCCATCGTCATGATGTTGACGAGGTTGACGTTGACGCCCTGCGTCTTCGCGTCCTGCAACAGCGCGTACTCGGAGGCGTTGCCGGTCGGCAGGCCGCTCGGCGCGACGCCGAGGGTGAAGTCGACCTGCACGGCCGGGTTCTGCCGCTGCAGGGCGGCCAGCGCCTGGTCGCGGCGGGTGGTCGAGGCCGTGTCGCTCAGCGTGCCGCCCTCGATGTCGAAGTCGAGCCGGGTCACGCCGGTGCTGTTGACGATGTTCGCGTACGCGGCGGTCAGCGACGAGACGCTGGTGCAGGTCTGGGCCAGCTCGCCGCCCTGGGCGCCGCCGGAGGAGATGATGACCTGGCCGCCCGCGGCTTGCAGGGAGCTGATCTGCGCGTTGAAGGCGGTCAGCCCGTAGCCGCCGTCCTCCCACTGCGGGGTGCAGCCGGACTGCGGGATCAGGAAGGCCAGCGTGTAGTACTTCAGGCCGGTGGCGCTCTGGTCGGCGGTCATGTCGCCGACGTCGCCGGTGGTGACTTGGAGGTACGGCGCGGCGTAGTGGGCCGGGAACGCGGGTCCGGCCGCCTGCGCCGACCCGTTCAGGGCCAGCAGCAGACCGCCGGCCGCCACCAGCGGCAGCGCGGCCAAGGTCGCTTTGGTGCGGGTCAATCGCATAGGTGGTCTCTTCTGCGGGTGAGTATGGGTATGAGCATGCTGAGACCGTCGCGCCGAACGGTGGGGAGCGCGGAGCCGCGGCCGCAGGGACGCGCCGCGCCGCACTCGCGGGCGTACCTGGGGGAGGAGCCCCTTATTTCGCGGTTTGATTAAACTCGTAAACCAGATTCGCGTCAAGGGCTGCGCGCCAACCCGTCGACCTCGGCGTCAGCGCAGCTCAGAGCCGTGAAGGTGCCGGAAAAGACAGGGCGGGGACGAGACCGGGTCTCGTCCCCGCCTGCTCGTGCGGGTGTCTATCGGCTAGAACATCAGGAGACGTTCAGCGCGTTGTCGTCCACCACGAAGGAGGTCTGCAGCGAGCTGTCCTCGCTGCCGGTGAACTTCAGCGTGATGGTCTGGCCGATGTACGAGGCCAGGCTGAAGCTGTGCTGGGCGTACCCGCTGATGTGGTTCAGGTTCGAGTACGTGGCCAGCGTGGCCACGACGGTGCCGGAGGAGTTGAGCACCTGCACCTTGAGGGTGTCGTAGGCGGTCGTGGTGGTGGTCTCCGAGGTGTCGATGTGCAGGTAGAACGAGAAGTTCGCGTTCTTACACGTCGACGGGATGCTCACCTTCTGCGAGAGGGTGTCGGTGTGGGTGGTGCCGTAGCCGTCGAGCCACGCGTAGTAGGTGCCGCTGTGCGAGGTCTCACCGGCGCCGTTCGGGTTGATCACGCCAGCCGTCGACGTCCACGGGCTGGCCGAGCCGGTCTCGAAGCCCGGGTTGCCGAGCAGCTGCGCCGCGGTGCAACCGCCTCCGCCTGAGCCGTTGATGGTCCAGGTGAAGGAGGTGGAGCCGGTGGCGCCGGTGGTGTCGGTGGCGGTGACGGTGACGCTGTAGGTGTTGGCGGTGGTGGGGGTGCCGGTGATCAGGCCGCT
>Ga0070739_10000845_pt1 | contig 52290 bp, 39 predicted proteins | sample Coa_R1_7_FD_66445 | JGI IMG/M metagenome (GOLD analysis project Ga0070739, IMG submission 66445) | Surface soil microbial communities from Centralia Pennsylvania, which are recovering from an underground coalmine fire - Coalmine... | ecosystem: Environmental > Terrestrial > Soil > Unclassified ...
TACGCGGTCAGCGCGGCGACGAGCACCGCCCACCACGAGAAGAACTCCGGAACGAATACAGCGACAGCGCCGAGATGGATGAGCAAAAGACCGATTCCATTCGGCCAGTTGGGACGAGCGTCACGCATGTAGCGCAATTTCCCCAAAAGAAATTGTTTTCATACGTGGCACGGCATGCAAGCACGCCCGGCACGTTCGCGCCGGGCGTTACTTGCTGCTGCACCCGAGGAGAAGTCTATACGAGTCCCGCGCGAATCGCGTAGACCGCCACTTGCGTGCGCGCCGTCAGGTTCATCTTCGCCAGAATATGAGAGATATGGTTCTTCACCGTTTTATCGCTCAGCGACAGTCGCGCACTGATCTCTTTGTTCGAGAGGCCTTCCGCGACTAAGCGTACCACTTCGAGCTCGCGTTCGGAAAGCGTTGCGAGCGCGTCGCGTTCGCTGGGACTCTCCACGGCCTGCAGGTGCCGTGGCTGTCCGTCCGTGGGCGCGGTCGCCGCTCCGGCGGGCGCAAGCTGCTTAACCGTTTGGAACACTTCGGTCAGCGTCATGCCGCCTAAGGCTTCGAGCAGGCACAGCTTGGAGGCGGGTGCGACCGTCTGCAGGTATTGCTGCGCCTGCAGAGTCTGGACGCTGTGCGCCGGCTGGTCCAGGACGATAACGTCGGGGCGGAGGTCGGCGAGGCTCGCGCTTCCAACCGATTGCGCCGTGCCGAGGACCGAGATGTTGCCGTCGAGTTCCAACAGTTTCGAAAGGGTCCGGGTGATGAGGGCGTCTTTGCCGACGACCATCACCCGCGGGCCGGCAGCGATCTGAGTTGAAAGGGCCATCCTTGAGTCTCCCCTATAGAGCAGAATACGGCTCTCACACCCTTCATAAGCCTCCCGGTATCGGCGAAAGGACTAAAGGGCGTACAGAGAGCCTACCCTAGGCCGTTTTCATGGTTCTTACGGACTATCAAATCTGAATTACAAAAGGCTTACAGCTCACAGGTTCCGACAGAAGTCATTACGCTTACTAGCGTCGTACTAGGACCAACGTGGGACCCTTGACCGGCGCAATGTTAGAGATCCGGCGCGATGCGCTATTGGATCGGGTCGAGCGCGTCCAACCGAAGATCATCGCGCTCATCGCCCCCGCCGGGTTCGGCAAATCGACACTTGCCCGCCAGCTTATCGCCGGAAAAGCCGCCGCGATATGCGATGCAGCCGGCATCCTGGACGACCTCGACCTTGCGCGGCGCATCGTCCCTGCGCTCGCCATGGAAAGCCCCAGCCGCACTCACCAGCTGACGCAACGTGAATTGATGCTCGGCGACGGCGGCACGAGCGTGGCCGAACGCGTCAACCTCGCGCTCGAGGCATGGAAGGTGCCGACCACCGAGACGATCTTCGTTTTCGAAAACGCCGAGTATATCGCGCGCGAGCCGTCGGCCCGCGATTTCTTTGCGCGCCTGTTGACGCAGCGCGGCGAAGGGCGCACCATCGTCATCTGCTCGCGCGAGAATTTGCGCGTGCACCTGACGCGCTTCGCCTCGCCCCACGAGATCCTCACCCTACGCGCGGAAGATTTGGCCTTCGATCGGACGGAGCTCTCGCAGCTCTTTCAGACGTACAACGGGGAGCCCGGCTTCGTCACGCGCATCATGCAGCTTTCGCAAGGCTGGCCCATCGCGGTCTTCCTTTTAAAGAGGTTTGCGAATGAGGGGCGCATCGAACAACTGCTCGAGAGCCTCGACGACGTGGCGTTTGAGGAACTGCACGATTACCTGGCGGACCAGGTGCTGGCGTCGCTCGCGCCCGACTTGGTAAACGCGCTCTTCGCGTGCGCGTGCATCCCGCATGCGACCGCAGCCGATCTGCAGGCAGCCATTCAAAACGAAGGCGCGCTTGCGGAACTTGCCGACTTTGCGCGCGAATCACCGTTTCTTACACGCACCGGCGCCGGCGAGTTTATTTTACACCCGCTGCTCGAGTCGCTGCTGGTCGAGCACCGGCAAGACGATCGCAACGAAGTGCTGCTCCACACCGCGCAAGTCCACGAAGAAGCCAAACGTTACCAGCGCGCGGCGGAACTGCACTTGGCGCGCGGCGATCGCCCAGCGGCGGCCAAAGCGCTCGGGCAGCACGAAGTCATTCGCGATCATACGCCGTCGATGGCGTACGCGCGCGTCCTTGCATCGTTGGATCGCTCGCTCGTGCAGCGTTATCCACGGCTTTGGGCGGTCACGGCGCTGCTGCGCATTTTCTGCGTCGACACGGAAGAATTGCTCGACGAAGCGGAATCGTTGTGGCGCACGCTCGCGCCCGATTGCACGGTTACCGAACGGTATTACGTCCTCGTCTTCCGCGTGCTCTTCATGAGCTACATCGGGTTGCTGGAAGAAGCGGTAGAAACGCTCGAGAAATTCGCGGCGGAGCATGGGCTGACCGATGCACCGAAGAATCCGATGGAAGGCTATCTGTTCTACCTGCTCGGGCTCATGCGCGCACGCCTGGGACACATCGGGCGGGCCGAACGCGATTTGACGCACGCGTTGCCGCTGGTGAGCAGTATGGATATCATGGCGTCCGGAACGCTGCTCGGCTTGGGTTCGGAAGTTGCGCGTGTACGCGGCGAATATGCGCTTGCGCGGCAATTCGTCGATCGCGCTCTCGAAGCGGCGCGGCGATCGGGTCTCAACAATTTCGTCGCGCTCGATTTGGCGGAAGGCGCCTTCGGCGCGTGGCTGTCCGGCGACGATGCGTTGATGCTTCGCTATGCGACCGAGCTCGATGAAGTGGTGCGCCGTAACGGCGTGCGAGGATTCGCATATTTTTCGGCCGTCGCTTTGGGCCGCTCCGAAGCGCCGGCGGATGCGGACCTGCTGCGCTGGGTTGCGTGCGGCCGGATGATCGAAGCCGCAAATACGAGCGATCCGCAAATCGCCGTGCGCCACGCGAAAGCGGCGGTTGCCGCCGCGCAGCAATACGGCGCTGCGTTTCTCGAATGCCTTGCTACAATCACGCTCGCCCACTTCGACGACGTGCATTTCCACGATCACATGCGCAAGGCGATCAATCTTGCGGAGCGCTGCGACGCCAATCATTTGGTCGCCGCCGTGTATGCGATAGCGGACCGCACGCAAGAGCAGGGAATGCTCAAAAACTTCGTCGCTCGTCTCGAGCGCGAACGGGCGCAGCGCGTGCCGCTGCTCGACGTGGATCTCACCAGCGGCGCGGTTTCGCATGAAGGTGCGCCGATCGCGCTTTCGGACCGCGAACACGCGCTGCTCGTTGCGCTTTCATTGCGGCGCGAGGTCGTTCCGCGTACGCGTCTTGCGGATCTGCTGTGGCCGGAACTGGACGAATACGCGGCGCGCAACGCGCTCAGCGTATGTCTGCACCGGCTGCGCCAGCACGTCGGCAACGGACAGGCCATCGTGCGCAGCAAAGACGGCTATAAACTGCACGACGACGTGCGCGTCGACTTGTGGGAGATCGATCGCGCGGTTGCAGCGCTGCGTTCGCGGCCGGCGCTTTCCGAAAGCGAACGGCGCTCGCTCATAGCAATGTACGAAAAACTGCGCCAGCGGCGGCCGGACCGCATGCTGCAGTGGGAGTGGTTCGAAGCGACCGAACGCCACATCAGCGAACTTCGCCTGGAAGTCGCGGGGCGGCTTGCAAAAGACGCGCTCAGCCACGGCGATCCGCATCGCGCACTCGCACTTGCAGAAGAGATGATCGGGTACGATGCCTGCGATGAAGTCGCCCGGCAACTCGCCATCACGGCGCATCTTTCGATCGGCGATCGCGGCGCGGCCTTACGCCAATACCGGCAGTATCGCGACATATTGGCCGCCGAACTGCAAGTCGAACCTTCAAAAGAAATAAAACACCTGGTCGGCTTACCTTAATCTCATCGTCATCGTGAGGTATCCAACGGCTTATTGTCATCGTGAGGTATCGAACGACGTATTGTCATCGTGAGGTATCCAACGGCTTATTGTCATCGTGAGGTATCGAACGACGCCGAGCTTGTCGAGGCGCAGCCCGCATTCGTCCTCGTGAGGTATCGAACGACGTATTGTCATCGTGAGGTATCGAACGACCCCGAGCTTGTCGAGGCGCAGCTCGCATTCGTCATCGTGAGGTATCGAACGACGTATTGTCATCGTGAGGTATCGAACGACGTATTGTCATCGTGAGGTATCGAACGACCCCGAGCTTGTCGAGGGGCATTCCGATGAACGTACTTGACGTGACCGCTTCGAACGCGGCTCCATGGTTTATATTTAAGGTCGACGCCCTTTTCCCGAACCCTCGCAGGTAACACATGCTAGCGCTCATCCTCGCTTCGATTTTGCACTACGACGTGCTCATTTCGGCGGGCCACGAAGGCCGTCCGCAAAGCTGCGCGCATTTCCCAAAACACCATTGTAACCTGGGCACTGCGGGTGAACGCGATTGGACGCCGGTCGTTGCGAACGTCGCGACAAGCGTACTGCGCGGACGCGGTTTTACGGTGGCGCGCGAACCGGCCGATTTTAACGGCACGTACGACGTGAAGACGGCGATCTTCATTCACTTCGACGGCACCGACCATCCGTGCACGAGCCGCGCTTCGATTGGTTATCACACCGCGGATTCGAAACCCGCGGCCGACCTGTGGCGCCGGGAATACGGCGCGGTGTTTCCCTTCGGCTTCCAGCCGGATAACTTTACCGTGAACCTGCGCGACTACTACGGGTTTCGCCAAGTACGCGCGCGCAGCGGCGCGCTGGTTTTGGAACTCGGCGAACTCACGTGTCCGGCGCAAAAACGGTGGCTCGCTTCGCGGTTGCAATGGGAAGGCGAATTTATCGCCGACTTCGTGACGAAACTGATTCAGCAATAGCGTAGAGGCCGCAGGAGTAAACCTGCGCCGCGCGTATTCCGCGAAACATGAACGCAGGTGTGCGGGCTTGATTACAAAGCCGGCCGGATTCGCATGGGTGACGGCTTGGCTGGCTCGCGGTGCATGGCCGCGCAAACGCCAGTACGATGCGTTACGTTTTGAAGGCATCGATACTATCGTGAACCTGCGCCGGCGCGACGAATCCGAGCGGATTGAAAAGTGCGCGCCGCACGCGCTCGCCGTGCACATTCCGCTTCGTGACGATGAGCCTCCGAGCACTATGCAAGCAGTGAAGTGGCTGCGTTTCTGCGACGACGTTCGTGAAAAGCGCCACGTCTACGTACACTGCAACAAAGGCGACGGGCGGACGTCGGTCTTTTGCGCGCTCGTGCGCATCGCACAAGGCTGGGATGACGAGCGCGCGATCGAGGAGCAGCGCGCTTTCGGCTTCGGCAAGCGCAGGCACCGCCGGCAGATGAAGTTCCTGCGCCGCTTCCATGCCGCCGTGATGAGCGGCGAAATCGGCATTCCGCGCTTGTAAAAGTAAAATCGCGTTGGAGCGCGTAACAGGCGCTTATGCGTCGATTGGTTTTGCTTTGTGTTGCCGCGCTTGTTTTCTGCGGGGCGAGCGCTCCGTCCGATCCCTTTGCACCGCTGCACTACCGTAACGTCGGTCCGCAAGTATCGGGCGGGCGGCTCGGCGCCGTCGCCGGAACGAATGCGGACTCTTCCTTATATTATGCCGGTGCGGCCGGCGGAGGCGTCTGGAAGACCACGAACGCGGGGCAAAGCTGGTCGCCCGTGTTCGACAAGCAAGACGTGCAATCGATTGGCGCAATTGCGATCGATCCGGCCGACGAGGGCGTCGTCTGGGTCGGCACGGGCGAGGGCGCGCCGCGCAACGACGTCATTCAAGGCGACGGCGTCTATCGCACAGGCGACGGCGGCAAAACGTGGCAGCGCGCTCTCTCGCTGCATAACGCACTTGTGTCGCGCATCTTGATCGATCCGCGGGATCCGAACGTCGTGCTCGTCGGCGTGCTCGGCGATCCCTTTGCCGACTCGGTCGATCGTGGCATGTATCGTACTTCCGACGGCGGCAAAACGTGGAAGAAAGTGTTGTACGAGAGCCCGCGCACCGGCGTATCGGACATGGATGCGACGCCGAAAGCGCCGGGCGTTGTGTACGCGGGGATGTGGGATTACCGCCGGACGGGCTGGAGCTCGAACAGCGGCGGTCCGAACGGCGGTCTTTACCGTTCGAAAGATTTCGGCGCAACGTGGGAGCGCATGAGCGGCAGCGGTTTGCCGTCCGGTGAGACGGGACGTATCGGCGTTGCGATTGCGCCTTCGAACCCGCAGCGCATCTACGCGCTGATCGAATCAAAGCAGGGTTTGCTCTGGCGCAGCGACGATGGCGGCGCAGCGTGGACGATGGTCAGTAACAACACGCTCATCGACGAGCGGCCGTTCTACTACACCCACGTCTTCGTCGATCCGACGAATGAAGATCATTTGTGGGCGCTTTCGGTGCATGTCGCGGTAAGCAGCGACGCGGGGAAAAAGTGGCGTATCGGCGCGCACGGCGTGCACGGCGACAATCACGCCATGTGGATCTCCGGCGACGCCAAGCGCATCATCGAGGCCAACGACGGCGGTCCGTCGTTTTCGTACGACGACGGCGCGTCGTGGGCGATGCCGCACAACTTGCCAATCGCGCAGCTCTATCATGTCGGCTACGACCGCGACATGCCGTATCACGTCTGTGCGCCGCTTCAAGACAACGGCGTTTGGTGCGGACCGTCGAACGGCCTGAGCGGCAACGGCATCAGCGCCTCGCAGTGGCACGACATGGGCGGCGGTGACGGTACGTTCGTGATGCCCGATCCGGCGGACCCGAAGATCGTTTGGCATACCAGCGGCGGTGGAAACGCGCAAGGGGAACTGACGTACGTCGATACGCGCACGGATGAAACGATCGTCGCGCAGCCGTATCTGCGCGATCAAAATGTCGTCGATCCCAAAGACCTAAAGTACCGCTTCAATTGGGAAGAACCGTTCGCGTTCGATCCGTTCGATCCGCATCATCTGTGGGTCGGCGGAAACGTGCTGTTGTCGACGACGGATCGCGGCAAGCACTGGCGCGCAGTCGGCGGCGATCTCACGCGGAACGTTAAATCACATCAGACGATCACGGGCGGCATTACGCTCGACGGGACCGGCGCAGAAACCTCGGACACCATTTTGACGATCGAGCCGTCCAAGGTGCGCCGTGGCGAGATTTGGATTGGCACGGACGACGGTTTGGTACAGCTCACGCTCGACGGAGGCACTCATTGGCGCGATGTTACTCCTCCAATCAGTCATCGTGAGGTAGCGAACGACCCTGAGGAATCGAAGGGCGATTTTGGACGCTTCGCAAGTCTCTCCGCGTCAAACCGCAACGCGGGAACGCTTTATGCGATCTACGATGCGCACATGATCGGCGACCGCACGCCGCACGTATATGTGACGCGCGATTACGGCGCCCACTGGGCGGACATCTCGCGCGGCTTGCCGCTCGAAATGGAGGCGCGGGCGGTGCGAATCGATCCGCGCAATCCGCAAGTGGTGTATGTCGGACTGGCTAACGGCGTGTGGGGATCGTTCGACGGCGGTGCGCATTGGCGCAACCTCAGTTTGGACATGCCGGCGGTGGAAGTGCGCGATATTCAGGTGCAGCCGGACAGCGACGACCTCCTCGTCGCCACGCACGGTCGCGCGATGTATATATTGGACGACCTAACGCCGCTGCAGCAGTACGCCGCCACGGCGGCGTCGGCGAAGGGGCGCATTTTTACCGTGCGACCGGCATATCAATGGAATCTGCATTCCTATTACGCGACGCATACGGATGGACAAGACCCGGCGTACGGCGCGCTGATTACGTACTATCTGCCGCATGCCGAAAAGAACGTGAGCGCGGTCATACGCGACGCGCGCGGGCGCATCGTACGGCACTTCACCGCAAAAGAAGCGAGCGGACAGGCGGGCCTCAACCGCGTAAGCTGGGACACGACCGAAGACAAACCCGAAGACTGGAAGTTCACGCCCGAGTGGAACCAAGGCGTGAGCAGCGGGACGCCGGTGGTGCCGGGCACATACACGTTCGAAGTACGTGCCGGTTCGTCGACGCTTCGCGCGCCGGTCATCGTGAAACAAGATTCGCGTACGCATTACACGCAGGCGCAGCTCGCTCGCGGATACGTTGCGCTGCATCAGGTCATGACCGATTTCGGCCGCGTGAATTCCACGTTGAATACCCTGTCGACGGTACTCAACGAGGCGCCCCTGCGCGCGCAGCGATTACGCGCACAAGGGCAAAACGCTCTCGCGCAGCGCGTGGACGGTGCCGCCGCGCAAGCCAAATCGCTGCTGCTGACCATCACGCAAAATCCGCTTAACGACCAGGACGACGACTTCCTCAAGGATGTTTTGCGCGAGCGCCTGCAGGTGCAGCTGGGATACCTCGGCTTCGGTCCGCCGACGCAGGCGCAGTCGCAGCAGAACGCGCAGCTGCATGCGCTCACGAAAGCGCGCGTTGCCGCCGTGGATGCCTTTGAAACGACGGTGCTGGCGGGTATCGACGCGCAGTTGCACGCGCAAAAAATCGCGCCGTTGATTACGCTCACGAAACAACCCGCAATCTACAATCCCGGCGAGTCATCCGGCGACACCGATCACTAGACGTCAGGCGGCGCTTGACACCTAATGCCAAGCGCCGCCCCAGCTCTAAGCCGCAATCACAGCATTGTCATCGTGAGCTTGTCGAACGGCGCCTGAGCCTGGCGAAGGCACTAAACCAATCCGCTCCAACCGCACCCGGATCCCATTTGCCGTCCGCCCAAACAGCAGCGCCAAATCTTCGATCGCATTGCCGCTCGTAAACAGGCGCCGCAGCTCTTCGTCGTCCGCGCCGCTCCACGGTTTCCCCGCGTTCGGATGCGTTTCGCGCACCTTTGCGTAGGGTCCGGGGCGCTTTTCCGCAACGCGCCCGAGTTCGGCCAGTACGTCCTCGAGCCGGCTGCAAACGCTATCCAGTTTTACCAAAGTCTCGTCGATGTTCATTCGTCACACCCTTTCTATAGAAAACGACGTAAGCGCAGACTACAGAACGGGTGTGATCCCTGTATGGCACTCTAGTTGGAAAAGAATCCCGTTATCCGTGCCTTTCCGAGCACGTGTCCTTCCAGCGTCCACAGCAGCGCTTCGACGTTCGACGGAAACATCGCTGATGACGAGATGTAGAGATTCCCGTCGAGCGCGTACACGGTGAAGACGTACCGGTGCACGAGTCCCGGCGGCGGACAAGGGCCGCCGTATCCGCGCGTACCGAAATCGCTATTCGTCTGAATGCCCAAGCGGTTTCCGCTGGCGCCTGCATTCTCCGGCAAACTCGTCGTCGACGCGGGGATGTTGTACATGCCCCAATGCCCGAAATTTGCAGTTTGATCGAACATTACGATCGCGTAAGCGCGCGTTCCGCCCGGCGGATTGCGCCACGAAAGCTGCGGCGATCGATTCTGGCCGTGGCAGCCGAATTGATTCTGCACCATCACCGGCGGTATTCTGCCTAAATTGGAAAACGTGGTGCTCGTCACGCTAAACTGGGCGGTCGAGGCAATCGCTGAGGTTTGCGCAAAGCCCGCGCCATCGGCGGGAACGTGACCGCCGCTGCCGCCGCCGCACGCGGTAGCCATGATGCACAGAGCAAAACCAATGACAACGGTTGTAAGACGCCTATTCATAATGGGCGCTCCTTTGTCGAACTTTGGGGTTAATTAAGCGGACGTGCCGCGCCGACGTACCGCGAAGCGTAATATGGGTCGGAAAGGCTGCTGATGTGCACGAACGGCCGGGAGCTGTGCACGAATCGGCCGTTTCCTAAATAGATGCCGACGTGCGAAGCGCCGGGCGCGTACGTTTGAAAGAAGACGAGATCGCCGGTGCGCAGCGATCCATGGACGCGGGGTTCGTCGGCGAATTGATAGTCTGCCGTCCGCGGCAGTGCGAAGTCGAGCATTGCAAAAACGTGCTGCACGAACCCCGAGCAATCGAAACCGGCCGGCGTCGAGCCGCCCCAGACGAACGGCGTGCCCAAGAAGCGTAGTGCGGCGCGCGCGACGGCGAAACGCCGTCCGCTTCCGGCAAGCGTGTCCGCATCGTCAAATTGCAGCGAAAAGGATTGCTCTACCGAGCGCGCGTCGACCGTGCCGTCGATGGACGACCACATGTAAAAGCCGTTGGCGCCCGAACGGTGGCCGTCGATGACTTGCACCGCCGGCGCAGGCTGCGGCACCAATAGCAAAATGCCCGCGAGCAAAAAGCCCTTCACGACAGGTCAATTGTGCCGCAGCTTGCACGCTCGCCGCGATGCCGCAGCGTTTCATTTCCGTATAGTGGAACCTAAGGGAAGGCATGCTCGAGATTTTTTATCGGTACCGCGTTCATCCGCTGCAGGTTCGTGCCTTCGAACACGCTTACGGTTCCGACGGCCGGTGGGCCAAACTTTTTGCGCGTCATCCCGGCTTTCAACGAACCCGGCTGTTCCGGCACAAGCAAGACCCGGGCATTTACGTAACCGTCGACGTTTGGAAAACCAAAGCTGACTATGAGGCATTCAAACGCAAGTACGGCGACGAGTACCGGCGAATGGACCAGCAGCTTGCTTTACTCAAGCTCGAAGAGAGTTTTCTGGGCTTTTACGAGGGGCAGCAAGAGTATCGCGCAGCCGCGGACACGCGCGCTTAACGCTGGCCGCCCCCTTGCTTAGAGGAGCCACCTGCGCCTGGACCAAAAGGACTAATTTATGATCCGTCCCGTAGCCGCGGACGGCCGGATCGAGACGGGTGGCGCATTCACCCCGATTCTCCGGCCAAGGGTGGTCGAGCGCATTACGTCCGCTGCTACGCAGCGGATTGTCTTGATCATTGCCCCTGCAGGGTACGGCAAGTCGCTTGCGCTGCGCCAGTATCTGGATACGGTCGCCGAACCGCACGTCCGCTACGACGTTCGGGCCGAGCATGCCAACTTGCTCGGATTCGTGCGCGGTCTTGCCGACGCGCTGCTCGACGTCGCGCCCGACGCGCGCAAAACCGTCTCCGGCGCATACGAAAAAAGCCGCTCGTCAAAAACGCCCGGGGTCGATCTGGCGATGTGGATGCACGCGCACGTCAAGACGTTCACCGGCGTCATAGCAATCGACGATCTGCACATCGCCGAGAACGATCCGGAGATCTCCAAATTTCTCGTCTCGCTGATCGAGCGCACCAAAGGCCGCGCGCGCTGGATCATCGCCTCGCGATCGTCGCTCGATCTTCCCGTCGGTTCGTGGCTGGCGTACGGCGACATGGACCTGAACATCGACGAGCAAGATTTGCGCTTCACCGTCGAAGAGGCGCGCCAAACGGCGAAAGCCTCGCGCGTCGGCGTGCGCGACGAAGAACTCGAACAAATTCTCACGATGACCGAAGGCTGGCCTACCGCGCTGAGTTTCGCGCTGCGAACCTCGACGCGCTCGGTCGATTTGCGCAACATTGCCGCGAGCACCCGCGAGATGGTATACCGCTATCTCGCCGAGCAAGTCTACGGCATGGTTGACGAAGAAGAACGGCAATTGCTGCACCTCATCGCGTATTTGCCGGAGATCGATCTCGACGTGCTGCGCCACGCCGGCTACACGAAAGCCAAAGCGATGATCGAGACGCTGCGTGACCGCGTTGCCTTCATCTATCCCGATCGTCCCAACGTCTATCGTTGCCACGACCTTTTCCGCGACTTTTTGCAGCATGAAGTCGAACTTGCAGGCGACGCCGCCGTCGAGCAGATGCAGCGGCGCGTCGCGCAAGCGCTTGAAGCGGCGGACCGCGTTGCGGCGGCGCTCAAGATCTATGCCGACATGCAGGCGGAAGAAGATATTTTACGGCTGCTGCGCGTCTGCGGTTTTGCGCTCATGGAACAAGCGCATGCGGATGTGGTCAACCATGCGGTGGATGCAATCACGCAAGAAACGCGGGCCACCGACGCGCTGGTGCTCGGACTTCGCGGTTTGCGCGAAGCGGACGCCGGACGTTTCGATCGCGCCGAATCGCTGCTCGAACGCGCGATCTCCCGCAGCGGCGAGAAGATGCTTTCCGCAGAACTTGCGGCGCGTCTGGGCAGCGTGCTGTTCAATCAAGGCCGCGACGTTTGCAATCTGCTCGAGCCGGTCGCATACGATGCTGATTTGACGCAAGGCGTCCGTGCAAAAGCGCTGAGCTTCCTTGCGCCGTCGTATGCGTACGCCGGCAAGCGCGCCGAAGCCGAGCGCGCGATCGCGCAGCTCGACGAGATCGCCGGCCAAATCGAATCGGACGAGTTGCGCGCGAAGATCTTGAACCGTATGGGCATCGCCGCAATGTCGCTGGTGATGCCGCTCGAGCGCGTGATGAGCCTGTTCATGCGTTCGCAATCGCTAGCCGGCGATCACGGTTTGTATTTCACTGCGGCCGCAGCGTTCGGCGGTTTGAGCACCGCGGTGCTGCTGTACGAGGATGACGTCACCAAGAGCGTATGGTTCGCACAACAGGCGATGAATGCCGCACTCAAAGCCGGCGATAGATTCTCGCTGCAGACCTCGCTCATCCAAGTCATTCACATCGAGACGCGCCGCGGAAACAGCGAACGCCTCAAAACGCTCGAGGAACACTTTGCGGCGGCGACGACCACCGACGCCAGCCGTTCATTCTACATCGTGCCGGCGCGCGCGATGATGGCGGCATGGGAAGCGCGTTTCGAAGACGCGTACCGTCTGATTTCCGGCGTCTCCGACCGCAGTTTCTACGACTTCGACCGGCTCTTCAACGCCGCGATGCGCGCGCTCTATGCAATCGGCGCCGGCAAGCGCGAGAACGCGTTGGAACTCACCGCGAAAACCGTGGACGCCGTCGGCGAAGCGCAATTTCCGTATGTCTACGGCAACCTCACCGCCGAGCTCGCTCGCACGCTGTGCGCAATCGTGGAAGCGCTGGCCGGCAGACCGAGCATCTCGCAGCGCATTCTCGCGCGCAAGCCGCTCATCGACGCGCCCAGCGTCGAGGCCGTCCGCAACTGCGCCGCCGCAATCCTGCGCATGGTGAAGAACCCGGCCCTCCTCGACGAAGTGGAAGAAGCGCTCGAACAGCTGCGCGCCGTGGGTCACGGAGGCATCAGCATGGTGCTCGAACGCGTCGTCGCGGGCTGTGTCGAGGAGCAATCCCAGACGGGCCCGCTCACCAAAGCCGAGCAGCAGGTACTCGCATCGCTGGCAGAGGGCCGCAGTCCCAAAGAGATCGCGCAGCAGAGCGGACGAAGCGTGTACACTATACAGGCGCACATTCAAAACATCATTCGCAAACTCGGATGTAGTGGGCGTAATGAGGCCCTTACAGTAGCCCGCCGGCGTGGCTTAGTGAGCTGATGAGCCGCCTCACGCAACGGCCTCACTAAATTTAACTAGGGACGGCTGGACCCGCATCAGGGTACCCTTGGAACAGATACCAACGCTTTTCTAAGGAGCCGATTTTTTCATGGTCACGACCCTTCTCGTTGCTGCCGCCATCGCCGCTGTTGTGTGCTCCATTCCTCCGGTTTCAGGCGGCTAATCGCGCAACCTTAGGTCTGTCAACGGGAGCCTGAACATGGACGTTTATACACTGCCGGCCGCCGCATCGGCCATCTCCAGCGACCTTCGGCGTCTTACCAAGCTTGTGGTCGAGCATCTGCAAGACCCGGCGCTGTTCGGCGATCCGACGCTGGAATCGTCGATCGAGCTCATTCTCGATCGCCTGTGCCTCTCGGTTCAGCTCTCCAAACCTGTCGGACTCGCGACCTGGGCCGTGCGCGAAGGGCGCCGCCTGGGGACCAGCCGGACTTCCGAACTCGCCGAGGCTGCCTCGCACGTTATCGCCAGCGAAGCCTCGCGCTTTCACATCGATCAGGGCCGCTTGCTCGCGTTCCTGGAGGTTTTGAAGACGGAGATTCATTCGGCGCTTTCGGCGCTGAGTGAGGATTCTGACGAATCGCGTTCCGCCTATTCCGAAACCGCACACGCACTTCTCTCCATGCTCGGAGAACGCGATTCGCAGACGTGCTGCCATTCGAAGGCCACCGGCGAATGGGCGCGCCGCTTGTGCACCTCGCTCGGACTCGCCAAACAGCAAACCGAGTTCATCGAACTGTGCGCGATTTTGCACGACATCGGCAAAATCTCGACACCGGACGACATCCTGTTTAAACCGGGATCGCTTACGTCCGAAGAATGGGAGATTATGCGCGATCACGCCGCGGCGGGTCAGCGCATTCTCAACCAAATCCCCTCGCTGGCACGCTGCGCGAGCATCGTTCGCGCGCACCATGAGCGCTGGGACGGTCTGGGCTACCCCGACGGCCTCGCAGGCGAAAACATTCCGCTCGAGGCTCGCGTCGTGGCAGTCGCCGATGCGTTCCACGCGATGATCAGCGACCGTCCATATCGCAAGGCTATCGCGCCGCGCCGGGCACTCGAGATTCTCGAGGGTGGCCGCGGCACGCAATGGGATCCGCTCATCGTCGACGCCATGCTCGGGCTCTTCCAGGGTTCGCGCAAACAACAGACGCCGCAGACCCGCGCATCCACCGCCTAGCACAACAATCCCGCATCGGGTCGTGGGCAAGGGGCGCGCCTAACCTCCTCAGGCGAGCCCCTTTAAAATTTGTGCGCCACCCTGTTGGCACGCCGCTCCCGCATACTCGCGTCATGGAGTACATCATCGGAGCCGGAGCCATACTCGAGAGCGGCGAGAACGGCACCATCACGCCGGCGAACCTGCACGCTCACGTTGCGCCGGCACTGGCCGAACGCGTCAAAGTGGCTGCCGTTGATTTCGAGGGTTCGAGTCCCGAATCGCTCCTACGGTTGCTGATCGTCGCAAAAGGGTGGAATCCCGGCATTTTTCGCACCCACGTCAGCGACCGGCTGCGCGCACAGCGCACGTGCACGCTCGCCGATGTACTGCAAACGCTTGCCAAGGGCGCCGAAGCAGACGAGGTTCACCTTTTCGCGCATTGGTTGCCCGACGACGCAACCGTTGCCGAACTGGAACGAGCGGGCATCGGTCTCGTCTCGCACCCTTTGGAGAGCATCGAAGCGGCGTCGGTCGTCGCGGGCCAGCGCCACCGCCGCTACCGCGCCGCCTAACCGGCACAGCCATTCCCAAGGGTTTGCCCCGACGATCTACCGTAGAATGCTCGATATGCAACCCGCCCGCGTTGCGGTCGTCGACGACGACCGCTTTGTTCGCGAAATGCTCGAGCTCGGTTTGACTCGGGAAGGATACAACGTGCGCACGGCATCCGATGGCTTAGCCGCTATGGACTTGGTGCGCGCGTGGGACCCCGAGGTGATCGTGCTCGACATCATGATGCCCAAGATGGACGGCATCACGCTTTTGCCGCGCTTGCGCGAAATTACGCAAGCGCCGATTCTGATGTTGACGGCCAAAGGCGAGACCGCCGACAAAGTGAGCAGCCTGGGCGCGGGTGCAGACGACTATCTCGTAAAGCCGTTCGTCTTCGAGGAGCTGATTGCGCGGTTACAAGCCAAGCTCCGGCGTCCGCAGCTGATCGAAGAAGAAGTTCTTCGCTGGCACGACGTTTCGATCAATCCGACGACGCGTGAAGCCTGGCGCGGCCGCGATCGTCTCGATCTCACGCAGCGAGAATTCGATCTGCTTGAAGTGTTCATGCGCGAGCCGCGGCGGGTGTTCAGCAAAGATCATTTGCTCGAACTGGTGTGGGGCCACGACTTCGAAGGCGGTCCGAACATCGTCGAAACCTACATCTCGTATCTGCGCGCGAAGATCGATCGGCCGGAGCAGCCTATTTCGTTCATCAGAACGGTGCGCGGCGTAGGCTACGGTCTGTCGCAGTGAACGTGTAATGCGCCAGTCATTGCCGTCTCGGCTCGCGACGCTTTATGCGCTGCTGCTTGGCGTTACCGTCCTACTCGTTATCGCCGCGTCGTCAATCGCGCTCGTGTACGAGCTCTCCGGCTTTACGACGGACATCATCATCGCAAAGCACGAAGAAGCGCGAATTCTCACCGAGCAGTATAAAGTGCAAGGCGTGAATTTGCCGCAAGCCGCGCCGACGATCGCAAAGCGGCTCAGCGGTATCGGCTTGCGCGTCGCCGTATACGATACGAAGGGCCGTTTTTTGGGCGGCGACAAAACGCTGCGGCCGCGCGTGCTGGACCGTATCATTCAAGGTCAGCTGCGCTTTGGGCCGCCGCCGGGAACGACGTCGAGAAACGGCGGCGTCATCGAGCCGCTGCCGCGGTCGCACGGCGCCGTAAACATCAGCCCGCCTGTACACTTTGAACCATGGCCGGTAACGGCGGTAGATGGCGGGTACGTGGCCTTCTCGCCCTCGCCTTGGACCGTTTTCATGAACTTGGTGCCGTACTGGGAAATCATCATCGGCATCGCGGTCCTTGCAATTCTGATCTCATGGTTCATCGGCCGCGTCTTTTCGCGCCACGCGCTGGCCCCGGTTACCGAAGTTACGGCGTCGCTGCAAGCGCTTGCGGACGGCGATTACACGCAGCGCCGTTTCGTTATGGGCGGCAGCGGCGATGAAATGTCGACGCTTACTGAAGCCTACAACGATGCCGCGGCAAGCGTCGCAACGGCCATGGAAGAGCGGCGTACGACCGAGGCCCGCATGCGCCAGTTCGTTGCGGATGCGGGTCACGAATTACGTACGCCGCTAACGGTAATCGGCGGATACATCGACGTGCTTCGCCGCGGCGCAATCGAGGAACCGAAAGTCGCCCGGCAGATTTTGGGCACGATGGCGCTCGAAAAAGAACACATGCGCGGTCTTATCGACCGCCTTATGCGCCTTGCGCGGATGGACGCGGAAGCGCCGCCGCAGAGCGCGCCGATCGACCTCACGGCGATGCTTCGCGATCAAGTTGAAGCCGCGCGCAGGCTCGACGAACAACGCGCGATCGACTACAACGTCGACGGCGTAAGTGAAATCGTCGGCGACCGTGCGGAGCTCGGTGAAGCGCTCTGGAACGTCGTGGAAAACGCGCTCAAGTATGCGCCCGGCGCGCCGATTCATTTACGAGCATTCCGTGAAAACGGCACAACGGTGCTGAGCGTTCGCGATGAGGGTCCGGGGATGACCGAATCGGAGCGCCTTCATGCATTCGAACGCTTCTATCGCGGCGACGCGCGCGGCGAAATTCCAGGCGCCGGTTTGGGTCTGGCAATTGCCAAACGCGCCGTCGACCGCGCGGGCGGGAGCATCAACATCGACAGCGCACCCGGCCGAGGCACGACCGTTTCGATTAAACTGTAATTAAACAATTTGTCATCGTGAGGTATACAACGACCCCAAGCTCGTCGAGGGGCGCGGTTCTCAGTTAGTTCCAAACAAACTTATGTTACAAAAAGCCCAATGACGCGCCGATTGCTCGCTCTTTTTCTTATGCTCGCGCTCTTCACCGGTGCGGTGCCGGCTTTGGCACAATCCGACACCGGGGAGATCGATATTCTCGTTCAGGATGCGGCATCGAAAGCGCCTGTGGTGCTCGCGCGGGTGCTTCTGGACGGACCGGTCATCACCAGCGAGTTTACCGGCGACAACGGCAAAGTGCGCTTTACGGAGGTTCCCGACGGCATCTATCGCGCGCGCGTGTTCGCGCGCGGGTTTCAGGCCGTCACATCGGACAACTTCGAAGTGACCAACGGCCGCATCGTTACGGTCACCGTCGCGCTGGCGCAAAGCAAGAGCAACAATCTTCGAACGATCGCATCGGTCGTCGCAAAATCGACCGCAACGATCTCGACGACAACCATCGATCAAAACAGCGTACAGCGCAAGCTTTCCGATACGCTGGCCGATGCGCTGGGCAAGCTTTCCGGCGTAAACGTCGCAACATCGAGTAACGACAGCGACGCGACGCAAACGGTCTCGCTCGAAGGGCAAGACGCAAGCCAGACTGCGCTTACTCTCGACGGCATTCCGCTCAACGCGCCCGGATCGGCCGGCGATTTGCGCGCCATCGGCACCGATTTGTTTACGCGGTCGAGCGTTTCGTTCGGACCGCAAATCGGCGGTCTCGCCGGGGGAGTCGGATTCTCGACACTGGAGCCCACGCTCTCGTGGCAGAGCGAGTTCTCGCTTTCCGCCGGCAGCAACGGCAAGAACAATTACTCGTTCGGCGAGAGTGGTACGCTCGGAAAATTCGGCATCGCCGCCATGCACTCGTACCGTCTGTCGCCCAGTTTGCTGGACGGCATGCAGTTTCTCGACACGAGCGGCCTGGACTATACGCACGACGGCGACGGACAGCAAATCGGCTCGCTGCTAAAACTTCGTTACCAACCCGATCAAGCACAAACGCTGACCGGAATGTTCATGCACAGCGTAAACGGCTCGCAGCTCGTCTGCGCGCAGATCACCGGGCCGCTACCGTGCGGATATGGGCCGAACAACAGCTACGACAGCGATTTCAAGCTCTATTCGCTGACCGACAACGCGCTCATTGGCGACACGCAGGTGCAAGCCGCGCTATACGGCATGCGCATGAATTCCACGCGCAACGAACTGGACCGGTTCGTCAACGGTGAAGCAGAGCCGACCGGTACGTCGCAAAGTATGAACACGAACGGCCTGACGCTCAACGCGACGCTTCCGTCGCGCGACCGCCATACGATATCCATCAGCGGCTATGCGACGAGCAGTCAAAGTGCGTTCACGCCTCTGGTCTCGCAGGCGCAGCCGTTCGTCTTTCCGGGCCAGCACACGTCGTATGCCGCGCTCACCGTTAACGATAGCATTCGCGCGAATACGAAACTGAAGTTCAACGACTCCATCGGACTCAGCCATGCGAGCAATTCGCCCTCGTCGGTGCTTATCGGCCTGGGTACGCAGTGGAGCCCGACCGTAAACGATACGGTCGCATTCAATTACAACCTTGGCGGCGCGGCGCCGCATGCCGGACGTTTCGGACTTTTGAGCGATCCGGCGCAGCTGCGCTTCGACTGCAACGGGGATGTTGCGTATGGCAACGCACCCGGCGACGAGCCCGGCGCAAGTTCGTCGACGTCGGCGCGTTTGAGCTACACGCACCGTCTGCGCGCGGGACAGATCAGCACGTCGCTGTACCGTCAAGTGCAGCGCGACATCGTGCTGCCGACGCAAGTCAACGGCTCCGTGCTTGCGACCATGTCCATTTTCCCGCCGGGATACTTCGACGAAGTCTACGACAACTTCACGAACGCGTGCGGCGGATCGGTGCCGTTCGGCCCGCAAGACGTCGATCAAAACGTGTACTTTTCAACGCCGATCGGCGGCGTACAGCGCGTGTACGAAGGCGCGCAAATATCCGCGTACTATACGCTTGGGAACTTGGTCGTCGAGCCGTATTATAATTTGCAGGTCGCAAAGGCGATCAGCGGCGACGTGCGCTTGAACAATCCGTTCTCCATCACGATTCCCGGGTCGCAGTTGCCGAACGTGCCGCTGCATCGCGGCGGAATCACGCTGGATTACAAAGCGCCGCGTTCGTCGGTTGAATGGCTCGCCGACGCGAATTTCACGTCGGCGAACAATCCGCAAAATCTTCCGGCCTATACGACCGTCGACGCCGGTGTAAACTTCCATCTCTCGCACGGCGATCTCACGCTGGCCGGCAGCAACATTTTCAATACCTACGGCGGTGCGTTCGCAAGTTCGCAGTGGGCCGTGCCGTACACGACTCTTGGCGGCACGACGATCGCTACGATCGCGCGTCCCAACGCGCCGCGGCAATTTTCCGCAACGTATACGGTGCGTTTCGGATCGGGAGTTCAGCAACCCAATTCGCGCGTCGGCCTGGCGCCGCAAGGCGAAGGCGGTCCCGGTGGGCGCGGAGGACGCGGCGGTTTCCGTCAGTTCGGTGCGCCGCTGCCCGATACGCCGCCTGCGGACCCGTTCGCGATTAACGCAACCCCGATCTGCAACGCCGACGCGCAAAAAGCCGCGCAGCCTATTCTGAACGGATTGAAAGCGTACGTCGCACAGATCAATGCGGCTAAAGGCGCGAGCGGTTATCCGGCGACGGCTCCCGCGCCAAACATTCCGGGAGTGGACGTTCAGTATCACGGTTTGGGACAGACGTACGCGCTCACGATTGCGCTGACGCAGACTGCCCAGCTGCGTTCGCTCTTCGGCTGCACGACGTTTCACATGACCGACGAACAAACCGCGCAGCAGCGTAATCTCTACGTTGCACCGGCGTCGGGCGGCGGAATGTTCTTCCGGCCTACCGTTTCGTTCATGCCGTCTGTCGGTTTGTATTTCGTGCGCCGTCCGCCGACGGCCGGAACGGAAAGCTTCCGCCTGTACAAATTGCCGGCAACCGCGCCGAAGACGCCCTTTGTGCTGCGCACGATCTCGTCGACGTGCACCGCGGATATGCATTCCGCCGCGCAAACCGCGCTCGCGCAGTTGCAGGCGCACTTTGCAAGCAATGCGGCGACGCCCGCGTGGACGATAACGCCGCACAGCGCAACCGCCGGAACGTGGTATTCGCTGGAACCGGTTGACGTGGGCACGATTCCCGCAATCCTCAATTGCGGACACGTCGCCGCTGCAAGCCGCGACGATCTCACCAAGCTCGGATGGGATGCCGACCGTCCGCCGTCGCTGAACTACGCACCGGCGCTCGGTTTGTATACGGTAATGTTCGGCGGCCAAGGCCAGCGTCAGGGACAGGGCCAGGGGCGCGGACAAGGTGAAGGCGCCCGGCCTTCACCCCCGCCGCAGGAACCGTAACCCCATTTTGTCATGCTGAAGTATCGATCCATGCCCGGGCGTATCGAGGGCTGTTCCCCTTGACCGGTGCTATCTAACCGCCTATACTGCCTTCATAGGTTAGGTTAGATAGTGAGATCGCCTAAAAACCTCGAGTTCTACGGAGGGCTGCCGTGCTTGGACTTCGTCAATACGCTCGATTGGCGCGGCAGAGACGACCCGGAAGAATACCTGTGCAGTTACGGCAACGTTCTCGAGTGGAGCGTGCTGACCGGCGTTCTAAACGATGCGGAAGCGGAACGGCTCGAGCATAGCGTTTCGAAGTCCGCCGGAAGCGCTGCACTCGCACGAGCGATTGCCTTCCGCGAGGCTGCATATCGCCTGCTGCTCGCAGTAACTCACGGAGAAGACCCGCAGCGTAACGATCTGCACGCCGTAAACGAAGTGATTTCCTCGGCTCGCGCTCGCGCCGTGTTAGAGCGAACCTCGTTCACGTTCTCGTGGACATTCACGGCTGCGAAGCCGGATCCGGACCTTCCACTTTGGCGCGTCTCGCTGTCGCTGGCCGGGCTTTTAACGTCGGAGGAATTGCGGCATGTGCGCATGTGCGGCGGCCCCGAATGCGGATGGTTGTTTTTCGACAGCAGCAAGAACGGGAAGCGACGCTGGTGTTCGATGCAAGGATGCGGAAATCGCGCGAAAGCACGCCGCCATTACGCCCGCACACGCTAGAACTGCCGCGGCGCTCTTCGGAACAGTCGTGTGGCTCGTATGCGCGCTGCCCGTATTCGCGCTGCCGCGTATTACGGTCGACACACTAAATACAATTCCGCCGCTCGATCCGAATGCAAGTCAAGCCACGTGGTCGCGCGCAGCCGGCGTGACGTTGGCGTGGGACTTGCAAGCGGGGCGGGCGATGAACGAGGCGACCACTGCGCGCATCGCTACCGACGGACGCTTTCTTCTCGTGCGTTTTGACGCCGTTCAACGTGAACGTGTATTTCAAACGCAGCGCACCAATGACGTTGGTCAGGGAACCGACGATAACGTCTGGGTCGACGTGTGGCCGAGCGGCCCGACGGGTTTTGAATATCAGTTTATTGCGACACCGAACGGCACGCATTACCAGTCGTCAACCGAAAACGCTACGTATGCGCCCATCTGGGAATCGTACGGCGCAGTTCGTGACGGAGGCTACACCGTGACGATGAAGATTCCGCTCGGCGTGATGCGCGGTGCGCAATCGAGTACGTCGTGGCGGGTGCAGTTCGCGCGGTATATTCGTGCCACCGGACAGCAGGCGGTTTGGTCGTTCGATGTCGCGCAAACCAGTGCCGACGACCCAGCGCGCGCGGGCACCATGAGCATCGCACCCTCAAAACTGAAACGTCGGCAGCCGCGGATTGCCGTATATGGCCTCGGCGAGATTGCATCAGCGGGTGCGGCCGGCAATACCTGGCGCATGGGCCTCGATCTTTCCGTGCCTATCGCCGAACAAAGCTCATTCTACGCGACGTTTCACCCGGACTTTTCGAATGTCGAGCTCGATCAGCAGACGATTTCGCCCACGGTATTTCCGCGCGCGTTTATCGAAGTTCGTCCGTTCTTTACGCAGGGCGCAAACAATTTCAACAATTTCTATTGCAACTTTTGCAACGGGTTCACCGCGCTATACACGCCGGCGATTCCCACGCCGCGCAGCGGATACGCCGTGGAGGGTAAATCCGGCCCGTTCAGCTTCACGGGCTTCGATTCAGTAGGGAATGGCCGCGAAGACCTTGCGTCGGGTATCGTTTATACCAGCCCCGATACACGGTGGAATGCCTCGTTCAACCGGGTTACGGTAAACCTGCCGGGCTTCATGGATAATGAGAACGTTGCCGGCTTGTTCTACAACGATCTCAAGCACGTCATCGTTTACGCAAACTACGGCAACGATTCGGGGACAAACGTTCTGCAGGGCGACCGCGCGCAGTATTACGATAGCGGGGCAACGTGGTCGAGCCAAACCTTTAGCATTTGGGGCGGCGTGCATCGTATCGGCTCGTCCTTCAATCCTGCTGATGCGTTCATTTTGAAATCGGGCGTCAACGGTTGGGGCATATATGCTAATAAGATCTGGCCGTTCGCTTCTAATGCGCGTCTTGCCGCAATATCATTCGGCGGCGCCCTGACTCGCAATCACGCCGGCGACGGCCCGTTCAATCAAACGAATAACAAGCTCGATCTGGATATCTTGACGAGAAGTGCGGTCGACCTCAACCTCACGTCCGGATCGTCGTATCTACTCCTGTCAAACGGCGTCTTCACGCCGGTCTCGCAGAACGGAATCGGCCTCACGTATCACAGCGGGCTGCAGACGAACAACCCGGTAAGCTTTGACGCGCACGGGCCGTCCGCAACCCCCGCGACGATGTCTTACAACACCGGGAGATTTGGAAACGGGCGGCTGGACACGTGGATCCGCAGCTCCACGATGCGCGTCGGCGACCGTGGAACACTCACGATACAGCTTGACGATACTGCGCAGCGGTTTGCCGCAGGGGGTCCGAACGTGCAGTGGTTCGAGAGCGCTGCGTACTCGTACCAGATTGACCGCGATTCCTCCCTCGGCATTGGCGCGCGCCGAGTGGTCGGCAATGCGCCCGTTCCGAACGGCGGTGGAAACTGCAGCGGCGTGTGCTCGAATCTATCGCTGGCATACCATACGCGCTTGCGGCACAGCGAGATCTATATTGCGTACGGCGATCCAAACGCACTCATCACGGTGCCGCAAGCGATTTTCAAGCTCATCCTGTACGCCGGCAGCGACAAAGGCACGTAGTGCGATTCGCCGCCGCCGGCGCAGCGTGATTTATGGCGTTACCGTCACCCACGCTTCCATGCGCGAATTGTCGTGGTATAGGCACCCGTAAAGGAAGCGACCTACGCGCGTGAACCTCGCGGAGAAACGCTGTCCGCCGACAAACGTGCCGGAATTAACGTCGTGCGTCCCGTCGAAGACGTGGCCGCCGAATGCCGGGTCGGGCGCAATGTTGGGCAAATCGGTTGCGCCTGCATGCACGATCGTCACGGTGTGTGGTTCATTGCTGCTTTCATTCACCCACGTTAGCGTGGTTCCGACGCGAATTGTGATGTTACCGGCCGTCGGCAAATCGCTTGCCTTATTGCTGTCGAGGTAACGAAGTACCGTCGACTCCGAGGGCGGCCGCGAAGTTAAACCCGGGCTGATCCCGGCCGCAAGCGTCGTTCCGCCGTTTCTAAACGGGAACAGCGAAATGGATTGCCGCGCCGCGCCGAGGTCGTCCCAGCGGTCGTCTGCGCTGACGTGCGCGTAAAAGCTCGCCGTGTGTGGATACGGCGTGCCTGCGCGCTGTACCACGACCGTGCTTTCCATCGCAGGTTCGTGGAATAGGCACAGAATTCTATAGGTTCCGGGCCGCGGGAAATGGTACGTGAAGACTTGCCCGCCAAACAGGATCCCGGAATTTACGAATTTCGTTCCATCGATTGCCGTGCCGCCCGCTGGCTGGAAATTTCGCGGATCGCCCGGGCTCGGTATAGGTTGCCCGGCTGGAACGAACGAGATCGTGTGCGCGTCGCCGCCCGAACCGCTGGCAACGCTATACGCGATACTGTCGCCCGCGTCGACCGTTATCGTTTTCGGGTAATAGTCGAGGCCTTGCAAGGCATACGCGTTGCTCGAGGTTCCCGTTCCGACATTCCACGTAACCGGCGCCGCCGCATTCGCAAAAAGCGTTTGCGCAGTTCCGCCCATCGTAGGCGGAAGTGTCTGAACGTCCGGGGTTCCGGTGCCGCCGCCGGAACCCGAACATGAAGCTAATAGGACAAATAACAAGCAGCTCAACGCTTTTCGCATCGATTGCCTCCCTTCGATTGCTCGACAGCTATTACACTGCGCTCGCAAGAACGAAGGTTAGGTGCGAAAGTCCCTTAAGGATGCAAGTGTTTGCTCAGGAACTGGTCCGCGGCTTCATCGGCCTCTAGCCAAGAATGCCACCGCAGGAAGCCGTGAATTTCGTTGGGGATCACGAGTTCTTCATACGGCACATGTACGGCGCGCAGACGTTGCACCAAATCGACGGTTTGATGAAATTGCACGTTACGGTCGTCGTCTCCGTGAATGAGAAGAACCGGTGAACGCCATGTCGAGACGTACGCATCCGGCGACGAAAACCATGCGGAGCGCATCCAAGCTTGCACGTTCGGCTGCTGATAGCGCTTTTCAGAGTTCTGGTCGCGGAAGAGCGACCAGTCGTGTACGCCGTGCTGGTCGACCCCTACTTTGAAAATATTGGAGTTCTTTGCGAGTGCCATTGCCGTAAGATAGCCGCCGTACGAGCCGCCATAGATACCGATACGCTTTGCGTCGACCTGCGGAAGATGCTGGAGGAAATGCGCGCCGGCGACGATGTCGTTATATTCCGATGCGCCGAGTGCGCCGGCGTGGCTGGGATATTGGAAGTCGTGCCCGTACCCGATTCCAAGCCGGTAGTTTACGGAAAGCACTACGAAGCCGCGGCTCGCAAGATATTGATTGCTGGCGTAGCCATAGTCGTAATAGTCGAAATAGTGCCACGTCAGCAACATTTGGCGCGGCGGTCCACCGTGCACGAAAATTACCGCCGGGCGCTTACCTGAAAAACTGCTCGGCGGTTCAAAGAGCGTTCCTTGGATCGTAAATCTGTCGGTAGAGCGGAACGACACAAGTTTTGGCACGATCAATTCGTTCGTCGGAAAATCGTTCGGAATCTGATTCGCATTGAGCTTGCGTCCGTTGTACGCGATGGTGAAAGGTTCGCGGGCGCCGGCATTGACGTACGCAACGCCGCCGTCGACCGCGGCCGGCCACCACTGGCTGTCCGCGCCGCTGGTAACGTCGGCGGGCGTAGCACCCGACGCGGAAACCGAAAAAATATGGCGGCGGTCGATGTCGCCGGCCGTCGCGCCGGTGTTCGCGCTGTAATAGATGGTGCCGCCGTCAGGAGAAATCGAGGTGTCTTCAACCATGAACTTGCCCGGCGTTAGCGCGTGCGCAGCGCCGCCATTTGCCGAGACGTCGTACAGCAGCGGCCAGTTCGTCTGTTCGGAAATGAAAACGAGCTTGTCGCCGGCGATCCAGTTCAGCTGCGGCCCGTTGATACCCGGAAGCGAATCCCGCAGCGAGTTGCCGCTATGCCACACTTCACGTCCGCGTGCATTCGCGGGGTCTGCTACCCAAATCGCCCATGGCTGCACTTCTCGTTTGAGCAGATCGCGCGGCGCGCCGCCCGCGCCCGGAATGCGCACGAACGCAATACGGGAGCCGTCGCGCGACCAGCGCGGCATGAAATCACGCGAAGTCGACGGCGCAAGATACGCAATGGGCGTGTTTGCGTCGCGGTAAATCCCGATGAATGAATGATCTCCGCGATCCGATGAAAACGCGAGGGACTTGCCGTCCGGCGAATACTGCAGCTCACTATCTTGTCCGCGGTCGAAGAAGAGGCGCGATGCCGCTTTGCTCCCGGTAACGGGTGCGGACCAAACCGCGCTATCCGGATCGTGCACGAACGCAACGGTCGAGCTGTCCGGCGATATTACCGGCGCGTCGCCATCGCCCAACGTTACGGGCGCTCCGCCGCCGGTCGGAATCGACATCACGGTCATCGCCTGCTGCTCGGGACTGTTGGCGGGATCCGGCCACGGATGCATTACCCAATTTGCATCGTGATCGCCGCCGCGCACGTAAACGACGTATTTGCCGTCCTTCGAAATGGTGAGATTGGTCAGTTCTTGCCCATCGTCCGTTCCCGAATCCCAAAGCTTGCGCGGCTGGTACTCCGGCGCGCGCGCATACCACAGACTGCGCACGCCGCGTTCGTCGAGCACGAACGCGATGCTATGACCATCCGGTCCCGCGACAAGACCGAGGGGCATCGGAAAACTGAAGACTTGAGCGAGCGAAAAGAGCGCAAGAATGAAGTGCAAGCTAAAGAAACCTCCGAGTTTCTAAAACTCTGTTGAAGTGCCGGCGGAGCGGCCTTTTTCTACCATTTCTTTCATGCGCGGGTGGTCGCCTGGAATCGTGGTGACCCAGTGCTCGAATTGTGGCACAGGCTCGCGCACGCGAAATAGAAAGTACCACACGTTCATCTCGCCCATGAACTTGAAGTTGCGCCGGATGTCTTTGCTGAGTGTCGCGTAATCCGGAAAGGATCGCAGGTACTTCGCAAAGCCGTCGTGCTTGCGATTCAGTTCCACAAGCGTTTGAGCGTTTTGAATCATCGCGCGAATCTTGCGCGTGCTGTGCAGGACACCCTCGGCGCGCATCAGCCGGTCGACGTCGCCTTCAGTATACGCGGAAACTTTATGCGGATCGAACTCATCGAATTCGCGCCGGTAGGCGTCCCAGTGTTTTGCAATCGCGGCCCAGCTTAGACCGGCTTGAAAGACGGCTCTCGCCATGACTTCTAAGTAATCAGCCAGCTTGGGGTTTTCTATCTGTTGCGGAATCGCTTCGGCCACGCAAACGTAGTTCGCGAATCCCACTCGTTGTCATGGTGAGGTATCGGAGGCCCAAAGGCGAAAGAATTGGCACCCGGAGGCCCCACAATGGCGCATCGAGCAGAACCGGCCTCTCACAGCACGGCGTTGCAACATCGTTCTCGCGCTCATCGGACTTCTTGCGGCTTTTTGGGCGATCGTGCTCTTTTCCACGTGGGGTCAGCGGTTCGCGTTGTTCGGCTGGAATCTTGCGCCGCGCGCCGCTATCCTTATTTATGGATTGGTCCACGCTGCCGTTGCTTGGACGCGCAAACTTAGCGCTCGTGCAGGCGGTCCGCTCCGACGCGCATTTGCGGATAACGATTTTTCCGCGCGACCACGAAACGCACGCTGCTGATTTCACCCGCCGAGTGGGGGATTCATGGTCGATGCGCAGCACGCTCTAACGTTTTCCGGCCTGCTTCTGATCGCGATTGGCATTGCGCTGGTCCGTTTGCGGCCCGGCCGCATGACGTGGGCCTTTTTTTCCTCGACGCTGTTATGGGGCTATCCCGCATATCATTGGCTCTGGGGGTAAAGTTCGCCATGGAAATTCGCGGTCGCCAATGGAACGATGGCGCTTCTCACCGGCGCGTATACCGCCGGAATATTGATCTTCATGAGCGGTTTTCCCGTCGACCGTCCACGAGGCGGGCTTGTGTGGCTGGATCGGTGCGCGATTCCGGCTGGCGCGGCCATCGCGGCTTTGGGATTGGCTGTTAACTTTGACATCCTGTTCTCGTCCCTGCCGCCGCCGGCGTGGATGCTGGCCGCAGATCGATCCACCATTCAGATCGCACTTTTCGTTATTGCGCTAGCCACGCTTGTCAGAGCGCGCTGCTCTGCGTCACAGCGTATTTTTCGTGTCCTCGACAATGGCGCGCGACGTCTACAGCGCCTACTTCACGAGCACGATTGCGACGCCGCTATTCTTTTGGGTCGTGGCGCTCTCGCAGTTGATCTTGGCTGCAGCCGTTGCGTATGGCGTCGTTCGCCATCGCGTGCTCGATGTTTCGTTCGTCGTCATCGAAGGTCATCGAGCACTTCCAAATCGCGCTAGCTCTTGAAGCGTGCCGGCAGGAAGCTGAGATGTTCGATCGCATGGAATCCTTCGGCTGGAGTGCCTCCGACGTGGATCGTCTCTCGTCCGCGGATCACCTGATCGTTCATTTACGAGCCGAACTGAGCGCAGTCGACGTGACGGGTGTCCGGTGGCCGCGGCGCGACGTTCCCGACGGATTGGCACAGCCGCTTCTTGCCATTCCGCTCGTGGTTCGACACGAAGTTCTCGGGTTCGTGCTGTACGGCGGCCATACCGGGGGCGAGGCACTCGATCCCGATGAGATTCGAAGCTTGAGTTCGCTCGCGAACGCGGCGGCCGGCGCATACGATCATTTGCAAACGGAAGAACTGCGCCGGCAAATCGCCGATGCCCAGGTAGAGATCGCGCAGTTACGGCATGGCGAGCGCATTATGCGCGAGATGCTCGATAAAGTTCAGCCGGTGCGGCCAGTGGAGAGCTGAGCAGCTGCGCGAAGCCGCGACACGCGTTAAGAGTAAGCGCAACCGAGCCGTCGATGATTGCGTACCCTCCGGCGATTGCCGAGGGCGGATTTCCCGAACTTACATGCAGCCACGGCGTCATCGGCGCCCACATCCAGCTATGAAACCATGTGCCGAATAGTTCTATGTCAGTCGTGGCGAGGAACAATGCCGCAAAGAACGCTTTGCGGGGACTGCAGATAAGCACGTATGCAAAAATCGGAAGCCAAATGAGGCCGTGGAAATCGTGCCGCCCCGTTAGCGGCGAGAGAAAGGTAACGCCGGCAACCGCCCATGCTGCAGCGACGGCAAGAACGCCGCGAGTAAAGAGCATTTCGTGCTTACGAACGAACTGCATTTGCGCCAGAGTAAACGCAAAAACGTAAATCAACCCATGCCCGAACGGCACAAAGAGCGGGATGCCGCCATACCGGTATCGATACGCGCCCCAGACCAGTGAACCCAGGATTTCGAATCCCGTTGCGACGGCCACGCACAGCCACACGAGCCGCTGATCCGTTTTTTCGAGCGTGCGAGAACAGAGCCATAAAACGGCGAACGTTACAAATCCCAGCACGTATTGTCCCGGCCACGCCGCATGCAGATGCGCATCGGCGAACAGCATCAGCGGCCCGTAAAGCAAGACCCCGACCAGCAAAAACCAAACCCGAAAAGAGACCACTTCTCGCTCCTGACGCTTTTGAAGCAGCACGAAATCGAGCGTTGACCGAAACGTCAACGCGCGGTCGAATTACAATCACGTGGGGACGCGGCATACGCGGCCTGCTAAAAAGGCGTGCGCGTTTACCGCTTGTCTAAGGCGTTAGGACCGCTCCTGAAAGCCCGTCGACGGTCAATACAACGGGGGAACCCCCGTATTGGATTTGGTACAATAAGTCCATGGGCACGTTCCGCGAAGAGTCCGAAGAACGGATCATTCATCGCTTAGAGGCATTTTCCGATATCGTGATCGGGTTCAGCCTCGCGCAGATGACGCTCAATTTGGTGCTTCCTGCGGACGTGCTGGATTTGTTTACCAAGCAGTACGTTTCGCTGCTCGCGTTCGGACTGACGTTCGGGATCGTCTCCGGCATGTGGTGGTCGCACCACCGCGTTTTCACGCACTACTTCGTTCCGACACCGCTGAACATCGTGCTGAATTTTATGTCATTAGGCGGCGTGATGTTTTTGGTCTATTCCCTGCAAGTCTTTTTGCATGCGACGGTCCATCAGCGCGTTGCGTACGTCATGTACACCGGCGCCGTCGCGTGGGTCATCGGAATTTTGGCGTTTCTGATCTATCGCGGCATGGTGTTACGCGGTCACCGGATGAACGAACAACTGCTCATTCGCGGCAGGCGCCGGGTCAAGCGCGCGGTGATTATAGCGGTGATGTTTGCCGCCATAGCCGCGTTGAACGCCACGCTTCCAGGTGATAAGGATGCTCAGGGGTATGTCGTGCTCGCCTTCCTCGTGCTTCTTGCCGCGCTTCGGTACTTCGATTCGCGCCGGGCAGTTCAACGCACGAGTTGAACTCTCTCGTCGATATACGCTAATAGTTGCCGGCCGAAATCGCTCGCTATAGTGAGAGCTTCCGTATCAACCGGACGGAGCAGCCGCTGCAATCGAAGTGCATCGCGCCCGTTCAGCATCCACGGCGCAAGACCGCTAAAGAAGAAGCCTTCGCGTTCCAGAGCATCGGCCAACTTCGGCGTTCCGGGATCCTCGAGCGGCAACATCGCGTAGATCGCGCCAAGCGATCCGAGCGTCGCGAGATCCGCAATCGCTTGCCGCGTGACGTCGATCGTATCGGCGCCCACGCGTGCAACCTCGACGGTCGCGTTCTGGGATGCTTTCAGGACGCTCACGTGCAGCGCGCCGTCGGTTGCGGGATCGCCGGCCTCCCGCAGTTCTACGGGTATCTGCAAATGTGCGTATAACGTGCCAATCATTTCCCGGTGCTTTTCCGGCGGATAGATCGTTCGATGCGCCGGTGCACGGAGCGGTTTAACGTAAAGTGTCAGGCTTTGCCGCTGCGTCGTAACGGAAAGGTCCAAGTGCTTCGCCAGCATCGTACGCGGCGAGAATCCGAGCGAGATAGCCGTAATACGCGCACCGAATTTTTCGCTTTCGTTCTGCGTAATCGCGTGGTCGGTCACCGGTTCGGTGTAGTATGCGTCTAGGCCGATCTCTCGCGCGTGCGCTTCAACGGCCTGCCGCATGCGCTCCAGCAAACCGCGCCCCCGATGCCGCGGATCGACAACGGCGCCGCACCCCTCAGCGATTGGTGCGCCGGGCTCGCGATCGAGCGCGTAATGTCCGGCGACCTCTCCCGCTTCATCGACGGCAACAAATGAAATATACCGCTCGCGCTTATTCAGCTCGGTCAGGCGGCGCGGCTCGTACAGCGCCGGGACATCATAGCCGTATCCGTACGTCGCGTAAAAACACCGTACGACGCCGCGAGCGTCGTCGGGTTGAAAGCGCCTAATTGTATACGACTGTTCCGGAGCCGGCGTAACGACCTCGGCAGTCATCCGCGAATCGAGAACATGTGACGCAGGCACCTCGTGCACGAACGTCATGCGCAGCTCAGTACCCTCTGTACCGTGCCAATGCCACGCCGCCTTATCGGCGTATTCCAAAATATCGCGCCAGAGCGGATCGCCCGCTGCGCGTTTTTCGTCAATCGGCAAACCGCGCTCGCGAATTGAAACGCGCAGCGCATCGGCTTCTTCGGAGAACCGCAGGCGTACCGGATCTCGAGCTTCGGCCATCGCTTCGCCGACGATCAGCGTAAAAGCCCGTCCAACGGCTCGCCTCACCCGGACTCGTTTCTCTTCGCTCATCTCAATGCGGTCGGTCGTATCGTTCACGACCGCTTCGATGACCGATGCGAACTCGCCGGCCGCCGGCACCGTTAGCGCAACGTCGAAAATTTTGACGCTTTGCTTCATGCTACGGGCTATGCGAGGGAGCGTCAAAAGCCAGCGACGCCATCATCGCGACGCCGGTGGCCAGCGCGCCCTCGTCGATATCGAAGCTGCTCGAATGGTGCGGACTTGCGGCCTTGGGATCTTTAGCCGCACCGACGGTATAGAAACAAGCCGGAACCCGTTGAGCAAAAAATGAGAAATCCTCGGCGCCTGTAAGCTTGTCCGCCGTTACGACGCGATCGGCGCCGACGGTTCGCTCCGCGAGAGCGCGCACGTAATGCGATTGCTGCGGATCGTTCGACGTGACGGGATAACGCCAGAGGTATTTGAAATCGTACGAGGCTCCCATTGCGTCGCAGCACGATTTGAGCACGCGCTCGATACGTACCGGCATTGCGCTGCGCACTTCATCAGAAAACGCACGCACCGTTCCCAGCATTCGCACCGTACGTGGAATAACGTTGTGAATCGTCCCGCCGTGGATGGATGCAATTGTTACGACCGCCGGTTCCAGCGGGTCGACATGCCGCGAGACGATCTGCTGCACGGACGTGATAAAATTCGCCGCGGTGTAAATCGGATCGATGGCATCGTGCGGCGCCGAACCGTGCCCGCCTTTGCCAAGCACGTCGATCTCAATTGAGTCGCTCGAGGCGTAGAACGGACCCTCGCGCACGCCGACAATGCCGGTTTCGTATTTCGCGCTCAGGTGCAGCCCGTAGGCGCGTTCGATGCTGAAACGCTCGATAACGCCTTCCTCCACCATCACGCGCGCGCCGCCGAAGCCTTCCTCAGCGGGCTGGAACACGAGACACACCGTACCAGGCAAGCGCTCTTTGCCGTTCGCAATCAGTTCGGCCGCGCCCAAGAGGATCGCCACGTGACCGTCGTGTCCGCAGGCGTGCATCTTGCCCTCAACCAGCGAACGGTAGACGTGATCGTTTTCCTCGTGGATCGGCAGCGCGTCCATGTCGGCCCGCAGCATGATCGTCCGTCCGGGAAGTGTACCGTGCAATACACCCACCACGCCGGTTCCGGCGATTCCGGTGTGCACGTCAAAGCCGAGCGCGCGTAAACGATCTGCGACGATTCCTGCGGTGCGGTGTTCTTCGAACGCCAGCTCGGGGTGCATGTGGAAGTCCCGCCGCAGCGCGACGACGTCAGAAATAATTCTATCTGGAACGAGACTCGCGGTCATGTGCAGGGACTTTTGTCGGAGGTGTTGCATACCCTCGCACACGCTTCGGGATCGCTGTTCAGTACATGACCAAGAACGAACTCTACGCTGAATACGCCGGGTATCATCAGGATATTCGGAATCGGCGCGCGCACGCCGTCGGCATCCCGCTCATCGTGTTGGGGCTTCTCGGGCTGTTGTCGTTGTTACAGCTCGGTCCGGTCGATCTGGCGGTCGTGGCCGCCATCGCAGTCCTACTTTATTACGCTGCGATCGACGCACGCGGCGCTTTTATAGCGGCGGTTGTTTTTGCTTTCCTGTACGGGTTGGCAACGCACTTGCCGTGGGAAGTCAATGTTGGAGCATTCGTCCTCGGATGGGTGTTCCAGCTCGTCGGTCACCGCTTCGAAGGTAACAAGCCGAAGTTCTTGGAGAACCTGGTGTACCTACTCATCGCCCCCTTGTACTTTTTTCAAGAACTTTTCGACTCGTTAACACAAGCGAAACGAACACTTTAATTTGCATTCGTCGTAACCGCGTGGTAGGATTGCCGGGTAAATCTGGTTTCGAAGTCCGCAAAGTCCAGTTCCATAGGCACTAGGCGAGTCGAATCAGGGCCAAACAACCACGTAACAAGGAGTCTCGTTTAGTGTACGTTGATGAAATGTTGAACTGTGTGGATTGCGGACGTCAGTTCGCGTTCACCGCGGGTGAGCAGCAGTTCTACGCCAGCAAAGGCTTTCAAAACAAGCCCAACCGTTGTCCCGATTGCCGTCAGGCGCGCAAGCAAATGCGCGCGAGCTCCGGCGGGGGCGGCGGAATGGGCGGCGGTCAGCGCCGTGAAATGTACCAGGCCACGTGCAGCCAGTGCGGCGGCGTCGCCGAGGTGCCGTTCCAACCGCGCGGCGACAAGCCGGTGTACTGCCGCGATTGTTTCCAATCGCGTCCCAGCTACCGTTAATAGGCACGTTTAATAATAACAAGAGCCCGTCAACGACGGGCTCTTTTCTTTTCTTTCAGCCTGAGGAATCGAAGGGCGCGTGAGCGCAGCCGAAGCCACAAGCTTCATCCTTTTTTCAGACTTTCCCCATAGCTTGAACCTCCCCAAAACCTTTGTGGGAGGCTCCCCATGGTCCAGTCTCGCTTCTTATTTGCCGCCGGTCTCGCTTTGGGGGTTGCGTTGCTCGCGGCATGCTCCGGCGGCGGCGGTCAAATGCCGGCTTCAAACCCCGCCGTTCCGCCAATGTCCGCGGACCGCAGTGCGAATAGCGCCGTAACGGCAGTAGTTCACGACACTTCGGTGTCCGTCCTCAACTCGCTGACGCATCAACGAACGATCGGTTCGACAATCGATCCCGTCACCGGTCAGGGAAATCCTTACGGCCTGGATATTGCCAAGGTCAGTTCGGGCAAAATCAGCGCGGGCGACCTGGTCGTCTGCAATTTCAACAACCTTGCCGGCACCGAAGGGCAAGGAACGTCGATTATCGCCCTGCATCCGGTCGTAGGCGCGGCTACGAGACATATCGTGAACAACGAAGAGCTCAAGGGCTGCACCGCACTGGCGATGTCGCCGGCCGGTCCGATTTGGGCCGTCGCGTTCACCGATCTGGAAGCGCCCATCTTCAGCGGCGACGGAACGCTGCTCACGCCTCTGAGTAGTCCGCTATGGGATCATCCGTTCGGAGAAACCTTTGTGCCCGCAATCGATGCACGGTTCTTTCCGGCGTTCTACGTCAGCACTGCAGGCAACGGCAATATCGTCCGCGTCGCAATAACGCCGGCGGGCTTTACGTTTACGGTCGTCGCTACCGGCTTTCCGATCAACCACGGCCAGCCGGGCAACATTCTCGGTCCGTCGGGCCTGAACTACACACCGTTGACGGATCGCTTGTACGTCGTCGATGGCGCCAATAACGCGGTGTACGCGATCGACCATATTTCGAACATTCACAGCCACGGGATCGCGGTGAGCGGGCTGACGTTCGGCGGACCTCAAGCGTTTGATGCGCACGTCATTTATCACGGTGCTCCGCTCAACGGGCCGATCAGTTCGGCGATCTTGTTCAATCGAAATATCGTTATCGGAAACACGCTCGATCCCGACGGAAGAAACCTGATGGTCGAGCTCTCGCGGAACGGAACGCTTCTCGCGGTCAAGAACGTCGACCACGGTGCCGCGGGTGCGATTTTCGGAATGGTCGCCAGCGGCGTGTCGCTCGCGACGACCAAGCTTTACTACAACAACGACAACGACAACACGACACGAGTTCTTACGCCGTAATACCGGCCTCCACTTGTGGGCGCTGTAGGTGCCGGCGCGGAAAAAACATCGCCACGCCGGCACATACGGCGAGATTCGCAAGCAGCGCGATAAACCCGGGATTGATGCCGAACGGCCCGGTGCTCAGGTGCAGCGTATACGCTGCAAGGACTTCGCCTACAACCAGGCCCGCGCCCACAGCCCATGCGCTGACGCGCGGCCAAAAGAGCGCGAGAATCACGCCGGGCGCCAGTTGCGTGATCCCGTTGTAGTAAAACAGCAGCAAATCCACGAGTGAGGTTTTCGCGAAAATCCACAGCACGAGCGCGAGCACTGCGCAGATCAGGACGAGCGCGCGCGTCCAAATCATGCGCGAGCGGTCCGTCGTTGCGACGCCGAACGCGTCGGTTAGCACGTTCTTTGAAAAGATGCTCGCGGCGCCCAGCAACAGTACCGATGCCGGTAGAAGCGCCGCCAAACAACCGGCGCCTGCAACGACGCCCACAACCCAAGCCGGAAAGTAGCGCTGCAGCAGCAGAACAAATGATTGATCGGCCTGCGTCCCTTTGAGGCCCGGCATAACGGCGAGTGCCGTAAAGCCCGCGAGTAACACGAAAATGATGACCAGCTGGTAGAGCGGCATCAGCATCATGTTGCGGCGCACGGTTTCGGCGCTGCGCGCCGAGTAGATCGATTGTGCGTTCGCCGGCCCCATGAAAAATCCAATGCTCGTAAGCAGCACCGTGGAAACATACCACGCGCTGCCATAGTTGGCGGTGGGCGCCGCCAGCGTGAGCCAATGCGGATGCGCCTGCAGAATGTGGCCAAACATGGCGCCGGTCGAGCCGAAGAAGTGCAGCGGCAAGAATGTGCCGGCAAAGATTACGGCGAGTAAAACGAGCGCGTCTTTCACGACGCTTGCCCACGCCGCTCCCCGCAGCCCCGTTGTAAAAACAAACAGCGCAATCAGGATGAACGCAGCACTGACCGCGACCGTCGCGTTGTATCGGCCGTATCCCGCGATCGTGAGCAATATTTGCAACCCGGTGAGCTGCAGCGTGACGTATGGAACCGTGATAAAGAACTGAAGGATAGCAACGCTGACGCCCAACGTTTTGCTGCCGTAGCGATCGATAAGATAATCCGGCCACGTCAGCAAGCCGCGCTCTTTGCCGATGCGCCACACCAGCGGCAAGTAGAAGAAGCCGATCGTGTACGCAATGGTGCCGTATGCAAGAATATAAAACGCCGGAGCCCCTTTGCCATACGCCCATCCCGCGGCTCCGAGAAACGTGAAACTGGTGTAGATTTCGCCGGCCAGCAAAATCCACAGCAGCAGCGCGCCGAACGAGCGGCTTCCGACGATGTATTCATGCGGATTCATGCGGAAACGCCGTACGGCCGAAAGCGCAAAAGCGATCGTGCCGAGCACGATTACCGCGATAATCGCCAGCGCGACGACCTCGGGCTTCACGCCTTGCGTTCCAAGCGTTGCACGAAATACAGAAAGAGCGGCGTGATCGCGACCCAGCACGCGATCCACACTAAGAGAAACGGAAAACCGAAAACGCGTGGCTCAACACGGTTCAGCAGCGGGACCGCGAAGCTCAGCATGAGCACCGGGACGGCGGCGGTCAGCACCCGCAAAACGTTCATGCGGTCAGTGTTGCACGCAATTCCCCTATTGTCATCCTATAGATTGAGTGGTACTTCGCCGCGAACGATCATGCTGCGGCATTGCAGCGTTTCGGGCATTGGTTCGACGCCAAGCTCGCTCTGCAGGCGCTTTTCAAAAAGTGCGTAATCACGCAAAGCACCTGCGCGGTCTCCGCACGAAAAGCGCAGGATCAACATATCCCGTACGATGTCCTCCCGCCAAGGGTCGAGTGCCGCCAAGTTTGTCAGAACCCGCATCGCGCCCATCGGGTCATGCTGCCGCTTGCAGCTCTCTACAGCAGCACGCAGATTTGAGATCTGCTGCTCGCGCAGGCGTTCGCGATGGAGCGCTATCCATTCGCATTCGAGCGATTCGAGCAGGTCCGCCCGGTACAAGCGTATCGCGGCCGCGCATTGCGATGCATCGGCGCTAAGGCGCTCGAACTCGATTACGTCGACCGTTGCCGCCGCATCGCTACTCCAGAAGATCCATTTGCTGTCGGCGCACACGATGGTGCAACCTTCCGCGGCAGCCGTCACCTCGTACAGCGCCCGGCGAAGATTCGAACATGCCTCGCTCTCGGTACTGTCCGGCCAAAGGTGAAAGGCTACGAGTTTACGCAGCATCGGGCCGCGCTCCCGGTTCAAAACCAGATAGGCTAACAGGAAAAGCGCCTTCTCGGAGAGTTTGCCCGTCTTGCCGTTAATCTCTAGGCGCGGGTACCCAAACAGCGTCAGTGCTACGGTGCCTGTCATTTCTCGCCTCCGCCACATAGTGCGTTCCGGATGTCGAGTCGCACCGTAGCATCGGCGCCGAATTACGCCCTTACGGCGGTATCCCGGATCTGACGGACGCCTTACGGATCAGTGGCGCGCTGCTCGGGCGGGCGAGACGCCGACCAGAGAGGCGATATTCGAAGATGGTTCGCACCCAAGCTCCTCCATGAGCAGGGCGCGATACTGCCTGAACTGAGCCAGCGCGGCAGTTCTGTCACCAAGCGCCATCTGCGCGGATATTGCGATCTCTCGTGCGCCTTCGTCGCAAGCATCGTGACCGATCATCTCTTGCGCGATGGTGAGCGCCTCGTCATACTTGCTCGTGCGGATCGCGTAGCGTCCCAGCCGCAGGCCAAGGTCCGAACGCATTTCCATCAGGTGCCGCTCGGTGGGTAGGAACCATTCCCAGGTCGAGAGCTGCGGCGGCCGGCTCGCGCGCAGATCGCGATAGATTTCCATGAGCTCCTTGTACTCGCCGTCGTCGCGCAGTTCGCGCGAGCGAGACAGGGCGAAGCGGCGCTCCAACTCCCAGAGGTCGACGCGCGCAGCATCGCAAAGCCGCAATCCGCCCGGAACGCGAACGACGATTCCTTCGTCGCCTAATCTGTTTCGCAGGCGATGGAGGCATGCATAAAGCGCGTTCGTAGCGGCTTGCTCGGAGCTGTCCGGCCAAAGCATCTCGAGCAGCTCGGGCTGCGCCGTCGCCTGCGGCCGCAGGGAAAGCGCAGTGATCAGGGCCAGTTCGCGCTCCCCCAAATGCACAAGTTTTCCGGAAGCCGATACCGTACCGGTGAGCACGCACACCTCGATGCGGTACGTCGAGGCGCGCGGCGCTGTGCGAAAACGGCGCAAGAAAGCTGCAAAAGCGTCGCTCTCGCGGGCATCCCTTGCCGCATCCACGAGCTCAATAACGCGCGCCGATCCGGTCCGTTTCGCATACACGGCAGCTGTTTTGCAGTGTTCTAAGCGTTCATCGCCGCCGGCTAGCTCGGCCATTACGAGAGCCGCGAGCGTCTGAAGGAACGGATTTGGGTACGACTCGCCCGCCTCGACGGCAGCTTTTGCATGCCGCAGAGCTGTTTGCCGTTCCCTAGCGTTTGCTGCCGCGACCATGCGGCCGCACAAGACCCATCGCAGCAAATCGACATCGCGTGGTGCCGCATCATCGTGTCCGCGTGCGCATCGTGCGAAGAACGCGAAACCTCGAACCCCATAAACGTCGACGTAAGCCTCTAACTCTTCGGCAAAGCGGCTGAGATCTTCATCGTCGCCCCGAAGCCAAGCGGAAAACGCGGACTCTGCCAAGCGAAACGCCACGAAGTTCGTCAATTTGGACTGTCGCGCAAGCGCGAGCGAATGCTCGATCCGATCCCGTTCATCTTCAACATTCCCTCGAACGCGCTCCACGTCGGAACCCAGGAGCATGAGAACCGCCGACGCCATCACGTCCATGCGGCCGGCAAACGGTAGCGCTGCGAGCAGATCGCGCTCGGCTTCATCGATTCGCCCCAAGCGCGCAAGTATGGTCCCGCGCAGGTACAGTATGTAACCCTGCTGCTCTTCGGTCAGCGGCGTACCCGGCTTGGCTTGATGCGCGACGTTTTCGATGATCTGCAACGCTTCTTGAAACCGGCCGAGGTAGCTTAGCAACAGCACGTGCGTTGCAAAGACATAATTTCGTTTTTTCGGCGGCGTGCCCGCGGGCAGCGCGTGCAGCAAATATTGGGTCTCTTCCAGCAGCTGACGACAGTCCGTAGAGAACATTTGAAAGAGCGCGTTACAGCACCACAGCGTCGGATAGCGGCGTACTAAATCGCGATCGAGGGATGAAAGAAGGCGCGAATAGCGCATCGATGGCGCGCGGTCGTCGCCGACGTCCACGACTTCGAGCGACCGCGCCGCCGATTCTTGCTCGGGTATCGCTGCGCGCAGTTCCGCAGCCCGTAAGTAGTCCCGGTTTGCTTCGTATCCCTGGGCCGTCTTTTCGAGCAGCGCCGCCCGCCGGCGCTCCTGCCGGTGCGTTAGTATGCCGGCAATCAAAGGGTGTACGACGTACTGACGATCGTCCACTCGACGCACGAAGGGCGAAGTGCGATCGAGGTCGATCAAAGTTGCGGCGGCGTTGGAGTTGCCGGTTGCGAGCGCCACATCTGCATCGGTGGCTTCGGGAATGCAAACCGCCGCAAATAGCGTGTCGACTACATCCGAAGAGAGGGACGCCAGAACTTCGTCGGCGAGGTAATCGTGCAGTTCTTCAAAGGCCACGTCGCCCAGCCGCTCCAGCAGCGCCTCTAGGCGCCCTTCGCACGCAAGGCGCGCCAGCAAGAACACCGCAATGGGCCAGCCCCCGGATGTGGCGAAGATGCGGTTTAGCGTCTGTGCGCTGAGCGCGCGTTCGAATAGTGCGTCGAGGTCTTTGCGCTCGAAGGCCAAATCGTGCGCCCGCAGCGTGACGATACGGTGCGGCGCTGCAAACCGCGTGAGGTGAAACCATAAGTTTTCGCGCGAGCAGATGACCACGGTACGCGCTTCCGGGCGTTCGCGCAGCAAACGCGCGAACAGATCGCGCGCCTCCGGAGCGCCGTCCAGCCGCTCCGCGTTTTCAAAAACGAACGTCGATGACTCCACGCGGCTCGCCCACGTCGCGATCGCGATCGCGACGCGTTCGGTCGCGCTGATGGAATCGTCGCCCAGGAGCAACTGACATTGCGAGAGCGTCTCGCTGCGTTCCGGGTTTTCGTCCGCAAGTGCGGATAGGATGCGCCTAGCAAAGTCGAGGTCACCCGCCAGGCCCGAACAGTCGCAAATCCCAACGCCGCTCCGGCCGGCGATGAACTGACGCGCGAGCGTCGATTTGCCGAACCCCGCCGGAGCGATAAGCGCGATCAGATGTGGTTGAGCGCGGCGCAGCCGTTCAAGCAGCGCGCTTCGGTGAATGACGCGCCCGAAGTCCAGCACTTCGCTCATACAGGTCCGTAATCGAGGATTTGCCGGAGATAAACGTCCCAAAGGTTGCCGAAGAAGACCTTGCCGAAACGCGCGATCGCCTCGGCGTTTTTGCATGGGTTCTTGCCCTTGCGCGCTCTGAACGTCGTAAGTTCTTCCAAGAAATCAGGCAGTAGAACGTGCACGATTCCGCAAGCGTAAGCCTGCGGACTTCCACCAACGTCGATCAAGATTCGAATGAAGCACGTCGTGGTGTCGCGCCAGGGCGTAAAGCCTCTGCGAGCGTTCACGTACTTCACGCCCTCTAACGTATACTGTGCGCCGCGGGAATCGGTGAAGCGCACCGAGTACCGCATGGTCTTGCTTGCCGGTAATGTCCGCGGGGGTACGCTGCCGGGATCGGTGTCGTCGACGAAGAGGTTGAAATGGCCGATGGCCTTCATAGGCTTCGAATGAAGGAACGGCGCGTCCACGACGCCTTCGGCGTGGCATTCGTGGTCGGGGCCGTTCAGCAACGAATCCAGATTGTTTGTGGATATCCTTAAACGCAGCCGTATGCGGTTACCCGCAACGCGGCCTCGCCGTTCCCCTTCCAGACAATCTTCTTCGCCCGGCATAAAGAAGCCGCGCATCGTCTCGCTGAATTCGAGATAGATCGGTTCGGGCGCCGCAAACGATGCGCCGTGAAAACGCCCGTCTACATGTTGGCGTGCGTACTCGCGAGCGTCTCGAATGCCCATCTCCACGGCGCGATCGTACCGGTCTTGACTCGCCGTCAGTACGTAATGTACGGGTACTTCCTGCTTAATGAGGTGCTGCCGGATAATTTTTCGGCCGGGTGGAGGCGCAAGGGCGGGACTTGCCGGTAAAAACCCTTCCCGCAGTCGCAGATCCGTAACGGCGCGCGACGGATCCTGACCGTACGCGCGAATCGCCTCATTTACAGCGCTGATTTCATCCCATTCGTCGTTGAACCGCGCGTTGCCGACGGTTTCGATAATGTGAAAGTACTGAGCCACCAGCCCGTCGCGATAGTCGGGCAAATCGCTGACCGTCCATATCACCCAAATTTCGTCGGCTCCCATCGATACGGCCTTGCCGACATTGCCGTCCGTGCAGAACACCGCGTCGAACAGCCAGTCCCCGTTCTTATAAACCGGCGCAAACCATATGGGAAGCGAAACGCATGCCGTCAAGTAGTCCTTGTCGAGATCGCGGCTATCTATGCTAAATACGCGCTTCTTGGTAAAGTTGAAACAGTTGAACGTATAGGTGCGTGCGGTTTGATTGTTTATAGCGTTGAAGTCGATCTTCCACCGCGCGAACGCCTTGTGTATGCCGTCGGCAGTTCCGATGGATCGCAACCACGGGCCCTTGACGTACTCGTTAACGTTTAGTGTGGTAAACGTTAGCGCGCCGGTATCTCGCCACGCGTTCGCTATTTCCGTTCCCGTCATGCCGCTGGCCATCATGGCCGCGTTGAAGCACCCTCCGCTTGCCGCATCGACGTGGTCGAATTCAAGCTCGAGCTCGTCGAGCAGCACTTGCAAGCACCCCGCCTGATACGCGACCTTCAATCCGCCGCCGGCAAGGATTAACGATCGCATGCGATTAGGTGTCCGGCCAGTTTTGCAAATTCCATTGTGACACCATCCTGTCGGCAAAACGCTCTGCGAGCGCGGCAATCGTCATGCTTGGATTCGCGCCGACCGGTCCCGGCATAACGGAACCATCAGCAACCCAAAGTCCCGGACAACCGAAAACGCGCCCAAATTGATCGACGACGCCGTCTTGCGCGCTGCGTCCCATTGGACAGCCGCCTAACGGGTGCACCGTAATCAAGGTGTTGAACAGGCTCGTTACGGGATTCTGCGCGTAGACGCCGCCGAGGTTCTTCGCGATTCGCTTTGCGGAAGCGTCAACGTGGCTAAAGTACGGTTGGGAGCGCGTCGATTTCCACGAAACGGTAAGCCGCCGGCGCAGATTGAGCCGCATGCGCCCGTTCGGCGTGTCGCGGCCCATGCCCAAAAGCGGCATCGACGACGACGAACCGCGCGCGTCGCCGACAAGGGCCCGCAATTGACCGCCGATTTCGGTCGCGCCGCCGCCCGTGAACCACTTAAGCAGCAGTTTTCCGGCGAACCTCGCAGCCCGGCGGAACAACCTGACCGGACTAAGCAGCTCCCAGACATAGTCCGCAATCACCGGATAGCCCGCATCCTGAACGTAATGACCGCGAACGCCGTTTGCAGTATCATGTGCATCCGGAAACCTGAACGTGCTGGTTATAACGGGGGAACGCGATGCTCGCAGATCGACAAACTCGCGCCGTCCCCGCGGGTTCCTGCGTTTGACGAAACGCGCAAACGCAAGATAATCGCCGTTTCCGCTAAAGCGCGAGCCCAAGTTCTTATTCCGGCTCAATCCGGGAAGATTCCGGCGGTTACGCAGCAGAAGGAGCGTGGATCCCATTGTGCCGCACGCCACTACGAGGCGTTCCGCGTAGACGTATCTGCACTCGCTCTTGCGCTGCATCAGCGGATAGTGCTGCACAAAGCCGATGCGGTAAGCCGTATGGCCGTTGCGGCGTTCGATCTGAATCGATTCAACTTCGCACAGATCGTACAGGGCGGCGTTGCCCGTCAACAGTGCTTTGCTCAGGTACGTATAATCGAGGGTGTTCTTCGATCCGAAGTTGCAGCCTACATCGCATTCGCCGCAGAGCCGGCACGTTTCGCGCGGCTTGTTATGCAGATTCCACTCACCGTCGTCGATCACCACTCCGGGCTGCGGCTCGCTGCAGCGATTGGCGAACGTTACGGCGAGTTGAGGCCTGTACCACTGCGGCTTTGCCGGGTCGCCCTCATCGTAATTCGTTTCGCTAATGCCCATGCGCACTGCGGCTTCGCGCATAAACTGCGTCTTACTATTTGGAACGTAACGGTCCGGAAATATCTGGGGCTTTAGAACTTTCTCGACGGCGTCATAATAGGGATCGAGCTCTTTGCGGGTAACCGGCCACGGCTGCGCTTTGCACGCCAAACCGTCCGTGAAAAACCAACGCTCGTCTTTGCGAATGAGAACGTTTGCGTAAATCAGCGAGCCGCCCCCGACCCCCGCGGCGACGATCGCCGCGATGTGCCGGAAAGACCAGACGTCGAACAGGCCGTACGTGCCGCGCGCGGGGCGCCAAAAATTACTCCTAAGTTCCTGCGGAGTGCGAGCGAAGCTGCCGGGCGGGTACTTCCTTCCCCGCTCGAGGACGCACACGCGTTTCCCCTCTTCGGCTAAGCGAAGAGCCATGACCGATCCGCCGAAACCCGATCCGACGACTACTACGTCAAAGTGGTCATTTGCATCGGGAATCCCATCGTAATGTGCATCCACGGTGCAGGGTTACGCCTACCTTGCGCTGCAGGTGATTACCTGCTTTCCAAAGGCGGACCGCGGGTATGGGGTCTTCCAAGGTTCAGCTCGTCGCAGAGTTTGCGGGCCAGATGCCCACCGGCGTTTCAGTGGGCGGCGACGGCCGCAAATTTGTATGTTTTCCGCGCTGGAGCCGTGACGTAAAGTTCACTGTCGGCGAACTCCTGACGGACGGCAGCGTAGTCCCGTATCCCAATCTTGAAATCAATCGCGCCAATCTGTGCGATGCGGCTCATCACTTTATCTCCGTGCAGAGCGTTCAGGTGACCGATGAATCGACGCTGTGGGTTCTCGATTCGGGCCGGCCGTTGTTTATGCCGGCCGTTCCCGGGGCCGCGAAACTCGTTCAGATCGATCTTCGCACGGCGGAGCTGAAGCGCATTTACGAGATGCCGTACGCGATCGCGCGACCGCTCTCGTATTTCAACGACGTTCGATTCGATTTCCGCGACGACAGACGGCTCGCATATATCACCGACTCGGCGACGCAAAGTGCGGCCGCAATCGTCGTCGTCGACTTAGCTACCGGTGAGAAGCGCCGGTGCCTTGACGCTCATCCCTCGGTTCAACCCGATGCTACCGCCGTGCCCGTAATCGAACAGCAGCCCCTGCGAGTGCGGCTGCCGTGCGCGATCAGCCTACCGTTTCGCTTCGGCGCTGACGGAATCGCGCTGAGCCCGGACGGCACAACGCTGTATTATTCTCCGCTGTCCAGCCGCCGACTGTACTCAGTCCGGACTGCGATGCTTGGCAAGCCGGGCACGGCCGTCCAGGATCTCGGCTTGAAGGGGTTCTCTGATGGTCTCGAATGCGACGCGCAGGGCCGCGTGTACGCCGGAGATCTCGAGCAGCGTCAAATCCGCCGGCGCGAATTGAACGGCCGGTGGCATACGATTGCCGCGGACTCTCGGCTGCTCTGGACCGACACGCTTTCGATCGCCTCGGACGGCTACCTGTACTTCACCGTCAATCAATTACACCGCATGGGGATTTACAACGGTTTGCGGGATCGCCGAAAGCCGCCATACTATCTATTTCGCACTGCTATTTAAACCTTTATCTTCAAATTGAAATACACCGAGAACGGATTAATCATCGAGTTATTGAGGTCATTATATGTGCCGAACGTCGGCTCGTACGGGTACTTCAGAATCGTTTGCACGTTGTCGGCCGGATTGTACACGTTACCGACGGGATTGACGACGCCTGCGCCAACGGTGCTGTACGAGCACACGTTCCGCGCCCAATAGTATGTAAACGGCGTGTTCTGTCCGCCGAAGCACGTATCTACCAGATTGGCGAGGGTGATAATCCCGGTGACCCGCGGTGAAAAGTCGTACGACAGACGCAGATGCATCACAAACTGTGAAGGTTCGCGGAATTCGCCGAATTGATCGAAGTGACCGGTGTACGAATCGGGTATCGCATTGAGCGTTCCGTTGCATGTGGAAGCATCGTATGGCGCGCCTCCCGACGCTCCGTACGGATATCGAGGATCGCCGGAGACGCTGCTGCCGATCGTCGAGCACCCGAAAGCCGGATCGATACCCGGCATCGTCTCCGGAGCCCCGTACCTATTGCCCGCGACGAATTGGAATGTCGGAGTGATTGCGAACTTCTTATGCTTATACTGCAGAATCAGCGATGCGACGTACGGATACGTGTACGCATTGACGCCCGTTCCGATACCGCCCGGAATGATCGTGTAAGGCAAATAGTACGCGTTGGGATCGAACAGCGCCTGAACCGGTGCATTCCAATATGGGTTCGCAAACGGCTGGACGCCCGCAATGGGGGTGCACGTCGGATTTGCGCTGCCATCGGGATTGTAGCATGGGGCGGCCGCTACGCCCGTGCTCGTTGCCCCGCAACGGGTATCGGACGGATGTGACGCGCAGAACGACGTGTACGAATTATAGGTTTTGATGTCCGCATTGATCGGACTGAGCACCGTCGTCCCGTTGGGAAGCACGCTGAACTTCAGTTTGGCATAGGTGTACGCGAAGCCGAGCTGCGCGGCAAACCCGTCGCGATTGAAGTCCCCTTTGGTAAATGCGAATTCAACGCCCGACGAAGTCTGATTGCCGGCATTCAAGCCCGAGATGAACCCGGAGCGGATGTCCAAATAGAAGTTCTCGATCTGATCGTGTGTCTGGCGCAGGAAGGGTGTGATCTTCATCGCCATGTCCGTGCCCTTGAACTGGTGCTCGAACGACAAGTCGTAGTTGAACGATACGGGCGGCCGTACTTCGTGTCCGGGCGTGTTAAAGCCCAGGGCATAGAACGGTACGAGCGCATCCGGCAGATTTTGCTGCAGCGCATCGTACTGCTCGTACGCTCCTGAAGGCTGCTCATTGTATTTTCCGGCGCTCGCGCGGATAACCGTTTGCGGGCTTAACGTCCACGTCGCACCGATACGCGGTTGCCAAATGTTGTACGTGAACGTTTGCTTGGGCACGTTGTCGAGGTGTGCGTTGATGTATTGCGGACCGGCAGCCGAGCACGGCGATCCGATCGGGATTTGAGAGCCGTCGGCGAGCAACGTTTTGTCATACAGCGTGAGGTTTTGCGTATCGAAGCACGTGTCGTTGTTGAATGCGTTGAACCAGAACGCGCGCGCGGCCGTGCCCGTGGTATTGCTGCCGACGAACTGGTATTGATCGAGACGCACGCCCAGGTTGAACAATAGGTTCGAACTCGGACGCCATTCATCGCTCACCGAAAAGCCGGTAAAATTCGGTTTGACGGTGTTGTACTTGCCGTACGCGCCGTTCTCCACGGTGTAGAGCGCGCACCGGCTCCCGCCGCACGAATAATTAGAGAGCGTGCCGGAATCCACCGCGTTTCCCGCTTCATCGGTGAGGACCAGAGGACTACTAAAGAAGGTGTTGCCCAGCGATGCAAACGTAGCGGGTGCGCCGACAGAAATGACGTTCCCGCTCCCGCAGCTCGTTGAGGTCGCCGGGCCCGCGGGCAGCAGCGCACCTGAACTGTCCTCGATGCTATAGCAAACTCCGTGCGTAAGGTCGTTCGGATTAACCAATACGGCGAATGCGTCGGCGTTGTCGTATATCTGCGAGCTGTTCATGCGGACCGATGTCGCGGTCGTGTAAGATCCGCCGATTTGCACGAGATGCTGGGAGCCGAACTGCTTGGCGTACGTCAAGCTAACGCCGCGCGTGTGCGAACTGAGCTCGTAGTCGGGCGAATCGAAACCGATAAGCGGCTGCCACGACGAAACGGCACCGGCAGCGATGTAGTCCGAGTAATATGTGTAGCCGTAAATGCGCAGGAACGAATCGGAGGAAAAGTTTTTTTGATACTGTAGCTTGACGATGTCCTGATTGTTGTACTGCACGTCCCGGGCCGTTACGGGAACCTGATCGAACAGCGCGCGATTGGTGGGAGAAGACGGGAACAAGTACGGCGTCACTTGCGCCGCTGAAGCGTCGGTCAGGAATGAGGCCGGTTGACCTAAGAATTGATAGCTGTCGCTGTAATACGGCAACGTCCCGACGGGATAGAACAGCGACCCTTGGAAGTTACCGAGTCCCTCGTCCAGCGCCGAACTATACAGCGGCGAATAGATTGAATTGACATCGTACAGCACCTGAACGTCGTCTCGAAGGCTGTCGTGCTTGTGCTGAATACCGAAGTGGAAATTCGCAACCGTCGTGCGTCCGGAAACACTCGCTAATGGAAAGTACGCGAAGGGCATGGGCGCGAGAATATATCCGGGCGCGCCGAATTCACTGGTGTTTGGCGCGCCGTTCGTGAAACACGACGGCGGCGAGCTCGCGGTCAACGTCGACTGACATTGATCTACCGGCGGTCCGAACGTATTGTTGTACGTCTGCCCGTTGAATTGATCGATGTAGCGGTAATCTTGATTGTAGCCGTCCAGGCCGACGTAGTAGCTGAACAGCCGGTTCGGCGACGAGCCGCCGGCCTCGACCTGCGCCTCATGATAGAACGTGGGCGCGCCGGCGGCTAAACTGATGCTGCCGTATCCGGGATACGTTCCGCTCTTGATGACCTGATTGATGAATCCGGCAAGGCCTTGCGCTTCTGCGTTTGCCGGCGTCGCGCCGGTGTACACTTGCAGTTCGAGCTGACCTAGTGACGATTCTCCGCCGCCCACGTAATTGTCGAATCCGCGGTTGATCGGAATCCCGTCGAACTCGTAGCCGACTTCACTCGAGTCGCCGCCGCGCACGTGCACCGCTTGGTTGTAACCGCTCTGGAAAGTCGGAACGTACGCGCCCGGGACGGAGGCGATCGCGGAGTACGCGCTCGTCAGATTGCTGCCGCCGCCCAGGACGTTCGTGCGCTCTTGCTGCGACGCGTTGATCGAATAGATGTCGGCCGTCGTGCCGGGTCTTACTAAACTTGCCGAACTGAGAGAACGAACGTTAGCGATCGTTCTGAGCGTCTTGCGCAGCGAAATGCGCACGATTTGCGTTGCATCTGCAAAAACGGCGACGCCGGAAAGAGATGCCGTATCGTAACCGTTCGCCTGTGCGCTAACCGTGTATTCGTCGGGCGCAAGCGACAAAAAAGCGTAGTGGCCACCCTGGTCCGACGCCGCTGTTGCGGTTTGCGACGGACTCGTCACCGTTATACGCGCGCCCGCAACCGGCGCACCCGTGGACGTATCCACAACCGTGCCGCTGATCGCCCCGGTCGTGCCGGCAAATGCGCCGCTCCGAACGATCAATGCAAGCAGCGCGACGCTGCACAGCGTACGAGTCAAAATGTTGATCAATGGACGCTTCATTTATGCCCCTCCGATACGGTGAAGCCGTTGGCCGTTAAGAGTTCGTTATAGGCCGCCATCGCGCGCTGGTACTCGGCCCGTATCTCGGCCGCTTCACGCAGATGCGGGGGAAGCGGCGGCCCTTGCGAGAGCGCGACGTCCCCCTGCAAAATGGTCAAACGCTCGCGCACGCGATCCGGCGCAAGCATATCGTCTTCCGAATTCACCACACCCGACGTCATTTGTGCGTACACGCGGTCGATCTGCCGGCGCAGCACAGGCGTCCCGCTCCGGCGCAGCGCGTCCAGACGGTTCAATGCAACGTCGAGCGCCGAGAGCTCGTCGTTGAGTTCGCGCAAAAACGTATAGCGTGCCACGTAATCCGCCTGTGACCAATGTGCCCGCACATCCGGTACTACGCTGACGCGTTGCGCTAGGCCACTGTCATCCTGAGCTCGTCGAAGGATGCGAACGCTATACATCCCCGGCACAACCGTTGGACCCGAAGTCGCCCCGCGGTTCCATTCGCCTGTGTTGTGCCACGGAACCGGCGGTTCGCTGCCAAGGTCCCATACAACGCGATGTAATCCCGCATCTCCCGATTCGTGCAACGTCCGAACGGCGTGCCCGGCCGCGTCGGTAATTTCGATCGAAATGTTTTTGCCGACAGCCTCCGGCAGATAGTACGAAATCATCGCGCCGTACGGCGGATCGCTGCCGCTGAACTCGCCCGCAGGCGCGCAGCACTCGTCATCGTGCGTGCCGTAGCCGCCGGCCCACCATATGTACCATGTATGTGCCGGACGTACCGGAAATACGGTCGGCGACGCACTTTGCTGCGCCGTGCGTAAGCGTTCGAGCGGCGTAAGATCGTCGAGGATCCACAAACCGCGTCCATGCGTTCCGGCAATCAAATCGTGCTCGCGCGGGTGGATTCGAAGATCGTGAATCGCGACGGGCGGCATATTCAGGCGCAAACTCTGCCAATGAGCGCCGCGATCGATGCTCAGCCATACGCCTTGCTCGAGCCCCGCGTAGAGAATATCGGGATTGACGGGATCCTCGCGCACGACGTGCGCGTATTGCTCGGGAGGCAATCCCGCATCGATGCGCCGCCAGGTAGTACCGCCGTCATTGGTCGCGAAGACGTACGGCGCGCGATCTCCGAGCAAATGGCGATCTACAACGGCGTATGCGCGCTGAGCCGAAACGTGCGATGGTTCGACGCACTCGACGCGTCCCCACTGGGGCAAACGTGGCGTTACATTTTTCCAATGTGCGCCGCCGTCGATCGTCCGCCAAACCAGCCCGTCATCGGTTCCAATCCAAACGCCGCCGTTCGCCAGCGGTGAAGGCGCAATGTCGAGCAGCGTGTCGTAAAACTCAGCGCCGGAAATATCCGTGTTGATCGGTCCGCCGGCCGGCTGTTGCTTCGAGGGATCGTTGCGCGTCAGATCGGGGCTGATGCGCTGCCAGGAACGTCCACGGTCGCGCGTTGCGAATACGACGTTCGCGCCGAAATACGCGAGTCCGGGCGTCGTCTGCGAGAACGCAAGCGGCGATTCCCAGTTGAAGCGGTAACGGATGCCCGCCAGTGCGCGGCCGTTTGTGTCCGTAACGCTTGGCGTGATGTCGTAATTCTGACGTGAGTTGAGTTCGAAGATGCCGAGCTGGCCGTTCAGTTCGTTGACGCCGGCGTTCCAAATAGAATCCGGATTGCCGGGTTCGGGCCAAACCCACACGCCGTCGGAGTTGTTTGCGACGTCGTGCCAGTCGCGCGCCGTAATGCCGAGCGGGCTGAGCGAGTCGGACGGTCCGCAAAATGAATCGTTGTCCTGAAATGCGCCGCAAACCGTATACGGCTCGCGCTCGTCGAAGCCGATATGATACGTCTGCGCGATCGAGACGTTGAAGCGCCAATCCCACGTCTTGCCGCCGTCGACGGAGATCGGCGCGCCGCCGTCATCCGCTTCGATAATGCGCTTTCCATCGCGCGAAATCCAGAAGTCGTGATGATCTTGATGCACGGCGCTATGAATATCGCGCAGCGTTCTGCCGCCGTCGCGCGTTTCGATCAGATTCTCGGAAGCAAAAAACACGTGATTGGGGTTGGCCGGATCGACTGCAAGACGGCTCATGTAGAACGGACGTTGATCGACAAGCGTATCGGCGGACATCATCCGCCAGTGGGCTCCGGCGTCGTCGGAGCGCCATAGCAATCCGTCACGGCTCTGAACGAGCGCATAGACCCGATTCGGATCCGATGCGGCGATTGCAACGCCGATGCGTCCAACGGTCCCGCGCGGCAATCCGTTGTGTAATTGCCGCCACGTGAGCCCGCCGTCGACCGATTTGTACAGCCCGTCTACAGCGCCGCCGCTGGTGAAGTCCCATGGTACGCGCCGGAATTGCCAAACGCCGGCGTAGATAACGCGCCCGTTGCGCGGATCGGCGGCCATGTCCGAAATACCGCTTTGCGGCCCCGCATACAGCGTGCGTTTCCATGTGCGTCCGCCGTCGCTCGTTCGGTACACGCCGCGCGCGCCGCTATTCAAAAACGGATTCCCGAGAACGCCGGCTAATGCAACGTTGGGATCGCTTGGGTCGACAACGATACGCGAAATTGCGTACGAGTGCGGCAGGCCGGCGTACGTCCAATGCGCGCCGCCGTCGCGCGTGCGCCACATGCCGTCGCCGTAGGAAGCATCGTTGCGCGGCGCCGATTCGCCGGTTCCGACCCACACGACGTTCGGATGATGGGGGGCAATAGCTATCGCTCCGATCGCGCCCACGGAATTTGCAGGCCAAACATCGGTCCAGGTCAGTCCGCCGTTGGTCGTTTTAAAAACACCGCCGCCGGCCGCGCCAAAGTAGTAGAGCAGCGGATCGCTGTCGGTGCCTGCGACGGCCGCAACGCGTCCACCCGCAATTGCCGGCCCGACTTGCCGCCACGCCAGCGCGGGAGAAAGTGCCGTAATCAGAGCCAGCACATGCAGCATGCAATACCCGCTGTTACGACGTTTATCGGAGCTTCCGAGGATTCGCCTGCGGCGCAAACGAAGCCTTCGCGCACGCATCGATTGTTTGGAGAAGCGTTTCAAAGTCCACTGTTTTATCGGGCAATGGACCGGATTCGCCGAACAATATTCGGGACAAAAGCCGTGCTGGCGTAGGAGCCGCAAATGAATCGCGTGTCTCGGGCCCCGCTCGAAACGTCCCTTCCGCGCGATGCCTATGTGGCGCGATCGTTCTATGCGCGCGAGCAGCAAGCGATCTTCTGGAATCAGTGGTTCTACGCCGGCCGCGCCGAGCTGTGGAGCGGGCCGGGCTCGTATCGAGTGCTCGACGTCGCCGGTGAAAGCATCATCGTGGCGCGCGACCGCGGCGGACGGTTATGCGCGAGCGTCAATCTGTGCCGGCATCGCGGGAGCCGGCTGCTCTGCGGTGAGGGCACGCTGCGCGGGGCAATTCGCTGTCCGTATCACGGCTGGACCTACGCGCTTGACGGGGACCTGATCGCAACGCCGTTCATTGCCGTCGATGAC